>JAABUP010000702.1_pt1 | contig 72044 bp, 84 predicted proteins | sample 5559201 | NCBI WGS metagenome assembly JAABUP01 (sample SAMN10711887, study PRJNA513373) | rock metagenome | isolation source: Antarctica rocks | place: Antarctica | reverse complement strand
TCTGTCTTGCGCATCTCTATACGGTCTACTAATCCCACGGGTTTGACAATCATGCAAAGCAACATCATTGAAACTAGACCTAGGGCGACCAGGTGGGCGGAGCCCCTTAACTTGACCAAACAATAGCCGCTAATAGCCGCTAATAGCCGCTAATAGCCGCTACTTGATATATAACAAAAAAATGCAATTGCCACTGGTGTTTGACCTGAAGACAGCAGTGGCAAAAGATTTGAGCTTGCTGAGGTGACAAGTGGTAAATGTCCAGCTGAGGGTTCAACAACTCCATGTTACGGTCAGGGGCGTCGTTTGCCAGAGTTCAAATGTTGGTTTTCATCCAAAGTGCACAGATTGATGTCCTTGCCTCGCCATGAGACCAAACATTGACACAAACTGCATTTGGCTGCAACTTGCTTCATGTGAGTGCTAGAGTATTGCATACTTACTGAGTCCGCAGCTTGAAGCCCGCTGGCTGAGCAACTGCAAAAACCCAAACAAGTAGCCTCGCACCTCTGCCTCATCAGCTGCAGAAACCAATGTCTGTGAATCTGAGGCATCTTGATTGTACACCTACAAGAAGTGTGCACATGACAGATCTGACATGACACATACTTTGTAGCTGTACAGTGGCACTAGACACCAAAACATGCATAATTATCTGACCTGCGGGCTATATTTCCGATTTTTGTTATCCAAGGCCTCAAACCGATTGATTGCATCAGAGCAGAAGGTACTCCAATCCAACACTTGTGCAAAGGTCCTGGGCTGGCTGGCACGGGTTTTGGCTGAGGCTCGATCTGTCACTCGCCTGCTTAGCCTTGCAAGTGGCTGCCTGAAGACCCCTTTCAATGTCAGCAATTGACCTGCCACACACATATGTTTGTATTCGTCAGGCATTAAGTTTGCTTGACAGAAGCAAACAAGATCTTTCGCGAGCCAAACACATATCAGACAGTGCAAAGGGCAGGAAACAGCAGACGTGAGCGCAGTTGCAAGGACAACTTCTCAACACAGGGTGAGCAGCGTGTGGATAGAAGAGATGCGTTTAGACGGTACAAACAGACACATGATGATATTTTGAGCCACGAACAGCTCCACAGCAACGACGACGACAGTGTCACCTGGTTGTGGCATCAGAATGACTCGCACGGTAAGGTATGCCAGAAGTGCCACAGCTGCCAAGAAGAAAAGAAGTGCCACAGATGCCAAGAAGAAAAGGGTAGATTCAACATTGTTTGCCGGTGAGCGTGACCACCTCGAAGTGCCGTTGCCTGCTGCAGTGACACCTGCGGCCTCTTCTGAGTCCCACATTTTGGCCACCGCCAGCAAGCCGGCGAGCGTTCTGCTTCAGGTCTCGAGGTGACTCCGACCTCGACGCAATGCCTCGCCTAGCCGACAGTGATGTCAAGTCGTTTGCTAAGCAGCGGTTCTGACAGTGCCTGATTTAGTCAGAACTTTCGGTAGGTAGGGGTATGTCATAAGTGACACATTTGCAGGGTTACTCACTTGCCAGGGAAGCTTAGCCTTGCTGTTAGCACCACCCCAATGTTGTAGGGGCCCAGGCGCCACGGTACACACGTTTGCTTCTCCAATGATAAGCAAATCTAGGGTTTATCCATGATTTGCATGTCGATTGAGTGGCAAGCTCTCTGACATCAACTTGTAATCATCTTATGCAAGTGCAATCACAACTGGATTGTATCTAGCATTAGCAGCGTAATATGTGAAACTTTCCTTTAAGGTTCTCATTTTCACCTCATTTTCACCTAGCCTGCCTATAATGCTCTGAATCTGGTAGGCCTGTGTACATCAGTGTATTACTAGTTTTTGTCATTGCACATTTCAGCCTCTCTGAATTCTTTGTGACTCTCTTGCAGATGCTGCTGCCTGTGATTCATGTTGCCTCTCCTAGTGCTATAAACACTCTGCTGTGTGTACATGTCCAGTGCCTTCAAACACTTGCTTAAGCCTGGTCAAGCATTGCTGCAGGTCATTGGCTTCTCAGCAACTTGCTTGGTTCCCACTCCCAAGGCGGCCTGGTGATGTAGTTGGTAATGGGCTGGCCTGCAGCTGCGCGGTGTGGACAGCTATCTGAAACCAGGTGGAAAAGCACATCAAATCTCTGGTCAAGGTGATTATGCAGTGCCCTCCTTTCTTGTTCTTGATGGTGTCTCGCAGCCAGTGCAGCACTGCCCCAGCTTGCAGCCTCAGTTCTGGCACCAGATGTGGCACTGCGTTGCACCAGTTGGTACCACAATATTGTCCAATCTCAGTGCACCTGCATTCAAGCTCCTGAGGCAGGACTGCCACAGCAGGCTAAATTGTATGCCATCTCGCATTAGGAGCATGTGCTGTTGTGAGGCTGTGCTACTGCTGTTGCAGGTCTTGTGCATGCTTTGGAGTAGCAGCTGCACCTCAACCTCTGTCATTGGCACTGCTGCTGTCTTTTGGTGGCCCAGCTGGGAGGCTTGATTGCCATAGCCTTTCAGCATGGTTGTAACCTGGGCACTCAGCATGGGGTTGCCTGTCTGATTGACTGAGTCCCAATCACCATTGCGCCCCAGCTGTTCAAGTTTGCTGGAAAGATGGGACTTGGTGCTTAACAAGCTGCCTGGCGCTGCTACAAGCTTTCCACATGCTGTCGAGGGTCCTGCATGGTTGAGAAGCCAGTGCTGTGTGAAGTATACCAGTATGTCTTTAGGAATGACTGTTAGCATGGTTCTGTTGCATGCAGTCTGCTTGCTTTGTAGCCAGTCTGCCAGCTCTCTGGTTGCTGCTTGTCTGATCTTCACAGTGACTGACTTTATGGCTTTTTGCTGAAGGTCAGCAGTTGCTGCCAAATTTTTGCCCATACAAGTATGCTAGTGCCTGCTGGCTCAGCTGGGCTACAGCCCTTGTGGGTCCCAATATTTGTATGTGGGTACGGACCTAGTGCCTGCTGGCTCAGCTGAAGGGTGTTGGAAATGTGTTGGGGTTCCAGCTGATGCTGCCAGCATCCAGGCTTTGGCAGTGTGTGCGTGGAGTAGTCATATGGAGCATGTCACAAAGCAGATGCACATGGCCTGTCTACATGCGGTGTCTCCCCATTTCAGCCATTATTTGCCGTTAATCTTAGGTCGCAGCTACCACCGTTTGTGATTGTGATGGTAGTTGCAGCTATACTTGGTGGTTTGGATGAGATCAATGACACCCAAGATTTATCAGAGACAGGGACAGGGACAGATCTATTCCTGATGGTACAATATCAGGACACTCAAACACAAAATGATGTTCATCCTGTGCTGAAGCAGAATTGCAGAGAGCAAGCTTGCAAGCTCAATTGAGGCGCTGCTCTCTAGACACCAATTGCTTTCACAGCAACAGCTTACCAGTATCTGCATGAAAGTCATGACATCCACATCTAAATCTGCTGATGAGTTTCCGGCTCTGCCAGGAGCCCTGGCCCAGGACTGGACGTGCCATCTTAGCCCACTCTTCTTCTTGCATTCGCCATACTTCCTCTCTTCTTCTTGCATGAGTATACTATGCCACTCAGCAGTCAAACAGTAGCCGGTCAAAGCTTGCCGTATAGCGTTGAGGAGAAATGGGAGAACGCTGCTTCAACAGTATGCCTACAGCAGAGAAAAACGCACTCGAAGGTGGCTGACTTCTGCATTTCTTCTGCCTTGCGCTGTAGCGCGCCTCGCAGTGTCTTTTGTGCAGCAGGCTTTGTATATCGTTGAACCGATTCCCTGCCGCATATGACTGCCTTCGAGGACATGGAGTCTGTGACAAACAACCGTTTTCGCTCCACACCGATGGCAGACCAATCCAGAGACAGTCCGACTGCTGCTGCGTCTGAAGTCAGCGTAGAAATCGCACCACCCGCAAAAACTCTCCATACGGTGCACGAAGAGGAAACAAACGGTCACATTCCAGCAGGTCGTGTTGGCAACGGTAATAGCAAACGTGCACAGGCACGGGGAACAAGCTTCAGCCTGAAGCAAGTCCGCAGAAACCTTTCCAAGCAGTTATCACTAGATGATTTCGATTGGGACGCTGCAAAACGACGCAACGAGCAGATTGAGCAAATAGCTTTGAACGACCAAGAGCAGTATGACTTGCCAGTCAAACCACAGAGCAATCTTGAGAAAGCATGGATTGGCTTCCTTGGGACCTTGTCCGATACGTTTCTGGTTGCAAGGCTTGCTCTCAAGCTGTTTGCATACCTGGGTGGTGGTAAGCTGCTGCTGGCGCATATATACACTTGTCTGCAAGACAACATGATGCGCTCATCTTGACATGCACATCCATGCGTCTGATGGCATTGTTACGCTGTGTGCAGGGGGTACATGGGTTTTCAGATTTCTGCGGCTTTGTTTGTATACTTGTTTGTTGATGCCTGGGTTTGCACAGGTCTGATCCCCTTGCAAGTCGGCAGAACTGCCTTGTGTGTTGCTGCCCTGAGACATCTTGTTATGCTTGTACATGAGAAGCTGACCATGTCACACACGTGCAGATGTTTTTCTTTTACTTTCTGTCCTCTCGCGTGATACGGAGTGTAGCGTATGGCAAGAAGCCTCGACAGCGGCTGGATATCTTTGTGCCAAAGCATCATTGGAAAGAGAACGACACCCTACGGCCTGTTGTCATCTATGTCACAGGTACTAAAGACTGGCCTGCAGCTCATACCTCATAAGCTTTAGCCTGCTGCCATGCAACTCAAGGCACATGAATGTAGTGTATTCATGCATCTCATTACAGCAGCATATAGTCAGCTTGCTCCTGAATCTGAGACGGTGATCTCAAAGAATTGTGTACTGATGCCATAGGGTTCAAGTCTTGAAGCCCTCATATTGTCTAATCATAAACTGTGTGCAGGGGGTGCATGGACTATTGGGTACAAGGCATGGGGCTCCCTTTTGGGCCGGCGCCTCAGCAAGCATGGCTGCCTTGTGTGCTGCTTAGACTACAGAAACTTCCCTCAGGTGCAGATTTTAATTGCTCAATGTATTGCACTACAGCTGCAATTTTGTACCTGCTGCTCATCAACTGATGCAGGACTTTGCCTGGCAAATTACTGGTCAGACATGTGACGCTCAGTAGCGCCATAGCCTTTCCTCAAGTTTGCATTCTAGCAAACAACTACTCTGGCCATGACATGACGAGGCAAGACTTGTCCTGCACGTACCTAGCTCATCATGAGCTGGAAAGCGTCATTATATTATCATCATCATCATTATTATTAGTATTATTATTATTATTATTATTATGCAAGTACATCTACTCATGTGTGTCTGGGCTGATTATTGCAGGGTACTATTGTGGACATGCTGGAGGATGTGAACACTGGTATTGGCTGGGTCTTGCAGAAGATCTCCAACTATGGAGGTGACCCAGAGCAGGTGTACCTGGTTGGTCAGTCCTGCGGGGGTCAGCTCTGCAGTCTTACTACACTTCTTCAGGTGCGTCACCATGCATCTGTGTCATGGCCAATGCACTGTTCTGTCCAGCCTGTATTAGATATACCCTCTCCAGTGAGCATCCATGACCCAACACCTTGTTGCTGCAGATGACCAATCTTTCCTGAGCTAAAACAGCGCTGCTGAGTAGTTCTCTTTTGCTTTTGTTGCTTGCTTCAGTACCCTGTTTTGCCGCAAATAAATCTTGAGTGCTGTCTGTGTCACAGATAGCTACACAGTGTCACCACATCTGATCTGTCTTGGATCAAGAGTGCTGTGCAGCTCTGAGCTGCAGTACAAGCTTGCAAGCATCCAGCTCATGCTGGCGCAATTGTCGCTCACAATGCAATGCAGGCCGAGCAGGCGATAGGGCCACGGGCAATCATTGGGGGCACCCCAAAATGGGATATCACGCATCTCAGGGGTCTGGTCGGGGTGTCAGGGGTGTATAATTGTGCAGATTTGCGGCAGCACTTCAACCAGCGGGGCCTCTACTTCTCCCTCTTTGACCGCATCATGAGCTTCCAGGGCAAGACACAGCTCAAGGCGTTGTCACCCACATATGTTGTTCACGGCGCTCAGTATGCTCACCTGATGCCACCAGTGCTGCTGCTGCATGGCACCAAGGACACCTGTGCCCCTCTGTACAATGCCAAGCAGTTCCACCAGGCTCTGCATCGAGCCGGCATCCAGGTCAGCTTCTTTGCCCTGGTCACAGCATGCAGTTTGAGACATGTTAGGCGATGTGTGGGCAATATGGCTGGGAGCCAAATTGGCTGTCTGCGTCTGTCATATAGCATTTGAAAACATGCGACACCTTGAGAGCTTGCTGCTGCTTGCACGCTCTGCAGCCATGCTAAATTGTAGGCAAGGAGTGTTCATGTGTGGATCAGGAAAAGTGGGCACATTGGCTGTCTTTGAAGACAGTATTGGCTTGTCTTGCTACTGATCAGTGTCATACCTATCTGCAGTCAACGCTGAAGATATATGAGGGAGAAACACATACAAGCCCGCTGGTGGAAAACCCAATGAGGGGTGGTACAGACAAGCTCATGGATGACATCTTGAGCATGGTGAAAGGGGAGGAAACAATTACAGTACAATACTCCTTGTGCCCAGGATTCCTTGTCACCCTTGCTGCTTGGGTCTGTCCCTTCTAAGTCTGCTCATTGCTCCCATCCCAGACAGCCCTCACCATGCCCACTAGTGACAGGTGGTGCCCTCTGGGCGCCTCAGAGGTGGGTCGTGGGCATGGGATTGTTTCAGCTCATTTGTGGACAAATTTAACATGACTAGCATGCTTGAAAAGGCTTCACCCCTGCGCAAGGGGTTTGCAGAACGAATCCTGTGAATGCAAGAAACTTATGTCAAAGTGTAGATTAGGTGTCTGTTCTTGAAACAGAACTGAAACTGTCGAATGTTTATTTCTGCAACTGGTAGACTATGTGTTTTTAGCTGCTTCAGCGTCATGTATTTGGCTGATCTACATTAGGACCTAGTTAAGTAGGTAGGGTATGCCATGTTTTCCTGTTACGCTTGGTGACATGTGCTTCTGCTTCACAGCTGCAGAGTATATGTCTAAAGCGACAGCTTGCGTGACCTATGATGCAATCTATGCTTATGCAATCCTGCACAGTCCTGATGCAATCACTCTCAGCTTTGTGTGGTCCCTGAACTACAAGTTGCACATTTCATAGCAGTGATGATTACATGTGACCAATGTCTGAAGTCATACTTCACATGTTTGGCCTGCGCATCTTGTGCAGGATCAGGGCCAGCTTATCAGGACAACAGTCACCAGGATGTGCTGGTTGTCATGCTGAACGTGCTCCTTGGCAGCATGTTTGCAACCACATTTGTACTATTGGTCCTATCATGACATGTGATGTTGTGTGCCTCGGATGATGACTCCAGGCAAGCATGGCTGATGTAAAATGGCCTAGGTATCAAACAGGCAAAAATGGGACAGAAGAGCGTGTAGTTCATCTATGATGGAAAATCGGTGGTGCTCTCTGCCAGGCCTGTCATACGTCAGAGCACGGCGCTCCTCCAATCTTCGGCAACAAGTTTCATCACAACATAAGGCTGCAAACGATCCGCAGACAGACCTTGCCGTACTGGTCTGCAGTCAAACCTGCAGGTGAGCGAAGCTAATAAGCCTTGCAGCTTGCGTAGTGTATCACTGGCAGGCTCTATCGCAGAGTCGTGTCAGCAGGCGGCAGCCCTGCAGTGATAGTATGTTTTGTTTCTGCAGTGTACCCACACTTAGATGCCTGGTTGCTGCACAATCCAAACTTTGTTGCAGCGCATCAAGTTTCAGTCAGCTGCAGGGGCAGCTTACAAGCCTTGCAGGGGAACGTCACTGTGTTCACTGTGATACAGCAGGTTCACCGGACCTTTCTTGCGGCTGAAGAGGCAGGAAACAAATTGACCTCATGCTGTAGCAAGTCAAACGCACTAGGTTGGCTTTGCTTGCACTTTTCCCTCATTCTTCTCTGCACAAAGTTGCTGCTGCGCCTCATGTTTCAGAGTGCATGCCCTAGTGATTTCCCATCCCAAGGCTTCAAAATCTACCTTCAATCAATGCTATTCTGTTTGTGCATGCTGACTGAGCAGATGCCATGAGCAAAAGCATATCTTGTGGAACTGTCCAAAGTAACTTGCATCATCGAATGTGCAGGATTTGAAGCATGGTTCGCTTTGGAACTGTGGCAGAACTCGCGGCGTTTCTGGGCAAGCTTGACCCAGACTATGCTCAGCATGCACCTGCATTGTGGCAGAAGGGGGTTAAGATTCCGCGGCAGCTGGCAAATTTCAGTGAGCCACATTATCTTGCTTGTGGTGTGCCAGAGGGGCACATTGATGACATTAAAGCAAGAGCTGGTGGTGCAGGTGAGCAATTGGCCTACAGCAACTTGTTTCAGCATCATTCTGTGCAAACACTGAGCTCATAGCAATGGGGGCCTTCAGCACGCAACAGTCTGATCTTACGTCCTTCAGCGCTCGAGAATCTGTTATGTTAAATTGTTCAGCAAAGCAGAGGCTCTCAGACAACTTGCATGCTGCGGTGTAGTTTGGCATCCTGACTCAAGGGAACTAGTACTGAGCCAGGTCATGCGTCTCCATCTCATGATGACGTTCATAGTTTGTAATTCTCTGCAATGTCAAAGGTGTCACAGGCCCCCCTTCAGCTGTGGACTACGTGGGAGCATTCAAGGCCAAGCTGGAGCTTCACGGCATATACAGGCCCCATGCAGCTGCAATATCACGCCTCACTCTTCATTTTCCACAGCAAATGGTGATGTTGGCCCAGGCACAGGCATCTTCTGACGATGCAATGTTACTATACAAGCAAGCATTGGCTCAGCCTGGATCACAGACAACACTGAGGATGTTGACAGATTTACACATAGCAGTCAGCGGTCCACTTACCTCACACCTGCAGCTCATGACAGGAGTGGATTTGCGCAGCAACAGCCTGTTGATCTTGAAGCTGTTGCCTCCATGTACGCAGCAGCAGAAGCAAGCAGCCCAATCTGAGCGTTTGGCCATTCAAACCTTGGGCTTGGAAAAACACAGAGAACAAAGTGCCTTGGTGGAGTGCTCCCTGGTGAAGGTTTGCATTAGCACAGCGCGTGCTAGAGAACTGGAAATTGATGAAGGGCACTATGACGCTGTGAAGATGCCCAGATTTGTAGCTAGTCTCTCACAATTACCACAGCTGTCAGAAGACATCATTTTCAGGGGAGCTTTGCGCCTGCAGTCTGCACTGGAAAATATGCATGCTGCATCCCTCGTACATGCTGATTTGAAGAGTGACAATGTGCTCTTGAACACAGCTGACATGTGGCATTTGGCGGATTTTGGAGCCTGTATGGAGTTTGGCCACCCAATCCAGAGCTGCACTGAGGTATGCACACCAACAGCTTGTTGCTTTGCATCACATTTCTCATGTGTAGGGCATGCATACCTTTGTCAATAAGCTCCTGTTATCAGATGTACCCTACATCTTTATTGGTGGGTTCAGCATCATTGGTATGCAGGCCTGGTATCCTGGTACCATAATGGGCCAGCAAGCTGATGCAAAATACGACTGGGGTTTGTTGGTGGTGTTGATAGCTGTTGAGCTAGGCAAACAGCATCTTGCTGATCTCAGTGGCAACTCAGTGCCCGCAAGGGTTCAGCGTCCCCTGGTGCTTGAAAGATTCAGAGCTGTTACACACGTGGATCTCAAGCAGCTGGTGGGAACCTTCATAAACAAAGCTGGCTGGTCTTGAGATGCGTCACAAATTTGCTGGCACTACTTCATAATTTTGCCTGTAGCTTGAGGCTGGCCAGCTGCAGTGATTTTGGTGGGGGGGCTCGATTTTTCAATGCTCAATGGAGACTTGAGTTTAGTTGCTTGGTGTCATTGTGAGTGAGCTTCATACCATGCATCACAGCATGGAAGACGCTCCTTCTTTGGACCATCTCACAGAGACGGGGCTTCTGGATTTCTCATCTCAAGAAGGGGGCTTTTCGGCACGCTCTCAAAACGTCTAAGAAGACACTAATTAGGTAATAATCACTAGAGTCTCAAGGCTTTCGACAATGTTTGCACCAATAAAATTGCTGTAGTGATGCTGTAATGAAGGACGGCGCGCGCTAGTGGCCACACTATAGCAACGCCACACGCTCTTGACTAATCTAGCTCTATCGAATTCAGAAGCTAAGCTAAAAGTGACATGGCCCTACCCATGTGTACTGGTGACCAACACTGCTGAGCTCCCCAATTGGCAGGTACGGTTGTTCTGCAGCCGGTCTTTCTTGAACAACCGCAGCCCTCAGAAAATGCACTGATCACGTAAGCATTGACGAAGGAAAACAAGCTTCAGATTCCCCTCTGGAACTGCAGTGCCATGCTGCGACATGGTGCTGTGCTGCACTGCTTGATGTGCTCGAGGCAAGCACAACAACAAAGAAGGACACGACCAGCTTGTTGCAGCATGATTTGACAGTTTCACGTATGCGACTTAAAGTTGTCAACGCCCCGCAAGCACTCCCGCCTGACTCAGATCGCCTAGTACAACTGCAGCATGCTTCGCAGCTCCACCGCAACGGAAGCACCTGCACGCTTTGGGAAGAATGGTTTGGCGAGCAGTAGTGCGTATTGATGCGATCGAGCAGTGCACGTACCAATCCGAAACATACTTGTGCTGGTTGTAACAGAAAGTTGCCTGCTCAAGTGTGCTTGCAAGGCTGACCCTCAGTGATCAGCTCAATCGAAACTTACCTTTACGGCTACCAAAAGTGAGCACATACCATAAGGCAAAGATGTTCCCTGCCGACGGAAACTGCCAACACATACAGGCCAAGCTGGATGTCAATCCCCAGCTGGAGTGTTCACCCTCAGAAAGTTTCCAGGTTAGCCATGCTCAAGCCAGACTGATGTGAGGCTGAGCGGCCCCACAACAATGCAGTGCCATGCTGCTTCTGCCGTGTATAAGAGAGACATCCTTGAATGTACCTGCGGGCATGCCTGTGGTGTGCATCTGGCCAACCTGTGTGGCATGCAGCTGGTGAAAAGCTCCTTCGGATCCAGCCCTCAGGATTTCCTACGCATTTGGGAGAAGGGACCAGAGGAGCAGACTTTTACTGGGATGAACTTACCAACTGAGCTACTAGAGTTAATAGCATTGCAGCTGCCAATTGCCGATGCTATTTGCCTCGCTTCAGCAAACCGTCATTGTCGTGATGCTCTACAGTCAGAAGAGTGAGCCTGCTACTTGAATACATACGGTGCTTTGCAATGCATCAAGAGGAGTGTGTGTTTTCTCGTCTGTTGGCACTGCAACGCACTTTGGATGTTGCGCCTTGCCTTGTTTATCATCGACATGTATAATGCATGCTTCCAGGCCTGATTGACTATTCTGAGCTGTGTGCTTAGCAGCTGTGTTCTGTCAGTGGGCTCAATAACACCCATACATTGCAGATTCTGGCAGCGCAAGCTGACGACTGACTGCCCATTTTGGGTCAACAATGGCATAGTCCCTGAGCTTGGAAGGCCTGCAGGCCAAAGCTGGCAAGAGCTTGCTATCATGGCTGCACAACTACAAATGGCAGAAGAGCAGAATTGTGCATTACAAAACCCCTTGTCAGATGAAGCTAGAATAGCTCAGCTATGGACTGCAGCTGCAGGTAAAGGCGCCTCAGCAATGCATCTGGCTGATCAGTCTCATCACCTGCAAGGTCTCTGAACAAGTTTTAATTGCATGACCAGGTTGTGCCATGCTTCTGTTGTAGACTGCGCATGTATGATAGTGGACCGCTGTTGTGATCAAGCTGGCTCAAATGGCATACAGCGTGATGCTTCTATTGTACAGTTCACATGCAGACCTGCTCATGCAGGCGATGAGAAACTATCTCTGCATCTAGACTGGTATCTATGCTCCCAGGAGCACAACACAGGTGCAACAGGCAGTAATAGTGCTCGGTTTTGTGAACATATTCAGATCTCGCTGGAACTTGTATACTTCTTATGGTTCCAGCAGAAGCATCTGACAAGAGGCGCCAAGGTCTTGTCCAAGGTACAGTGCAAATGGTCTCATACAGCACTGCGGCTCAAGCCAAGCTACAAGTAGCATCTGCTGCCTGTCATGTTCTAGTGCTACATGATAGCATTGCATGACCATGCACATGGCATCTGGTTAATGCATGTCACTGTGCAGGTGCTGAAAGAGCTCGAAAACCTTTCTGCTGAAGCTATGATGGTTCAGCAGCACAGTGTGTATGGGACTGAATGGCTGATGCTGCAGCTGGCATTTGCTGGCTCTCTCTTGATGGATCTGTTACAAATGAGGTGGCAAAGCCATGCTCCTGCAGGTGAGCACATCTTTCTAGCGCGTTTTCACTGCAACATGACTCAACAAGCTCTGTGGACTGGATTTCTCCTGCTGTTAGTGTCAAGCAACTTGATACAACTACAATATTGGCCATGTTAGCGCATTTGTAGCTGGCAACAAGTGAAAAGGATTCTGCAGCAAGTGTTTGCACAACTCCATAGCAAGAGACATGCTTGATAATCTGCAGACAAGCACAGAAGGCTGAGTTGGTGTGGTGGAGACTACTCAAATAGTGATCTAAGGGATGCCTTGCGCATATTGTCAGATGTTGGAAGCCAGCCAGACAAGATTGAGGAACAGAGTTCTGTCAATCCTTGGGAGCCCAAAAGCTGGCAAGAGTTGTGTGCTGATGGTGCCCATCTACTCAAATGGCTCCAAGTGACCTGTCAAGTAGGCTGACATGCATTGCTCTTCAATGATGACCCAAAGATTGAACCTGTCGTTGCCAGGCTGCTGTTGCATTGTTTGTCAGGTCACTGCCACACGCAGCATCAACCGTTTGCCAGCAGTCTTCATTTGTCATGCAAGCTGTAGTTACGCCAACAAAGATACATGCAGAAAGATGCATGCCCTCTTCACATTTGCAGGGTATTTTCAATGTTGAACCGGGTGCATAACATAATGCAACAAAGCAGCTAAGCCACACAAGAGGCAACAGTTGTCTAACCACCTGTGTGTCTGTTTAGACAGTCTGTCAGGCGTCTATTTAACTGCCATTCTAGTCATCCGTCTGTCTGTCTATGCTTCTGTCTGTCTATCTGTCTGTCTCTGTGTTTATCTGTCTGACTGTTTGGCAGTTCAACTTTTTGCTGTCCACTAGCATCTGTTGTCTTGCAGAAACTACCTGCTGCAACAACAGCCTGCAGAAAAGCATACGCAGAAGAAGGCCGTGATATCATGAGGCAAGCAGGCAGTGGCAAGAGCCCGGAACCACGCGGTGTCTTTTGGGCACACAAGCTGTTCGCTGCAAATGTTCTCCTGGCCAAGTGAGCCACTTGCAAGCAGCCTAGTTGCAGCTTGCCCATTGATCTGATGCCGTTCATGTGATGCGTAAAGCTTATCACTCTGTCGTGATCTGCATACCAGTCAGATCTCTTGTCCAATGACAAGCTTGCAAGGTGGTACAACATGCCTATCAGTTCAGCCTTGCCAGCATAGGCAAAGCTGCTTTCTTATTGTGCAGGTTTGGCTTTCTGTGTGTATCTTACCCAGTGTCACATGCAGGATGAGCAGGCACACAGATCTTGGATCAGCCTATCTGGACTTGGTGGAGCTGTACAGCCAGCAGCATCCGAGCAGGGCGGTGTACTACCTTGATCTGGATGGAGTTGGAGATGACCAGCGTGTATTAGAAGAAGGCGTCAAGATGTGCTGACAACAAGCGCATATTTAGCTGCAATTGCACACCAAATGCATTCACATTACTCAGGTAGGCTTTCAAGCCAGAATTGTAAGCTCGTTTGGGGATATCACTTTGTGCCGGTCTGCTGCTGTGCTTGCTTGTGTGCTTATACTTAGCACAAGTACACCGCATTAGCTTGAGTTGGCTTTGATGTACATATGCAAACAGTGGTGCTTAGGCACCAATGTTGTCATTCTTCTGCATTGAGTGTCACTGCATAACAAGCATAGATGCAACAAGGTGTGATACAACAGTTTGAAGTCATAGTCTGGTAGTCATCTGTAACTCAAAGGACTGTCACAAAAGACACTGATTTGACAGGGCATGTTTGTGTAAATGATACTGACTCGATACTATTCTGTTGCAGGTTTGACAGGCCATCTTCAGGGCATTCTAGACAACAGGCAATTCATGGCAGATCCCACACACAAATCGATGCTACACACAAGTCAATGCTGCTAATGGACAACAGCTCAAGATGTTCACACCTGTGAGCTGGGCAGCACATGCATCATCCTGTCAGGATGCAAGGTAATGCACTTCATGCAATCATAACATGTTTTAGCTGTTTCCTTATTTAAAGAGGGCATGCTGGACTTGCACAGCTGTATTGTCAGCTGAAAGCATCCACATCTGCAACGCTGGGAGACAGGTGCTGAGCAGATGTACTGTTACTGCCATGATCTGTATGGTTGGTGTTCCTGCCCATGTTTTGTGTTGCATGAATTCAGCACAATTCAGGAAAGGCATGGCATGTGCTTCAGCAAAGCACTTGCTTTAATTGAAGAGCATACATGTGCCAGTATGGTACTGTTACATGTGTGTGCTTGATATGTGTGATTGGGACCAAGATGTGCCATTGCCCTTGGCTGGTGTTTGCATGCTTAGCATGTCGTGTGATTTGCAGAAAGCTATCACGGCAGGACAGGACTCCATGTGTTCTCTGAATCGATGGCCCATCATCTTGGATTCACAGCGCGTGCAAAGCCCAGCCAGCTGCAGCAGCAGCGCCTCAAGAACAGGCATATGAGCATGGATGCAATACACGATTGAGCTTAACTCCAACCATACCTTCTGGTATACAAGTTTCTGTCGTGCATACATCCAGTCAAACTCCAGCTCTGGGTTTGGGTCAGCGCCACAAGACAGCGTGTGTGCTTGCTCAAAGCACACGATTGAATTTCTCAAGGCCCTGGAAAACATGTGCCTGACTCGTCCTTTACTCTGCTGATACATTTAACCACTGACACAATCTCCCATCTCAGAGCTATGAACGGTTGTCAGGTCTGTCAGCCATGACCTAACAATTATCATCAGACAGTACAGATGTTGCCCAGCAGCTTTCGGTTCCTAATTGTACTGATCATGACTGTAAAGACAGCCTCTGAGATGCATTTTATTACATTGTGCAGCCTGAGGCAACCTTGCATGACTGCACACTGTACCACACAAGTACTCTCTTTATGAGCCAGGCATACTACTAGGCTCTGTAAATGAGTGCATCTCTGAGAACGTGTGTATGAGATCTGATTCGTCAAGGAACTGTGCACTAAAGGTCGCCTCTGAGGCAGATCGGTGCCACTGTACAGGCTCACTGATCTGCCAAACCATTCTCACCAGCTTGCTGCAGCAAGCCTGACTGTACTTGCACTGGGTGAGTTGTGTACTTGTGGGGGGTCTTTGTCTGTTGTGACGCTAGGGCCAGAGTACTGCCACTTTGCATTACAGCTTGGAATGAGTCAATATACACCAATCAGCGACATGACGCCGCTAAACACACCTGTCTTGCATAGGCTTGTCTGACCGTACAGTAATGTACATGTGCGCACTCACAGAGACATGCATAGAGCATGAGAAATAACTGTTTGCACACTTGCTGAATCTGCCAACAGCTTCACCAAAGCATGAGGTCTAGTACGACAGACAACATCCTTGCCTACTCCCATGCTAACATGGCACACATCACACTCAAATTAGACAAAGGGTGCCATATTGTCTCCACCAACTGTAGAATTGTACTGCTAACAGGTCCAGCATGCTACACACCATTGTCAATAATGCACACTCAGCAGCAGGCTTTTCAAGGGCATGCCAGCTGCTGCTTCAAGTAGGTTTTGGTCACTGAGAAGCTGGGTTTGGTCTTTCAGAAGCTGTTGTCAAGGCTCCCTTCACATAGCACTGCTGTTTCCTTGCGGCTGCCCCAGGAGACAATCCATGTTCAGCAGAGAATAAAGCTCCTGAGCCTGCTTGGTAAGCCTCATACACAGGTGCTTAAGTGAGGTCTATGACATCCTCAGAGCGCTCAGCAAAGCCCTGCAAACCAACACATGTATGACTACTGCATTACTACACTGATAGTACTGCGCGTCATGCAATGATACACTGAAAGGGCAAGAACTGCCTGACCTGCTTGCTGCTACCAGGCTTGCTGTCAGCATGTCTCAGCTTCTTGGGCTGCTTCTCAGCCTTGTCAGTGCCTGCTGGCCTCCTCTTCACACCCTGCAGCAATGGACAGTCATTAAATTGAGTATAGATTTGACACTCCACAAAGGAGAACGAGCTATCAAAAGTAATTCACTACATGAATGCAGCCTGTGTTGCAATTGCTGACCTTGGAAGGTGAAGGGGAGACAGGAGCAGTGCCGGCATCAATGGCAGGGTTCTTGGAAGGTGAGGGGCAGACAGAGCTGGTGTCACCAGCAGTGGCTAGGTTGACAAGCATTTCAAAAGCCTTGCGCTTAGACTCCAGCAACATCAAGGTCACTGGGTCACAACTCTCCTTAAGATTTGAGTCCAGGCTAAAGTCCAGATCAAGAGTGCTGCGCAGCAGCCTGATGGTGGATGACAGCTGAACTTGTACCTCCTCGGCACAAGTTCTGAGCAAGCTTTCATGCTTTCTGAGCAAGGTGACACACTGGGCTGAGGCAAATGTCTGAGTCAGGGCCTGCAGGCCAATGCTCAACAGGCACTGGCTATCGACATCTGACCAATGCTTATGCTCAACAGTGTCTCCACAGATCACCTACAAAGCAAAACAAGCCATTGAGAATCTCACCTTTTCACCACTAGACAAGTATTGCTTTGAACAGGCAGAATGATAGCTTTGCAACATGACACCAGAGCCTGCAGTGCAGCTTGCTGTCCGGTGTGCATGACGTGCATATGTGGCGTGACTGCATATGTGCAGCTGTACGGAATCCTGATCTGGTGGAGTGCACATACATGACATGCCACAACACAGATCCCAAGAATACCTACAAGTCAGGTCATGTTCACCAGTGGACACAAACTTTAGCTGACAAAACAGTGTTCCCAGGCTGGCTCTGGAGAAAGAGACAAATGCAATGCTAGCAGCGTGTTTGCACACTTGACCAATTTTGCCAACAAAGCACACCTTGAAGGCTTGATTCAGCTTCCCAGACATCCTTTTCACTCCTGCCTTTTCTGCGCGATCCATCAGGAGCGTGTGGTCAATGCTCCCCCTGAGCTCATTCCACAGCACTTTCAGCAGCTGCTCCACAAAATGGAATGCTGGCAAGAAAGCAGGGATGTCCTCTGCATTGTCCAGAAGCTGCTTGGCGGCCTCCCAGATTGCCTTTGATGCTCCCCGGTGACCCTCGGGTAGATTGGCCTTTGCAATGAGCTGTATCTTGAACAAGGCACGTTCATCATAGCCTGTGGAATTGTATACAAGCTTGAGCTTGTCAACTAGCTCAGCCATGCACTGTTGGTAAGCAAGCTCTGCTGTTTCCACTTCCTCCATAGTTCTGCTTGGATCCTCAACACCGTTGACCACTGATTTGTTGATATTTAGGCCCTTGGTGTTTGTATCTGGCCCATACTGCTTGCTTGCCTCTCCATTGTCTGTCCTGCCAGACATAGCCTCCTGCTTTCTTCGCAAAGTTGCCAAAATCTTCCAAGCTTTTGCGGCTTGCTCAGTAGCAAAGCCAATCTCTGCCATAGAAATGACAGGGTACATGCCGCCATCTGCTGCATGTATGGCATATTGTAACCATCTCTCAACGCCCTTGCGGGATGCAAACTTCTCAATGTCGACTGCAGCCAATGCATCCCTGAGCTTCTCTTGGCTGCCTGAGCATATTGCGAGTAAGTATGGAGATATGGTGAGAGCAAGGGTTTCGTTGCCCTTCTTCCTCAGTAGCTCTAGCAAAGAGCGGAGTATGGCAAGCGGGCTCTTCTTAAGCATGTCCTGTGCTGCAGAAGTCACCTCATCTAAGATCTGCAGCTGCTCCAGGGTTTGATGGCGGCTGTGCTTGCCATCATCATGAGCGTCTGGGTCTGCAGTTGGCACAAGGAGTGCCAACAAATCTTGGCTCTGCCCAGCCTGACTGTCATCTGGGTCCTTTTCCGATGGTGTGGTATGGTGGATAGACCCACTGCTGCCACGGGATTTGTTGTGCCTGGGCTTGCATGTTGGCGGATTGTGCAGCACTTGTGGCACATTCTCCTGAGGGACATGACTGAGCAACATGTCTAGACTGTCACTGCGAACCACCACTTTGGGGTCCAACTCCACAAGGCCATAGATGGCGTCGCTTGCAAGCCTGTCTGCTTTCAGTGCTTTGTCCAGTTTCAGCTTCTCCCTTGAGACACCGTCCTGATCCACAACCGTTGCAAACACCTCCAAAGGCTTCATGTTTGCAGTCCTGTAATGTACAAGGTTTTTTTGGCTGATGTCGCTCTCTCGTTAGATGACAGCATGTGCAGAGTGCTAAGCACAACTAGCAGACCTCATGCAAAGATCAGTTCTAACAGCATAGATCAAGCCTTGTACCACCTTTGCCTAGGTCTCAACCATTTTTGTGTGACAAAGTAGGAGGTTTGCTCCCAGGCCCACATCAGAACTACTGCATATTTGCGGTGACCCGCTGAGGGCTCTCAAAGCTAGCAGCTTGTGAGTGTTAGAGAAGGTACCTGGAAGCAGGGCGTTCATGGCGTCCAACCAACTGTCGCAAGGGGCAACATGTTGGTATACACAAAATCCCCAGTAGCCTGAAGGGCTGCAGACCATCAAACCCCAAGGCACCTTGCTGGCCATAGATAAGCACTCTTGCATCTTGCAACACGCTACCAATGTTCCTGACGTCCAACACCAACACTTGGTCCATCTGCAACCCCACCTTCATGCATGCAAAACATGCTGTCTGCAACTCTACAGCACTTATGAACAATGATGTGAACAATGCTCATTTTGGTCTGCTTGATACCCACATTGCTGACATGCATCATGCACATGTATTTGTCAGCCAGCTACTGTGACTCATGATGCACACTAACAAGATCTACTCACCATATCATCCTGCAGTGCTTCAAAGGCTGACTCTCGCTGGTCTCGCCGAAGCTGTTGGTCAGGAGCTGTCCACTGACTGAACAATGCAACTTGTTGCTGGAGCTGAAATCCTTTTTGAGACAACTGTTTCAGCCCCATTGCTTTCAGCTTTACAACCTCCTGCTCATACTGCACATGCAGATACATATTCAGGCATGAGTGGCATAATGGCATGGCAAACATTCTGCATGCTAATCTTTTGGTACATGTGTGTAACTGGCAAGCCAGCTGATCTTGCACAGGTGCGTGTGGCTTCATGTGTAAGCTTGCATCAACATAAGGTGAAAACAGACTCACCTCCAGATCCTTCAGCTTTGATAGATCTGGCATGTCTGCCTCAGCCGTCACAATGATCAAATGAATCTCTGGCAAAGGCGTTGGGAGTGTCAATGTTATGTTGTGCTTGTTCATGAAGCGATTAGCCTCCATGATATCCCATGCATCTTCCTTGACGCTCCCATTTGTGGGTGAGGTCCAGCATTTGCTGCTATCCGGTCGCCGCTTGCACCAAGCATGGAAGTGCGGGTTGCAAAGCTGATGTAACAGTGATGTGCATCAGCCAGCATTACTATGCCAAGAAGACTCCATCATCATAGCGCCTACTTGCACAAACATCAACCAGCACTACCTAGCAAGAATACCTTCATCCAAAATGCTTACTTGCACCACCATGTGTGAGGCCTTGAAGGCGCTTAAGTTCTTCAAGTTCTCAGCTCACGCAAACACAACGCTCATGCATGCTTGCTCAATGTTAGAGTGATGAGCTGTTACACTGCAGTGGCTAGAGGGAACCTCATCAACTGCCCAATGGTTTTGCAATCATCTAGTCCATTTATGCCAATGGGCGATCCTGTCATGCCTAGGAGCTTGGCTGATGTCAAGACAGTGATCAGACCAGCCAATTCCTCAGTGTGCTTGTGCCGGCCTAGGTACCTATAAAAGACCGCATGCACCTCTTAGACAAAAACTTGTTTTGAGAAAACACAAGCAAAACAGCAAACAAGATCTTGGCATTAACATAGCAGAGAATGTGCTGCATTGGACATGCTACACGCAACAGGTAGTACTTCTTGCACACTACCGGGGTTTACTTGAGCTGTCTCAGATGAGGCGCTGAGACTTGCAGCATTGAAGACTCACTGGTGCAGCTCATCAATGACCACCAGGCCCAAAAGCTTTGCTTCATCAAGCGCCTTCAACAGTCCTAATGCTTGGGTTGCCTCAGCGGTGTTGGTGACACTGTCCTTTGTAGGCTTGGCTGCTTCTTTGCCAGCAATACCTATTGGCGTGCCTGGCAGAGTGGAGCTCTCCTTTGCTTTAGGGGGAAGAATTGCTTGCATGGATCCATGCTGTATGACCTCACGCTGAATTAAGAAGTATGTCCGAGCTACTGCTGCTTTGCCAAGGTGTTGCTTGGCCTCAATGCTTTCTTTGGAAAGGCGCGCCAATTGGGCACATGCGTTCTTGATGCCTGAAAGAGCTGTAGATATAACCCTACACCACAGCAACATCAACACAGACTCAAGGTCATGCTGAAACAGGTTGTTATGTTTCCTTGCAGAGCAAACATTGTCCCATGCTGTACACAAACCCTTCTTTGCAACCAGTGATACACAACATGCAGTTGATTGGTCCCCAACAGTAACATAGGAAGATGGCAGACAGCTGCAACACTGCAATGTTGCAAACTGTGCTCTTGTGTTACAAAGTGCAGTAAAGAGGTAGCTTGGATGTTCACACTGCCATTGCACAAAAGTATGAGGTGTCAGGTCAAGGATTGTTGGCAAAAGAAATGACCTTTCAAATTATGCAGGCATATGCTGATCATCCCACTATTGCCTGCATGTGTCTGGTGTAAATCAGCTACAAGCAACAAACCTTGCGTTTGGGTCCACTGACAAAATGTCCCTCTTGATGCCTGAGTGAGTAGCAGTCAGAGCAAACACACAGGTGTATGAAGACTCCAGGTAGATGGCACAATAGATGGCTGCCAGGGTTTTGCCGGTGCCAGGAGGCTGCAGAAAAACGCATGCATGTCTGTGTTGCCTATACATAGAGTGTGGGTGCTCACACACACCAGGTGCAATGTATCACCACCCCCTTAGCCTGGCCGATGATGTTGATGAGCTCTCACACAAGCATGCAGCAGCAGTTGCTCATCCCAGTGCAGGAGTGTTCTACTGCAAAAGACTTGGAGCACCCCATATCATGCATGCAATAAAACCGCAACAGGAAGTGGGGGTGCTGAAGCCCAGCTGATGAAATGACAATTGAGGTTACGCCCTGAGTGTCAGTACCTCAAGGCAAAGCCTCTTGTCATGCTCCATCATCTTCATCACCGTCATGAGCTACAAGGCAACCAGTCAGATGCTTAGCATGTGTATTCATTTCACGGAGCAGTGTGTTCATGAATCATTTCACAGAACATCTGGAAACACATCTGGAAACACAGAAGGAGTTGCAGATATTGACATGCCTGTCTAGCACCAAAGTACTTGCTTCCCTTGAATCATGCCTGAACGGCTGTGCATTAAGCAATATGTGCATGAATCAAGCTACATGCATGCATGCATGCATGCATATGAAGCCATGTGGCAGTGCTCAATGCCAGCGTAACATATAACTTTTGAAAACGCTATTGGTGCCAGTCAACTAGCTGGGAATGCAAGGCATAGGTACCATACAGTAGCATACTTGGCAGCATGGACCACCAGTACCTGCATGTAGTTGGGATGGCGAACACCAGAAAATCTTTGCTTTAGGACTGCATGGATGTTGCTCATCTTGTAATGTTGCTCCCCAAATTCGCGCCTGACCTCTTCGCTGAATCCAAGTTTGTCCTGTGCAAAGGTCTGTACCTCCTGCAAAAGCAGCCATGACATTTTACATGCCTAACAAGTGCCTGTCACAACTGCAGCCAGATTCCTATTGTCACTTGTTGTGGTATTGGCCCATTACACTGCAGATGATTGTTTCTGTGTGACTTTGCAAGTATGCACTTGACTCAATTTGGCTCACCTCGACAGTTCCTGGCTGGAAAGGCTGCTTAGTGATGTTCACCAGTCTATGTAGAACAGTAAGCCTGGCATCGTGCAAATACTCTGCAACAGCTTGCAGTTGAGTGTGTATCTCAGACTGATACATTTGGCTGCCGAACTTTTCATTGGTAGATAGCCTTTGGCGACAATCCTTTCCAATCTGCTGGCAGTGGTACTCTTTGGGCCTTAAGCTTCCCACCAGCGCATCCATCAAAAGTTCGTGAGACTCCTCCAAAAGTTGCTTCAAGGGCTTCGATGAGTCCAAGCTTTGCAGAGCATACAGCTTCTTGTCTGCAAGCATCACGGCCTTTGATGATCGACCAGTGAGCCTGAAGCTCAATACGTACACAGGCAAAGATAGTTAACGTTGGAAGCAGTCGGCATTCAGCGTCGTACACAGGACTGCTGCAATAGACACGGTGTTGCGTGTACGCCCAGCTCGACTTCAGCACTGAACGAACGCGCTGAAAACATATGAGAAGCAGGGCGCAGTATCAACGGAGCATGGCTCCGCTCGAGCTCACAACTGCAGCTCACAACATGTTGTACAACAGCACAAGGCGACAAAGGCGGCTACACAGAGACGTAGGTGCTCACAAGCATCACTAACTGGCGACGTAGAAGTGAATTCCATCGCACTTTGCACGCAAGCTGCTTAGTGTCTGTGATGGCGCTGCGTGATTGACAAGCGTACGCCGAGCCTGCAGGTACACCGTAGATCAGCTCGAGTGTTCACATGTGGGGACCTAGCCTGGTCTCATACTGCACCACTTGCAAGGAATAAGCGGCAGAAAGCTTACTTTTTCCTCAAGTTGCAAGTTGTAGCGAGCGCGTTACCCCAATAGCCAGAACTGTGTGAGCTAGGTTAGCTCTGTTTTGGGCCTTATCCAGTCAACGGTTTTGACTGAATGACCTCGCTTGCATCGACACCAGATCATGTTGCAGAGCAAGTAGTTGTGCGTCTTCGCGCTGCGCAGTACAAAGGTGCGCCAAGGATGCGCACTGCAAGCTTCTAGGTCCTAACTCGACGCAGTAGTTTGAATAATGGCCTTTCATCCCCAGACCACTGCTCGCCGAACCCGGTCGAGCCTCAGGGACCCGGTCGAGCCTCAGGGACCCGGTCGAGCTTCAGGGCGAACGCCGGGCGTCCGCGCGCTGGGCGAACGCCGGAACAACGAACGCCGGCCAGGGCGTCCGGGGCACGCCCAACGCCCAGGAACCCCTCCTAGGCGATTTGTTAGATTTTGTGCTAGGACTACTTCTGTGAGGTGCATGTAGGATTTGACTGCAGAATTTGGACCTTTGTGGCCCATGACATCAATATTGAATGACTTGTTTCACTCAGCATTCTCAGAATTCATTTAGTTTGTCACACGGAAAATACTGGTATGACACACAAGAAAGAAAGGTTTGTTGGCCCGTACTTGGTCTCCACGACAACAACGGCAGCGACAGCAGCAACAGCAGCAACAGCAACAGCAACAAGATGCGGCGATCAAAAGGCGACGTACCGCATGGCAGCATGCTTGCAACCACATATGCACAATTGCACTACTTGGTGTTTATAAAGATGCCTACCGGTTGATCAGAGCATTGACAAAAATTTCATTGAGCAGAACAGCGGTTGTAGGTTCAGGAATTAGCAGCTGTAGATGTGCATCTTGCACCCGCTTATCCATGAAAGCCTGTTTGGACGCCTCATCTACGCCCGTACCAGCGGAGGGGACCCACGTGCGCGCAACTCTTGACTCAACTATTGACTCACCCTCGTCGCACAATTTTCGGAAATTCCACCACGCACGGATTAAACCCCAACTCGATTTCGGGAGCTTCTGCGTCCCGACTCCCTTTTCCGTACGTTCATACATACATACATACATACATACATACATACATACATACATACATACATACATACATACATACATACATACATACACACATACATACATACATACATACATACATACATTCGCTCATTCGCTCAGCTTACGAATCCCCGCAAGCGGATGAGGCGTCCCAATCATGTTTGTGAACAACTGAAGGTGTGTGAGCACCGCTGATTGTTGGCTGCAAAGCAGGTCCTCTGTCTTAGTCATCAGTTGCCACTTCAAAGCTAAATTTAGACTCCTTAACAACTATGAAGCCAGCACTGTTGTGCGCGCAATGGAGGTGGGTTTGGCGGCAATGTAGTAGCTGTGAAGATGAAGAAGCGCTTAAGTATGCTGCTGCTGACAGCTTTACTTATACCATGGTACAGTACTGTTAACAGTGCCGGGCCTCGCACGAAAGCTTTACTCCAGAAGAGGCCGAAGAAACAGTCGAATTCAGCAGGAGACAAGGCGGAAGTTCGACTGAAGCTGCTGCGCCGGGCGTCTGTCGCCAAAAGAAATGTAACTACGTCAGATTCTGTACTTTGAGGTTGTGCTGTCCAGTCCATGCTATCGCGAGGGCGTCACTGACTTACACTCGCCCTAACAGTAGCGGGCTTTGCAGCCGTTTCCTAAGGTCCAAAGGGGCTTTACTTGTCATCACGATGCATTTTGCCTGAAACACCTGCGTAATGTACAAATTATGGGACAGCCTGCAGAGTCTCCCCGTTGCAGCAACAATCCAGCTTGTTCTGACCCAAGCGCCTACCTACAAGTTGTCGCACAACTTGGTATTTGGACTGGGCAGATTGACCATCTATTGGCATTTCAGTGATCAGGCTTGTTACAGCTGGCATCGTAAGTCTGCTTACACACATTTGCATTTCTGTGGCCTTGAACATTGTTGTGCATCCCAGACTGACATGTGAACATCAGTCACCATACCATCAGGGATTGCACACGCAACTTTACATCCCCAGCTGTTCAGATTCCTGCAAACCCTAACCAGATTCAACTCTCCAGCCAAGCACGGTATAAGCTGTTGGGAAAAGGCTGACGCAGTCATCAGTCAAAGTCAAGGTCATTAGGAACTTGGGGCTAAACTCTCGCATTCATTTTGCACATGATGGGCATTGTGCTAGGTGAGCCTCTGCAAGTGGTTGCACTCAAAACAAAGGTTTGCTGACTGATCATGCTCATCCTCTATCAGAGGCAAGCTTGTCCAGCAAGCCTTTGCTTAAACAACCACTGCTTCCTGCTTGCTGCTTGGCTGAGAAAACTAGATACTAGGCAAGACAGCTGGCTTGTTTTGCCAGAAGGTTTGACCATCACAAGGTATTGTTTCCTATGAGTCTCGCTGGGCAGCCTCACACCTGACTGTTGGCTGACATCAGCTTTCTTGCCTCACTGATCTGCTTTAGCCAAAGCCTTGCAGCTTGCGGCACAAGTGTTTTCAACGACAACCGTCACAGCAGCAGGTGCGCAGGCTGGTCTGCTAACACTGGCTGGCCTCACCGCCATTTGCACTGCGCACAGCATGCACTCCAAGGTTTCTGCTGAAGCAGTGCCATTACTGTAAGCAGACTTTTGACCGCAGCTGTGGTTCGCATTTCGATAGTTCACACAGTCAGTCAAGCATGCAGCACATGTGAGCTCCACGCTTGATTGAAGCCGGGTTGGTGTTTGCATTGACATCTGTGATGAAGCGTGTGCATTCAGCGGCATTGAGCCGACTGCCGACCGTAGATCCTGTCCAGACTTGCTGTTCACTGTACTCACCAATTGGGCTTCAGTTCACAAGCAACAACCTTGCCAGGTATTGCACAAAGCAAACTCAGCATACAGATCAGCACAGGTCACTAAATATAAAACGCAAGAGCTGTCTGCAGAGCCAGAGACCATAGAGGACCTGCATCGTGAAGACACAGGGAGGCATACCAGCAATTGACTCAGAAAGGTGTTATGGATGAGGCACACTTGTCCAATGCCACATTTGGGTGCTCATGTTGTGGCGCACACATGCAGGCTGGTTGAACACCAGGAATCGTCTTCTCATTGCCAGGCACCTGCGTATGAGGCTTACCAAGCAGGCTCAGGAACTTTATTCTCTGCTGAACATGGATTGTCTCTGGGGCAGCTGCAAAAAAATAGCTGTGCTATGTGAGGGGAGCCTTTACATCAGCTCTGAAAGACCAAAATCTACTTGAAGCAGCAGCCGGCATGCCCTTGAAAAGGCGTGCTGCTGAGTGTACATTGTCAACAGTAGTGTGTAGCATGCGACACCTGTCAGCAATACAGACATGTAGCTGGTGGAGACAATATGGCACCCTTTGTCTGACTTGAGTGTGATGTGTGCCAGCAGTGTCCATGTTGAATAGGCAAGTGTTTTATCTGTCTTACGAGCCCTCCGAGGATGAGTCATGCTTTGCTGAGGCGGCTGGCAGATTCAGCAAGTGTGCAAACAGTTGTAGTGTTGAATCTGATGCTTTATACATGTCTCTGTGAGTGAACACATGTATATTCACTGAATGGTCAGGGAAGCCTAGGCAAGATAGGGGTGCCCTGTGGCGTCATGTCCCTGATTGGTGTGTGTCGACTGATTCTGTAATGCAAAGTGGCAGTACTCTAGCCCTAGTGAGGGCTACAACAAATGAAGACCCCCCAAAAGTATTCAACTTAACCAGTGCAAGTCTAGTCAGGCTTGTTGCAGCAAGCTGGTGAGAATGGTTTGGCAAGTCAGTATGCCTGTACAGTGGCGCCGATTTGCCTCAATTCAGTGTATAGTTCCTTGATAAATTGGATCTCATACACATGTGCTTTTAGATGCACTGATTTGCAGAGCCTGGTAGTATGCCTGGCTAATAGAGATACTATGGTACAGTGTGCAGTCCCGCAAGGTTGCCTCGGGCTGCGCATTGATTAAGAGGCATTTCACCGGCTGTAACTACAGTCATGATCAGTACAAACTGGAACTGAAAGCTGCTGAGCAACATCTGTACTGACTGATGACAATTGTCATGTCAAGGCTGACAGTCCTGACTTGTCCTGACTTGTGTATTGCATCCAGGTTCACATGCCTGTACTTGAGGCGCTGCTGCTTCAGCTGGCTGGGCTTTGCATGAGCTGTAAGTGTAAGATGCTGGGCCAGCAATTCAGGGAACACATGGAGTCCTGTCCTGCCATGATAGCTACCTGCAAATCACACGACATGCTAAGCATGCAGGCACCAGCCGAAACTGATGGCACATTTTGGTCCCCATTGGGTATGTCAAGTGCACGAATGTAACAGTACCATGCTGGCATACGTATCCTGTTCAAGCGTGACGAGTGCTTTGCCCAAGCACATACCATGCCTCTCCTCAATTGTGCAGAATTCATGCAACACAAAACATGGGCACAAATAATGACCACACAGATCATGGCAGTAACAGTACATCTACTCAACACCTGTTTCCTGGCTTTGCTGATGCATCTGCATTTAGCTGGCAACGCAGCTGTGCAAGTTCTTATGTGCTGTCTTACGTAAGGAAAAAGCTGAAATATGGTGATGGTTGCATGAAAGTGCATTACCTTGCATTCTGACAGGATGATATATGTACCAATGCTTGCTGCAGCAGCTCAAAGGTGCAAACATCTTCGGCTGTTGTCAAGTAGCAGCATTGATTTGTGTAATACTATGGCATGTGCATGAATTGTCTGTTGGCTGGAATGCGTTAAAGATGGCCTGTCCAATCTGCAACAGAATATCATGGAGTTGATATCATTCACACAAACATGCCCTTGTCAGATCAGTGTCCTTTGTGACAGTAATGTGATGTACAGATGACTGCCAGACAGTCACCACAAGCTGTTGTATCACACTAGTGTGTACTTTGCTGCATCTATGCTTGCTACACACAGCAGTGACATTCAATGCAAAAGGATGATGGGATCGGTGGCTTTGTATGTACAGTTAAGCAGGCCCAAGCTAAGTTGGTGTAGTTGTGCTCAGTGACTCTGCAAGCAAGCAAGCACAGCAGCACAGCAGCAGACTGACACAAACTGATGTCCCCAAATGAGCTTGTAATACTAGCTTGAACGCCTACCTGAGTAATGTGGATGCATTTGATGTCCAAGTGCAGCTAAATATGCGCTCATTGTCAGCACATCTTGATGTCTTCTACAAACACACGCTGGTCATCTTCAACTCCATCCAGATCAAGGTAGTACACTGCCCTGCTGGGATGCTGCTGGCTGTACAGCTCCACCAAGTCCAGATAGACTGATCCAAGATCTGTGTGCCGGCTCATCCTGCACTGGACAGAATACCCATAGAAAGGCAAGCTCTGTACACATAGAAAGCAGCTTTACTGATGCATGTCTGCTGCAAATCTGATGATCTTGTGCTGGCAAGGCTGAACTGGTAAGCAGGCTGTACCACCTTGCAAGCTTGTCATTTGCACAAGAAATCTGACATATATGCAGATCATGACAGAGTGACAAGCTTCATGCATCACATGAATAGCATTGCATCAACTGCACTGAGGCTGCTTGAAAATGGCTCACTTGGCCAGGAGGACACTTGCAGCAAAAAGCTTGTGTGCCCGAAAGACACCACATGATTCAGGGCTCTTGCCACAGCCTGCTTGCCTCATGACATCACGGCCTTCTTCTGTGTATGCTTTTTCGCAGGCTGTTGTTGCAGCAGGTAGTTTCTGCAAGATAACAGATGCAAGTGGACAGCAGAATGATGAACTGCCAAACAGTCAGACAGGTATATAGAGAGACAGACAGATAGACAGACACATAGACAGATGGACGGAAGACTAGAATGGTAGTTGGATAGACACCTGACAGACTGTTCAAACAGATACGCAGGTGAATAGGCAACTGCTGCCTTTTGTGTGCCTCAGCTGCTTTGTGGCAGTTTGTTATGCACCTGGTTCTGGATTGACAATGCGCTGCAGATGTGAAGAGGACATGCATCGTTCTGCATGTATTGTTGGCAAAGATGGGCGTCACTGATCTACAGCTTGCATGACAAATGATGACTGCTGGCAAAGGGTTGATGCTTCGCGTGGCAGTGACACGACAAATAATGCAACAAACAACGCTGTGCTAATTTCAGCTTCAATCTTTGGGTCATCGTTGCAGAGCAGGTAATGCATGTCAGCCCACCTGACAGGTCATTTGGAGGAATTGGAGCAGATGGGCACCATCAGCACACAACCCTTGCCAGCTTTTGGGCTCCCAAGGATTGGACAAACACTGTTTCTCAACCTTGTCTGGCTGGCTTCCAGTATTCAACAATATGCGCAAGGCATCACTCAGATCACTAATTGAGTAGTCTCCACCGCACCAACTTAGGCTCCTGTGCTTGTCTGCAAATCAGCAACCATGTCTCTGCTAGGGTGTGGTGCAAACGCTCGCTGCAGGATCCTCATCACTTGTTGCCAGCTACAAATGCGCTAACATGACCCCAAATATTGTAGCTGTATCAAACTGCTTGACACTGACAGCAGAAAATGTCTAGTCCACAGAGGTTCTAGAGTTGTCTTACAGTGAGAAGTACTAGCCCACCTGCAGGAGCATTGCTTTGCCACCTCGTGTGTAATAGGTCCATCAAGAGAGAGCCAGCAAATGCCAGCTGCAGCATCAGCCATTCAGCCCCATACACACTGTGCTGCTGAGCCATCATAGTTTCAGCCGAAAGGGCCTTGAGCCCTTTCAGCACCTGCACAGTGACATGCATCCACCAGCTGCGATGTGCATGGTCATGCAGTGCTACCATGTAGTACTAGAGCACGACAGGCAGCAGATGCTATTTGTAGCTTGGCTTGAGCCGCAATATTGCATGAGACCATTTGCAATGTACCTTGGACAAAACCTTGGCGCCCCTTGCTAGATGCTTCTGCTGGAACCATAAGAAGTATACAAGTTCCAGCGAGATCTGAATGTGGTCACAAAAGAGAGTGCTATTACTGCCTGTTGCGCCTGTGTTGTGCTCCTGGGAGCATTGATACCAGTCTAGATGCAGAGATAGCTTCTCATCGCCTGCACGAGCAGGTCTGCAAGTGAGCTTTGGAAATAATAGCACCATGCTGTATGCCATTCGAGGTAGCTTGACCACGCAAGCAGTCCATTGTCATACATGCGCAGTCGACAACAAAAGTATAGCACAACCTGGTCATGTGACTGGAACTTGTTCAGATACCTTGCAGCTGGTGAGACTGACCAGCCAAATGCATTGCTGAGGTGCATTTACCTGCAGCTGCGGTCCATAGCTGAGCTGTTCTAGCTTCATCCGACAAGGGGTATTCTAATGCACAATTCTGCTCTTCTGCCATTTGCAGTTGTGCAGCCATGATAGCAAGCTCTTGCCAGCTTTGACCTGCAGGCCTTCCAAGCCCAGGGACTATGCCATTGTTGACCCAAAACGGGCAGTCAGTCGTCAGCTTGCGCTGCCAGAATCTGCAGCGTATGGGCAACAGAGTATCATTACAAAACACAGCTGCTCAGAACAATCAAGCTGGCCTAGAAGCACACACCACGCATGTCTGTGATAAGCAAGGCAAGGCGCCAAATCCAAAGCTTATTGCAGTGCCAACAGAGGAGAAAATACACACTCATCTTGATGCATTGCAAGGCACTGTTTGTAGTCAAGTAGCAGGCTCACTCTTCTGACCGCAGAGCGTCACGACAATGACGGTTTGCTGAAGCAAGGCAGATAGCATCAGCAATTGGCAGCTGCAATGCTATTTGCTCTAGCAGCTCAGCTGGAAAATTCAACTCAATGATATTATGCTCCTCTGGTCCCTTCTCCCAAGTATGTAGGAAGTCCTGAGGGCTGGATCCGAAGGAAACTTTCAACTGCTGCATGCCACACAGGTTGGCCGGATGGACACCGCAGGCATGCCCACAGGTACAAGGAACCCTGATCAAGGATGTCTCTCTTATACACAGCACAAGCAACATGGCACTGCATTGTTGTGGGGCTGCTCAGCCTCACATCAGTCTGGCTTGAGCATGGCTGACCTGGACGTTTTCTGAGGGTAAACACTCCAGCTGAGAATCGACATCCAGCTTGGCCTGTATGTTCTGGCAGTTTTCGGCGGCAGAGGACATCTTTGCCTTATGTGATCACTGCTGCATGTGGCTTCACATGCATCCTTGCATCAACACAAGGTGAAAGCAGACTCACCTCCAGATTCTTCAGCTTTGCTAGATCTGGCATGTCTGCTCCAGCTGCCAGAGTGACCAGCTGAATCTCTGGCAAAGGAGTTGGGAGTGTCAGTGTTATGCTGTGCTTGTCAAACAAGCAATCAGCCTCCATGATATCCCATGGATTTTCCTTGACGCTCCCATTTGTGGGTGAGGTCCAGCATTTGCTGCTACCCGGTTGCCGCCTGCACCAAAGCATGGAAGTGCGGGTTGCAAAGCTGCTGTAACTGTGATATCAATTTATTCATTTGCATCAGCCAGCATTACTATACCAAAACATCTCAAATTATGCAGGCATATACTCACCAATGGTGAATCACCATCCCACTATTAATTGCATGTATCTGGCGTAGATCAGCTACAAGCAACAAACCTTGTGTTTGGATTCACTGACAAGATGTCTCTCTCGATGCCTGAGTGAGTGGCGGTCAGAGCAAACACACGGGTGAATGAAGACTCCAGGTAGATGGCACAATAGATGGCTGCCAGGATTTTGCCAGTGCCAGGAGGCTGCAGAAAAAAGCATGCCTTTTTGTTGCCTATACAAGTAGCATGAGTACGAATAGATGCTAGCTGCGACAAACATTAGCAACCCTGGCCTGGCCCATGACATTGATGCGCTCTCACACAAGCATGCATCAGCAGTTGCTCATCCCAGTGCAGGAGTGTGTACTGCAAAAGACATGGAGCACCCCATATCATGCATGAAAGAGAACCTCAAAATTTGGAGGGCTGAAGCACAGCTGATGAAATGACAGTTGAGCTTCAACAGGTTGAAGCCCAACTGATGAAATGACAATTGAGAATCAACAAACTGAAGCCCTGAGCATCAGTACCTCAAGGCAAAGCCTCTTGTCATGCTTGCTCATCTTCATCACAGTCATGAGTTGCAAGGCAACCAGTCAGATGCTAAGCATGAAGCAGTGTGCTCATTTCACAAAACATCTGTAAACACAGAAGGAGCTGCAGATATTGACATGCCTGTCCAACACCAAAGTACTTGCTTCCCTTGAATCATGCCTGAACGGCTGTGCGCTAAGCAAAACCAGTACCTGCATGTAGTTGGGATCGCGAACGCCAGTACATCTTTGCTTGGGGACTGCACATATTTCGCTCAACTTGTAATGTTGCTCCCCAAATTTTCGTCTGACCTCTTTGCTGAATCCAAGTTCTGCCTGTGCAAAGGCTTGTACCACCTGCAAAGCAGTCATGACAGGTTACATGCCTAACAAGTGCCTGTCACAGCTGCAGCCAGATTCCTAACGTCACTTGTTGTGGTATTGACCAATCACGCTGCAGCTGATTGTTTCTGTGTGACTTTGCAAGTATGCGCCTGACTCAAATTGGCTCACCTCGACAGTTCCTGGCTGAAAAGGCTGCTTAGTGATGTTCACCAGGCTATGTAGAACAGTACTAGTAAGCCTGGCATCGTGCAAATACTCTGCAACAGCTTGCAGTTGAGTGTCTATCTCAGACTGATACTTTTGGCTGCCAAGCTTTTCATATGTAGTTAGCCTTTGGCGACAATCCTTTCCAATCTGCTGGCAGTGGTACTCTTTGGGCCTTAAGCTTCCCACCAGTGCGTCCCTCAAAATTTCGTGAGACTCTTCCAAAAGTTGCTTCAAGGGCTTCGATGAGTCCAAGCTTTGCAGAGCATACAATTTCTTGTCTGCAAGCATCACAACCTTTGGTGATCGACCAGTGAGCCTCAAGCTCAATACAGGCAAAGATAGTTGGAAGCAGTATACTAGGCATTCAGCGTCGTACACAAGACTGCTGCAACAGACACGGTGTTGCGTGTACGCATGACTAGAATCACCACTGAAAGAGCGCGCTGCAACATGTGAGAAGCAGGGCGAAGCATCAACGCAGCACGGCACCGCAAGCTCACAACATGCTGTACAGCACATGTGTACAGGGCGAGAAAGGCGGCTGCACAAAGACGTAGGTCCTCACATGCATCATGACCTAGCGACGTGGAAGTGGATCCCATCGCACTTTGCACGCAAGCTGCTTAGCGTCTGTGATGGCGCTGCGTGCTTGACAAGCGTACGCCGAGCCTGCAGATACACGTATATCAGATCGAGTGTGGAGACCTAGCCTGGTCTCATACTGCACCACTTGCAAGGGATAAGCGGCAGAAAGCTTGCGTTTTTCTCAAGTTGCAAGTTGTAGCGAGCGCGTTACCCCTTTAGCCAGAACTGTGTGAGATAGGTTAGCTCTGTTTTGGGCCTTATCCAGTCAACGGTTTTGACAGAACGACCTCGCTTGCATCGACACCAGATCATGCTGCAAAGCAAGTAGTTGTGCGTCTTCGCGCTGCGCAGTACACAGGTGAGCCAAGGATGCGCACTGCAAGCTTCTAGGTCCTAACTCGACGCAGTAGTTTGAATAATGGCCTTTCATCCCCAGACCACTGCTCGCCGAACCCGGTCGAGCTTCAGGGACCCGGTCGAGCTTCAGGGACCCGGTCGAGCTTCAGCGAACGCCGGGCGTCGCGCGCGGGCGAACGCCGCCCTTCCCGCCGGGCGCCCGGAGCACGCCCAAACCCCTCCTAGGCGATTTGTTAGATTTTGTGCTAGGACTTTTTCTGTGAGGTGCATGTAGGATTTGACTGCAGAATTTGGACCTTTGTGGCCTATGATAGCAATATTGAATGACTTGTTTCACTCAGCATTCTCAGAATTCACTCAGTTTGTCAGACGGAACATATATGTTATTGTCACAATATATTATTGTATATACTGGTATGACACACAAGAAAGAAAGGTTTATTGGCCCGTACTTGGTATCGACGACAACAGCAACAGCAACAGCAACAGCAACAGCAACAGCAACAGCAACAGCAACAGCAACAGCAACAGCAACAGCAACAGCAACAGCAACAGCAACAGGCTATCAAATGGCGAAGTACCGCATGGCAGCATGCTTGCAACTACAACTGCATTAAAGTTTACATGTTGGCCTACATATATATTTATCAGAGCACTAACAAAATTTTCACTGAGCAGAACGCCGGTTGTGGGTTCAGAGTTAGTAGCTGCAGATGTCCATCTTGTACACGGTCATTACAGGAAAGCCTTTTTGAGAGTAACTGAAGTTGTGTGTGTGTGTGAGCACCATTGATTGTCAGCATGCTGAAACACCTGCGTAACATACGAATTACGGGCCGTACAGGACCAGCCAGTTGCAGCAATAGGACTAGTCCAGCTTGTGCTGACCAAAGCGCCTACCTGCGTACAATTACTCGCACAACTTGGTGTTTGGTCTGGGTAGATTGACCATCTACTGCCACTTGAGTGATCAAGCTTGTTGTTCCGCAATTCGATAGTCCACACAGTCAGTCAAGCATGCAGCACATGTGAGCTCCACGCTTGACTAAAGCCGGGTTGGTGTTCCCATCGACGTCTGTGATGAAGCGTGTGCATTCAGCGGCATTGGGCCGACTGGCCGCCGTCGATCCTGTCCAGACCTGCTATTCACTGTACTCCAGGATCGGGCTTAGCTCACAAGCAACAACCTCGGCAGGTATTGCACATAACAAACTCAGCATACAGATCAGCACAAGTCACTGGATATGAGGTGCAAAAGCTGTTTGCAGAGCCAGAACCCATAGAGGCTCTGTATCGTGAAGACACAGGGAGGCATACCAGCAATCGCTTCAGAAAGGTGTTAGGGATGCTTTGCATTGGCTGCAAAGCTTGCACACTGCCACTTTGTAGGTGCTCATGTTGTGGCACATACATGCAGGCCGGTCGAACACCAGGAATTGTGTTTTCATTGCCAGGCAATGCAAGCAAACTAATAACACTGGACTCAAACACAGCCTCAAACATGGTAAACAGCTATGACACGCTGCAGCTCAGCCACAAACTTCAGCAAAGTCAGTGGGAATGCTGGATCAATTCTTGCTGGCTGTCCATAGGTCAGAATACATGGCAGACGAGGTTTGGTTGCACAGCGGTATCACATTAAACTTGGTGATGAGCAACTACCTGTGCTGGTGCGTTTGTACGCCATGCTGTAAAGCCTGGGGCACCTGTGGCAGGACCATGCAGGATCCATCTGCTTCAGTACACTCTGCTTAAAGCTTGTGACGCATGTGCTGCAGCCAAGGGTGGTGCACATAAACTCGGTCAGCAATGTTGTGGAGAATATCACCTTCATGCACTGCCCGCCAGGTCGCAAAGTCACAGTCCCAATCCCTGTCCAGGTGTGTAGACACATCCATTGTCATGGCAAGTTTGTTTGACTTGGCACATGCATGCCAGCTTGCAACAAATTTCCTCGCCTGCAGCACGCTGCAGGCACCAACTGTATAACCAATGATGCATGCAATAGAGCACTAAGAGGCATCACAAGTGCAGTCAAGCCTGCACTTCAGGCCACATCCATGGGGTGATGAGCCTGGTTCCTTGTTGACAAGCCTGTAGTACACATTGCCAGGTGATAGGTGAGGATGCATGTCCAGGAGTCAAACAGAACGGCTTCCCTTACCTCATACGGCGGTCAGTTGAATGTTTGTGTCCCGGGGATGCCATTCCAGCAGCCATAGAAGTTGACGTCAGTGGCTTGAACCTAGGCCAAACAGTCTTGCTACCGCAGTTGAAGCTTCCTGAAGGCGTCCAAGTGGTCGCGCCGGTATGCATTCCCACTTTGTGCCTCTGCTGTGCACACTAGCAGTGCTTGCCCATGCTGTTATGCCTTCACAATTCATGCTTGGCTTGCATACTTGAGGGCACATGCCTCAGGTGGAACTGCATAAGTGAAAGTATCCTTTTACACACAGAGCACCATTTGTGTGGCAGGTGCATGGGCAAAGCGTTCAAAAGCGTTCAGCACTGTGCCCTGGCCAATAATGCATGCAGAAACCTGTCATCTATAGAACAGGCTATTGCAGTTGGACAGACGCTGTTTGTTGACTGGCTGCTTGTGATATGCAGCATCCAACACTCCCAGTGTGCAAGATTGCTGGCAAAGGCTCTCGTGAAGGCTGATGCGCTTGCTGCATAATGACAAAGTCACACATACGCAACTATGGATGGTGTGCAAGCTATGTCTTGGTCAGAAGCATGGACATTGGCACACACCACAATCAATTTACATGGGAGGTTTTGTGGAGTCATTGATGATGCCAGAGCCCTCTGGTCACCATTAACACAGCAGATTGTGTGAACTCTTTGAACATGCCAGTACCCTTGGTCACATCACAGCTCTGCTGTTTATCGCTTCATGATCAGAAAGTGCTGCCCACTTACATACCAGGAGAACGTACAGCATGCATCACACAATGTCATAGTCCATACCGTATGTTCATATGGCCAACATTTGTGCGCTTAAGAATGAGGGAATGTCAGGCAGATTGTTGTAGCTGCTGCATCTTGATGTCTGCGGTTGTCTAGCTGGCGGCAAGTGTTTGAATCATCCTGGCAATTCAGCAGGTGGTGACAGCTGCAGTGCATAAGAGAGACATTTCAAGCAAATTAGTGTGCACCATGCTTAGCACAATTACTGCTAATGTAGATTGTTTTGCCGATAAGCTGTACACTGATGCTGGCTAATATGAATGATCTTGTCAGGTGAGCATGAGATGTGATCGACTCATTCAGCAGCTTTGTGGAACACATTCATTAGGCTGTTTTGGGTTGTGGGACTTTCGGGTTTGTAACTTGCATGACTTTTGTTGGCTCACTTACAGATGGCACCAGCTTTACTGGCCACACAAAAGCAGCCGCATGCTGAAAGATGGCAAGCAAACAGGTTGTGACTGCACTAAGTCGTGAAAGATTGAATCGTGTATAAGTGAGCGATTAGACCTGCTCCACCCACACCATCATTGACTGCTTGTGACAGCATAATCCTACATTGAAAACACACTGTTCTACGGCAGTACGAGTCACGCCTACCATCTGTTCTTAGAGATCACAATCACAGCATGGCTAAATAATACAGAAAAGCGCGACAGATGAAAATCGAGCTTGTGCAGCAATGCATTTGAAGTTCCCAACTATTGACACAACTGCTTGTGGGCTGCAACTGCTTGACCACCTCTTGCATCCAATAGTACAAATCACCACAAGAGTCAGTATCATATAGGAGAAACAGTAGGCCGCATCTATACACCAATCCAATTGACTGTACAAGCGGCAGGCATGACCGTGTGCTAGTCAAACCAGCTGATGGTCTTGCCCCACTCCAGGCTCTTGGATGTCCACTGCTGTGCAACAGCTGACATGCTTGCGGCACTTTCAGCTGCCTTGGCTGCAGCATTGGTGGCCGTTGCAGAAGCAGCTGCTGCAGCATCAGAAGCAGCAGCACGCCTCCACACGTCCTGACCTTTTGCTGCCAGCCTTTCCGCTACAGCTGCTGCGTCAGAGGTGGAAGCACGCTGCAGGAAGGCCTGCTGCTTCTGTGCCATCTTCTCTGCAAATGTACCATCTGCAAAAGCTTCAGCTGCAGCACCGGCCCTGGTCTGCACGTTGGCTGACAGCTTCTGCACAGAAGCCTTGGCAGCAGACATGTACTGAGCCTTGATGCTTGCTGGGCTTCTCTGCCCTGCACTGCTGCTGCTGCTGAAGGTGCTGCTACTTGCACTGCTGGCAGTACGTAGCAGCCTTGCGGCCAGGCTTTCCCTATGTGGGTCACCTCCATGCTGCTCATACATGGGCCCCAGCACGCTGTCATACAGCTCTGCTGTACCACTGTCCTGCTGTGACAGAAAGCTAAGGCTGGGTGGGCCAAGGGCAGGCCTCTGCTGCAGCTGCTGGGCCTCATCCAAAAGGTCATCTGCAGCTGTGAGGCTGCCTGACACTGCCTCTGTCATCAGGCCTGAGCTAAGACTGAGCGCACTACCGGCAGGGATCGAGCCCAGACCCCGACTGAAGCTAGGCTCCCTGCTGGCAACTGCCTTGTCCAGCATCGCTGACACACCAGACCCCTGCTGAGTCTCCCAAACCTGATCATGCATCACCATGATGCCACTACGCCCACCACTTGGCTGCGATGGTCCTACAGACTTGTCCAGCACAAGGGATCTGGCTGTTGTCATGCCACTGCTAGAGCCAAGCCCTGCTGCATGGTATGCCCTGAACAACTCATGAGCCCCAGTGCCACTCCACTGCCTGTCTGACACAGACCTATGCAGTGAGTGTGTCTGTCCAGAGCTGGCGGCAGCTGAGATGGTGTGGTCACCAAAAGACACACTCGTGTGCAGGGGGGTGTGCCTGACAGAGGCTGGGGGACCCCGCTGTGCCAGGTCCGGCAGGCGAGGGGCTCTTGACAGCAGTGGAGGCAGGGGCCTGAAAGGAGCTGAGGGGTCAAGTGGCGTCGCTGCAGAGATGGAGACAGGAGCCAGGTGTGCTCTGTCAGCCGACTTCCTTTTGGCTTGCTGCACACAAGAAAGGCGCAGTGTCAGTCCTTGATAGCCTGGGTAGACAGGACTTTCAGGGCAGAGGTTGACAGTGTGATTCACTAGGAGGCGCTTGTACCGTTGAGTCACGGCACATGTCTTGACAAGCATGTCAACAACCTGGTACTGGTGCTGCACTCTATATGAGATGAGGTGATATCTGCACTAGAAGCAACGCTTCTCATGCTGCTCTCTGTAATGAAGATGCTGTCAGCTACCCCTTGTGTCAACGGTGGGATAGCAGATAATTCGGCCTACTGCCCAATAAGCACAATGCAGCAAACAATCACAGCACACAGTTCAACTTGTACCTCACCACAACAGGGTGCAATGCGATGTTCAGATCACAAGCAAATCGATGTCAACATGCTCAAACATAAAAAATCGGGAGGTGCCAAAAAGACAAGGAAAAGAGATACAGATCACACTTGTCAAAGTGCGTGCCAGTGCAAGACGGCATGCTATAGGGTGAGCAATCCGGGGGGTGGGGGAAGAGTTTGGGGGGGGGGGGGCTGCGCCTCTACTCATCACATAGGTGCAGGTAATCACTTACTTGCAGGTGCAAGCGCAAGGAGATGACGCCCTCCCGCAACACATTCAGCCTGTGGAAGTGCTGTGCCTTGCGCATCAGCTGAGCCTTGTTGTGGGCATGGTCTTGCAGAGTCAGCAGGCTGTAGCCCAGCAAGTAGGCCTTCCTCTTGGCCACAAAAGCATCCACACGCGCTCTCTGGTCCTGATCAAAGCAGGCAGTGTTGTCAGCAGCATGCAATGAGCACACCAGATGAAGAAGCCGTATGTTCCACCAGACTCATACTGCCAATCCTGGGCCTTGTGATGCATGCCCCAGCATGCAAAGCTAGAACCAATCACACATGTCCGGAATTCTGCAAAGTTTTCACGCTTGCGGTGTACAGTCAATCAGACAACGCTTTCACTGGCCATGACACAACCATTTGTCACATTGCTGTATATACAAAACATAATGCTGGAGAACAAAGAGGGTTGAAGATATGGTGCATGCAGTGGCTGTACACTGCAGCACAAAAGGACAGTCATTTCTATCTGCCAACAGCGGCTTACTAATCAGCAAAGCATGACACAGTTGGTTGCAAATCAGACTGGTATGGCAGGTGCAAAACTGTTACACCTACAATGGTGATGCAGCAGGACTCCAACACAGGACATTGTACCCTCAGATGGCACGTCTGCTACAAAGCAGCAGAACAGGGTCAGCTTACCTGCATGAAGACCCTCCAGGCAGCAAATGCTTCCAGCTTCACATGCAGCCGGTGGCGCTGCTCAGCGCTGTGCATCTGGTGCCCCCTGCTGGCCTGCTTGGCAGCATACCTCTGCATGGTCAGCAGGCTGTAGCCCAGCAGCCTGGTCCTACTCTTTGCCTTGATGGCTGCACCAGCCTCCCTCAACGCCTGTTCATTGCAGAAAATCAGACTGTCAGAAGCTTGTTGACCATACAAAAGATACACATATATGATGTGCCATGTTGACAAGTCAGGACTGCCTGAAGGTGTGCTCCTTGTGGCGCCCACTGAGACTGTGTGCGCTTGGGCATCTGCAAGGCAGTTGACCGATGTTGGTGCAGTGCATCTTGCCTCAGAGTCACTGCTGCAATGAAGTGCCCTGGGGACCCACAAGTGCCCTGGGGACCCACAAGTGCTTCACACACATGATGCAACCCGTGCTGAAACAAGGCGACTTGATGCAGCTGTCTCAACTGCAAGCACCTTTCTCAATGTCTGAAGCTCGCATGACCGCACAACAGCAGTGCTGTGCAGAGTGGAGTGATTGATTTACAAAGTGAAGTAGTCAACTTACAGGGCAAGGCATCATACCTGGCTGCCTCTGCAGTATTGCTGCCATGCTGCAAATGCCTGGGCCAGCTTGACTTTCTTCATGGCTGCAAGGGCGGCTGCTGCCTGCACCCTCTCACCCTGCTTCATCTCAACAGCAACCTGCACCAGAAGCTGCTGTCAGCAAATTTGGCTTCCTGTCAGTGCAGTAAGCTTTGGACTTTGTCACTGACTGAAGCAAGCGCAAGGCAGCTAGACTTCCCAGTTCATTCATGTGACAGAAACCACTAGTGACCAAGAGTATCAGCACATTGCAGATGATCTACATTTGCAGCACACAAAAGCTGTATCAACACATCTTGCCAACGTGATGGTGTTATGTGGTTTTCAGTTGTTGTCACACAGACATACATCTGCAGTCAAACTTGGCAAAACATCATGCACAGACACACTTGGCATAACATCATGTAAGGACACACTTGGCATAACATCATGTAAGGACACACTTGGCATAACATCATGTAAGGACACACTTGGCATAACATCATGTACAGACAGTCAGCAAAATGGGCGCACCTTCCAGTGCTGCAACACTCTTGAAGCCGTGTTCTGCAGCAGCTGCTGCCTGGCTGCATACAACCTGGCCTGCTGCTGTTGACATTCCTGCCACCATGCAGCTAAGTGATACTCCAGGACGTTGAGCCTGGTCTGTTCTGCCAGCCTGGCACCAATGGACCTCAAGTGCTTCCTAGCTGCAACATACAGCTGCCACTCATCAAAGGCCTGATCCGTGTTTTGCTGCTGGCGGCGCTGCAGCATGTCTGTGATAGCAAGCCTGTACAAGCAAAGAGAGGACCTGCCAGCATCAACCATGTCTTAAATGTTCATTGTTTACGGGTTCTTAGCAAGACATATTGATTACCACTTTAGTCGACATCTCCTACAGCTTTGATCAACATATGGCCTGTTCACAGCGTAACCCTTGTCGGTCTTGTCCCCAGTTACACACACAAAGAAACGTCAGAGCTCTGTTGTAGCAGGTCAATGTGGATGGCACACTTGAACTGCTGAAGCAACGCTGACGCTACAGCCAATGCCTATTGCTGCACACAAGAACCGTACTGAACAGGCTTGGATGTGTGTCTGCTAAACACAACACCTGAGCACTTGCAAGCACACAGCACAGCAATGCAAGGCATTTGCAGTTGCTGTTGCCTACCTCTGGCACCTTTGCAGAGCTGCAATCTCCCTCCAGCCCAGAAGTATGGTGTTGGTGCGTGCAGCTGTGGAATGAGCCAGGTGTGCTGCTGCTTGCTCCTTCACCCACTTCTTCCTGGCCAGCCTCACCTGCAGGTACACACACACCCCATCATGTTGCTTGCTGAAGTGTGGAGCCTGATTGGCTGGTCAAAGGTGCACATCACACATATACATGCCCATGATGGGTTCCATGTTGTCAACTATGAAGCATGCGCTTCACATCGGTGAGACCTGGTATATGATTCCTCGACGCCTTCACTAGAGCATGCAAGCGCACTGTCCATGGATTAGCGCAATGCTTTGACTCATCTGTTCCGCACCATCCAGCAAAGTGAACTTTATGTGGCATGTGATGCTGATATTGACCCTTGCTACAACATGGACAGCACACAAAAGCATCTTGCACCAAGTGAGGTTGAGGTGGTGATGCATCGGTCACAAGAGTAAGGAAACTTCGTTGTGTGTACCTCGTCTTTGATAATGACTTGGCTGGGTGGAGATTGGAGCACCACAGATGCAGCGTCAGCAAGCAAAGGTGCGGCCTCTGTGTCATCACCCTGCAAACATGCACCAGTCTGCTGGGAGCACAGGGGCACTGAAACCAGGAAACACACAGCTACACATCAAGTCCAGATGCTGAAGACATTTGGGAATATATCAGGATGATATCCTGCATGAAGCGGGAAGTGCTGTTCAAAACGTCAGAGGGGCGTGAGAATTCAATACAAACCTTGCAAGGTGCAATGTCAGAGCAGCATGGCTTTGTGGCAGTAGGGGCAAGTATGCGCAGGCGAGACTGCCGTTTTTAGAACATGCACTGTAGAAGGACATTTTACAAACACTGCATGGCATAGTTTTGTGAGGCTTTGCTTACCAGGACATGGTTGTGGGAACCGCAACAGCACAGTGAGCGGTATACACCAACAGCAATTCTCTTGCCGACAGAAAATTGAGCTGTTGCTATGCTTTGCAAGCGATTCTTGAGCTTGGGTGGTGTATGGTCCTGAAGTCCACCAGTGGCTGTTAGTCTTTGAATAGGAAGAGTCAGAGTGGGGAGCAGACACTGGCCAAAACAGGGAGCATGCCACACAAAACTAATGCGCAACACGAAATTGCACGCAGGTACTTGATAGTCAAACAACCTGCTGAGCTTCCTGCTTTGCTGATAGTCTTGGGAACAGTGGGTTAGTCATATCGCGTCTTAGGTAGACTGTGCTATGTAATGCCTGCTGCAATCGTACAGAACAATTCGAGAATTGATGGTTGCAATAGTGATGGACCCTGCAACCGCCAAGCTGAGCTTAAATCTCGATGGCATGCAAGTTTGAAAGGTTAGTCAACAGCAACAAAGAAGACACAGCCGCGGTCGCTGTTAATTACTGAAGAACATTACAATATCCAGCTGACAGCCATGATACCTCAAACAGCGGGCAGCGCTAGCTAGTTGGATGCTAAACGTCCAGCTGCAACTACCAAGCGGTTGCAGAGGTGGCGGCACCTCGCGATCAAGACGCCTAGGTCTACACACACTTTCCTGGACGTCTAGAAGCGGTCGCTGCCGGGAGGACGAGTCTAGGCCAGTTGTAGCCGCGCTGTGTTTAGGTGCTGTCCGGCATCTTTGACCTAAAACCAGGGAATCGAAAGTTAAATCCGGCTTAGAGTTCTTGAGACTGCCTTGACCTAAATCTGCATTATGATGTAGTCCTCACGTTCCTGTGTCTTGACCTAATGCTGAAAAATATGTTGTTTGGTACATTACACTTTGACTTGACTTACTGCTCGATGTGTAGCCCATCGAGCTGCTTCTTGCAGGCACAATTAATTGTGCATGTAATTTCACAACTCTAGGTTGAGTTTGCAGAAAAGGTCTAAAATAACGAAACTTGCCTTCTAGGACCAAGCATTACGTGCTAGCATGTCAAGCAGCAGCATCAACCATGCTTTGAGCAAGGCTACTCAGGCTGGCAAGCCAAGATGATTGCGCATCAGACACTGCGCTGTCACACAAACTGTTGTCTGCCACTGCTGTCTCAAAACGCACAACAAGCTTGCCATTCTTGTGCATTCGCAGTTGAGTATTAGGCTGCCTGCCTGCTAGCATTGCATCAACGCTAGAGGCGACGTGAGGGTGCACTCGCCAGCGGTCATGAGCCAGCACTTCAACTAAGCAGGTGAAAACTGGTGGCCCTCGCCTTTCAGTCTTGGTCTTGCTGTTGTTGTTCACCACACTGCAGTTAGCAACATGCAGTTCTCAAGCAAAACTCTGCCATGCCCAAATTCTGATTCAGTAATGAGCAAGTATGAACAGCTGAAACAAACATCATCATAGTCATGTTGTGACACCCGGCCACTGAAGCTGCCAAGTCAAGACAGGAATGTTTATCATGTGAGAGAAGCAGTATAACAGAGTTGATACACTGCAAGAAGGTATGGTGCTTGTATCTCGGCTGGTGAAGCCAGCGAAGACGCGGGTGTCAGAACAAACCTTGCAAGCTTGTCCCCAATGACAACTTGATGCACACCTCCCACCAAGGTGTTCAGCTCTGGGTTGGTGATCAAGCTGCTCAAGGAGACCCCGTGAGCAGTGCCGACCAGCATGACACCACGCTGAGCGATGCTCTTCACAGCTCTGACCTCTTCTGAGCTGCCAATCTCATCCACCACAACCACCTGCCTCAGAACAGAACATGTGACATGCATAGAATTGGGGCACAGGAAGGCATTGTAACCTCAGCCAAAAGTCTCACTACACACAAATTCCAGTCCTGGCACCACAATGCTCACATGATCAAATGCCACATGATTCAGTCAACACATCAATCAATCAATGTACATTTCCTGTTGGCGGACTCATCAGAGGAGTTAACAGACTGAACTGGCAGACATAAATCGACAAACTTCTGACCAAGCTAAAGTTGGATGAAACAAGTCATTCAATGCTGTTTTGGGCCAGAAAAAGGTCCAAGTATGTAGCTGAGCTCTGTGTACTGCTTGGTCCAGTTGGCAGTAACCATTTGTATTGCCTGGACACACATCTCACAGCAGTGCACCATTCAAGGTAGCACCGCTGCACTGTGATGAATTATCACCTGTGGGTTGTGATTCTGCACAGCCTGCAGCAACACCTCATGCTGCTTTGACTGGTCATACATGGGCATACGGCGAGCTCTCCCCAGGCAGCTGTGGGGCACTGCTCCGTCTCCCCCAATCTCATTGCTGGTGTCCACCACCACCACACGCTTCTCCAACTTGTTCGCCAGCAGACTGACAACATCTCGCAGCAGTGTGGTCTTGCCTGCAACACCAGTGCCTTGCTTCTTTGCGGCAAGATGGATTAGAACGTCTGCTGCAGCAAAACAGGCTGCTTATGCAGTCGCTGTAGTTGCTGGTGTATTGTGCAGCAGTCGTGCAAGCAAGCAGTGCTTGCAGAACAGCTGAGAATGGGCTTAGCTGACTTACCCACTCCAGGAGGCCCCACAAGGAGGAGTGAGGCAGCGCCAGAACCTTCTGGTCCACCGCTGCCACCACATTGCATCTGTGCCAGGATGTCAAGCATCAGATTAGCAACGCCTGTGTCAAACATGCAAATCAAAGCCTCAGAGATTGCTGCATGTTGTTAATAAGAAACAACATGCTCATGTGAAGCTCTCACTGATGTGCTGTGATGCAGAGTGATAGAGGCACATGAACAGTGCTAGTTGTGCAGTGCTGGGTTCATCAGACTGGTGCTCAAGTCCTGTGCAAGCTGCTTTACATTCTTGGGTAATGGTGGCATGACAGTGAAATGTTTTCTCTTACCCCTGTTATGCAAAACATACATGAAGCGAAGTTGAGTCAGGGCTTACCTGGCATGTGTCTGCCCACCCTGTATGTAAGGCCAATGACAGAGCGGTGTGTGTCCCTGTTTCTGATGGCGCTGATGCGATGCAGTGTCCCCTCAACACCCATCCGGTTATCCGCATAGAACAGGTCAGCTGACCTATTACCTGCAAAGCATTGCATTAGTACCTCTATTCTTGTCTGCGGCCATGGCCTATGTAGAAAAGACATACCCAGAAAGCTTTGCATGCAAAAAGCATGCAGTGCAGTCCCAGAGGGCCTTCCTAATGGCATCATTGCTCTCCTGTCCTGTCAAATGTCATGTGATAACAGATGAGCTCAGAAACATCTGCAAGGAGCAACACAATGGTGCTATGTTGACATTTACCACGGTCAACAAACTCTGTCAGCTTTGCCAGAGCATCTGTGATGTCCATGCAGTCTGGTAGCTCCTCAGCACTGCCGTCACTGAATCTGATGACCACTGGTTTGCCTTTGTCTGCTACTACCTCGACAAGCATCTTGCAAGCCACCTCATCCCTGCAACAGGTTTACACTGCTTATGATCAAGAAAGTGCACACGCCATTGTTATTTGACAACCTTCTGACGCATGTGGTCTCTGGCGTATCACTGCCAAATCAGCCTGTGGGCAATGGTTTCACTGGTTGTGGAAGTAAATGGTGTGTCAGTGGCGCATCAGCCTTGCAAGTGCCCATACAGTGAGCTGTCAAGGATGATGACAATTGGACAGCCAGAACATGCTGTCTTGACCATTAAAGAGACTTGTGGCAAAGACATACATCAAAAGCAATGTTAGGTGCAACTCCTGGAATGACACAAAGGTGAATGACCTGGACGTGTGTGTGTCCACCGGGGGCTCTTCGGGGCTGGAGTCAGATTGCCTTCCATTCAGATGCTGCAGAACAAGATCCTTGATCCCCTCTGGCAGAAGGTTTAGAATGGTGGTCACGCTGTCAGCGTTTGCGCTTGACTCTGCAAGCCACATTGACACTAAAAGTATGCTTCATGCCGCTGTAGCTGTTGTGCAAATAATGCCTTGACTCAGTGCAATCACTGCAGATTGTGTCCCACACAGCAAACAGACACAGAACGTACGCTGTATGATATGATTATGGCATGTGCCTAGCTTACTGTGCAGGTATTTTCCAGCATCAGCTGGACTGCACACTTGGAACAGGACAAACAAATCAGCCTGCATGTGCTGCAAGAAGCTGTGCATTGGATGCATGAGGGGCATCCAAGGTATGCAGTACCTGGCGTCTGATGCACTGTGCCGCCACTAGGCCTTTTCTCTTCATCACTGTCATCAAGGTACTTGGTGAATGTGGGATTGAAGCTGCCTTCCTCAGGGAAGGTCATCTCCAGGTCCTCGTTGAGAGGCAGCCGCACACGTGCACTGTGAAACTGTCAGCGTTGAACTTCACAAATCTGATTACTTCAGAGTCGGCAGCTCTGGGGCCTGTGCTCGTAAGCTGCTGCTGTCAGTTGTCCTTGTTTACAATGCATCCTTTGTTTATGCTACATCCTCTACACAGGTGAAGTCATGAGCTTGCATAGATGCATACAACAGTGACAAGATTGTGTGCTCAGTGCATGCATCAACTGATGCCAACAGCTATGAACTGCGAATTGTTAAGACTGCAATCAGTTGCAGATCAGATCACAGCTTGAAGCAAGACATGCTATCATGACATTATATAGGTACAACCCAAGCAGTGCCCACCTGTAAAGATCAGCTTTTGCTGCATTCTTCCTGTCAGCTGGGTGCAGGTTCCACTGGCAGTGGGCCTGGCTCAAGCTGTGTACCACAGACTTGCCAGCATCCCCAAGAGCTTTGTTGAGCTGCTCCGCCAACAGCAAGAGACAACTCCCTGCAATATGTTAGCATCCTGTTCATACCCCATGCAAGTGTCATAGGCCAATGTCAGCATCTCACAAGGAGAGCAACACAAGAGAGCCATCCAGAATGCTGCATCCTTGCTGAGAGCATGCAAATCCAAATTCAAGGTAAAAACTCACAAGCAGCAACTTTGACTGCTTCAAATGTGTCACAGAAACAAGTTTGACAAGAAACATGACACCACGCATACGTCAGGATCATATCCTGAAGGTTGCAGGACGTCACACATGCACCTTCAACACACCAGCATGGCGGCACTCAAGACAGTGGGCAATTACCAGCATCACTGGGGTCATTCTCCACGCCATGCAAGAACAACAGCTCCTCCAATGAGCGCCTTTGTTGGTGCTGGCTGCTATCCAGCAAACTGCTCATGTTGTCCAGGACACCTTGAGCAACCTGCGACCAGGCATAGTGTCAGTGCCTGCTTGTACACAAAGAGCAATGCGCATTGCTAGCTAACAAAGGCTGCCTGTCCTGAAGGTCTAGGGCATGACAGTCTGTATACAGTCGACCTAATCAGTGATCATGTAGGGCTGATCTGCTGGCGTCCACTGGCATTCAGTACCTGTGGACACTGGTACTTTTTCATTCAAAACAAAGCTTCTGCAGCAATCATGCATCATTCGACAGGGTGAAGGATGCATGGCATCCCTCGCACCTCTAATATTGATCCTGGTCAGTGCACATAAGCTTTGCTGTGCCCTTTTTTTGGCAATACCTGAGTGTCAAAGACATTCTGAACGGTGACGCCTCGTTCATACAACAGGACTGCTGCGGCATGACGACAGTCATGCATGATTTTGACAGTCCCATTGTCCTGAAGCAATCGTTGTAAGCCTTCCATTTGCGCCTGTGGGACCTCGCGCTTCAGGTCAAAGCTGTAGCTGCTCAGGTCAGAACTCAACTGCAGCCAAAATCAACCAGATTTGCCCGCTAGACATGAAGGGTTTGCAAGGGTAAACGCTCTGGTTGCATGTTGGCCTAGCAAGTTGTGGCAAGCTGTTGTAGCAGCAGCACACTGACTTTGCTTACATGCAAACAGCAAGAATAGCCATTGGTTGTTGCAACTGCATGTGCACCAGCAGGACAACCTCGTGGCACAAAGCAGGGACAATTGCTGATGTTCACTTACCACACACAAGTTTGACGGTGCTTTTGTATGCAGAGACAAACATGACCATGCTTATGTGCAGAGACTAGCGTTGCCATGCTGGCTTTGGGCCTTCAGACATGCACGCACCTGAATGCTGTGTAAAGTGTCTGCTTGAGGAGCATCAGGAGCATCAGATCCTTCAAAAATGCACGCCATAGCCACTCTTTGTGCGATGCTTGCAGAGGTGGGCGCCTGCCCCTGCACAAGCACACACAAGGTAGGTCCAGATGTATCTACACTCAGTGCCTGCTCAAGTTTTTTTTATGCAAATGCACTCATCTGCATCCCTGACATCATTGCAGACAGATGGAATGTTGCTGGAGTGCAACAAAAGGAGCAGCACCTCAGGGTGGGTACCAAGGGGGCCACTGAAGCCATCTTGCAATGGATCATCAACTTGGCCAGATCTGGCTGAGCCCTGTGCATTCTGCTTGGCTTTTGTCAGTCGTACTGAGCGTGATGCAACTGGACCTGGAGTGCTGTCAGCACACAGGGCTTGCAAGCTGCTGCTGGTGGCAGCTGCTGCAGGCCGAGTCAAACTGCTGGCTGTGGGGCTGAGACTTGGCAATGACCAGGGAGCTTGAGGCAGGAGGCTCCTGATTGTGCTGCTTGGGTGAGGCAGAAGAGCTGCTATGTGCACAGTGAGATGCTTTTCGCTTTTGGCATCTGCTACGAAGCTGAAGTACTGATGCAGATCCAGCTGTTGAATGATGTCTGAAATTGACTTTGATGCAAAAGGAGTCTGTTTCTTCATTCCAGCTATGGCGATGCCAACCTTGGTGAACACCACACGAGTGAGCACAAAGCCAGCCTGAGAACTGCTGCTCTTGAGTCCCAGCTCAATGGCAGCCGATGCAATGGCAGCTGTGAATCTTACAGTATTTGTCGAACCAGCATGCTGCGCTTGGACTGCTGCCTTGAGCTGACGCTTAGCTTCAGCTTCCTGTGCATGAAATGCCTTGCTTACTACAGGCGTAGCAGCTCACACGTCTGCCCTGAGATGGTGACAGCCAAAGAGTATGTGCTGAAGTCAGTCATGCACACTTGATTACGTTGAAACACTACAAGTCAGACGACCTTTGACACTGATTATGCTTACCTTTGGCGTGGCAGAGGCATCCTCTGTTGTTCCGGTCATATAGCTTTGTGGCAAAGATCGCAAGACAGCAGCATTTGACACACTGCCGCCAGATGCAACATCAATACTCTGAAGAAGGGTCAGCACTGCGGCTGTCCTGCCTGGGGGTAGTATGATGCTGTGCAGCTTGAGGAGCATTGTTGTTGGGGCCTGAGCTGGGCCAAACAAACTGAAGTACTTCTGGCCAGTGTCGCCTTGAATTCTTGCCAAAAACTGTTTGACAGTAGGAAATGTGGTTTTCATCTGAACAGTCACTGCCTGGAAACTGACAGGCTTCAGCTGTAGTCCGGAGGCTGAGGCCTTCAGCCCAAGATTGAGGCAAGCCTCAGCTGTTCGAGTCAGCCATGTGGCTGTATCAGACCCATGGCTTTTACCAATTGCAATTGACAATTGTGACTTTGCAAGGGCCACAGCCTGCAGCAAAGCACTTGTTGGATTAAATATCACATGCAACTTGCCGTATTGCACCATGAAGCATTCATCACCACGCTCAAAAGGCAAGCAGTTGATATCTATGATGGATGAGGTGCTTTGTTGGCTACAGGACATGCTAATGCAAAGGCAGGCAAGGTAAGCAAACAGTCCTGACATGCACTCTTCAGAGTCATAGAATGAACAATTTGCCTCGCGACCACCCACCTGTGGATGCATGAGTGTGGGCAAGCTATCTGCGGAGCTGGTCTGCTTTGAAACTCTTGGAAGCTGTTGTGCTTCCTGAGGTCCTGGTGTTTGCTGGCACTTGATTGCATCCAACAAGCTTGCAACAGCAACCCGCTGGTGTGGCACAATGAGAGCATACAAATCCATATGCAAAATATCTGGCTGATTGGTTTGCTTGACAATAGAGAAGTACTTGCTGTTTTGGAGTTTCTGCGTGATGCCCTGAACATCTGGGCATGCTGACGCAATGTAACCTATGGCCTGAAACAGTTTGATGTCTTCCAGCTGTAAGCCTGATAAACCGCTTTTCAATCCGTAATTCAAGCAAGCTGCAGCTGCTTGTCTAAGGTATGCAGCTGGGGGGGCAGGATGACTGTCGTCGACAGCAGTCTGCAACTGCAACCTAATCTGGGCCACCTGCAGATGCCAGTGACCAAAGTCTGTCTTGCACGATAGCTTCGGCGTCTAGCAGACGTACATCTTCACTACTGCCAGCAAACTCGAACAGTGCAGGCTTCTTTTAACGAACACACCTCCATGTGGTATCACGCTAGAGCGGAGAATCCGCCCGGGTGACTGATCACAGAGATGAGCTCACTCGGCTGTGGGACATCACCGTTCTGCTCGTGACTAGATTGCGTATGGTACGCTATATTGACCACATTTGCCACCGGCGAAAACCACAACTCGCGCTAGGTGTTCCATTTGCATACGCTGCACAAACTGCGTCGATGATCACCAAAGCTCACGAGTTTCTTTTTTGCTGGACGCCGTACAAGGCCATCCAGCAGCAAAACCTGCGTGAACCTGTATTTCTTGGCCATCTTTCAACTGCAGTTCAAGAGGGGTGCAAAATTGCCGTGTTCAGCACGGCTATCGAACTTGAACACGGCTCTCCTCAGGGCAACGCAGGGAGAGCCCTTAGACCTGCCCTCAGACTGTCTGGACGTAAATGCATCATGATGCTCAGTAGGCACGAGTCCCTTTCATGGCTCTGTGCACATCTGGCATTCGGTGCATGTGCAGGTGCTTACATGTGGTTGCTACCTAATTGCTTGCCCAACTGCAACAATACCAGTAGTATGAGACATAACTATCATGCCTGTGCGCACTCAATAGTTCTGAAAACGACTGCTGCAAGCAAGGTGACGGCAATAAGTGAAATTTATGCTATGCACAATCTAAAAGTCGACCTGCTCTACCCACACCGGTACCACCATTGACTGCTTATCGCATCACATCCAAAATTTGAAGCCAAACTACTTGTCTACGATAGTAAATCTGAGCTATCGTAATGTTGATGTGGATCATAATTTACTGTGGCAAGAAATGGACAGGGATCGTGAACCACATGCATTGTTGCAAAATCCTGCTGCAATCCACGCAAAAGCATTCAGTACGTCATCTTGCCTCACAAACGTAGGAACTGCAGAGTGCCTGTACAAGCGGCAGGCACGGCCAGTAAACTAGTCAATCCAACTGAGGATCTTGCCCCACTCCAAGCCTTTGACTGTCCACTGCTGTGCAACAGCTGACACGCTGGCTGCCTTGGCTGCAGCATTGGCGGCCGTTGCAGATGCAGCTGCTGCAGCATCAGAAGCAGCAGCACGCCTCCACACGTCCTGACCTTTTGCTGCTAGCCTGTCTGCTACAGCTGCTGCATCAGATGTAGAGGCATGCTGCAGGAAGGCCTGCTGCTTCTGTGCAATCTTGTCTGCCAATGCACTATCTGCAAAAGCTTCAGCTGCAGCACCGGCCCTGGTCTGCATGTTGGCTGACAGCTTCTGCACAGAGGCCTTGGCAGCAGACACGTACTGAGCCTTGATGCCTGCTGGCCTTCTCTGCCCTGCACTGCTGCTGCTGCTAAAGGTGCTGCTGCTTGCACTGCTAGCAGTACGCAGCAGCCTTGCGGCCAAGCCTTCTCTGCCTGACTCAAACTCACATTGCTCATACATGGGCCCTAGTGTGCAGGCACTCAGCTCTGCTCTACCACTGTCCTGCTGCATTAGAGAAGGAGGGTCATGTGGGCCAAAGGAAGGCTCTTGCCGCAGCTGCTGGGTGTCTTGCCAGACGCCATCTGCAGGTGTGAGGCTGCCCAAGCCTGCCTCCATCCTCAGGCCTGAGCTGGGACTGGATACACTACCAGGAGGTGCTGAGTTCAGACCCTGACTGAAGCTAGGCTTCCTGTTGGTGTCTGCCTGGCTGTTGGTATCCCGCATGGCTGATACGCCAAACGACTGCTGCGTCCTATGCACCATGATGCCCTTGTTCCCATCACCTGGCTGCAATGGTCCCTGAGGCTTCTTGGGCACCAGAACCCAGCCTGCTGCTAGGCCACTGCTTGATCCAAGCTGTGCTGCATTGTGTGCCGTTTGCGCCACATCAGGCCCCACGTTGCTGCACTGCTTGTCTGACGTGGACCTGTGCAAGGAGCGCATCTGTCCACAGCTGGCAGCAGCTGAGATGGTGTAGTGACTGGCAGATGCACTCTTGAACAGGGGTGTGTGCCTGACAGAGGCTGGGGGACCCCGCTTTGCCAGGTCAGACAGGCGAGGGGCTCTTTCAAGCAGTGGAGGCAGGGCCCTTGGAACAGCTGAGAATTGAGGTGGCGTGGATGCGTGGTATGAGTGGGGTGCTAGGTGTGCTCTGTCAGCCGACTTCCTTTTCGCCTCCTGCAAACAGAACCATAACAGAGTCAGTCCTCAGGATTTGATAGCCTGTGCAGACAGGACTCGCAAAGCAAACATTTGAATGTGTTTGTGCAGCAGCAGGCCCTCAAAGCATTGCAGTCACAGCACACGGCTTGACAAGCATGTCATCAAATTGCCATGCTGCATGTTTTAGGATGAAATTATGTCTGCACTGAAAGCAATGCTTGTCGCGTTGCTGTGTGTGATGAAACTGCTGAATGTGTGCCGGATAGAGTAGCACCAAGATGAGTTTGGCCTACTGCCCAATCAGCAAAATGCAAACAAGCATAGCACATAGCTCAGCTTTGACTACGCAACAGCAAGGCGCGTTTGCCATGTTTGCACCAATAGCGCACCATGGTAACATGCTTGTGTTATGCTGAACATACAAACAGCAGGAGGGGATCAACAAGACAAAGGGAAATAGGACAGATACAGATCACTTGTGTGTGCCACTGCAGAGGGCATATGCTGCTACTCATCACACAGGCGCAGGGGATCACTTACTTGCAAGTGCAGGCGCCAGGAGATGAAGCCCTCCCCCAACACATTCAGCCTGTGGAACTGCTGTGCTATGCGCATCAGCTGCTTCTTGCTGTGGGCATGGTCTTGCAGGGCGAGCAGGCTGCAGCCCACCAAGTAGACCTTCCTCTTGGCCACCAAAGCTTCTACACGCACTCTTCGTTCCTGATGGAAGCAGCAAGTGTTGTCAGCAGCATGTGATGAGCACTGCAGGTGATGCAGCCATTTGTTCCACCAGACTCATACTGCAGTAACGTATGCCATGTTATGCGCTCTAAAATTGAATCATTTTGATAAATCCAGAAGCTGCTTATTGCTCATGCTTGCAGTGCACAGTTGGTCAAACAATATGCATCGATGATTGCACCACAAACTTTGAGATTGATGCACAATCACACATCAATGCAAGACAAGCAAAGGGGGGTGCAGACACGCCGCATCTTGTAGCTGTACACCACAATCCCAACAGGAAGGCAATGGCATCTGCCAACAGCAGTCCACTGATCAGCAAAGCATGACATGAATGTTTGCACAGCAGACTGGTATGGCAAGTGCTGACCTGCTGCAGTATATCCACAAGAATGCAGCAGGAGCCCTAGCACAAGAGAAGTTAACCCACAAGCCTGGCATGTGTTGCAAGTCTGTTGAAAAGCAGCAGAACAAGGTCAGCTTGCCTGCATGAAGACCCTCCAGGCAGCGAATGCTTCCAGCTTGACATGCAGCAGGTGGAGCTGCTCAGCGCTGTGCATCTGCTGCTTCTTGCTGGCCTGCTTGGCAGCGTATGCCTGCATGATGAGGAGGCTGTAGCCCAGCAGGTTGGTCCTCTTCTTGGCCATGATAGCTGCACAAACCTCCCTCAATTCCTGTTGGCGGCCGTGAAACAGATGGTCAGACGCTTATTGACCACACAAAGGGCTGTGCTATTGCTATGAAGGGTATTGAGAAGCACTGGCCTGCTGAATTGCTGCAACAAGGCATGCACTGAGAGTATCTGAGCTCCCAGAGACCAGATCAGGAATTGGGCTTTGCAATACATCTTGTGTCAAACTTACTGCTGAGATTTGAGAACCCAGAAGTGATTGAACATGTGCTGCAATCATGCTCAAACAAGGTGGCTATGTGCAGCAGTTCCAGCAAGCACCCCCCTAAAGATGTCAAGCTTGTCCAATAGCAGAGCTGTGCAGAGCAAAGTGATCACAAAAGTAGTGGCACACTACCTGGCTGCCTCTGCAGTATTGCCGCCATACTGCAAATGCCTGGGCCAGCTTGACCCTCTTCATGGCTGCAAGGGCGGCTGCTGCCTGCACCCTCTCACCCTGCCTCATCTCAACAGCAACCTGCACCAGAAGTCATATTCAGCAAAGTTGGCTTGTTTGAAGCGCAGCAAGCATTTGACTCTGTCACAGACTTCATACTGACAGTCAGGAAAGAGTTGCAACCAAAGGCAGCTAGAATTGACAACTCTTGTGTCAGACAGAGATCAGTAGTAGCCAGGAGTATCGGCACATTGCAGATGCTGTACATTGGCGGCACATAGAAGCTGCTCCTGCCAAGGTGATGATACTGTCAGGTAATTATTGCTGTCACACAGACATCTGCAGACACTCTTGCCATAACATTGTATACACACAGTCAACAAAGCGGGGCTCCAGGCTGCCGCCTTAGAAGGCTCCCTTTATGATCGCTGAAAAGCGTAAACTTCTCTTTTCTTTTCTTTCAACAAAGCGGGCGCACCTTCCAGCGCTGCAACACTCTTGCAGCCATCTTCTGAAGCCTGCTGGTCTGCTGCTGTTCACATTCCTCCCGCCATGCCTCAACGCAGAGCTTCAGGGCATTCAGTCTGGTCTGTTGCGCCAGCCTGGCACCAATGGACCTCACTTGATTCCTGGCTGCAACATACAGCTGCCACTCAACAAAGGCCTGAGCCATGCTGTGCTGCTGACGGCGCTGCAGCATATCTGTGATGGCAAGCCTGCAAGAGAAGAGAGAGGACATGTCAGCATGATGAAAGTGCTGGGTACCCATTGAAAGTGCAAGGCTGCTCAGCAAGACACACGGTCTACCACTTTGGTCAACATCACCTGCAGTTTTGGTAAACACATGGCCTGTTCACAGTGTGGTATGTGTTGGAGGTGTCCACGCCATACATGTGACACATTACCAAATGACTTGGGCTCTGACGCAACACATTGACCTGCTGAGGCAATGCTGATACTACCAATGATAAGCAGTCCTGCTGAAGACAAAGACCATACTCAACAGGCTCCAACGTATGTCTGCTATGCACAGCACCTGGGCACTCTTATGCGCACAACTCAACAGCTCAGGTCAACTGGATGCCAATAGTTGTGTTTGCCTACCTCTGGCACCTTTGAACAGCTGCAATCTCCCTCCAGCCCAGAAGCATGCTGCTGGTGTGTGCAGTTGTGGAGCGAGCCAGGTGTGCGGCTGCTTGCTCCTTCACCCACTGCTTTCTGGCCAACCTCACCTGCAGGCACACGCACTTGTCTGTTGCTGACATATTCACCAGATTTGGATTATCCAGGATGTACATGGATGTGTTGCACAGATGCAACGCACACATGCGCTGCAAATGTATAGGCCCATTTCAAATTTGCTGCTGTCAGGTATACATGTGTGCATGTCACATGTGAGATCCTGTGATGATATATCTTCATGCACAATCCCTCTACAGGTAACAACTGAGATTTGATTGTTGCGATGCTGTGACTTAGCCATACTGTGCCAATCATGTCCATGCGCTGTTGCAGCAAAGCAGCAACAAGCAACACAGATAAACCTACAAAGCACTCCAAGCTGAATTCTATTTGTTGGAACATCGACTGCATGTTGCACCAGTGCTACTGCAAACAGTTTGAGATGGTACAGCACAATGTTAAATCAGTCTGAGGGCTGTGAAGTATGTACCTCATCTTTGATGATGGCTTGGCTGGGCGGTGCTGAGAGCACCACAGCTGTGGCATCAGCAAGCAATGGTGCGCCCTCTGTGTCATCAGCCTGCCGACACACATCAGTCTGCTGAGAACACAGGGGCACTGAGACCAGCAAATGCACAACCAAACGTCAGCAGAGTATCTGTCAGCTGAACATGTATAAGCCCAATAAGTCAGATCACGTCCTGCAATTGTTGCAGAGAACAGTCAGTGCTGTTTAAATGTGTCCAAGGGGGCATTAGTAATCATGAGGGTCATCAGTGCAAGCCCTGAGAGGTGCAATATCATAGGTTGTCACAGTAGCATGGCTGTCTGGCACTTGTGTGCAAGAATGCCAGGCAGGAGAGCTGCTTGTGCAGAACATGGACTGCATTGACACATGGTACATACACTACATGGCAGGAAGCTGCAAAACGCCTACCATGACATCAGGGTGGAGACCACAGCAGCACAGAGAGCGGTAAACACCGACAGCACATCTCTTTCCAATGGAGAAAGGAGCTGCCGCTATCCTCTGCAGCCGGCTCTTGAGCTTGCCTGGTCTGGTGCCCTGAAGACCAGCAACGGCTTGTGAGTGAACAGTCAGTGTTTGAACAGAAGGAGTCAGTGTGGGGAGCGCGCATTGGCAAGGACAGAGGATGTGTTATGCTGCACAAACCAAGCCATGAAATATGTGGTATGAATATCATCCAGCATCATACAAGCACAACCTGCTGAGCGCCGTGTGTAGGCGTTGTTGACGGTGCTGGCGGCATTTGGTCCATCATATCGGGTGCGTAGCAGTGGCTGCTGTGTGATGACGCAGGCTGTCTTCTGTTGTACTAGCACAGAACAACGCGGAGACCGTGGCTGTCTTGAGATGGCAAACGCACCCTGCAGGGTCATAACCGAGGGTAATCAAGTGTGAAACGTAAGTCAGCAGCGATACGTTATGTGCAGACAACTCTCTTCAGGTCAATGACGCACTGTAGCATAACCAGCGAGAACTTGAAGCAGTTGTACCTCAAGTCGAAACGAGCGCGCCTTTGCGTATCCTGACAGCGTTCCGAGTGGCAGCTGCTACGCGGTTGCAAGGGTGGCGGAAACGATGAGTGTCGGGCTGTGTCTGTTTGCAAGGCTGTTTATGCCTAGGTCAGTTTGGCATCTTTGACCTAAAATTGGGAATCAAGATGGGACTAGAAACCACATGCATAGGCATTTCATGCACAACGGAAACTTCTCCTTGTGCTCATGTAACGGGGTGTCTGAGCGTTTCTGAAGCAAATCTCTGAAGCAGACCTCGTAGTCGTGACTCAAGGAACTTTCCCAAATAAAGACGTAATAGTTCGCTGGCCTGGTCCTGTGGTATGCTCTGACTTACTCTGCTTCACACCAAGCTTTGACTGTTGATTTGCATGTGGTCTTTTCATGCCCACTTGGCTGGGACTTCTTTGTCTGGCTGAGCTATGCCGCAGCTCTATCTCTCTGAGCATTTGTCGTTGCTGCTCAATGTCCACACCATGATACATGGAAGAATCTTGCAGATGGCCACCAGCATCACTGCATTGTCTTGCCGCAACCTGGCCTATGTCATTTGCCATAGAGTCTCGCTCTGCTTCATACTGAAGCTGTTGTGATGCTTGCGACACTGGTTCTCTCTGTCTCAGTGCTTCTGATGACTGTACTACAGACTGCTGCCTCGCTAAGCAGTTTGCAGTGTCAACTGTCCCATCTGTCACACATGCAGCAGGGTTCTGCTGCCGGTCTTCAGCTTGAGCAGGTATGTGTTGACCAGCACTTGGTGATGGGCGTGAGTTTGAGTGCTGCAAGAACTTGTGGATGGATGGAGCAGCGGCTGCAGCATAACTTGAGAAATTAGTGGCTGCCATTTCAACTTGTACCAGGTTCCAGGTCTCTGGCAAACCGGCCGCTGCACCCTTGCTGAGCTTGACAGCATTAGCCACTAGAGCTGTCTCCAGCTTGGATCCTACAGACATTGCACTGGCATTGGCATCTGAATACTGTCTGGCACAGTCAGCCTTGTGTTGGTGTGGCCTAACTGATACAGTCATGGCATGTACCAAAAGAGCCAATGCTGCAGCTGTGGAATGTCGGAGACAACATGTGTCAGAGAATACCATACAGACTTGAAGCAGCATAGCAATTGCGGCTTGCACCAGGCTTCATCCTGATCTATGCATGCGACTGCCAGATCCGTGCTGTGTCACATTGCAGGGACTTGCCTGAGCCTGTTTCTGCGTTGAAACCAGCAGACGGGTCAGCTGCAGCCAGTAAGGCTGGGGAGGGAAAGCTGCAGCTGCAAACAGCTGTCTTGGACTTACGGTCACTGTTCCTGAACGCGCGCATCTGAAGCTCAAACTTCTGAGGCCACCTGAAACACCACACGGGCGTCATGCCACAGCTTGCAAACACACATGTCAGCACTGATAGCCATAACATTGCATGAAATCACAAACTGGGATATGCAGCAGGTTGTTGGGTTCAAGTGAGAAGCTTGTTGCAAAGAGGAGCACCTGTCTTCTTCCATCTTATCTCCCATGACTCTGCCTAGAATGTCAGCACCCATTGCTACCAACAAGCCATCCAGCCTCTCACGGAAGTTGGCTGCTCCAATGGGAAGAGGCTCCAACAGACCTGTTGCAAGATGCCAAATCCACGTGTTATGTTACACTACAGCTCTGCGGCCACCCAAGACCGTATCAGACCAGCCATGATTTTCATGACTGGTACAGTCACAAGTCAAACAGGCACGCATGCATGCAAACTTGACAGCTTGAGCTAGCAACAGCACCGGTTGCAGCAACCGTTGTTGTTGTTTCAGCATAATCATTGAAACTGCTGTAGGCACTGAAAGCTTCAAAACGCACTGCTTTGTTGACGCATGCGGCAGCCCTCATTGTGTGAATCCACATGAAGACCCACGCAGGCTACATGAGTGTGGCTGGCAGGAGGCGAGTCTGCTCTCACCTGCCTTTCCCCCTGCCACAGCAATGTCACGGCCCATGGAAGGATGCATGACCAGAGGGATGGGGGTCAGGGTCATCTGTATGGACAAAGTCTTTGGTGGAGGCCGCTCGGCCACAGGACTGGCATCCAAGCCGCGGCTCCAGTCTGACAGCTGCTTTGCCTGGTCTGCAGCAAAGCCCAAGTCCTGTTGGAGCTGCTGAGCACTCCACGCCTGCATGCACAGCTTGCCTCAGGAAATTGTTTGACAGCCCACTTGCTTGCATTGATCTGGCTGCCATGCTGTGTCGATGCCAAAAGAGCAGCAAAACAGCAGCAGACTCAAATGTAATCACAAGCGCAAAACTGTTTGTGGAAGGCTGCCACCAGCTTTTGTAGGCATACACAAGTTGGTGCAGCAAGCAGTACTTGAGCAGGCATTGCACTCAGGGATACAGTACAAAGTGGACATCTGGACAGTGCAAGTGGAGGGTAAGTAAATACCTGCAGGTTAGCCACAGTGTGAATGCCTGCCAATGTAAGAGTGTCTGTGACCTTGCCACCACAGCGAGGCAGGCGAGAGACAGCTGTCGTCTTCAGCAACTTCTGCATTGCAGGCTCCCCGTCAATCACCAGAATGCCATCTGGTTTGATGGCTTGGGATGCCAGTTTGGCAAGCATCTTGTTGCTGGCAATGCCCACCGACACCACCAGGTTCAGCTCTTGCAACACTGCAGCAAAGCGTGCATGTGCTTTGACAAGGCACGAGGTTGATCATACTTGAACATCATGATCACAAGTCTGATGAAGATTGAGCTTGCACAACACTGTGGGGGCACACTTCATGAACATGCAAATGGATGACTGGCAAGCCCAGGAACCATATCATGGATGAGACATGAGGTTTAGATTATTGGCTGTAGGCGCGAACACATTCAACGTGTGTTATTGAGGTCCCACCTGCTTGGCGTATGGTCCCTGCCAACTGCGCAGCCTGCTGCATAGCTGCCACAGCTCCATGCAAAGGCTGACCAGATTCCAGCTTGAAGAGAATGTATGCTTCATCAATGGATGCCTTCTCAATGACCCCAACACCAGCAAACTGCCTCAGACGGCTGATCAAAACCTTGCTCACGTCTCTGTAGGGCTTGTAAGACACTCTTCCACCTGCCTCCATGTGCACATGATGCACAATGCCACCAACCTTGCTCAGCAGTGTCCGGGCCTACACCAAGGTAATATAGCTGACTCTTCTGAACTTTCAATCTGACTGGAGCAGGACGCAACAGTAGTCTGCTGCTCGTTTGCAAGCAAGCCTACCTCTTTAGGGCCCATGTGCTTTTTGACCCCTGCAGTGCGAGCTGCATAGTTGACCTGGCAACAGCAAAACATGGTCGTCATAGATACTCGAGGCTTTGCTTGCACAAATCACTTAAGATATGAGCGCAGCGACGTACTGCAATGATGTCTTGATGTTGCTGGACAGCAAAAGGTTTGCCTTTCAGGCTCGGGTGCAAGTTTTGCTCGACCTGCAGCAGAAGACGCGCGATCACCCTGGTTCGAGCATATCAAGTACGGGGCTGAATCAACTGACATGCTGGTGCGCAGCGGAGTTTATGGCAAGTAAGGTTGCCTGGCAAAAGAATGTGTCCACGTCAATATGCAGAACTGGACTAGCTGTCGTGCTTTGCATGCGTGGCTTGCAAGGCTGCAGTTCCGTTCTTGTCGCTCACGGACTTAGCCTGCTGTGTGCTGGCACCATATCGGCAAGACACACGCGCGGATGGATATGTGCATGGGGAGACCCTGATTGATGAAACTGGCCACTCGTCGACAGCATGCTGCGTTGGTCTGCCGGACATGCTTTGCTTTTGACCGGTTCATCTTCAGCTCGTGAGCTTTCAATGCTCAACAATGTACTACAGGGGTTGTGCAGGAGTGTGGAATGTCTTCTGCTCTGATTTGCCATCGATTTGCATAGTCTTTGTCACCTTTCAGGCAAGTCCTGTTTGCACGCAGGCCTGTGCTGGTCAAAGTTTATAGCTATGCCCACAGGCAGATTTTATGTCACGCACGGTGCTGTTTAGTCTGCTGGTGCTCTCCGTCGTGGCCGCCTCTGCATCAGCGCAGTATCCAGAGCACGCTCCATGTGCAGTGAGCGATGCTTATGATTTTCAGTCCGGCATTGCCAACGCAGATGAGTGCAGCACTCTGGAGCTGCAGAATAGTGTTGCACTCACAGCCAACAGCTTCTCATCCGGAACCTTTGTCATCAACAACCAAAACATCACAATTACAGCCAGCGAAGCCGCAACAGACGCACCGATTATTTTGGACTTTGGGACCTATGCACTGAGTGGCAAGATTTCAGTGACGGGCACCTCTACAGTGACCTTCATCGGCCTTGCAGTTCAAAATTATGCAGCTACCTCTGTGCAAAATGGCAGCACATCGACGTTCATGTCTCTGTTCACCTGTGACAGCACATCCGCTCTGCACACCAGCAACGTGCAGTTCTTTGTGGATGCTGGACGGTGCTTGCTCGACAGCAACTACACAAATGAGCTTGTCACACCAAGAACAGCATGGTCAGTCTCATCCAAGCTCTCCTCATACGTAAACCAAACTTGCCTCTGACACTGTGCCATGGCCTCATTCAGTATGATTTGACTGTTCTTGCCCCCTTGCCCAGCCTCTTTTTGGCATAGTCAGTGTCATATCTTGAAGATTCTTCTCATTTCCGAGGTGGTCACACTGTACACTGACATGCAGGCTGAATTCTCTGGATTTGGAGCAGTTCACAGGGTCAGGTCAAGGGGCAGATGGAGTGTTTCGTGTGCAGCATGCCCTGGTATGTGCCATCATCATATGCCTTCTCCCTCTTCTTCAAACCCCTTCATAAGAGACATATCTTGGACATTATGCTTGTTATCAGACAACAGCAAGCATATGAACTGTATCAGCTGTCTTGCCTGCAGGCGCCGCTCACCTTTAATCGTCAGAATCTGACCACCACTCTGCCAGCACAGGGCTCTGGCACAGTCACTTTTGACAACTGCACATTCTTCTGCCCCACCACCACTGAATCTGTATCCTCTTACCAGATTGTTTCGCGCGTGTGGACGCCTCTCGAGCTGCTGAGTTCTGTCAATCTGGCAGACTCTCGCATGCTTCTGCTGCAGCAGAGCATTGCCACGGCAAACAATTCCTGGGGCTCCACGCCAGTGCTCATAGCGGAGTCCATGTGAGTGGCTGTGTCTTGCTTGTATGCTCAGGGGAGCCTGCAGCAATCACTCCTGCCTCTTGCTTGCTGAAATTTACATTCTGCAAGCCCACTTATCAAGCCTGACATCACTGCATCTGAGTCGCCAAGTCTGACATTGCTGCATCTGAGTTGCAAACGTCGGGCTCGACATTGCTATTGCTGCATGCTTGATGCAGATGCAAGGTTTAACTAACAAACAGGCAACTGCATTCCTCTGCAATGCAGGGTGGGCCAAAGGATGCTATACATAGTTGGCGCAGCAAATGCTACACTGGTACCTGCAGTGACGTTGCCAAGCAACAGCAGCAGCCCAGCAGATTCCTTGGCAGTGGTGCTGTCTGACAGCTATGGCCCTGAGCCCACACCAGAAACCTTCTTCACATGGACTGTGAACGATAACACAGATCTGCTGCAAGTGGGTTACTTGGGCAGCCTCACATTGACAGCCCTCACACTCAAGCTTCCTGAGCCATGTTGCGTCACCATCTCTCTTCCGGGTTCCTGGTACTTCAGTAATCAGCCGCTGCCATGGAACATCTTTGGGACAGTCCTGCCAGGGGCCTTCAGCGTGCAAGCTGTGCGCATCCCCCAGCTCAACGTGCCAGCTTACATGGTGTTCCGGAATGTCACCATTGTGTATGCATCTTGCGATGCGTCATTTGCTGCAGCGGCAGATTTGCTCATTTCCAAGGCAACGAATGAGGCGGATGGGGACAATGACATCAGCTTTAGCAACCAGACTCTTGTCTGCAACCCTTGCATATTCCAAGGTTCTGAGCAGGTGCCATCAGTGTATGGCAACGCTGTTTCGCAAGTAGAGTTGTATGATACCAACATCACGTGTCTTGATGTTGGGCCAGATGCAGCTGCAGTCAACGGCACTCTCCAAAACTCTACCAGAGCACAGCAGCATGCGCCACCTATTGCCACAGCTGGGGCAGTTTGGGCACCGCCTGCATGGCTGCCTGTGTTGTTGGCCGTCGCAACATGTTTCCTGGTGGCCATAGGCCTAGCTGCACTATGGCGGCGTGTTCGCAGTCAGAGGGAAGCAGATCATTTCACCAGTTTGAGAGAGGCTGGTGAAGCCAATCGTCGTTTGTCAAGCAGAAGACCTTCTACTGCTGCACCTGCTCCAGTGTATGTGCAAAGGACGAAGTCGACCCTAGGACGTGCACATTCTGCGGGAACTGGGTATCAAGTCCAGAGTAGTAAGCTCTCCAATGTGTATCCTGCCACTCAGCTGCTGTGATGAATACATGGCTGATAAACTGTGCATGGTCGATTTTTTGATTGGAATATTTGGTTTTTGTGTTCTGCATGCAACTTTGCTCTCATTTAGTTACCGCATATGACAACTACTTGGCCATCATTGTTGAGCCATGTAGCCTGATCTTTCAGGCCCATGGCGACTGCCCAGCTTGTCTGATTATTGCGTCTTTTGCGTCATGGAAGGGGATTTTCTTTTGCGTTAATGAAGGTCTTCAGCGTTCACCCTCCTGCCATCAGCCTAAGATCAGCCTTTGAATGATAGGGCTTTTTTCTAAGTATTTCGTGCATCAAGTTCCTGACCTCACATGAGCAACCACTCATTTCTCATTTTGTGACTGGCTGTGTACAATAGTTGCTCACGGGAGTGACTGTTCTATCAGCTAGCTACAAGTCCAGCTTGCAAGTTGAGCAGTTGAACCTGCTTCGATAGTGACAACTATTTTGGCCTCTGCTTTTTCTTTGTTTTTGCTTTTGTTAGAACGAAAAAAGTTGAATTAAGAAGCCTGATCCGGGTTGATCCAAAGGGTGGTCACAAGACATGAGCTCCTTCGAGAAACGCAATGTAGAATGGCACGCTCTTGCATGCACAGACTTGTATTACTAGTGTAAGTCCAGGAAAGATAAGGCTTCAACATCGCCCCAGCTGTCTTAAAAGCATGCACTCTTTGATTGCTGACAACCCAGGTCATGGGGCAGAAGATTCCATGTTGCATAGAGAGCTCTCGAGAGTATGAAGCAAGGTCAGGAAGTACAGCCAACAGCTGAGCAACGCCAAACACAAAACAACCTGCAAAAGCGTAAAGCAATAGCACAAACATGCAGTGTCCTGCCAAGCCAAAAAGAGCACATCTGAGTCAGAGCCAACAGTTGTTGACAACAGCATGACTCCAGAACCTCAGTCTATCTGGAAGGTTTTCTTTAATTTCAGAACAAGTCGCCAATCATCCTTGGTCATGTCTTCCTTGAAATGGAGTTTCAACAGCTCAATTGACTTGCGAGAAATCTTGCTGACCAAGGGATCCTGCAGAGCAGATGAACCGAAAGTGACTCTCAGATGACAAGTCATGCTGCACGTGCTATATACATGCAGTGATATGCAATTTGCATGTACAGTCTCTCTGGAATACCTGCCTATGCAATTGGCAGGCGTCTCAGACCTAGATGGCAAGAGGCTGATGCTGACAGGCATGCATGGCCCAGGCACAACTGCCATGAAGCTGCCTAAGCTTTCCGGTCCATGACAGGGCAGCAGAGAAGGAGCACCTTGAAGTCAAAGTGACGCCCGTACAGCCGGGTGGCCTCGGTTGCGTTGGCTGGTTCGATCTTCATGGCAACAGAGTCGCCCCGCTTGGCTGTGTCCACGCCCTTGTGGTTCAGCTCCATGCTGGCTATGCGCCCAATCTCAATGCCACCTTGCGTGGGAATGCATAGGGGGGTGCCCACCTGCCATACCATGCAACAATCATTCATTTTCATTTTATTACTTACAGTCTGAGGTGTGGCGCCAGTTGTGACTCATCAGACATCCTGGCTTGAAAGCACAGGTGTAACAATCAGTTCTGCACTCTCTGCAAGACACTCCACACTCCACTGTTGTGGTTCTTGTGGATCCTGACTGTCATCCCTCGCGATGCACAGCTCCAAAGGCTGGACGCACTTGAACAACTCTTTGCTGAATGACCCCAGTCTGGCACAGACAAGCAACATGATGAGGTCGGGCAAAACTACATGCACAATGTGAGATCAGCATGTCTGACTTGTCACCAAGTCGCAGCTATCCTCATTTGGCCTCATTTCAAATTAGACTGCATTGTCTGTATGACGCAAGCTAGGTCGGGGTGCAAATTTGTTGCGCTACATGCAGTGAAACTGGCAAATAGTGTGCCATATGTAGTCCAGCATGAGTGGGGCAGCCAGGAAGGTGAGCATGTGAGAGGTGAGGGGCACCTTGGCAATGCCCTCCTCGATGTCCACACCCACAATGATGGGGTCCTTCTTGTTGAAGACACAGGCAGGCAGGATGCGCAGGATGCAGGGGAACACTGCATCAAACTTAGCTGCTTCTTGCTCCTCATCTTTCACCTGAAGACAGACCACAACTTCAAGTTCTGACCAGTAGCTTCTGTACAGCCAGCCAGAGAGCTTGCTGATGTCATTGACAGTCACCATGGTGAACACTCCAAATACAAAGCAAAAATGGGACAACAGACATGCTGCTCTTGATGGTGTTCTTTTCAAAATATTGACAGCCACAACTGACCACTTGACAGCCACGGATGCTTGCCTGTGTAAAAATCTTAGTAACAGTTGTCAGCTGTGAACTCTGTCAAGGTCAGCACACAATGTGATATTGAAAATATTGTGCAACTGCATATTACGTATAGGCACGCGTTGAACGCTCACTGTTTGAGGTAGGCTGCTGAGTACAGACAGTCCATGACGTGACCTGTGACCACCGTCAGGAGAGTCACAATTCCCTGCAGCACAAGCTTACCGTTTTGAGGTAGGCCGTGAACTGGTCAAACAGGTGGTAGATGATGTCAGCTGTGAAGACTCTGACCCCCAAGCTCTCAGCCATCTCCCGCGCCTCTCGAGTGACAGGCACGTCAAAAGCCAGCAGGCATGCAAACTTTTTCCGGCCCTTCTCCAGCATGACACTGGCCCGCATGATGTCCTTCTTGTGCACTGGACCAATGTTGATGCCGGATACAGGTATCTTGACTGCTGGGGATTTGAGGAACTCCAGAAGCGCTTCTAGGGATCCCAGCGTGGAGGCTTGGACACAGACGCCTTCACCTGTATCCATGCCATGACTGATGAGAGGGGACGCAAGTTGACTATTCCCATTCTGTAGGGTGCAAGGTTACTGTGCCTGAGGATGGTGACATGATGAGCCACATGTTGGGACAGGCACATGCCAAGTTCTGCAGGCCAGAATGCATCTCGCATTGATTGTTGCTTGTGAGACATGCCCAGCATGCCCAGCATGTCATCACAACTCCAGGGAGTTAGCAAGTAAAACAGCTAAGCAGCCAGCAAAATTTCTGGCCCCTGGTTGGTCAGGCTTGTGTAGCTACAGCCATGGGTGTCCCTATTGGAATGTGATGCTCACCTGCTGTAAGAACTCTTCAGGAAAGGCCTTGATTGCATTTACTCATTCTGTTCTGAACCATGTGCATGATGTTACAGCTTCAGCAAGTACATGCACTCCATTCTAAGGTATACGACAGGATGCATGTGGGCATTTTCAGTGTCTGACAGAGCTTCTGGCACAAACCATGTTGTGTGACGCTCAACCCAGTCTAGTGCTGCAGCATGAGTACGACAGCAGATGGTGACCTGATCGGTCCACGCTGCCAAAGATATCCTTCATGTCCTCCATGACTTCAGCCTTCAGGACCTCCACGTCATCATTGGGGCCCGCCACCAGCATCTGGGTGCCGGCCACCGCGCTCTCCAGGTTCTGGGCAGCAATCTTGACCCCCTGGGCTGCCTTGATCTCCTTGTGGTGCAGGTAGCTCCCACGCACTCTCAGTTCCTGAGGCAAATATAGGGCTTGGGTTTGAAATGCACCCTGAACGTTGGAGCCTAGACTCGCTGCAAAACTCAACTGGTGAAGAGTGAAAAGCACACGCTGCCTTGACCTGGGTATAGAGCAGGTGGCTGCTGCGCGCTATCAGCCCCTGATGCTTAGACAGCAGATGTCAATCAGCCTGTTCCAGTTGGGCAATTTTTGGTGATCCTGTGCTGGCTAATCCCCTGACAAAGCTGCAAGTGCACAGCATGACATTTGTTTCGTGAACAAGCACAACACGATGCGCCGCGACAGATACACATGCTGCCTTCTGTTGGTTCATTGTAGTAGGTGCATTGCAGCAGGTTCGTTGCAGCAGGCTCATTGCAGCCACATAAGTGAAGCAGGCTCATTGCAGCAGGCTCATTGCAGCAGGCTCATTGCAGCAGGCTCATTGCAGCAGGCTCATTGCAGCAGGCTCATTGCAGCAGGCTCATTGCCAGGAGCCATGCCGCAGGCTCATTGCAGCAGGCTCATTGCAGCAGGCTCATGTCAGCAGGCTCATGTCAGCAGGCTCATTGCCAGGAGCCATGCCGCAGGCTCATTGCAGCAGGCTCATGTCAGCAGGCTCATGTCAGCAGGCTCATTGCCAGGAGCCATGCCGCAGGACCCAGGACAGTGAGGCAACACAAACTAGAGCTGAGCAGAGGGTAAGACAGGAGGAACATTGAACTTGCCTTGAGAGGGTGGGGGGTGAGCAGGGATCTGATCTGGGTCACAATGGGGCCGCCCATGCCACACAGCACAATGGTGTCGCCTTCATGCAAGAGGCCATTGACCAGCACCACGTCAATGGTGGTGCCCAGCCCTTCAATGACCTTCACCTCCAGGACTGTACACTGGGTCTCTGAGATCACCATCAGCCTTGATGCCATCATGCTCTGCATGTGACACACATGTCAGGCCGGCTGAAAGCAGCAGCGCCGCCACCTGTCACTTGGGTCTCAGTCTGAAACGCACCCCCTCGTTGGAGGTTAAGACACCTTTATGAATATGTATACCTGTGCAAGGTGTCTGTTCAAAAACAGCAGTATTTGGCCCAGGGGTGTTTCTTGGTTTCGAGGTTGCACTATGCAATGGACGTTCTTCCAACTTCAGCAGCAAGTTGTGTGTTTGTCAAAAGCTGCAGAGACCTGCAGCTGTGATCACCAGGCCGCAGCCAGAACCCAAAGCAGAAGAACTGATCCCATGACAGGACTTGACGGGGCATAGTGGGCTTTAACAAGCCAAACTTGAGCTGTGCATTTTGAACTTTCAAATATTTTCCACTTTGCAAAAGAAAAAGCACTTGCTGGCTTTCAACGCATTGGAATTTCATCAGGACAGCAGAGACAGGTCACAAGCCAATGCAATCATGCATGCATGCTTTTGCTCAATGCTATGGAGCTGCAGGGGGGAGGCAATGTCTGTGTCTGACCTGTGTGAGGTCCACCAAGAGCTGCAGCATGTCAGGTAGGCCCTCTCCTGTGATAGCGCTGGTTGGGACCACATTCACATACTTGCGCTTGTCGGGGTTCTGCCAGTAGAGGGCCACATTCAGTCCCTGCTCATTCAGGTTCAGCACTGACTGCTTCAGGCGCTCATCAAACTCACGCTTCACGTGGTCTTTCTGGCTGTTGAGGGTCTGCTGGATGGGGGCATCTGTCTGGGCCTTCCAGTCAAAGAGCCTGTCGATCTGCACAGCGTGGGCGAGGCAGATAAGTGGTAGCCTTGATTGATGCTGTGCTGCTGGTACAGGTACATCAGACTTGCATCCAATTTGCAAAGGCAGGGCTGTACCTTGTTCAGGGGTGCAACAAAGGCAGGGCTGTACCTTGTTGGAACAGCAAGAAACGCAGGGCTCAATGTTGTTCAGGGCAACAACAAAGGTAGGATTGGACCTTACTTAGGGTAACAAAGGTAGGGGCTGTGCCTTGTTCAGGGCAACAACATAGGCAGGGCTGTACCTTGTTAGGGCAACAAAAAAGGCAGGACTCTACGGTGTTCAGGGCAACAACAAAGGTAGGATTGGACCTTCCTTAGGGCAACAACAAAGCAAGGGGCTGTGCCTTGTTAGGGCAGCAATAAAGGCAGGGCTGTACATTGTTCAAGGCGACACAAAGGCAGGACTGTACCTGCCTTAAACCAATAACAAAGGTAGGGGCTGTGCCTTGTTCAGGGCAACAACAAAGGCAGGGCTGTACCTTGTTAGGGCAGCAATAAAGGCAGGGCTGTACATTGTTCAAGGACCTTTCTCAGATCAATAACGAAGGCAGGGCTGTAGCTCGCTCAGGGGGACAACAAAGGCAGGGGGGTACCTTATTCAGGGCAACAACAAAGGGGGTCTTGCGCATCTTGAGGAGGTTAATGGACTCGATGGTCTGCTGTTCCAGGCCATGCATCATGTCCACCACCAGGATGGCAATGTCACACAGGCTGGACCCTCGCGACCTCAGATTGGAGAAGGACTCGTGACCTGCAGTGCCGCATCACTGGTCTCATCATCACTGCTTTGCACTTCATGCACTGCTGTGGTGTGAGGGCCAATGCAGACTTTGCACTTCATACATTGAGGTGAATTGGTAGACCGTATAGAGATGTGCAAGACAGACTGCTTTGGAAAGACAAGACTTGTCCCGTACGTACCTAGCTCATCATGAGCTGGAAAGCGTCTTTATTATTATTTTCATTGAGGTGTGAGTTCAAAGTCGATTGATGTGACACTGTCCAACATGCACATGATTGTATTGCAGCAGTTGTCATATCTCAGTTCTTTATTATGACAATAACACCATGATCTTTGACACCATACCATAGTAGCAGGGGCATCATACCTGGCGTGTCAATGATGAGCAATCCTGGCAGTTTGAGATTGCTCTCCTCCCCACTCTTCCTCAGAGCTTGTGTTCGCTTCAGCAGAGCGTCTTCAGGCACGTAGGTGGCACCAATCTGCTGTGTGATGCCGCCAGCTTCCCCATCTTGCACATTGGTGCGCCTCACATTGTCCAGGATCTTGGTCTTCCCTGCAGTTGCATCAGACACAGGGTGAGAGTGGAAGCACTTCATTCTGTTTGGCATGCATGTAATCATGACCAAAGACCTCCATCGCTGTGGCTCAGAAAGCAGTAGGCATAAAGCTGTAATTGTTTTAGAGCACGCAAAAATTGATTCCTAGGGAGCAAGGCTTCACACACTCACCCCCCATATTTACCACCTCTGCACAAGGATCATGGTCACTTGACTTGTTTATGTTGCTAAGATGCACAGACATCTTGAAACAGCAATCAACTTGATGGTAGGATCACGAACAGCTGAGCTGACTTGCTGTGCTGCAGACTGTCTGCGATCAGAAATCAATGTTTTGGCTCTGTGATCAGCTGCCATACAGGGGTACACTGCCATGGCCAAAAGACTTCCTTAGCTTGTCTGAGCAGTGCAAGGGCATCTGACCTGTGTCAACATGACCCAGAATGCAGCAGATGGGAGAGCGCAAGACTTCCTTGCTGCCGGCGGCCATGGCGGCCTGCAGGCGAGCCTGCCGTTGCTCCTTGGCTGCCTGCAGCCGCCGTTCAGCCTCTTCATCGCTGTCCTCTTCACTGCTGCTGTACTTGCTGCTGCTCTCCTGCAGCAGCAGAAGTGCAGCTGACGCTAAGTTGGCTGTGGTCAAGGTCACACAGGGCGTACAACAAAATCGAAGAGTCCAGAGATTATGCCACAAAAACTATGCTGCAATGATGTGCTGAAGCAGGAGAAATGGTTTAACCAAAGCTGTCTTGTGTACTGAATGCTAATCAGCAAGATGACATGATTGACAGATTCCTACATGCTGAGATGAATAGGTGCAGGCCTGACAACCTGATAAACACCAGAAGCATTGTGAGATATTGTGCACATGAAGCATCTGGATGATGGTTGACCATACTGACTTGTTTGTAATATCAGACGTTGCTTGCAAACGACCAAATCGATTGTACTCCAGCAGACATTGGTTGACTGCTCACCTCATCATAGTCTTCCTCAGACTCATCATCAGAGTCAGATTCCTCCTCAGAGTCAGACTCTTCCTCGTCTTCACTCTGGGCCGCTTCTTCTTTAGCAGCTTTGGTAGGCTGGGTGTCAGGCTTCTTGGCAGCAGGAGCCTCCACCCCGCCCTCCAGGGGTCGCTTGGCATCCCCCTCAATGCCCTGTACCAAACAAGCAGACAAGTGTGCTTGCTCCAGTTACCAGCTCTTGCACTTCACAAGCCGTTGGTATGAAGCAGCATTGCCCCACTGAGCCATACGCTGTTGGGTGGTTTTCAGTCCATGTCAGCGCATATGGCCTCAGATTGTGATGACAAGAGGGCCAGGGTGATGAGAACGTATGAAATGCTGAGCAAGGCTGCACCTATGACCCTCCCACAGCTCACCTGCCCTGTGTCACAACTGTAAGTTGTATGTGCAGTATAAAGAGGCATAGGGGAAGGGGGGGGGGGCGGAGGGGGGGGGGAGGGCTGGT
>JAABUP010000701.1_pt1 | contig 72109 bp, 100 predicted proteins | sample 5559201 | NCBI WGS metagenome assembly JAABUP01 (sample SAMN10711887, study PRJNA513373) | rock metagenome | isolation source: Antarctica rocks | place: Antarctica | reverse complement strand
CACACCTGTCGTGCCCCCTCCTGCTCCTCCAACAAATGTCACCGCTTTTGATGCAGCAGCCTGGTTCAGTGGTATCCTGCGTGGGGACAGGCCTCTCACCTTGTACGGCAACAACAGCATGGCCGGCCCAATCACCCAGGTCAGTGTCTTTGGCTCAGCTCCATCCAACATGTTTTCAATACAGCTTGCAAGATGATTATCAGAAGCAGTTTGCGTATGATTTTGCATACCTGGCATTGCTGATACCGCCCATCAGTTACCATGTTGCACAGTCACGCCTTGTGCCATCTGTTTGAAACAAGCAACGCTGCAGACTTGCAAGCCCAACATGCCTGTCCTTGTCAGCAATCATACTCATCCCAGTCAAATGCCCTGGGTACAGAAATCACTGCGTATGTGTAGAGATGGAATCTGACAGAGTCTGTATACTGGCTCCAGATCTGGGTGGACGGCCCCTCAATGTCAAACAACATTGCTGTGCCAGACGCCAGTGGAGTCTTTGTGGTGGAAGCTGTTCCTCCCCTCTATGTCAACTCCTCAGGCGCTGTCAGCCTTACTCAAAGCCAGATCCTGCAAGTGGGTCAACTCATTGTCGGGAGCATTGGCCGCAGCTTTGGTGAGTCACTGTGTAGCTTGCATAAAGCTTGAAGATGACACATTTTGTGACCTGCGCTGCAGCCAATTTATATAATGCCAAGGCTACAGAACTGTGCTGCACAAAGAGAAGCATATACATGCTTGCGTGAGTCAGCCAGAACCAATGTACCTGATCTTGCGCAATGAGCAATCCAGGGCATAGTATCAATCATAGAATCATCATAAATACGCTTTCCAGCTCATGATGAGCTATGTATTTGCAGAACAAGTCTTGTCTCTCCAGAGCAGTCTGTCTTGTGCATCCTCGTTAGGTCTACTAACTTGCCAGTTTCCATAATCAAGGGCGTAGTGCAGGCAATATTAATGTCCCTGGCAGCAGCATCACCACACAGCAGCTGAGCATCAGTCAGGCAGGGGCGGCACAAGATGGGTCACAGGATCTGACTCTTGGTAGCCTAAGCGCCAGTGTCGCAAGAGGGAGCCCGGTCACTGTGACATTGACAGCAGCTAATGGCGCAGCAGGCACGGCAGGAGGTACAGTCTCTGCAAGCAGTCAGCATAGCCAAATCATCTTTCAACAGTTGCATGGCATTGCACAAACGCAACATTTGATGAGGTCTGACATAAGTAGTGGACACAAATGAGAATGTTTCCCAGCAGCAATCTCATGTAAGTTGCCCTCAAATCCAACCAATATCCACTCTTGTGCCATCACTATGGCAGCATGCCACTGCAGCAAAGCTTCGGAAGACAAGTAAGGTCTCAAGATGCGCAGAGTCATGTGTCTGTTGACCAACGTCTGAACTCACACACGTATGTTGAAGCTTTGCAACAATGAGCAATTTGTTTTTGACTGTCAGCTGTGCTACTGTGCAGGCAACTTGGCCCTTGTTGCTGGGGACAGCTCAGGCACAGGCACATCTGCGTTGGGAGGAAGTGTGACCATTGCTGCTGGAACAGCCTCAGCAGGCGGTCAGCACTCCAGCCTTCAGCTGCAAGGCACAGACTCCACAGGCAGCAACGGCAATATCCTCCTATCTAGCACAGGCAACATTTTGCTCCAGTCTCCTGTGTATGCCACCAGCAGCAGCACCTTCGGCACAACTGCCACAGACACCATGACAGTCAATGCCCTAGCTGCCTTTCAAGCTGCAGCTTCAGTTGCTGGTGCGTTCAATGCACAGGGCAATGTCACACTGGGAGTATCTAGTGCCCAGAGCCTGACAGTCAATGCCCAGACTACCTTTGCGCCAAGCTCAGAGCCAATCACAGCCAACGCATTTATCTTAGCAAACGCAAATCTTACAGTTGCCGGCAACACAACCCTCGGCAGCACCATGGGTGGACAAACTCTTACAGTCAATGCACTCACCACTTTTGCACCTACTGCTGGCCCTGTGACCGTGGATGCAGCGCTTCTTGCCAGCTCCAATGTCACTGTTGCTGGAAGCTTGGTAGCTTCAGGAAACACAGTGTTGGGCTCTTCTGCAGGCTCTCAGGCCTTGCAGGTCAATGCTGTGACTACCTTCTCACCCACAGCAGGACCCATCACAGCCAATGCCCTCTTGCTAGCCAACTCAGGCGTCACTGTGGCCGGCGTCCTAACTGCAAACGGCAATCTAAGTGCAAACGGCAACATTACTCTGGGCAATGCTTCTGGTGGCCAGAGCCTCACTGTGAATGCAGTCACTACCTTTGCACCTACATCAGGACACATCACAGCCAATGCCAACATCTTGGCAAACTCTGATGTTGCAGTTGCCGGCACTTTGAATGCTGAGGGAAACACTGTCCTTGGCACGGCTGCTGGCAGACAGACCTTAAATGTCAATGCAGTCACCACCTTTGCGCCGTCATCAGGACCTATCACAGCAGATGCTGCCATCATAGCAAACTCTGATCTGACTGTGGCAGGTAACACAGTTCTGGGCAGCAGCAGCGCACCATCCACCTTGACCGTCAATGCAGTTACTACCTTTGCACCCAGCTCAGGACCTGTCACAGTCAATGCCCCTGTTGTGGCAAATGATGGTCTCACAGTGGCTGGCAACACAGTCATTGGCAGCTCTGCTGGCAGTGGCCAAAGCCTGGCCATCAACGCAGTCACAACCTTCTCCCCAGCATCTGCTCCCATCACTGCTAATGCAGCCTTGACCGCCAACTCTGATGTGACAGTCAATGGGCAGCTGACTGCCAATGGGAACACAGTACTGGGCAAAGCAGGAGGCTCTCAGACGCTCACAGTCAACTCAGCAGCTGCTGCCTTCACATCCACAGCAACCAATGCCCTGACAGTAGCCGGCAGCACAGTCTTGGGCACATCTGGGGCCAGTCAGAGCTTGACAGTCAATGCTGCAGTCACTAGCTTCACATCTACAGCATCTAATGCAGTCACAGTCGCAGGAACTTTCACAGCAAGTGGCAACACTGTTTTTGGCACAGCAGGCGGCAGTCAGAGCATGCTTGTGAATGCAGCAAACGCTGTGTTCACGTCTGCAGCATCCAATGCTGTCACTGTGGCGGGTGGTCTGGTAGTCAGCGGCACTGCAAGCCTTCTAGGCAACACTACTGTCGGCACAAACAGCAGCAACATTCTGCTGGTGTATGCCAATACCACCTTCAATAACCGGATGCAATTGTACAGCAACAGCAGCAGCGCAGCTAATGGTGCTGTGCTGGGCTTCCAGAGGCAGAATGGTGGCAGTGCAGTCAACAGTGGCTTCACACTGGGCAGCATCCTCTTCAGCGCCTATGATGGCTCTGTGCAAGGACCCACCGCTCAAATACGCTCCCAGTTTACAGTATGTCTCCTGCCTTTTGCTTTTGATTTGCAGCTATTGAGGAATGAACTGCCGTTATGAATTTTCATGACGTCATATTTGTTGCCTGGTGCTTGTCACACTGCTTCTGGCACATTGCATTGACTGCGACGTTGCCATGACTTTTACCTGCTGTTTGTCACACTGCTTCGAACTCATTTGTTACTACAATGCTGCCAAGCATCTGTTGACTGCATGTATCTGTGCACTTGACAGCATTGCTGGTCATTGCGCAGCCTTTGCTCATATCAACTTTTTGTTGTCACGCAGGATGCAACAGGCAGCTTGGGTGGCAGCCTGATATTGAGCACAAGTGGGATAGGCAGCACCAGCGCCAGCATCAGCCAGCCAACAGACCGCCTCATCATTGACAGCAACGGCCTAGCGTCCTTCACAGGCAGTGTCACACTCAGCAGCACCTCGAGTACCTTGACTGCCAGTGGCAACACTATCCTAGGGACAGCTGGGTCCCAGTTCTTGACAGTCAATGCTGCTACCACCTTTGCCTCAACAGCAGCAATCACAGCAAATGCACCCTTGACCCTCAGTGCCTCAGCGCCCCTGACAGCTCAAGCTGCAGTCTCAGCCAGCAGCAGCATGACTGTTGCTGGGAGCTTCACTGCCAGTAGTAACACAGTCCTCGGCACAGACAATACCACCAGCCTGACGGTCAACTCAGCTCCCACCTTCAATGCTGCAACTACTTTCGCTTCCCTGGCACCCATCACTGCCAACGCCCCCATCTCAGCTTACAATGCTGTAACAGTCACAGGCCTCTTCACAGCCAGTGGCAACTCAGTTCTAGGCACCAACAACAACCAAACCCTCACTATCAATGCCAACACCACATTCACTAGCAGCTTCCAAATGTACAGCAACAGCCCCACACCAGGCAGTGGGGCAGTTCTGGGCTTCGGCAGGCAGAACAATGGCACTGCAGTGGCAAGTGGCTTCACACTGGGAAGCATCTTGTTCAGTGGCTATGATAGCGCTTCACAGGGACGGACAGCCCAGATACGCTCTGTAAACATGGTAAGCCTACAGCCCACACCTGCTTCTGTGATGGACACCTGTATGCATTGCCTGTAATTGTTCAGAACAGAAGTCACACAGGGAAGTCCGACAAACCTCGCCTTTGGGCCTTTCTTTGTCTACTAACAAAAGATGCAGTAACTTTCCAAGTTTGCTATTCTTAGAACAGAGGCCTTGAGCATGTCTGACCCAGCTCAAGCTGTGTGCAATCGGCCTTGAGTCATGCTACCACAGCAGACTGCACTGACTGCAACTGAGTACTCCCGGAAAAAGGGATTTAGCCTTTGGGGCCTCCTGTGGCCAGAACAGTACATCAGGACTGAACACTGCAAGTTTTTGCCAGTTTTCAACTTGCATCCCCTGGGCAGTCCCGTGTCATGTCCTGCATCCCTGGAGCAGGCAGAAGTGATCACATGCTGCGTGAACCTAATCTGCTCCCATACTCGGCTCATCCTTTCCAGCTTTCCAGCTTTCCGCTTCTTAGGCCCTGGCTGCTCAGCCTGCCACTTGGCAGAGCTGGCGGGCAGGTTTAGTTGACGCTGAGACAGTAGTAGCAATATAAGTGACTGTTATGCTGCATGGTGTAGGATGCAAAGCACAACTGGGGCGGCTCTCTGATCCTGAGCACCACCACAGCCGGCAGCAACAGCACCAACAGCACAGGCCAGCTCACAGACCGCCTCACCATTGACAGCACAGGCCTGGCAACTTTTTCCGGGGGGCTGACTCTCACCAGCATCACCAGCACCCTTACAGCTGCCGGCAACACTGTCCTGGGGACCAATGGGTCACAGACCCTCACTATGAACGCCCCAACCACATTTGCAACCTCAGCGCCTGTAGTCGCCAATGCTAATGTCAGCATCATGGCTGGCAGCAACCTGAGGGCAATGTGCAGTGCAATCATTGGCACCAGCTCCAGTGATCAGTTGACTGTCAATGCTGCCAGCAACTTCACTGCACCAGTCACAGTAAACGCTCCCTTGACAGTCTCAGCAGGCAACACCCTCACAGCCAAGGGCAATGTGGTCCTTGGGACAGACTCCAGCAACAGCATAACAGTCAATTCTCCAACCACTCTCACCTCAGCAGCAACTCTCACTGCAAATGCGCTCTTCACAGCAAATGCTGCAGCCAGTTTCAATGCAGCAACATCATTTTCCAGCACAGCACCCATCACAGCTAATGCTGCAGTCACTGTCAACAGTGGTGTTACAGTTGCTGGCACACTGACAGCAAATGGCAACACTGTGCTTGGGGCTAGCAGCTCTCAGGTGCTGACAGTGAATGCTGCTCCAACATTCTCTGCCCCTGCCGTGTTCACCAGCACCGCACCCATCACAGCCAATGCTGCAGTCACAGTCAACAACGCTGTGACTGTTGCTGCCACACTGACAGCTAACGGCAACACCGTGCTTGGAGCCAACAGCCTTCAGCTGCTGACAGTCAACGCTGCCTCAACATTCTATGCTGCCACCGCTTTCACCTCCACAGCACCCATCACAGCTGGAGCACCCATCACTGCCATCAGTGCTGTCAGTGTTGGTGGCTTGCTCACAGCCACCGGCAACATAATCCTGGGTATCACTAGCACACAGGCATTGACTGTTGGCGCAGCAGCAACCTTCACAGCCTCTGTGGTGATGACTGCCACTGCTCCTCTTACCACTAACAGGAATGTGACACTAGGCGCTGGCAGCAGCCAACTCCTGTTAGTTCAAGCAGCTGCTAACTTCACTGCACCAGTGTCCATCAGCAGCCCAGTCAGCATCACTGCAGGCAATGCACTCACTGCGCTTGGCAATGCGACCCTAGGTGCAAGCAACGCCAACCTTGTGCTAGTGAATGCTAATGCAAGCTTCACAGGGGCAGCCACATTCAGCCAAGCGCTGCAACTGTACAGCAACAGCAGTACTGCTGCCAATGGCGTCGTGCTGGGCTTCCAGAGGCAGAATGGTAGCAGTGCAGTGAGCAGTGGCTTCACACTGGGCAGCATCCTCTTCAGTGCCTATGATGGCTCTGTGCAAGGACCCACCGCTCAAATACGTTCTGTCATGACTGTGAGCTGGCCACATTGCAGTTCCCTGCTCATGTTTGAGTCGTACTGGTCCATGTTTTACGCACAGCTGCAAAAGCACCTCATGCTCTCTTGTCCTGTTTCACTGCAATGCTGCCAAGTGTGGCGGGCTTGTGGTTAGCATTTGACATGGGCGTCTGAACTGGGCTTGGCATGTCCACCTTATGGACACCATTGCTTTGACATAGGCACCGCATGTTTGCTGCTCTGTCCCTACTTCTGCTCTTTTTGACTGGCTCAGCTGCCCTGCAGGATGCTACCGGTAGCTTGGGGGGCAGTTTGGTGTTTAGCACAAGCTCAGCAGGCAGCACTAGTGCGTCACCCAACACTCAGCTCATCAATCGCCTCACCATAGACAGCAGCGGCCTGGCTACCTTCGCAGGAGGGGTGACCACTGCCAACTCTTCAAGCACTCTCACAGTCAATGGAAGCTCAGTCTTGGGAACTAATGGCAGTCAGACCTTGCTGGTGAATGCTGTCACGACCTTCACCTCCACCGCCCCAATCACTGCCAACGCTCCAGTCAGCATCACAGCTGGCAATGCATTCAGCGCGCTGGGTAATACTATCATTGGCGCATCCAGCACCAACAGCTTGACTGTTGCTGCTGCCACCACATTTGCAGCAGCAGTCATTGCTAATGCACCTGTCTCTGTCAGTGCAAGCAGTGCCTTCAGCGCATTTGGCAGTGTGATTCTGGGCACAGGCTCCGCCAACACTGTCACAGTCAACTCACCTGCCAGATTCACCTCCACAGCACCCATCACAGCCAGTGGCAATGTCAGTCTTGGCAGCAACAGCACTCAGACGCTGTCAGTACAAGCCACTTCCACCTTCTACTCACCAGTCACAGCCAACGCTGCCATGACCATCATCAGCCCCAACGCTTTCAGCGCACTGGGAAACACCATCATAGGCACCAGCAGCACTAACACCTTAACCATCTATGCCACCACAACCTTCAACGCCAGCTTCCAAATGTACAGCAACAATGCCACAGCTGCCAATGGGGCTGTACTGGGCTTCCAGAGGCAGAATGCTGGCAGCCCTGTCACCAGTGGCTTTGTGCTGGGAACCATCTTGTTCAGTGGCTACGATGGTTCAATCCAAGGAGCCACAGCTCAGATACGCTCTGTATTCACGGTCAGTGCTGCTCCCCATTGAACATGCTCTGTGCAGTTCCCATTGTAGGGTCCCCATGCATGCTGCCTATAAGCTTTGAGCTTGTTGCAAACAACAGCCTTGGGTGTGTCTGACAGGGCTCAATCTAATTGCAAACTGGGTTTCATGCATTGTGTGAGTGTGCTGCATAGTTGGTCATTTCCTGATGATTGATTGGCACTCTCAGCTCTTGAGGGCGTGCAGCCTAGCTCTGCCCTTGTAAACACATAAGAAACTCAGTTTCAAGCTGTGCTTTGCCAGAGATCCAGCTCACATGATATGCTGGGTTGTATAGGATGCTACTGGTAATTGGGGAGGCAGCCTCATATTCAGTACCACGGCAGCAGGCAGCACCGGCCAGCTAACAGACCGCCTCACCATTGATATCACCGGCCTTGCAACCTTCTCAGGCAGCATCCTGCTCAACAGCACAGCAAGCACCCTCACAGCCTATGGCAACACAGTCCTCGGCACAACCTTGGCCCAGACCCTCACAGTCAATGCTGCTAGTACCTTTGCATCCACAGCTGTCTTCACTGCCAGCACAGCGCTGTCAGCCAGTGGCAATGTCTTGCTCAATGGAGGCAGCACCCAGACGCTGACAGTGCAAGCTTCATCCACATTCTCAGCACCGATGAGTGTCAATGCTGCAGTGAACGTATCTGGCCTGGGAGCCTTCAGTGGTGGAGTCGCTCTGACCACCCCTGTGACTATCAATGGGGTGTCAATTGCAAAAGTGGCCCTTACTGACAACTACACGGACCTGATTGGTCAGCCAAGATTCTACGCCGGCTCTAGCAATGCAACAAATATTGCGAGCGGTGCACCAACGCTACCCCAGAACATATCAACCTGGTATGGCTCAGCAACTGTCAGCTCTGGCTCAGCTTCAGTGCACCCAACACTGAATGGGACAGCCACAGGAACGGCTCTGTTCTCAAGCATCCTGTCTGTCAGTGCAACAGTATACGCGCCAAGCGCTAGCACTGCTATAACTGTTCCGTTTGCAGCTGTGACAAGCATCAGCTTGCAGACAGTCACCATGTCTGTGGTGACAGGCACCACTGTTGTTACTGTAGTGGCTGGTGGCGCTGCTTCCGTAGTATATGCAACATCTGGAACAGTCATGTGCACAATTGTCGGCACATACAGTTCTTGAACATGCTGCCAACTCTCTTGATGGCTCGACAATGCTTTTGAATCATTTTTGCTAGCCATGGCACAAGCCAATTGCTGATGACTAATGTTGATCATGATTGAGCAAGCTAGCTGTCGTTTGACTCTGTATTCGACTCCTCTTGATACATCTTATATAGTGTTACATATTGTGGGTAGCTCATGAGTGATCACACCAGTGCTTCATGGCTCCACTGTGGAGCTTCAGTGCTGCATCAAGATGTACAAGATGTGTTGAGAAGCTTACTTGCCTTGATCTGCTTGACACTTGCTTCTGATTGACTGAAGCATCTTAAGACGTAAGATGTATACATTGTAATCTGATTTATTGAGCCAATTGTACATCCTGGCCTGCGCATGAATTCATTATTCGAATACAACTCTGAGTGAAGTAGTGTGGAAAGCGTATGGTCCATGCTACACTTGCAAGCCTTGGCAAGGCTTATGCATTGACCTTGACTTATGCCAAATGGTTTACTGATCAGTCATGACTCCATGGCAAAGTTTGACCAAAGTGTAAACTGCCTGACAGAAACAGTGTTTCACAGAGTTCCCCATTGATGGCTTTGCAACAGCTGTATGCATGTTGGGCTGATACCTGGGAGCCCAGTGGGTCTTTGCACCCTCCTGGGAATCTCTGTAAAAGCCCAACTACTGCCACACGCAATTGTTCAGTTGTCAATGAGGCAAAGACTGCTCAAACTGAATCTTTATGCATGTGAGCGTACTGCTCCTCTTCAAGTTGTCATGTAGCTGTCTGGGACCTGACCAGCCATGTCAACTGTGCATTGGTATTGGCGACTGGTATGGTATCTGCTGTAGGCATCCAATTGTGCATTGGATACCAACTGCACATACTGACTTCAAGTTTCAATGAACATGACATGTGACGGACGCAATCATATGCGTCGGTGGTCTTGAGGGTTTTCCACAGTGCCAAGATTGGCAGTAGTTCATGACAAACCAGGGATGTGATCATGGTATTGCTGTTCAAGCCAGTCATGATGAGGTTCTACACTGGAAATCGAAATCTCTTTCACAAGCTCATCTTCTCTCCCGTTCATCTTCACCACCAGCAGGTGACAAAGTTTGAATTCAGCTCGGTAGCGTATCGCGACGCACGTTGGTGCCCGCTCAACCTGAACTGCCGATCTTGCACGGCAGATTGGGCAAAGGCAGTAGGTTCACAATTGCTGTTGCAACAAAGATTCGGTGGATCCGTAGCCTGGTTTGCCCTCTGCAGACTGCTTGAACCATCTGCAGTCGTCGCACTTGATATGGCAGCGTATCGGTCGACGTACAGGTACGGATAGCCGGATAAATTAGCAGAGATTACTCCTCTCCTTGATGCAGTGGGCGATCCGGGTGAGTTAGCCCTTCCGAAAGGATGACGGTACTGGTTTCTGTTAGTGGATCACTGTTGACCAAATGTATCTAGCTGGGAGTTGACGGGCGCAGTGCTGTCTGACAGTGCATTTAGCAGGCCGAAACGTAAGCTTGAGATGTTCGAGCTGCTCACTGCCATCTGCAGCACATTCACACCCGTTGCAACTTCACACAATGGGCATTATGTGCCTGACACACAAACATGAGGTTGTATGCAGAGTGAGACTCAGGTGGTGTCTACTGTAACCAGGACCTAACACGCAGTATGCCTAAGAGCACATTGTACCAAATGCAGTGTTCACTTGTGGCAGCCTATTACTGCTGCACCAGCAGAGTGCATGAGTGCTTGGCAGCATGTAGCAACACAGCTGCATTACCCATGTAGCAACAAGCTTGCACTTCCCAAGCAATAAGCTTGCGCTTCTCAAGCAACATGCACAAACTACTCAAGCTGCTACAGTGCCGTCTGGTACAGACCTACCTGATCCAATAGTAGTCTCTCCACCGCTTGGCAGCAGGTTCAGGCCTCCAGCTTGGACTGCTAAGCTGCCATTGGCCTGAGCATTGAGGCTAGCATGGGGCTGAAAGGGCCCGCCCTGAGCAGAGGGATAGGTTCCAAAAGACAGCACCTCATCTGTGTCTTGTGCCAGCATGACACGGTCCTGTGACGCAATCCTGACATGAGCCGAATAGCCCTGAGACCTGCAGCATGGACACGAAGTTGATTTCAGCATGCGGCCAAGGCATGTGAGCAGCAGATGAGATGTTGCATTTGCCCGCTAGTTAGCATCATGCTGATTAGCTTACGGCACATACCAGTTTGGTACAGCATGTTAGGTTGTGGTGCAATGCTAGCAAGAGAGATTGACACAGTCAAGCTCCAGATAAGTCACCATATAGCTTTGCTGTATCAGTCTGCACAGGTACATGACATGCCCTATGATCATGACAGGGAGATAAGTAAAGCAGCACTTGACAGTCTGGCTGCAGTAACACAACATGCTATTGCATTGCAAAAGGTCAGACCTTTGGCTGTTGTGGAAGGGATTGCCGCTCGTTGGATCTCCATAGACTTGCAGGGCTTGGTTGACAGCCACATGGCTAGCATCCAACCTGATCCCATAATACTTGTTGGCCAAGGCAAACCCACCCCATACCAATAGGCCATCGTGAGCGAGTATGATCAGCAGTACAGCAACAGCCTGTAAAGACACCAATATTGCATAGCATCTATACTGTATCTGTCTGAGTTGAAATGGGAGGTGAGAACAGATCAGCATACATGCTTGCTGACAGAACTGGCCTTGGCTGATAAATTGTCCCATCTGGGCTGTTTGAGGTGCACAATGGCATTGTCAGGAGCAACCAACTGATACAGCTGCTGCAATAAAAGCTTGACTGTCCTGGAGAGCATGCTCACCAGCAGCAACTTGCGCCAAATGGTGCCTGCTGTGGATAGACTGGCTCCTGTGATAGGTAGAGCAGGAGTGCTCTCAGAGTCCTCAGACTCACTGCTTGAAAGTGATGCGACAGCAGCTGAGCCATTCCTGTCAGCTTTAGAAACAGGGCTCACAGCTTGCTGGACCGCAACTTTAGGTGCAGACTGTCTGGATCGTGGTCGTCTCTGTGGTGACCTTGCTCTGATTGTTGCGGGGGCATTGACAATAGGTGTGATCCCTTGCACAGCTACATTGTTGAGTCAATAGCCACGTTATGCTAGCATTCAGTCCGCAGCTTGACAGATTGACAGCAAGTAAGACGCGCATCAATATCACCTTGAGGGCTTTGTACTTGTTCAATCTGTCCTGGCAGGTTGAGTGTACTACCATAGGGAACGAGCTGGGCCATTGAGTCCAAAGTGTCCTCAGGCAAGTACGCCTGTCCTAGGCTGGACATCTGCTGCTGCAAGGTGACTTGAGAAGGCAAGGAGGCCCGCCTCCACAGTCCAGGGAGCACTGCTGGAGCCAAAGATCCGAGGCCTTGTGGACTTGTGAAGGGAGATAAGCCACTTGCTGTCCGTCCAATTGGTGAGCTGTTCATTAAGCTGCTGACCTGAGAGCGCAAAGGCGCTTGCTGTGGACCGGGCGGACTTCCCTGATCTTGTTGTGATCGCCTGACTTCTTGATTGAAGTTCATTGCCAAGTCTGCTTAGCACCTGTTTGATATACGGCTGAGCAGCTGACTCTGGCGGCTACGCTTTATTTTGCGCTTTTCGTCAGGCTGCACGCACGATCATGTGCATATGCAGTCCAGGCAGTCTAGTACCGGTAGATACAAGGTTCACGCTAGCTGGAACACCAGCGCTAAACTACCGACACATGCTACATTGTTGAGACGCACACAATTGATGTGTGTGCAGGTGCAGAATGAACCTGAGAATGAAGTGTTCAGGGCTGGTTCGGTTCACGAGGCGTGCGGTGGGGATCAGGCGCTATTGCTGTGCTCATAGAACTAGACTTTGTCATTTACAGTAAAAGTCAGGCATGTTGCACAACCTTTTTTGGTCCCTGAGACAGCTGGTATCAAGAACTGCTAACTGCTAGGTCAACCATAAGAAACATTGACATGGATATACACATTTATCAGCAGCGCAGGTGAGCTTCAGGACAACCTGAGCCATGCAGCTTTGCACTGTTTCGTGGCACCTCTTGCCTAGCAGCAGCTCTCAGGTAAAGAAAGTCACATATGTACGCCGAAGGCATACTCACTACTGCTCATCCAGTGCTGAACTTCCTATACGAGTTGCATCAACCTATCAGCACATACTGCTGGGCAGGCAGCAGGCAAAACACATCTTTGCTGGTTTACTTTGCTAATACAAACACATCACTGTTCACACTGGAAGCATTTGAGACTGGATGGTGCTCTTGGTAGCATAGATGGTAGCATACATGCATGTGCCAATGCTGCCTCGCATGTCATGACTCTACACTCAGCACTTTGGTCATTGAGTAGTGGTGAGTCTTTCATCTACATACCCAGCACCAGGCTCAGGCTTTGAGCTCTCTGTTGTGTTATCCGTGAAGTTGATGATGTAAGCCAGGCCTTGGCCAGGCTCTACCATCTGACCCTTAGCAGTGCTGGACACCCCAGCTGGGAATCTCCTGTTAGCCAGAAGGGAACTGTTGACCTGCCAGACGCTCTGCTCCTCTGTGAGACCCTTGAAGTTGTACTGGCCTCTGTGATGTATCTCCAGTTGAGAAATGCTCCTCCACTCATCCTGCAAAGCAACAAACACTACATCAAGGAATTTGATGCTTCAACACAATGCAAAGCCATGTCGCATCAGCGATACGCTGTGCTGGCACCAGATATCACACTGCTCAACTGCAGAGCAGCACTACAATATTGTAGCCACATGACTGTGTCAACATATCTTGTCTTTGATAGTGCATGTGGAGTTTGGTCAAGCTGAGTCACATGAAGTATTGGAGATGTTATGCTGGCAAAGTCCTGTGGTTAAGCCATCACAGTGTCAGACGGAAATTTGCACAAGCTTGCAAGCAGCACATTCGCCCAAGCTATGAGCTTCTTCATAATGCTGAAACAATACAATGCTCACACATGCTGATCACAGCCAGCCTGTCATATAATGATAACTTGAGCACACCTGAAGGAACTGATCCACTGTAGTGTCCAGCTGGTTGAGGACATGCAGCGAGGCTGCGCCTTCTGCAAAGGAACGCAGCTCACGTTGCTTCCGTTTCAGCTTGTCCCCATGCAAGCTCTCCCTGACTGCTCCCCTATACAGGCCAGGAAGTAATCAGCAGTCATCGCTCTCGCTCAGTCTAGACTGATGCTGTCAGCTTGTACCTGATTGTTGCATGCCAGTGTGCAGACTTCTTGTAACAAAGCACAAAAGGATGTGCGTGCATGGCTGTGCAGACGGCACAATGCATGGCATTACTCAATGCTTGAGTTGTCACAGAATGTCACAGACTGCATACGGCTGGGAGAAAACGGGATGGTATAACTTACAACAGCTGATGCATTGACTCTGTGTGCCACTGCACAGTGTAAAAATGGTGTCTATGGCATGGCTTCTGCTTTTACATCTGCCAGCTTAAGGCTGGCACTTCATACTGTCATTGAACAGGACCTGTGATGACAGCAATGTCAGCAACATGACTTACTGGTCAATGATGGGCAGTGTGCGCAGGCATGGCTTCTACTGTTACATCTGGCTTGCGACTGGCAGTTCATACTGGCATTGAACAGGACCTATGATGACAGCAAGGTCAGTAACATGGCTTACTGGTCAATGATGGGCAGTGTGCGCAGGAGTGTGTTGTGGCTCCTGCCAAGACGCGCAACTGCCCTGGCACCGTGGCCAACAGCCCCTCTCAAACTCTCACCCACAGCGGCAAAAGACATCCCGCCATTCTCCCTTTCTGGGCGCAAAAAGTCATGGGGGCCCAGGTCATCCCCAGCATACTCCTGAAGCATTTGAACCTACCACATGATCAGCAAGCCCTAGTAGGTATATACAGCAAGCCCTAGTAGGTATATACAGCAAGCCCTAGTAGGTGTATACAATTATGAGCCCTGACCCATGATCCCAAATGAGAGATGTCTCAGCTTGATGGCAGCAACTTTCAGATGGCAGCATGTTGCAAACAGCCAATCCAGTGCAAGATGGTGACAGGTGATGGGCGCTATGCTCTGAGTCCAAGGCTCTGGGTGTTGCACGCTGATGAGCCTGTGAGGCAATCAGCATGCTGTTTGTGTCATGGACAAGATGTGACAGCATGTGCCAGACCCTCACCCTGTCCTCAGGCTTCTCAATGTCAGGAAGGGCACCAGAAGCTGTGGCTTCTCTGCTCAACATTGCCCTGTCCTCTGACACTCGGCTGAGAGAGAAGCGTGAGTTCAGCAGCGGCGACTCTGAGTTGGCGCTGGGTGAGTCAGGAATGGGGTCACTGTTGGCCTTCACCAGGGCGCTTCCAAAGAAGAAGCCTCTCTTCGAGGGGCTACTCAGCAGGCTCCCAGAACCCCCCTTGATGGGCGGTGGAGGTGCTGTTCCTGCAGAAATGCCAACAGAAGCATGTTCGGCACAGAGTGTGATTGATAGCTGTTCAGGATTGACATGTACTTCACAAGTGTGTATGTACGGATATAGGTATGTTTCAGTCCAACACAGCCTTGTTATGCAGTTGATGGGCTGCGTGCAAGGAAAGGAATGTAGGTACAGCTGGCCGCTAAACAGCTGCTGTATGATGCTATACTTTGAGCTTCAACGTATATAGGTATGTTCCAGTCCAACACAGCTTTGCCACACAGTTGATGGGCTGCGTGCAAGGAAAGGAATGCAGGTAGAGCTGGCTGCTAATCAGCTGCAGTATGATGCTATACTTTGAGCTTCGACATTACGTCTGGCAGCAGTGTACAATCTTGAGGAGCCCCCATGGAACCGACCTTCTGGGAGATGCATCAATCATGTGTGGGAAAAACTGCTCAGTCTTCGGCACCGGCACACATGCTGGTCGTTCACTTGCATTGCACGTACCTGGTGCTTGCTTGCTAAGCCCATCTTTGTATAATATCATGTCACTTGTAGTTGTGAGTATCATCATCATCATCACCAGCATCATTACGAATGTGATGATTGTTATGAATAATGGTGTTACCAGTATGACTACTGGCGTACCTGCTGACTCTCCATGCTGTCGGTGTGGACTCAGGTTGGACATTTGAGTGGACAAGGGCTCCTTGGCCTCAGAGGAGCGCCTCATGGAGCGCAACAGCTTGGAGCTGAAAGTCTTGAGCAGCGTGGGGCTGGTGGGCGCCTCAGAGGGGGGCGGCGCTGGAACTGATACCCCTGCACCACTCATGGCACATGTCAGCAGAAGATATGCCTGTCAGGGCTGACTGACTATGACCTGCATCAAATCAGTATGTAGTGGTGTGGAATAGCAGATTCAAACGGTACCAGGACTGACGCCACAGATTAGCACCTGTGCGAAAAGCTTGCATAGCCGCCAGAAGAGGTGAAGATGGGAAACACACATCTGCTTGACCTCTGAGCAGCAAAGCTGCCGCTGGTTTGTGCAGAATGTGTCTCCTCCGCGCAGTGTGCTGTTTGACATGCAGCTGCTGTCCAACGCACTGGCAAGGATGGAGAGACAGATGCAACTCCACTAAGGCATGCATGCGCATGAGTCAGGGCATTGACCTGATGACAAGGATGTTAGGGTGTCTGGATCCATTTGAGACAAGCCATGCAGCAGCTTGCTGCTCATGTCATTGACATCAGTGGAGCCTCCATTGGACCAGAACGTGGCTGATGACAAGCTACTCAGGTTACTCCTGCACTCAGATATGACAGTGCATTCAGCATTGTGAGTCAAAGCTTTGCTCTCAACAGCACACTTATGTGCTGTACTCAGGTGTCTGCCGCCTGGGGGTGCTGCTGATTTGGTCAACACAGCGCTCTGTAGAATCAGATAAAGACAGTCAGTAAATAGCACCATGACCTTGACACTGCATCATGTCTATCTGCACATACATCACCCTGAAGTAACATGCAAGGTCTCCAGCCACAGTTAACGCAGACACATTGCAATGTCGAGAAAAGAAAAGACGTGAAAAGACTGCGCCTTTCTGCATCAGTTCAATGAGAAGCCAAGAGTTATACCAGGCTGCCCAGGTGCACAGTCTAGCTACAAGAAGCAACAACTTGTTTTGCGACACAGGATTTGCCTTACAAGATGAACAGGAACATCTAAAGAAAAGCAAAAGAGCTTCTGAGGAGCTACTGTGATCACTAGTTTAGCAAGTGCAATTCCTCTTGTGGGAGATAGTACAAGTGGAGCAGAGGGATCACCCTGTGGTGCGCAGTGTGATGGCATCCAGAATGGCCTTCTGGCGGGACAGCACGCTCTGCATGTAGTTGGCAGTGATAGCAATGGGGGCCATAGCCACCAAGTTGGGCTCTATAGCCCCTGTCATCTGGCCCCAGTCCTTCAGCATCTGCTCCACCACCTCCCATGATACACAGATCTCACCGCCGTGCGCACCAGCGTTGCAAAATCGAGCAGTCCTGAACAAGGAAAAAGAAAAGTTGACGCTTTTCAGCCATCATGACAGGAGCCTCCTGGAGCTTGGTCCTGAACAAGCACAGGGCTTGTAATCAGCCTGGCTCTACATGATTGAGACAGCTGCAGCTGAGCTGCCTGGCTCTGAACAACAGGGTGTTGTCTGACAGAGAATGTGAATGTGTAAAGTCAGCTTGCGGGGTATGTTCGGATCCAAGCCTTCTGGAGAAGACTGAATCATGGTGATATGATGGTTTCTGTGTGGCGTAGGGTGAGTGACAAGTATGCTGACAGTCAGCAAGGCACCAGACCTGTTGACAAAGGGCCCAAAGTAGTCTGCTCTGCCAGTAGTGACATGGGGTGACACTCCTGTGGGGCGCCCCCTGTACACCCCCATCTTTACGTGTGGCCCTTGAAACAAGATCTGCATATCCCACAGGAGGCATAGTGAGCACTGAGCACAGTTGGGTTCGGAATCAGCAAGCTGATGTGACTCGGTATTGCTGCATGCAACATCATCATGCTGGCAGTCATATGCATGACAGCAATGTCCCTTGCCATGTGCATACATTGCGCATGCAAGCAGGTGCCACAACCAATATCTTCTTCTACATCGCAAGACATACATGAAAGCAAAAGATGGGGCCTAAGCTGGCAAGGCATTGCAGGAAGCAGGCTCCACACATAGGTGTGTACACACATGATACAGCAGCTTGCAATGCCTAGCTGCGCAAGACTCACCCGTCTGTCAGCTCCCAGGATGGTTCTGCACCTTGGCAGGGCCAACACAGAGCCTGGCCAAGGCACTGCTAGCAATGCATGCTGGGCCTGCAAACAGACATGCTGTGTTAGGAAGTACAAAATGCATGTGCCACACTAAGGCACTATGGTAACCACCGTGTTGCAACAGCACGGACCGTCAGTTGTGCACAGTGCACAACAGTAATGTTGTACTTACATGGTGATGGAGTGTGAACAGACATGCGCAGTGGAAAGGCACTGCACAGGAAAGCCCAACTTCCAAACATGTAAGCACTAAAATTTAATCAACCAGCTTTTCCGATTTTCTCTTCAGGAAAGAATCGAGGCAGACCTCTCCAATGATGCAAGACAACATGCTGCTCCATGCTAGGCATAGGGATGCTTGCGTCATGACACATGCTTCAATGTTTTAGCCACTTCAAGAGGAGGGATCGACGCAAAGAGGCACTTGAATGATACGTCAGTCCAGGAGTGATGCACAGGCAAGAAACAGGTTACCAGAACGCAGAACTGCACAGCGTCAATGCAGTTGTAGAAGGAGAGCATGAAGGAGCCCTCTGTCTCCTGGCACTCGTAGCCGCCTCTTTGCATGAGCACCTTGCGCAGGCACTCCCTGTACAGGTTGAGAGCCATCTCTGCCATTGCCTGGTTGGCTTCTCGCATCTCCTTGAACCTATACAGAGCAGAACCTTACTGGTGATATCTATCACAATGCCTTGACAACAATAGCAATCACAATAAACAGTAATAATAATAATAATAATAATACTAGTAATAGTAATAATGATGACAATGATAACAAAAATAATAATGATGATGATGATGATAATGCTTTCCGACTCATGATGAGCTAGGTCCATGCAGGTCCATTTTTGTCTCTCCAGAGCACTCTGTTCTGAGTATCCCATGCCTTGTTGATCACTCATTGCATTGTTGACAAACAACACTTGATGCCTTGGGCTGCACCCTGCTACAAAGCCTCTCTAAGAGACAGTCCTACAGGCATCATTGGGTCACATGATGAAACACTGGAGGGGATGACAAGTGCAAGGCAGCTTACCCATCAATGTTGCAGAAGACCATGACCACATTGCCAAATGTGTCCTTTTGTCCTGTTGCCACCATGAGGGCTGCTTCAGATGCTCCAGGAGCATCAAAGTAGCCTGCAGCATCATTGGCGCGACGTGTATGTGCACATTTAGCTCAGCTGTGCAGCAACACAAACTTGGTCAGATGGTTTTAAACTGGCAGTCATGAGGTAGTAAGCTGGGTGTCACAAATGCTAGCTTCAGCCTTACTGAGCAGACAGCTATGCAAGTGGAGCCCTTGCAGTGGTCAAAGTGGCAGGGGGGTGGGAAAGAAGGGGAGGGGTTAGGGAGGCTGTTGTGCGGCATAGTGGGCAGGCTTGATGATGCTTTAAGGGAGCAGTAGCAGCCCGCATGAAGTTTGCAGGCAATTGGAGGACTAAGTGGTGGTGGCGTTGCTGGTGGTGTTGATGGTGGCAGTGTTTCCACAGGATACTTGAATGCCAGAATGGCACACCCAGGATGCTTGCCACAAACAAACAGTACCGCAGAGAAGCTGGACTACAGCACAAGCCTGCTGACAGCAAAGAAAGTCACCCTGAGACTCTCAGCGCTTGGAAAAGCGCTCACCCCTGAGCAGCAGTCACTTGGTGAGCCGGGAAGGGGTGATGGGGGGGCATATCATGGCAGGCGTGGGCAAGATACTCACCTGGCATGAGCCTGCTGGAGGACATGAGGGGAGGCAGGTGCCGTGCACGCTCCTCCACTCCTGGAATCAGGACTTGGATGATCTGCTGTGGCTCGACGAGAGTGGGGATGGCATGCAGCCCCATGTCCATCACCATCACACCTTCTCTGGTGTTGTCTGGCTCAGAACCTACAGCATTGTCTTACCTTGCACCAGACTTCCTGACCAAAAAATACATACAGGCATTACCCTACCTTGCGCTAGACTCTCTTGACTGGGGGAAACCTATACAGGGATTGTCTTACTTTCTGCTAGACTCTCCTGACTGTGAGAACTTTATACAGGCATTGTCCTACCTTGCGCTAGACTTTTCTGCCTAAAACACGTTGCATGCATGCTGCTATAAGTCATGGCATTGGTGTGGACACACAGAGCTACAGTTGGAAGTCATGCTACCTGGCTTTTGCACAAGACTGACAAGCAGCCTGCCAGCTGCAATCACATGTCGTATGGCCATGCTGAGACAAACCAAAGGGGAGCATCAAGCATTACAGCAGGTGATACCGGCTGCTCCTACCTGTCTGAGCTGTGGTGTGCGATGGAATGAAGCGCCTGAAGAAGCGAGAGACATTGCGCTCAGCTCCCTGCAGGCCTGCAAAGGAGCCCCAGCCTGACATGCTGCGTCTGCTGACACCTGTCACCTCAGAGAAGGCATCATCATCACTGTCCCCATTCAGGGAGTCAAAGCTGGCTTGGGCGCCCAAGCCAGTATCCTTGGGAGCCTGGTCCATCCTGAAGCAGCAAGACACGGGTGATGATGATGATAATAATAATTAGTACCAATAATACTAATAACGATTAACAAAATTAATTATAATTATAATTATAGTAATAATAATAATAATACCAATAATACTAATAACAACAACAATAATAGTATCGCTTTTCCAGCTCATGATGAGCTAGGTACGCGCGGGACAAGTCTTGTCTCTCCAAAGCAGTCTCTGGGCATGCCTTTAGACATACTCTAACCACTCCATGGTGCTGCGGGCAATTCATGAGAAAAACAATGAAAACATGGCTGTAACCATTACTGATGTGCACACACTGTGGGAATGACGGTGAGCAAAACATTGGGGCATACAAGAGCTGCTCAAGAGCAACTCAAGCAGTTTCACACATGGGCTCTGGCAACTGCCGTCCCAGCTTCTTGCAAACAACACTGCTTTGTTGTGACCAATATCCCCGCCACAGCTTTGACCAGGTCAGTTGGCGGGTTGTCATATCATTCAGGTCAGATTGATTGGGTGTTTATATTGATTGGGTATTTATGAATGTCTGATCACAATGCGCATAAAGTCTAATGAGCAGTGGATCCTGAGAGCCATTTGCAGCAAGATGGCACAATGCGGGCACTTGAGAGCACAAGGGCATCTCACCCATGAAGAGCACTTTGCATGCTGTTGAAGGGCGCATTGGGCTGCTCTGGAACTCTGCGAGCTATGTCTGTGAGCCTGCTGTTGATCAGAGTGTAGGTGCTAGAGGCACATAACACCTGACCGCCTTGTGCGATGGTGGCCATGGCCTTCAGAACGGGCAGCAGTGCAGGGTACTTGTCAACAGGCTTGGCCAGGGCGCTGGCGCTGGGGTCTGGCACCCCCGTCACTACGCACATACGCACACGCAGCCCTCTGAAGATGATGATGCGCTCAGGGTCTTCCTGCATAGGGGTCAAAACACTGATAGATTTGCATCAGGTGAAACCTTCAGGTGATGTTGCTTTGCAGTTGGGGTTTTAATCTATATTGGCTCTTGCCAAAGCTTCCTAGCTTGCTTGTACCGCTGTTGCATAATACGATCTGCAGCAGTGGAAGCCCCAAATGCACTTGAAAGTCTTGATACAACAACAACAATAATAATAACAACAATAGTAATAATGGCAACAATGATTATAACATATACTTAGCCAGCAGGCATCAGGTACGTGCGACGCAAGTCAGTTCCCTCCAGACAGGCTTGTTACAGAAACTTGGAACTCTTGTTTCAGACAGCTGGCAAGCTTCTGACTAGTGTCAGTGTGCGTGCCATGCTTCCTCATGGTTGCTTTTCAGCTGCAATTGCGCAGTTTAGTTTGCACTTGCAGATGGGTGAGGAATGGCAAACAGCGTGATCAGCTCACCCTCCGGCTTTGAGTCATCATCTTGATTGCTTCTTCAGAGGCGCCTGCCATGTCAGCATCATCAGGATCAATCTGGATGTCCCAGATGAGCCTCTTCTTCTTGATCACAGGCTTCACTGGCACCTCTGCCGACTCTGACTCACCATTATTCTGCAGCACTGCACGTTATAGCAACAGCCAGAATCCAAAACGGCAGCGCTGAACTGTTCTGCAGCGCTGTGTGCTATATCAACTCCCAGGATCCAAATGGCAATACCACACTGACACCAATTTGCACACCCTGCAGCTAGGGAGCATGACATTGCCATCAAGGTTTTACTTGACAACAGCATGGCAAAGAAAACAGGGACAGAAGAGGCATGCCGACAACACAAGATGTATGGAGCTTACAGGGACATTCTCTTGTCCTGGAGCAGGCTGGGAGTTTGCGGTGCTCTTTGTCAAGCCGGCCAATGTCGCTGTTCTGGTGAGCTTGTGCTTCTGAAGCTGGTTCGGCCAGTTTGCCCCCAGCAATGCCTGTTGTGCAAGCAACAGGGCATGAGAGCAGCAAGCTGTGACATCAACCATGATCTGAGAGCCTTTGCTTGTGCATACACAAATGGCTTGTCAGCATGATGACGTGCGTTTACTACAGGTGCCAACGGGGCTTGCATGCCAAAGACCTCAGGTGACAGGACACCAGCAGCGATGGGTTCCTGTTGCGTGGCCAAGCACCAAGCAATGGCACTGAAGGTGACAAGACACAGCGGCGATGGGTACCTGTTGCGTGGCCAAGCACCAAGCAATGGCACTGACAGGATCCCTGAAACCAAGAAGCACTGCGTCACCATCACTCTGCATCTCCACCCCCTTGTACTTGTTCAGCTGTGCCCTGAGCACCTCATGGTGCACTGTCATGGCGGTTGAGAGTGCCTGCAAAGGCAGAGATTGCGCTTGACGCTAGCCAGACATGACACTGCCGTGCAGATTGGCTTCTGTTGTCAGTGTGTCAGGAGCAGCAGCAGCATTGTGAAATGCGCATGCAGCACCATGTTCATAGTATGCTGCTAAGGAGGCATGCTGCTGACGATGCAAACTGCTGATGAGGCATGACGCCAATGTGTCAGGATATTGATGAGGCATGATGCTAACAGCGCAAGCTGCTGACGAGGGATGATGCTTCAAGCACTATTCGCACTGCTACGCATGAATGCAAGCGGCAGTCATGCTTCAAGACTTGTTATGTCAGATCTGGTATTAGGCATCATGCAGTCTTACCCCAGGGTTCCATTGGCTGAGCGCTTGGGTGCCCTCCACATCAGTCAGCACAAGCGTCATCTCGTCAGCAGCATTGCGCAACAGCTGCTTTACCCCTGCCAGCTTACGTATCCCAGGGTTGCTGTACTGGGTCCACAGAAAGCTAATGCAGACAATGGTGAACATGGCCAGCAGCATTGGCAGTACAATCTGGTACCAAGTGCGCTCCCGAGAAAGCACTGGTGCAACATGAGTGACGCACCTGCACATGCCAAACAGAACTGTTGGAAAGCCTCGCTCTGAATTGTACTAGCATCCACAGTGCAGCAGGCTCTGCCACAACACAGTATGCTCTTTCATCAACGCAAGTGTGTGGCTTGATGACGGCTGGATAGTATGTGTAAGTGCAACATCAAGATGCAACATCAAGCAAGCAAGACAAATGGAAAAGATGGAGGTCAGCTTGTATGACAGTCCTTGTGCTGCACACCTGAGGTGGAGGGTTGCAAGACTTTGACACAGGAATGCACAATTCAGTCCTTACTGCTGTCAAGCTCTTACTTGAGATGGGTAGAGGTCACCCAGTGCGCATCATACCCAGATGCACATGTGCATGTCTGATACTTATAGTATGCAGGGTTGATAGAAATTTGAGTGAGTGGCACAACACTGCCTGAAGCTGGGATGATGACGTCGCACAGCATGTTTGGATCCAGGCTCTGCTGTCCAATTTGTGACACCGCCCTGCATGTCAAATGTGCAAAGTGGGGATGTGCATGTCAAATGTTCCCTTGCACAAAGCTCTGTAATTTCCTTGCAGCTTTCACCAGAAAAACAAAAAAAGGAAGAGACTATAATTTAATGAGAAGCCAAGTACTATACCGGGCTGCTCAGGTGCAGCTTTCACCACCATGAGCTTGAAAGGTAACTACGGATCAGAAAGTTTCCATGGCACAAGACAATGCTTGGGCAGGGCTTCACAAGCGCAGAACGTCCAGTGGAGGTTTCACACGGCCCTTCGCTGTGTAGTGAGCAACTTGTAGGATCACAAGAGGATGAAGAGCGCACGTGTCAAACTGCAGCCATGATGGTAGATACTGCTTGAGCGAATTCTCTGAGTTGCCACTTGTCATCCCACTGCCCTCAATGCTCAGAGTCTCCAAAGAGTCTAGATCTCCCAGGGTTGCTGGCAATGCACCTCTGCAATCACAACAAAGACATTTAGCAGTCACATGGTCCCAACTTCTGCTGTGAAAACAGTCACACAAAGGCATGTTCTGCCACCATCAGTTGCTTTCTTTGGCTGGCCCTTTCCCTACGTGCATGTCCAAAGGAACTCAAACTGGACAGCATTAAGGGGACAGATACAATCTGTTGGTCTGTGCACTTGAGCACTTATGCCATCTTTCTTTCGTTTTCTGCTGCCAAATCTCTGATTTGGACTTAGTAGAGGTTACATCTCCTGCCATAACGCAAGAAGATTGATGCATACAGCAGGCTTGTGCAGCCTGCCACAGTGCGCTTTAAACCAGGCCCACAGCAGCCAGGCTTTGCTCCCTTCAATTCCAGCAAGTGATGGCTGCATGCTGGCAGAGGCGGTGGAAGACTTACTCCAAAGTATTGAACGCAAGATTCAGTGTCTTCAGAAGTGTCATGTTGCTGATGGCAGCTGGCAACGTCCCTGTCAATGAGTTGTTGGCCAAACTCATGCTCTGCAAGTCAACAGAGGTTATGTTTACATGTGCAATAATGTCCTTCACGGATACTTCATGCTGATGATGAGTTGTTCAAAACACGGTGCACGTACTGATCGTAAGCAATGTGCCAGGCACAATCATGCGCTGCAATGCGACTCTGGAGTGCGGTCTATTTGGTACATGTTTGCAAGCCAACACATTGCTTGACCTGGTTTGATGTGCTCACCTCTAATAAAAAGCTTGTGACATTGCTGGCTATGCTCCCCGTCAAATTATTTGCAGAGTAATCAAAGCTTTGTAGCCATATCCCCTCAAGCACTGTTGCAGGTAATGCACCACTGAAGGAGTTGTTACTTGCATCAACTGTCTGCATGACAGCCACAACGTCATACAGATGCAGCGCAATACTTTGTAAAACAGCAGCATAGCTGAGATACCTGATTGTATACTGCAGCATGCCCATGTGCATGTATGGAGGTATCAACATCACATGGGCAGGTCATGAAGAGACTTACTGTAAACGGAAGTGATGGCAACCATGCTGGCAAACTCCCGGTCAGCTCATTGGTGCCAAAAAGGAGGTCCAAAGCATACCCAAAGGTGGCATCAAGACCTAAGTATCTGGTAGTGTAATATGTAGAATCTGCTGTGGAGAGATATGGGCTATCTGGAACAACAAGTGGCCCAGAAATTTGATTACTGGACAAGTCAAAGACGTGCATCTGCGGGGCTGTGTTTAACAGGGGAAAGGACCCTGTCAGCCTGTTGTGATCCAAATAAAGCAGTGACATGTCAGGTCCAGTTCCGACAACAGGAACGGTGCCTGTAAGCATATTACCCCCCTGCAAAGCATCAGCTCATGTGAATCGTGACCCAGAGGTGACATTGTAAGCTGTTGCTCTTCAGCTAGCACTTGCGCGACTTACAAGATCAATCCGCACAGCTGAAGGAAGCTCAAGCACTGCAGCAGGTATGGTGCCAGTGTACTTGTTCTGGGCTAACAGCACATCGGTTGCCAGGGTCAGCTGAGCTAGGTCAGGAAGTGTCCCAGTCAGTTCATTGCCTGACACAAAAACTCACGTCATAATGACAGGAGCAAAAGTAAACTTCTCAGAGCGGGGATGCTGGAGAGCTCCTTACCACTGACGATAAACTTGACAAGTGTTGGTGCCAAAGCTGTCAGCAGAGAAGTTGGCAAAGTCCCTTGCAAATTTCGTCCAGCCAGAACAAGAGCGATGACCCCATAGCTGCCTGTGCTGTAGTCACAATCAGCCTGGGTGTAGTCACAGCAGAGGCCGGTCAGGCTCTCTGACAGGATTGTGCAAACAGCCGAAATATCTGTAGTGGACAAGGTGGGGATAGTCGCCCAGTCTCCCGGAAACAACCATCCGCTGCCATTGGTTGAGGTGTATACTTCAGCTAGCGCTGCTACTTGAGCTCCATAGCAGGTACTGTTACAAGTGACGGTAGCAGCTAAAGCCTGTTCCCAGCATACACAGAAGAGGGCCCAAGTCAGAAGATTTGTCTTCATGTCAGTGTTTCAGTCCGAAACTCCACCTAAAATTCACAGACAAATTTCGATAATCTTTCACATCATCGGTGATTAACCATCCACGACAAAAGCTGCACCGCTGCGCAGCGTCGCGCTCTAAACATTGTATTGACTGTACAGGATCAACGGAGATCGGCGGTTGAAGTTTATAACTGAATTTCGGTATATAGGTTTAGCCAACACATTAATCATGGTCCGAGAGATCATCAGTGAAGTCTCATCACCCTTGCATCCCGCTCAGATGTGAAGTTGTAACAGGCAGAGGTCCTGAGACACCCAGCAGCGTCTCCTGTGAGTTCATCGTTGGATGGAGAGGAAGGAGAGGAGCACTCTCATGCCTTTTGCTGACAGTAGTCTGACTGGTCAGACACATCTTGTTGCATAGACACACCGCCGCACCAATCGTCGCGTGGCAGCGCAAAGCCTGCCATGAGATTTTGCTGCGAATTATAGCCAAGAATGAATTAGTACGCAAGGTTGAAGTCTCGCGTATCTCCCAGATGTTGCTCAAGATCAGTCTTGGCTCAGTTGTGCTGTTGGCTCTACTACTACCAGCACTCGGCGCAACGTCTACGTTGTACACTTACAATACTGTCAATTATTCTGGCGATTTGATTGCACAACGCACAGCGTTAGTGGCGTTGTACTCAGCAACTGAGGTGTGTGATTCTGCTGTGCTGCAAAGCCGATTGCTGCACTTCCGAAACATGTTTCACATCCTGCATGGCAGAACAAGCAGCACGCAATTTTACCAGCTGCCTGCCCTGTAGGGGCCTACATGGACCCGCAATGACGACTGGGGCTCCTCTGTTTCCCACTGCAGCTGGTTTGGGGTGTTGTGTTGTAATAGCAGTAACCTTCTTCCTGGAGCTTTCTATCCTCTGGAGTCTTGCCTTACAGCGGGCGCTGTGCTTTCTGTTGCGTTGCCTGGCAACAACCTGCAGGGTACAATACCAGACCAGTCTTTTTTTGCAGACCTGGTGACTCTGGTGACGCTTGATTTGCGTGGTGAGGCCTGGGACTTCATGTTCGCTTGCCATCACTGTTGCTGCACTATACGAGGGTCATGCTGATGTGCTCATTGTCCAGGCAACAGTTTGACTGGCACGCTTCCCTCCTCTCTGACCCAGTCAACTCTTCCATACCTGAATGGACTATTTCTTGACCGAAATGAGTTGACTGGGGCAATTCCAACTGCTGTTTTCCAGTTCACAACCCTGATGACGTTGCGTCTGGTAAGTACACCTGCCAGATTTGCTCTTTCCGCACAAGACCAGCGGCTGCAGCCGCACCAATCTTGATTGCTGAGCCTGTGTGACAAGCAGGGTCAAAACAAGTTGTCAGGGACGTTGTACTCCTCGATATCTGGCATGGACAACTTGGTCATCCTTCGACTCTCAGACAATCAGCTCACAGGTGATGCCAGCATTCCTGCCACCTGGCAAACAACCCATTCCTCAACTCTTTGCAACTTCCTGCACACATATTGCACAAAACTCCTAACAGTCGTCACTGTGCATGACCCTGTCTGACTTCGTGTACAGGCAGCATTCCAGCTGACTGGTATGAAGCACCTAGGCTGACCACTATGTACCTCAACGGTAACCAGCTGATTGGGAAGATCCCTGCTGCTACAGCTGCTTCTGCCAGTAGTGTGGCTGCTGGTTGGGCAGCTGGACTATTAGCAGGATTCTCAGACACTACTGCAATGAGGAGGCTGAGCTTAGCATCAAATATGTTGACCGGGACAATTCCAGCTGGATTATGGCGTATTCGGATGCAGGCAAGCTGCACAGAATCTGCCCGTGTGCCAGACTGCTTAGAATATAGATCTGTGACACAGGTCTTATGCACCTTCCACTGTTGGTTGCTGTGCCTGCATGGGTACCTGTCTGAGTGATACACTGCATCAGAAATTTGTCTTTGTGCAAGGTCAAAAGCATCAGACACTGCCTTTGTCTTGGCACTAGCTGCTGCCTGCTGCTACCAACACCATTCAGACATGCCCGTGATGCAGGAAGTGGACTTGAGCAGTAACCAGCTCATTGGGACACTGCCAGCCTCCCTCAATTTAGTGCAGGATCTGAGGTTACTGGACCTCTCAAACAACAGCCTCTCTGGACCGCTTCCATCACTGTTCACCGCAGACCACTTGGTGGTAAGACACATAGACAATGACTCAAGGAGCTTGACCGTATGTGTGCACACCCTGATGAGCTGCAACGCTGAAAAGTCCATAGGTGCTCGAGTCCAGCTTTGCTTGCTTTTGCTTTTGCTTGCCTGATGGTCAGATTGATGTGGCAAAAGTGTTTCTGCTGTGTCAAGATGCTGACACAAATATGTGGGCAGTAGCTTGCTCATCTTCGCATTGAACAGTGGCCAACCTGCTCTCATACTATGCTTTTCGACATGCTGGTCCTGTGAGATTGCAATAAGTCCATGAGTCTGTGCAATATATTTGTTGTGCAGTCAATGGACGTCAGCAGCAATGAGCTGACTGGGACCATCCCCGCTGCTTGGGCTCAGTCTATCTATCTAAGTTCTTTGGAGTTATCAACCAACTCCTTGTCGTAAGCCTTCTTGCCTTTTGCAACCTTTGACTGTCTCACAGCTGCATCACACATTGATGTTTACTGGCGAAAATGTGCTACAGCAGAAAGCATAGCTTGCACAGGTTGTCTTGGAATGCAAGCATGAGACTTGTACTGTTGAGTAGATTTGTTTGCAAGCTCATGTTGGTGCTTGCAGGGGCAGCCTGCCATTGTTCTTTGATGCGTTTGAGCTCAGTATGCTTTCCATTAGCTTCAGTGGGTTGACAGCGGGGAATACCACAAACCAGAGAGGCGTGCACCTTCCTGATTTTGCTGACTACAACAGGCATGGCCCCAATCTGTTGCAAGCCATATTCGTGTCTGTAAACACCTGCCAACTGCCTGTGCTGTTGGCTATGTTGCGTGCCACAAGCTGTTTGTCACGACGTTCACTTGATGTTGCCTGTAATCTGAATGTTGAGGGTCACCACTCTCCCACCAGCAGATTGTGTGTACTTGCAACAAGAACACAGCAGAACAAAACGTGCATGCATGTCACCTTGCATCTATTGCTGACATGGGCAGGATTTGTTTTGGGATATCCAGGATGTCGCTTGGCAATGACTGAGTTCAAGGTACCAATACAACCTGTTGACTGCAGTGCGGCAGCCACGGAAACATTTGCTTCAGCCAATGCAGCCTGCGTGCAAATAGTCCCCAATCAGACTTACATGCCAAGCCTGACATTTGTCAGCATTGGGCCTGACTATGGCAATTATGAGGAATGCACATGCAATGCCGGTTACAAGCGTAATACATCCACGTATGCCGGAGAGCAAGGTCAATATCTGTAAGTTCATGGCTATGTGGTGCTTGTGCGTGATGCAGCCAGTGCATGCGTTGAGCAGCAAAGTGCTTTAGTTGCGTTGAAAGCTGCTAGTTCTGGCATGCTGTTGCAACTCCCTCCTTCAAAGGTTGCTTGCCTTTGTTCGTTGTTGCTGTAAGACACATAGTCGATGCTTGCATCCTGGTTGGCATTTCTTGTCTTGTCTTGCCTTGTTGCCAAGCAGCTTGTGACTAAACAAATGCATGGCCTGCAGGTGCTATGCTGTGGACCAGCAAGACAGGGCCTTCCTGTACTTCATGATCCCCTTTGCTGTCCTGATGGCTGTCGCAGTGCCCATCATTGTGCTGTGGACGCGCATGTCATTGCCCAAGTACGTGGGTAGGTGGAACAGGAAGAAGGGGCCCCCTGAGAGTGGGCAGACAGTCTCCTTGGTCCTCACAGATGTGGAGGGCTCCACCGAGCTGTGGGAGGCTTTCCAAGAAGTGAGCTTTCAATCAATAACCATAATCAGAATAAATAATAATAATAATATTGTTATTATTAATAATATTATAATTATTATTAATATTCAAACATGCATTTCAGCTAATCGTTCTTGCCAGGTGCCTACTAGGTGTGCCTAAACCCTAGTCCTGTGAGCCAACATGCACTAACACGAGACACTAAGTTGCACCCAAGGGGTGTGCGCTGACAGGGCGAGTGCCATAGACGTATTTGCGAGGCAGAGGCAAGGTTTTCAATCAATCAATCAATCAATTCAATTTACAATTCTTGTCTGTAGGACTCATCAGGGGAGTCAACAGACAATAACTGGGAAAACAACATACACTAAGCACTAAACGCTCAAGGCGTTCGACCATAGAGCACCAAAGAAACTGCTGGAGTGATGGTGTATTGAAGGAGGGCGCAATATACTTTCTGCATCAACAGCAAGACATGTGCGCATCAGCAGACACTTGTGTCTCCATGTACGATCACAAGCTGCCTTCTGCATGACAGCGTAACGCAGCAGTCTTGATGCATACCTTCTGATGCAAGAAGCAATGTAAAGCAACGGCTTGCAGGTCATGCAAGTGGCGACCCCCATTCATGACCGCATCATGCGAGCCAAGATCTCCCACTACAATGGCTATGAGGTCACTACTGAAGGAGATGCCTTCATCTTGGCCTTTCATGATCCTGCAGATGCAGTGGCCTGGTGCATGTAAGCTCTGTTGCTCTGGGGATGGCCTGTCTTGTATCTGACGTCTCCATCTGACAACTCACTGCAGTTTTGTATTCTGCACCACCTGCTTTCCTCTCGCATCATCAGCAAGCATATGCATCAAGCAAGCCTGCCTGCACAGGCACCAAACTTGCATCGCAAACAGCTGTATGTGCCCCATGTCACAGCTGTGCCTTGTGCATTTTCTTTTTCTTTTCTTTTCTTTCTTTCTTTTCCTTGTGCATGCTGTCTACAGCAGCTTTGTATAGCAATATGACGTGTGTTGCATGTCGTTGCATCAATTGTCTCGCTAAAGTTCATTTTTGGTGCTGTTAGCTACCTGCATGGCACTGCAGGGCTACCCAGCAAGCACTGCTGACTGCACCCTGGCCTACAGAGCTCATTGGCCACCATCGCTCTTCCATCAGGACCTCTACCAAAGTAGTGGACAGCGCAGAGCGTGCAGTCCACCTGGCAGCATCTGAGGTTTTGTTCAGAGGCCTTCGCGTCAGAATGGGCATTGGCACCGGCATAATTGAGAAAGTACAGGTGCAGATTTCTATACTGTGCGTGAATGCCCTGCTCCTCATGAAGCTTGTTGCAACACCATCCCAGCTGCCTACCTCTGCTGACGCAACATGTCCCTGACTTACAACTTTGACCTGACGTCAGACCAAGGCTGCGCAGCAGCATCTCTATAGCTCCAGGCATTGCTGTCTTTTCTTCTGTCTTTTCTTCTGTGTTTTGAGGAGGAGCATCAGCATGCTGTGTTCTGCAGGTGCATGAAATGACCAAGAGGAGGGAGTACACAGGACCTGTCATGGACCTCGCCAAGGCTGTGTCAGAGTGCCCAAGCGGAGGCCAGATTGTGTGCTGCTCAGCCACTTTTGCCAGCATCCTGGACCAGCAGGCTCGCATCCTGCAGCAAGTGCCTCCTCATGCTGACCATGATGTCCTGTATGAGATGCTCAGGTGAGCATTGGCTTAGAAAAGAAAAGAAAAGCCTACGACTTTCGGCGTCAATTCAATGAAAAGCCAAGTTTTATACTGGGCTGCCCAGGACATTGGCTTAGAACGTATGGCCTTGGGTTTTGGAACTTGCCAGCTGCACTTGTCAACATCCTCCTTGGCTGCACTAACTGCACCTTGTGAACTGGCTGTTAATCCTTTTCTCTCTGCTCTAAGACCTGCTCTAGCATCCAGTAACAACCCTCAAGCATTTGCTCTCATGTCTTGTGCGCAACATGATGATGCCTCATGTCTAACAGCAAGGCATAGTCCTTATTGAGCTGACTGTAAGCCTTTCCTGCAGTCACCCAGAAGGGGCCACAGATGCAATGCAGAGCTCCCTGAGTGAGCCAATGCTGAACAACACGGGCAATGCCAGCTCCACACAGCGCCTACTGGAAGGGCAGACTGACCCTGCCACCACCACTAAGGCGTTGGCCAAGCCAGATGCCTGGGTGCAGGCTGGAAAGACCTTGTTCCAGAGAGCCACAGGTAATCTCATGTGTCATCAATTTGCGCCTTTCCTGCCATGGGTGGCTATACTTTTGTACAGATCTTTGGATGTTGGCCCCTGCTTTGCAGCTGTACAAGCTTCTTGTGTCAGAATGGTGTGTTTTTGTCTTTTGGCGGATAGGTCATATGATGGGGCTGCCTCTGTGGTGAAACCTTTGTGCAATATGGTTCTGTCACTAGATTCATGTGCACATGATCACTTGCTTATGCTCACAGGCAACTCCAGTGACAAGGTGAAGATGCTGAACATGGGTCAGCACATCCTGGACAGTCTGGACACGCCTCAGCAGCTATACCAGGTATGTTCTGAATTTAGAAGCCATGTGTGCTGTGCGTTGACCAGTCACGTGATCAACACCAAGCAGTGTGTGCAGCTGCTTTGCGCGCTATCTGCATATGCTGTGAGTCACTGCAGAGCCTTGGCCTGCACTCCTGCAAGCACAACAAAGTACATTGATGATTATGCTTTGGCTGCTCATGAGGCCACTGCCCTTTTGTCTTGTGTCACTGAGAGGGCCAATGCTGATGCAGCTGTGCATACCTGGCCTAGAGAACCGTGCGGTCCTCTTCCCGCCTCTCACCCACAGTACTGAGCTGGCGCCAGGTAGGCACCGTCTGCTTGTAACATGTGAAGTGTTGCAGATGTGGCTCTGTACAGACCTGATTTGCCCATGTGTATGCACAGTATATGCCCAACTCAACAAGTTGGCCAAAGAACAAGCTTGCAAGCCGGCACTTTCAGGTCACTGCCTGATGACGTGCTAGGTTCTGATTGTAGCGACAGTAGCCATTGCTTCTTGCATGTGACTGCATAAGGTCAGCCTCAGGCCTTCGCTGAAGAGCATGTCAGCTGAATGCATGTTGCGACCTTTGTGCCCACACACTTGACTGGTGCCACACAATGCAGGCTACTTTGCTGCACCTGCTGCTCATGTGTCCCCACACTCTTGACTGGTGCTACGCAATGCAGGCTACTTTGCTGCACCTGCTGCTCGGTTGTACCCTCTCAGCCACCGCAAGTCCCGCAGGCCCAAGCCTCTGCCTCCAGTCACTCTGGTCTTCTGTGCCATTGATGGCTACCATGACGTCATGGCAGAGAACCACGTGCATGGGGAGCTGACAACCACCCAGTGCTACAATGCATGCCGCCAGCTGCTGAAAGACAGGAATGGGTACGAGTGTGGGACTGAGGAGGGCACCTTCCTGGCTGCCTTTGCCAGTGGCACTGATGCCCTGCAGTTCTGTGTCGTGGTGAGTGCGGCGTGGCTTTGTGGTGCAGCATCCTGTCAATTGTTGCACGACTTGATGCTGTATGTAGTGTGCTTTGCTGTCAGCGTGGTCACAGCAAGTGCCTGTACCAGGCCTGTTACAACTGCTTGTGACCTGTGCTGCTGCTGAAGCTTTGGCTTGCCTTATACAACAGTCAAATTGCTTTGCGTCGCACATGTCTGCATGGACTGCTGTCAATCTCTTGCTGAAGAGAGACAACTGTGCACCAGATTTTGATGCATGTCGCAGGCTCAAGAGGTGCTGCTTGACACAGCCTGGTCCCAAGATGCATTGGCTTTTGAGCAGTGGAAGGCCATCCTAGGCAAAGACGCCACAGTGGCCTTCAGGGGCCCCCGTGTCAAGATGAGCATTGTTCAGGACATCCCCACCTCCATTGGACCCCACCCTGACACTGGCTGTGCCATGTATCATGGCCCAATGGCTGGCAGGTGATGCCCTGTGTTCACTTTCTAGAAGTCACATGCAAGCGTGCTGATCTTGAGGCTGTAGCCTTTCCTGCAAACGCATGTGTTGAGGCTGGAGGCCCCCCGCTTGCTTCTGCTTTTTGGAGTGACCTTTTGGAATGTTGCTGTGTGTGATATCAACCCAAGTGTCGGTAGAAGGCATAAACGCTGCAGTACAGTTGGCCTGACACACATGCCTGGAACTGAATGTGTGCCACACTGCAGTGCTGCCAAGCTGTGCCACTTTGTGTCACATGGAGGGCAGATCATTCTGCCCAATGAGCTGGCTGAGGTGGTGCTGGCTGACTGGACCGGCAGCGTACCCCCCATGCCGTCAGCTGGCCAGAGTCTCTTCCTGACAGCGCACCATGGAGCCGGCAGCAACCTCACGGGCAGCAACTGGGACAGCGCAAAGAGCAGCCCAGCATCTGACATGTCCAGGTACATGTCACACACACTCTCTGCTGACCTCAAGGTCATCGTCAAGGTATATGTCACATTTCCAGGTATATGTCACATGTCCAGGTATGTCTCACATGCACTCTTTGCTGACCTCAAGGTCATTGTCCGGGTACATTTCACATGCACTCACTGCTGACTTCAAGGTCATTGTCAAGATATATGTCACATGCACTCACTGCCGACCTCAAGCTCATTGTCCAGGTATATGTCACATGCACTCACTGCTAACATCCAGATCGTTGATGCCTGTATCTTCCAGCAGTACAAACACTCAGCGCATCTAGGAGCCACATACTTTGCTGTGCATTGGGGCTAGTGGCCGCTCTTTTCCATTCTTTGCAACTGCGCATAGCACAGTCTGCGAAAGGAGTTTTGACGCATTGGAGCAGGATCTGAGTCTGTATGACAAGCATGATGTGTGTAAGCACGCTGGTTTGTTTCATACATCATATGAGTAAGTCAAGTGGACAAAAGGTTCCCTTCAGTAGTTCAAAGTCTCCCTCTTTGTGCGTACTGCAGCCGCAGGACGAGTGAGGCAGGTGAGGCTGACAAGTCCAAGCCCAAGACTTCCACCCCAACCACTACCAAGACTAGGATGGCTTTGGAGGCTGGCAGAGGGTGTGTGGTTCTTCACCCCCTGTTTGTTTTGTTCTGTAGTGTTTGCTGCGCTGCTTGGATTGCACATACCTAGCTCATCATGAGCTGGAAAGCGTTACTATCATTGTCATTGGATTGCAGCTCGTATGAACACTCTGCACCCCAATTCTGACCGACTTGGTGTTGTGCATGTTGGTACTACGTTTGTGCGAATTGCATCAATCTGAGACCGACGATAGTCTGCTTTGATTCATGCCCATGCCTGAAGACATGCCATGTGATTGGCCAACCAGAAGGCCCAGTATCCATATATGTTCAAAGCAAAGGCTGTGGGTACTGAAAAGAAGGAAACAGTGCAACAGAGTGAATCTTTGTACTCCATTGCCCATGCTGATTCTCAGGACCCATCTGGAGGCAAAGATAGACAAGAAGAAAAAAATGGTTTTTCTTCTTGTCTATCTTTGCCTCCAGATGGGTCTTGGTCTTTTCCAGCTTGGCATCCAGTGTGTCCAGCTTGGCCGCCCGGTATAGTACTTCGCTTCTCATTCAATTGACGCCGAAAGGTGTAGTCGTTTCTTTTGTAAAAGGGGTTTTTCCTGTTCTATTTACAAGTTGTCTTGTGCAGGGATGGTTCAGGTTCCCCTGTACCCCTGACCAAGGAGGCCATCAAGAGCGCTCAGCTCACCTATGAGGGCAGCTTCAAGGATCCAGAGGTTGTCAAGCACTGGAGTGGCTCTGGCAACCTCAGGTGAGCGTCTTCAGCAATTCACACAGTGACCCCTGCTTTTACATCCTGCTGCACATTGCATTGTGCTGCTTGTCAATCTTTTGGCTGACACTTCAGGTGGTGCTTCTCCTGTACTGGGCAGTCCATGGGACCTCACACCCTGCCTGCTTGCAGTCATTCTCTGCAGAAAGCTTGCATCTACTTGGTCAGCACGCTGTACAACACCAATCTGATATCACATCCTGCATGCTCTTGGAGTGCTTCTTAGCTTGTGCTCCTGGGCAGCCCGGTATAACACTTGGCTTCTCATCAAATTGACGCCAAAAGGTCCGGCATGTTCTTCTCTACTTTCGCTTCTTTTCTTAGCTTGTTCATGCTCTGCAGGCCATCCGGTCCAGCTGGCACTGTGCAGCACGCCAGGATCTCAGAGGACCCCTTCCTCAACTTGGCAGACAAGCCCAGAGCCCCCAAGCATGAGAGGGCAGAGGGCGCCACCAGGAGGGCCAGCACCAACACTGCTGGGGTGCCCCTCAAGTCTGCTGTCAGGAGGCCCAGTTTGGGGGTGCGCTACTATGCTACCTGCATCCAAAGATTCTTCTGATGGGAGATTTCGCTCTGTATCGAAAGATTCTTCTGATGGGAGATTTCGCACTGTATCCAAAGATTCTTCTGATGGGAGATTTTGCACTCTACTGGCCTGCCTTGTGTGCTGCATCATGCAAGTCACCCTATGCAAATCAGCACAAAACGTCGATGTGATGAACCTGACAAGTGTGCACTCACACAAACCACTCAGCTGCATCTGTGGTGCTGTTGATGGTGTCAAGCAACAGCTTGCATATCTAACGAGCCCAGGCATCAGCAGCCATGCTTGTGTGTTGCAGCCCACCCAGTCCCAGACAGCATTGGCAGCACGCACAGTATCCTGGAATCCAGCCAATTTCAGCCAGGCTGCAGGCTGGCTGTCAGAGGCAGGCAATCAGGGCAGTGACGCAGGACGCAACTCTCAAGCAGACTACGCACCAGGTGGGTAGGCTCAGAATAAAATACCTTTCAACTTGTTGCTTGCACTGTCCACTGTTGTTGATCTGTCACTTTCAGCTTTGCTTGGCATGCGTTTCACGATGTAATTTGCTGTGCCTCTAGACACACTGTTTGACAACATCCCAACTTGAGCTGCTTGTCAGGTGGGCAAACACGATGTGACCTGGCAGATATGTTGCTTTGGAGGGTACTTGACTTGAGCTTACATACTTTGTTCTATGCCCCAGGGGGGCAGTGTCTCACGCACTTGTCCCTCATATACAATGCCACTGCAGAAGTGGCGCAGTCTTTTCTTTTCCTTTCTTTTATGCGTTTGTATCACTGCAGACACTCTGGATATAGACTCTCTGCCTGGCTCTGTGGAGGCAACAGACGCCTCAAGAAGGGACTCCCCTCAAAAGTCCCTAGTGCATGGAGCCTTCCTGCGTGCTGCTAGCGTCCACAAGACAGGCAAGCTTGATACCACTTTGTTTTGACAGGCATGGCACCTGCTGCTTCACAGCCCATCATTCTAGGCACTTAGCCACAATACAAGAACATCACACTTCACATTGCACTTGTTACCAGACTGTTGACAATGCTGTCTGCAGTGTTAACCATTGACTATGTCAAGGACTCACCAAGCTCACAAAGTGGTGAGCAACCTGAATGTCCACCACTTGAGCAGCCCAACCACAATGTCTTGAAGCATGATGAACTTGACTGCAGTGCGCACCTCATGCATGCACATGCAAGCATCGCACTAAACCTTCGTGATTGGTTTTGCAGCTGCAACACCCAACACGTCTATCTTGGCAAGGTCATCTTCCTCGATGAATGGCAGAGTAGAGGTGATGATGAGTCACCTGCCGGATGGCGCTCAGGCTGCAGGGGGTGGAGGAGGGGCAGGCGGGGGCACACCCAAGACCTCTTTCAAAATGCCTAGCATGAAGTCCTCTCTCCATGACCTGGTTCAGGTATGCCTGACCATTAGATAGCAAGTTGTGCTGAAACTGACTGCACAGCACTACGACTGTCAGTGTGCGTCTTACAATGTGACAAGCATTTGGCAGGCATGCTTGTGGACTGTGAGGAAAGCTGTGTTTGTTGCATGTAAGCATACACTTGTCTGTCAGCGTGCCTTCAAGAGGTGTCAGCATCTTCACTTGCCGTTGAGCATGCACAGTGCTGCACTATCGCATGAGGGTCTGGCTATCTGCTGGATGATGTGCAAGGACTTTTGCCCAGCCCTGCACATAAGCTCTCTGTCAAATCAGCAACGCTGAGGAGGTCACTGCTCACTTTTCCTGGCTTGTAGGACCGGTGGAAGAAGATCCCTGGGGTTCAGTTTCATCATCTGGGTCAGATTCAGTTCAGGGACACCCCAGAGGAGTACACTCTGATGCAAGTCAATTCAGAGAGGTACACTCCCTTCCTGCTACAATGTGATGGCAGCAGAAGTCATACAGTAGTTGTACCCCTTCTGACGCACACAGTGACAATAGCTCTGGCAGGATCATGCAGTTGGAACAATTTGATCTATGAAACATGTCCCTTCCTGACTTGGTCATGCGCCCCTCTACTTCATCAGCAAGATAAGCTGCTGCAGCTTACAGCATGCATCACATGTAGGTAAGGGCACAGCCCACATCACATTCACCCACACCTCCTCTCATCGCCACCACCACTACAACTCCACATCCAGCTAGCCACTGGGATCTTGATGCAGGCCATACTCTTTGCATTGCCATGCTGCCTGACCTGAACTGGCACCCAACCCACAGCCCAAGCCATGCTGACCACCACAACCCCAGAATGCTTTGCTCATGAGATAGACCGGTGGGCATTTTGACATGTCATTTCTGTTTGAATGCAGGCTGGCTAGCAGAGAGTTTGCAGAGGGCCTTCCTACCAAGCGTGCCATCAGGACAGCCCCAGCGCGTGGGCACATCTACAGTGTACAGTTCCATGAGGGCGCCCGTCATGTGGCAGACGTGCTTGCAAAGAAGCGAGCACCCAACAGCCTTGCTGACTCACCTAGAGCAACTGAAGGCTGACATTTGCTCTAAGATTCAGCAAGTGGTGTTTGTCAGTTTTGTGGGTTGAGCCTAGCTTCTGCAAATTCAATGTTGGGCTTGCAAGATGACAGAAGAGCTTGTTGTGCTGAGTGGCCGCTGTCTGTGCCAGTTCAAGTATGTGCAGTGTCGGACTCAGCATGCAGTATTTCAATGGCTTCAAGGCTTGCTTTAGTGTGCTTGCTAACATACAGTGAACAGAACACAGGATATCTGCGTCCTTGCACAGGTATCATGCTTGAACTTGTGATGACCAGTCAAAAAAGTTGACGTTGACACAAAGATTTCACTACTCATTCCAGTGTTGTCAGCAATGTTACTGAAACATTGCGTAAACATGGCCTCTGTCGCTGCGTACACATGGCCTCTCCCACTGAAATGACTGATTTGAGGTCTCGCGACTAACACGTACAAAACTAACTGATTCGTGCATGATGTAGGCCATGCATGTCTGTTTCTCTGGTGCATCGTGCACCAAAACTGTCCACCGATGCAGCTAACGTGACCGAAGGTATGACTGGCTGCAGTGTTCCTCAGACAATTTGATTCAACATTTTGCGGGATTGCAGGTTGCAGCTGCAGCAGACACCCAGAATTCCATTTTCGAATGACACACAGCCTGGCGCTCATATGCCTCAAAAGTTGTGGCCTCATTGAGCCTGATGTGCATATGGCATGTGCCAATCAGTATGTTGTCACATCTGTCAGTTGCAATTGCAAACATGCAATATCCTGCAGCTCCAGCACGTTGTCTTCGATTGAATACCTTCTCTAAGTAGCTGTCAACAAGCTGGTGTATGGCGGCTCTAGGCTTTGCATGTTTGCTCTGAGACTGTTCAATCTTCCATGACTACTCACAGATATGCCACAACGTGAGCAGATGCTCCTACTGATCACGAGGAACCTGGAATGCAGACCAGCATGTCCACCATTGTGCCTATAAATGATGCATTGAAAAACTCATGGGCCAACCATATCGAATTTGTGTTGGCGCAAAGCTTGATAGGCCTTTTATGTTGTGGGAGCTTCCTTCTTGAGACGCACAGATTGAGCTTCTGCATCTGGCAATACAACTCGAGTCATTCATGCAGACCTGGGGATATATGTAGCTGTACATTGCTGTCAACTTCAGCATGTCAAATCTCACTCACTCAGCATGCCCTTGCTTGTCACACCACCAACTTCGATAGGCGGTAGTTTGGATTCATTTACGACTTGGAATAGCCTGTGCTCAGCTTGGAAAGCTGCTGGCAAATTTGTAGTTCTGTTAATTTCACTGCCCTGTTGTACCAATACAAGTGGTAGCACACCTTTACAGGCTTTCCCTGTACGGCCATGCTTGTCCAGGCAGCAGACTGTTGGTGTTCACTAAGGGAAGACTCATGCTGACTACAGGCTATGTTTCTGCACAAACCGGGACCTGCGGATGGCTACTGTCGTCTTTTACCACGACCGTTGACCAGCAATAGGCAGTTAATCCTGTGTCTTCTGCATACAGCGAAAGCTGTGCTTCTAGCCCTATTTTGCTTGACCGACCAGCCACAAGCGCAGCAACTGTTTTCCCCGGCGGTAAACCCGCACACAGGAGAGTGCGTTGGTCGGCTTGCTGCGCCTGTTGACACCGGCAAGTTGCTGCGGCCCGCCGCTCACAGCACTGTCGCAAGGCAGGTCTGTATTTTCGACTTGAGCTGTGGTTCACCTCCTTACGCTGTAAGGACCCACCTTACGCCGTTGTAGTAGAAACCCAAATGAAGCTAGCATGGTGTGTGGGTGACTACCCTGCACTCACAACAGCAGTGCACTCAAATCTCCTATACCGCGGGACGGCTTCAACGGGCAACACAACCGCTTGAGCGCGGTTAACAAGCGCTACAAACGCAGAGCAACTGTCACAAGCGATGCTGAGGATAGCAGTTGCGCGTGTCGCACGACAAAGGTACGGACATGCCTTCGTCACTTCCAACAATCTCTCTGGCGTTGTCATCAAGTAAAAGCCCGAGTGTGACGACGTGTTTTCTATTTCAAACGCCTGAGTGTGCGTTCCTGAACGGCATAAGCAGTTTGCTGAATCTGTCTCTTTGTCAGATCGCATGCATGTGACTATAGTCCGTTTGAACACTGCTTGCTGCTGCAGAAATTGGATCTGTTGCGTCCGTTAGTAATTTGCCGTAGCGTCTTCTTCTGATATGCATCCGCATGCTTCGCATGACCTGGAGCCACGAATTTCCCGCCTGCAGCGGTCTTCTTACAGTCTGGACTCCGAGAGACTAGGTCCTTCGAACTCCAGCAGCGCTTGCAGCACCCCCACGAGCTTTGCCAGTTACAACAGCAGTATCAATGCTCCAGGCGGAAGGTCGCAGATCCCGACGGACGTTCACAGCCCTGTGCACGTTGTTAAGCAGATCAGGGACGCTCATAAACAGATGCTGGCACTCTCCCGAAATAACTTTGCCAAAACCCCCAACGAGCCTGAGCTGTTTCCACAGTCTGAATCTCCTGGTCGAAATGGCTGGCATAATGACAGTGACAGCCAGCATGAGCAGCGCTCCCTCGGCAGCATTAGTGAGCTGTCTGACACCACACACCAGCACAAGCCGTCGCCGTTAGGTATGTATCATCCAGTGGATCAATCACGAGACACAGTGCGGGAGCTGCAGCAGCAAGTTGATCGCTTGTCAAGAGAGCTTGTCACGCTGAACCATGAGAGGGACAGGCAGCAGCATGAGCACTTCAAAGTGCGCCAAGAGCAGCAGCTTCACTTTGATGATCTCAGACAGCATGCATCTACTCTGGAGAGTCAGCTTCAGGACTCACAGAGTAGCACAGGTGAGTTGCTCAGCGTCAACAACTTCCTGGACGCAGAGCTCATAAAGCACAAGGGCTGGCTTGACAGCAGTCAGCAGACTGCCAGCCACTACCGGCACCTCTTCAAGCAAGAAGAGCATCAGAAGGAGCAGCTAGCTCAGCAGCTACATGACACTCAGGCTCAGCTGGCTGAGACCTGGCGGGAAAGCAGTCACATGCAGGAGCTGGTGGCTGAGCTTCAAGGCCAAACAGCTGCAGCAGCTGACCACCAAGCGCGTGTCAGAGACCTCACTGAGGCCAACAGGAAGCTGGACATTTCCAGTGGGCACCTGCAGGAGGCCAATGGGGAGTTGCTGGAAACCAAGAGGCAACTAGAAGAGGTTAATAAGGACCTGACTTTCCAGTTGGACGGCCTCAGGTCTGCCCTCTCAGATGCCTTTCAAGAGCATGAAGCAGCACAGGACTCCTTGAAGCAGCAGCATGCACAGCAGGCAGCTGAGCGCACTCAGGCTGTTGCTCACCTAACAGACAACATCACACAGCTTGAAAGCCATGCATCTGGTCTGGAGCAGCAGCTTGATCAGGCACAGTATGAGCTGCAACAGTCTCGTGGCCAGCTTGCTTCTCGCCAGGAGACAGACGCCCACACATCTGACAGATTGACTGAGCTCAGCAGCGTCAATGCTCGGCTGGAAGACCACATCTCTGATCTACAAAGTCAGCTTGAGCATGCACAGCATCAGCTGCACCAGGCTCATGACTCAACTCAAGCTCAGCAGGCGCAGCAGGCATCAGAAACAGCTGACAGCTTGGCTCAACTCAGTCAGACCAATGCAGAGCTGGAGGAGCACATTGCAAGACTTGACAGTCAGCTCCATCAAGCCCAGCAATCAAGCCAGGCTCAGCACGCACAACAAGCATCAGAAGCATCCATCCAGTTGGCGCAGCTCAGCACAGCCAGAGAGCAGCTTGAAGCACATGCTTTCACTCTGGACCAGCAGCTGGGCCAAGTCCATGATCAGCTTCGCATCACTAAGGAGGAGCATCAGTCACAGCTTGCACAGCAGGCAGACGATCACGCCACTGCGCTGTCACAGCTGGCTGATGCCAACAGGCACCTGAAAGCCCATGTCTCCAGCCTTGACAGGCAGGTTGAGCAGTCAAAGCATGATCTGCATGATGCCCATGCGTCACTCCAGGCTCAGCGTGCAGAGCAGGAAAGCAGCAGAGTGGCTGAGCTGCAGGAGAAAAACATGCAATTGGAAGGTCAGTTTTGCCATGCCAACCACCAAACGTTACACAATGTTTTGTGTTTTGAGTCACTTCTCAGCCTGCTGAAGTGCTATGCATACACCCTATCATCCCTTGAGTGTCAAAGGCAATGCAGCTATATAGCTTGTGCAGAAGCAGCTTTGTTTGTGGGCCATGTTGCAAGCAACTTTGAGCAGGGCAGTACTACAAAAGTCGTATGTCCGGGGTAAATGACCATGGTTTTTGAGTGTTGCAGGGGAGCTTGCTGTTTTACATAGGAGGTTGCAACAGGCAGAACAGAACCTGGAGCAAAGCAGGCAGTATGAGACTCAGGCAGCCTCACTGCAGGCTCAAAACGCAAGCTTGCAAGAGGAGTGCAGTGCCAAGGGCTCGCAGGTCTGCTTCTGTTACCTGATTGCATAGTGAGTTGTGGTTCCCATTTCGCGTGATTTCCTCCTCAGACAGTGGCACATCTGCATTGCTGGCTTGCATTGCCTGTGATCCTGAAATCAGCTGTCAACGTCCTTGAAACCGCTCCCCTGGTCAGTTTCTCCTCTAAACCAAAGCAAAAGCAGCGTCTGTATCAAAGATTATAGCAGCAGCAAGTGCAGCACCATGAGAAGGTGTTGGGATGTCCATTCCTGCCAAACAGCCCATGCAGCATCACTCAGATGCTCCCACGACCTGGCTATGCTGTTTGCCATCACTGGTGCAGTATCAGACATCTTCAGAGCTGTACACTGAGCCTTCCTTTTGCACCAGGTGCGGCAGCTGCTGAAGCTGCAAGAGCAGTTTGAGACCTCTGACGCTGCCCGCCAGGCCCAGCATGTTGGCAACGCCGGCATCATAGCTGACCTTACTGCCACCAACAATCAGCTGGAGGGCCATGTCTCTGCTCTCAACAGGCAGCTGGAAAAGGCTCAGAGCAAGCGTCCCCAGGCTGAGGAGTCGACAGCAGCACAGCATGCACAGCAGGCGGCTGTTGACGCTGCCAACACAGGCAAGTGTCAGATACTTCTCTGTGTTCCGAATGCCTTTCTCCGCCCCAGATATGTTAGGCTCAATGACAACCCCGCAGCATTTTACTCCACCATTGTAAGACATGCAAACTGATAGGTTGCTGTGTAGACCTTGTGATTTGAGCACATGGCCCTGCTGCAAGAACATGTGACAGGGCAGGCCTCAAGCTAGGTTTTGCAGGTCTGCTTAGCATTACCAGGACTGTAATAATCATAACTACTACGCTTTCCAGCTCTTGATGAGCTAGGCGTTTATATACGTACGGGATAAGTTTTGTCTCTCCCAAGCAACCAGGGCTGTCCGTGAAGGTTTGTGATGGTGCTGTGCAGATGACATCACTAATCTGACTGAAGTCAATGGACAGCTGATGGAGCAGATGGCCGGCCTGAACAAGCAGCTGGAGCAGGCACAAGCTGATGCACACCAGGCTTTTGAGGCTGCTTCAGCACAGCGCTCCCAGCAGGCACACGTGCACAGTGAGACCTCGCAAGCACTGACAGAGCAGGTAGCTCATCTGAACAGGCAGCTTGAGCAAGCCCAGTCTGATCTGCAGCAAGCTCAGTATGAGCTGTCAGCTCAGCAGGCACAGCAGGCAGCTGAGAGCAGTAGGGACATTGCGAACCTTGCTGAGGTGAATCAGCAGCTCAGAGATCAGATCACTGATTTGAACAGGCAGCTTGTAGAGGCCCTGGCTGGTGTGAAGGAGGCTCAGGATGCTGCTGCTGCTCAGCATGCACAGCAGGCGGCCAGTGAGGTTACCGAGCTCACTCAGGAGAATGGCCAGCTCAGAGATCAGCTCTCTGATCTGCACAGCCAGCTTGAACAGGCACAGTCTGAGGCACAGCATGCACAGCACGGTGCTTCTGCTCAGCATGCACAGCAGGTTTCTGACCTCAGTCACCAGCTTGAGCAGACTCAGCATGAGCTGCAGCTTGCTCACAAGCTGCCCTCAGCACAGCAGCCTTTGTTGAACACCGGTGATGGCAAAGGTGATGGGGTTGATGGCAAAGCTGATGGTGTCAATGGCAGGCAACTCAGTGAGCACACCTGTAGTCTGACCAAACAGCTCGAGCAAACACAGGCTGAGTTGACTCATGTGCAAGACCACAGCGCAGCACAGCATGCACAGCAGGCAGCTGACAGCACCGGCGATATCACTGATCTGACTCAGGCCAACAGCCAACTGCTGGCTCAAGTTGCTGAGTGGAAGGCTCAAGTGGAGCAGGCCCAGCGTGAAGCACAGTCAGCTACAGGCCAGCTGCAGCACATGCGAGATCTAGTCAAGGCTCAGCATGCAAAGCGTGAGGAGCATGCTGCATCACTTCAGGCTGAGTTTGACAGTCTGCAGCAGGAGTGCAAGGCCAAGGACCTGAAGGTAAGGCCAAAAGGCCAAGGAAGCCTTTGTTGCAAGCCGAAAGGCACTTGCTACCCTCTGTCATCACACCAGCCTTGCGCTGGTGCACGGGACCGCATCGCTGCTTGGTTTTGCATCTTTGCAAAGTACTTCAATGTGCCTGGAATGGCTACGGCACTATCCATGCAGTCTTTTCCCACCCCTTGCATGGGGCCATACAACATCAAATTCAAATCACTTCTTGGCCCTGCAGGTGCAACAGCTTGCTGCCCAACTTGGCACTCATCCTGAGGCTTCAGGCCGTCTTCAGCACACACAACAGTCCAGCTCCAACAGTGAGCAGACTCTCCACCTGACAAATGTCAACAAGCAGCTGGAGGACAGTGTTGCTGACTTGGATCTGCAGCTGGATCAGGCTCAGCAGGAGATCGACTCCTGCCACGCTCAGATTGATCAGCTCACTTGCTCCCTGGCTGCTCAGCGTGCACAGCATGATGATCACATTGTTGAACAGGCCAGGGGCGGTGGTGCTCAAGCAGAACAGGCTCAGGCTGAGTTGGCTCTCGTGCAGGAGGACTGCACAGCTAAAGCCTTGCAGGTATTTTGTTGCGCATGTGTAATCTCCATGCACTGTATACTGCCAAGCCAAAGTTGCCGGCAAAAAAAATCCCTTTTGCACCACGTATGAACAGTTCAGATCACTGCAGGATTCTACGCTGCAGCAAAAGCAGCTTGGTTTGCTTATAATAACCCATGCGCAGTTGTCAACCACGCATGCATCATAGGGCCAAACAGTGTACTTCACTGCAGGATTACATGCTGCAGCAAAGTAGCTTTGTTTGCTTGTAACAACCCTTGTGGTTGACAACTGCTTATGCATTATAGGGCCATGCTGCTCATCCATTCTTGCATTTCTGCAGGCATGACAGCAGCTTTGTCAATGCATTCAAATGCTTGACAAGGCACATCATGCATGCCCGCATTGAATGAGTTGCGATCAGCCAACTGTACATGGCATACCCCAATGCTTGCTAGTATAAATTAATATTCCTGCTGAGGCTAAGGCCCTACTTCATGAGGGCCCATCGGCTCTCTGACATGCCCGTATGCCCAAGCACGCACGCAATAGCTCATCATGAGCTGGCAAGCATTATTAATATTGTTGTTAATATGCCCAAGCCCCTTGCTATGTAATGCAGGTGCAGCAGCTGCTGACACAGGTTGACCAGCTCACTGATGACCGTGACTACTTTGACAAGCAGGTACATTGTATTGGTTCATGCAGAGCTTTGCTTTTGCCTTTTAGCCTGTGCGATGGTGGCAACAAATCACCAATGAATACTTCTGAGCAGTGACAAAAGCGCTATTATCACTTTGGTATCTTCATGGGTCACTGCTATACATGGTTGTGAGGTGCTGCTGCTTGCAGATTCAGCACTTGAGAGATCAAGTGAACTACCTATCTGAAGACAGGGATCAGAAGGATGCTCAGGTATGGCTCCTATGCTTGTGTGTACCCACAAGTACCCACTCAGCCACCATTGACTGCTCTCCTTTGCCTACCCTTACCTAATGTCATGCTGCCTGGGATGGGTCAGGGTCACGGTCAGTTGCAACACTGCGCTGCAGAGATGCTGCTGAGCAAGGCGTCATCCCTGTGCCACTTACTGCAGTCATTCTGCAGTCGTTTTGCCCAAACTGCAGGCGCAGTGTTGTTCTTTAACAGCTACAGAGTTGTGAGATGTGAGCTTCTTAGTATCTGACTGTGTCTGTGTGTTTGGCAGATGGAGCAGATGAGCGGTCAGCTGGAGGCGCTGCAGCAGGAGCACCACCGCCTGACTGCCACCTGTCAGGACCAGGAGCAGCAGAACCGCCTCCTTCAGGATGACTGTGCTCAGCTACAGGTGAAGCCAAATTCCTGACCTAACACAATATTGTCATACTATGCCTTGGGGGTGTGTCTTGGGATTGTGCTTTGGGGTTGTGCCATGAACCAGATGTAGTCCTGGTCACCACCATCAGCTAGCATTGATCTCGCAGTGCTTACACACACTGTCCTCATGCATCAAGCTCAAGCACATGGCTTTCACACTGGGTCAGAGTACAGCAATGCAGCAGTTCTGATATCATGCCTGGGTGATGCAGCATATGCATGACCTTCTGAGCTCTAAAACAGCTCCACAATGTAAAAACGCGTTTTGACTGTCCCCAGGCATTTCCGAGTTCCTAGTGTACGAATGACGTTTTTGAATTGAAATAGACGTTTTGGGATTGAGAAGAGCTGTATGTGAATTGCAGACATACATCTCTGCGCTTGATGAGGATCTGGGCAAGGCTCAGGCACGCATGGACATCATCCTGGGGGCTGACAACAGCTCTGCAGCCAAACAGAATGAGTTGCTGAAGGCAGCAGCCAAACAGGTCGCTCCTTGCTGTCTCTCTTGTCCCCCTCCCTTCACCAGGAAGTTATTGGTGCATTGACATAGGCGTTGTCTGCACATTGCTGCACATGCAAGCACATTGTGGCTGCAAGAATACATATGCATATTTACATTTGTGTACAATTGTATTATCTACAATTGTTTACCATATGCATGAAAGGCGCTGTGGCAGGTGACAACATACAATACATTGCTGCTCAGACTGTCTTCAGAAGCTGTAATTTTGCAAATGGTGTGTGTAGGTAATTCAGATCCAGGCAAGGGATGCAAAGCGCAGCAGGGTGCCAAAACTTCTCAGGAAGTTCAGCACTCGTAAGAAAGAGAGGTACAGACCTGAAGCTGCCTGATCTACATGTTACAGCTCTCACATGCATATGGCATGCTGCATGGCAGGAATGAAGTGCAGTGGTACACATGCACTTGTGATGCATGTTTGTGACATTGTTGATGATCCATGCTGCATATTGTGGACTTTATTTGCGTTGTGCTTGGGTAAACAATGCATTCACATTGGTATGTGCTAGGTGCAGCATTTCTACTCTTGCACAAGGAACATGGCAGCAGATTGAACAGGAGCCTGCGATTACCACAAGCCAAGATGCCTAACCACGGGGATGCCTAACCACGGTGCTTCCAGACATGCCTTCTCTAATGCAGTCCTTGTGCAAGCGCATCTGCTGCAATGCAGGGGATCCTCATCAGCGGAAGAGCCTGCAGTGCCTGGAGTGCCTGAGTCAAACACTCAGATGCACCCCCTCAGCCCCCGAGCCAGTTCCCAGTTCAGCCCAAGACCTGGCGTCAGCCGCACCATCTCTGGCATCACAACAGCATCACACGATGCTGGCATGATAGTAACAGCGGTACCTGAGCATGATGGATTCTCTGGTGGTGCTACTGGCCCAATCACCCCTGAACAGATGCCTTCTGTGGTTGCCAGCGATGCCTCGGTTGACTACGGCCGTCTCAAGGAGGAGAACAGCACGTTGTCTCAAAAGTGAGATGGCCCAGATCTTGTGTGCTGTTCACTGTAGCTGACCTGATGACCTACGTCCTTAGCATGTCTGCTTAAATGTCTTGAATATGACGCTTGTTGTGAGAAGGCGCTGCTGTGCTTGCTGCATAGCACCAGAACCTTGTTGACAGGTCATGTAAGAGCATGTTTTGAGCTCAGGGTCGGCATTCAAGCTGCAAGGCTGTTCTTATACACAAGCATGGCCTGAATGCCTGCAGGCTGGCTCAAGCAAACAAGGACATGGCAGAGCTGAACAGCAGACTGGTGGATGCAGCCTTTGGCAATGCCTTTGCTGCAAGCCCGTCTGACAACTTCTCTCCCTCAGCCTCAGGCTTGGACCATGAGGGCAGCAGCAACCAGTTTGATAGGGACAGCAGTAATCATCTGGACAGAGATAGCAGCAATCCGGCTGCCTCCAGCAGTGGAGAACAGAACAGCATCATGGGCTTGCCTCCAGGTGTCCCATTGGACCTTTTTTATGACGAATGATTCATTGTGCTGCATGGTGTGGCATATCAGCAGCATTCCATCAACTGGGCAGGGTTCAAGCCAAAGCAGCGCCGTCCATTAGTCTACAGGCTGCAATATTTTTGGTTGATGGCACTGCTAAGGGATTTGGCACATTGCTGACCACGAGGAAGCTGTGCTCGCTGAGGAAGGAAGGCGCATGCTATTGATACATGAGGGCACCATAACCGACAGAATGTGTGGGTCTCTGGAGGATGACAATAAATTGCTGCCTGCAAGTACTATCAAAACATGAGACCTGATCAGTTTTGCGTTGCTGTTGATTGCTTTGCTGTATTGTATGAATCTGTACACGGTATTGATAATTCGGTGTGACCATGGGACAGGCTAACAACGGAGGGGTAATTGGTACTGTTCATAAAGCCTTCGTAAGGCTGTGCACATGTTGCACATCATCAGTTCCTGGTTTATGTGCACTACATCAGGACAGTTTCAACGACCATAAAAAGGCTGTAGAGTGTGTAATAACTGAACTTCGGGTCACGAAATTCGGCATGCCATGTTGTGGTGCAGCCTGTCACGTCATTCATGTAACTGCCTTCTATGCATTGCTCCGTCTAACACAACCTTTGCTTGACTGCATTTTGCGTCCAACACAACATCCCTATGATCCAGGCATTTTACCAAGCTCTGCAACCTACCGGTAGCTGTATCCTTGGGAGTGTGTATCTGAGATCCAATTTATGAAGGATAGGACCCAGCAGCAAGCAAGTTTGCCAATTGGGAGCACATCACACACTCTGTGTGGGCGATGCGTTGCAGCAGATGTGGAGCTTTATGTTTTGAGCCGCAGCATGCTCACTTGTACAAGTGCAGCATTACAAAGTTGAAGATGCAAGTGCTGGAACATCAACCATAAAGCCACGTTTGGGTGCCACTGGCATATACACATCAAAAGGCACTTCACCCACCAATTCATGAATCCATGTACATCAGATGACGAAAAACAAAGTCTTTTGCAGTTCTTGCAAGAAGTTCATGTGATCACAACACGTTGCAGCTCTATGCATTTCTGCAAAAGCTTGCAAAGTTAGACCATACCAGATCAGACAACCTAAGCATTGTTTTTGGGTGCATCATGCAGTGGCAGTGAAACTGCTGAATCAGGCTTGTCACTGAAAGCGCCACTGTCAGCAAAAAAGGCAGCAAACATGTCAGGCTCCAAATCTGCTGCTGGCAAAGCATCAGACATTGCAAGATCTAGCAGGCCAGAAGTGCTCAGCATCCCCTTGCGCTGAAGAGAAGCTGCAGCGGTTTCCTGTTGCACGCCATCCATTGACATTGTCTTGGAAAAGCTAGAGCGCTCTCTATTCAAGGCCGCATGATGCTCTAGACTTTCAGTGTCAGGTGTGTCTGGAATACCCACACTATCCTGGGCTCATCCTCAAAGCCTTGTTGAGGGCTGGTAACGCTGCCAAAGGCCTTTGCTGCCCTGCTTCTGATATGCTAACTGGGGGTTCCAGCGCATGCATTTGGACACTAGATCCTCCTGCATTGTCTGTGATTGGCAGCATGGCAGGCAGGCTGATGTGCGCGTCCTGGATTGTCACCACAGGCACTGTGTGATCACCCACAATGGCAGCTCTGGCAGCACTGATGACGCTGTACGGGGCATGAGAATGTGGGGAGGGCACAGTGACAGCTGTCGTGCTGGGGATTAGCCCAGCTAGGGATGCTGATCCTGGTGAGCTGTGGCGGGATCCCATGGGGTTTGGACTAGGGTTTGCTGGCAGGCTGGTACTGGGGCTACGTGAAAGCGCCTCTGCCTGACGGCTGGGGCTGTATCCAGTACTGACAGCAGGTGATGGACTGTGCCGCTGAGAGGGAGTGGGTGACCACCCACCAGCTCGTACATGCTGCTGTGCATCTGAAGCTTCAGGAGCAGAATGCCTGAACAGTATGTTGTCATCTTGTGCTAGCATGGGAGCGCTGCTGGGAAGCTGGTGGATCAGCTCAGGTGGATCTGGGCTGACCTGGCGGCCATGCTGCAGCTGCAGCTGGTGACCAGCTTCCTGCTGACTGCTGCTTGGCAAGTGTTCAACCACACCCTGGTCGCTGCGCACAGGTAGCTGAGGGGCAGCTGCCGCATGGCTCCCGCCAAAAGTGCTACTTGGCGGGAGCTGACCAGCAGAGAAGTTTGTTGGCAGGCTGTGTGTGGCGCCAAGCCTAGCAGCGACCTGATTAGCAATGAGGCCTGCCACAGGGGCAGACTGAAGCAGGGCAGGGGGCTTGTTGGCGTCTGGCCCTGACAGGGTGCTGACAATGATGGGAGCCCCCTTGGTGATGACCTTCCTGGCGCATTCACAGCGCCAGATCATCAGGTCCAAAGCCTCCACCTTCTGTCTGACTCGGCGGGAGGTGGTGCTGTCACTGCCTAGCTCACATGCAGAACGGCGGGACTTGATGCCTCTGCCACCTTGCGAGCAATAGATCTTGACCCTAGTTCCCCCCAGGTGCGGCGCCCTTCTTGACCCCAAGGCAATGGCCCTGTCTATGTGGGGGGTGGAGGAAGACCCCAGGCGTGCTGGCGGCGGAACTCTGGATGCCACTGCCAAAGGCATGCCAGTGATGGCTGAGTCTGCACCTGCCACAGCTGTGGCAACTGAAGTTGAGGCTATGGCTGCAGCTGCAGCCGGAGCCACAGCTGTGGTGGAGGCTGGATAGGCATCATGGGTGGGGAAGATGGCGGGCGATGTGGAAGTATGAGGCAAGGCAGACAGCAGAGCTGTCTTGGGTGCAGCTGCTGTCACCTTTTGAATGCCACTGCCACGCCTGGTGACGCCTAGCCTGGATCTCTGCTTTTCCAAGCCTCTGTCCTGCAGCAGAAGCCATCACAAGAGTGAAAATCTGCACTTGAAAGAGAAAGATAGAATAGAAAGCAGGGAAAACAAGGGGGTGAATGGCTGACAACAGGTTGACAGCATAGGTGTACCTGTGCAAGGCGGCGGGAGCTGGGCGCCCGCTTGAACTTCACAGAGGGGTCTGAGTTGGAGGTGGATCTCTTGGGGCGGGGTGGGGCCTCAGGGGGCTCCCCAGTGGTGGACAAGCCAGGTGGCAGCAGCCACTTGATGGGCTGCTCAGTCAGGAAGATGTCCTCCTTCTCATCTGCACATAGCACACATCTCCTTTGAATGTTGTGAAAATTGACTGCTTCCCTGAATGTGCCACCTGCAGTGTCTACAAAAACAGTGTCTACCATGCAGTGTCTACCAAGCAATGTCTACTGGACCAATGTCTACCATGCAGCGTCTACCATGCAATGTCTACTGGACCAGTGTCTACCATGCAGCGTCTACCATGCAATGTCTACTGGACCAGTGTCTACCAGGCAGTGTCTACTGAACCCGTGTCTACCAGGCAGTGTCTACCATGCAGCGTCTACTGAACCAGTGTCTACCATGCAGTGTCTACCAGGCAATGTCTACCATGCAATGTCTACCATGCAGCGTCTACCGAACCAGTGTCTGCCATGCAGTGTCTACTGAACCAATGTCTACCATGCAGTGCCTACCAGGCAGTGTCTACTGAACCAGTGTCTACCATGCAGTGTCTACTAAACTATCGTCTACCAAACCAGTGTCTACCATGTCAAGCTTGTTGCCTGCAATAGTGACAGAATGACAGTTCCACCCTGAAAGTGAGGTGAGACCTATCATTCATGTTTAGCCAACAGCACAAGGGGCTTTGACAAATGCACAGGGAAGACAGACAGCTGCTGGGCTGGGCAGGCTAACTCTTAAAGCCATGTCCATGAGTGCAGTATGTGATATCGTCAGTATCTGTTCTACATCCCCTGCACCCCCTACAGCGACAATAGATTGCAGCCCACTGATCAAAAGCTCTTGCAAGTGTTGATCCTAGTCAGCAATGTGCTGGTACGCTTGGAACTCACACCTTACAGTCGTTCACAAGAGCAAACACTTGAAATTGTCATGGCTCGATGGTAGTGTGACAGATGTAGACTGACAGACGCAACAGGCCTTGCATGACAGGTTCAACAAACAGCAAGGTAGTCGAAAATCACGCTCATTGAAGTTTCAGCAGTGAGCACAGAGCTCTTCATGATACAAACTCGTCGCTTTTCCTTAAATAAACGACACCCCCATTTTACAGTGTAGATCCGATCTCAGAAATGCCTGATATAACAACCCAGGTAAGTCTACACTGCAGACATGTGTTGAAACAGCACAAGCAGCAGTGGGCAGCTTACTGTCATCGTAGTTCATCTCATACAGGTCCTCCTCGTCATTGTAGGTAGCCAGCTCCCCCAGGTAGAACTTGTGGTCCTCCCGCCAGTACACCCCAATGCGCCACCCCACAGCTGCCAAGCCTTGCGGCACTCGCCTCCCTGTTACACATCAAACGTGCCAAGTGAAAAACACAGACAATGCAATACTATACACGATACCCTCAATTGGAACACAAATCTGAAGACGCGTTTGATGGAGGGATGGGTGAGTGAGTGAGTGAGTGAGTGAGTGAGTGAGTGAGTGAGTGAGTCAATGAGCTAGGCTCGTATAGACCGTAAGCTTCACAGTGCACCCTCTGCGGGATGAGGCTTGTATATTGTCCAAAACACTGATGCAACGTACTGTTATGAAGTATGATAGCACCGAGCATAGGGTGCAGATTGGGCACGATGCAGATCACGTCAAGCTTACCCTTCTGTAGACCAGCTGTCTCTGAAATGGTAGACCTGCTGCTGTGCCACTGCACATTCTCCTTGGCAAGCTTCAACCATTCATCTTCTCCATCCTCATACAGCACATGACACTGCCCTTGGCGGGAATTCCAGCTGATCACCTCGCCCCTCACCCACACTTCTTCAGCCTGAGAGTAGATCGACAGCCCCCAGCCCACAGCTGCAGCGCCCTGCGGCACAGCTGTGGCCCCAGCCAGCTGCCTGGTGGATGCTGAGTCAGCATTGGATCCCCTGCCTCCAGCCTCAGAGACTACAGTCTGAGTGGGGACTGAGGGTTGAGGCAGTGTGACTGAGCCAGCAGGGATATCAATGGCCTCGAGTTGTGTCATGACGCTCTTCATGCGGGGATTGAAGTGCTTTGAGGTGCAACCACGAGGGGTGAACCATCTGCACAGACCATGACACAGCTCAGTAAACACAGCAAGCTGGTTGGCAAGGGGCAAGTCTGAGTCTGCTATAGTCTGGGTCACACATCTGGTGCCTTGTTGACTGGCATGCATCCTCAGTGAGACAGAGGTCACAGACTACAGACAGATATGACTAAGTTAGTGTCTGAACACGATGTTCTAAAGAAGCATAACAGCAACAAAGTTAGGTGAGGAACTGAAGACAGTCTTGCAAGTAATGTTGGTAGCAGCAGATTGTGATTAGTCTCGACACACTTTGTTGCATGCACGCATCATTGCAAGGCATGCAAACACACATGCACCGCAGGCCTTGGGTGTGATGGCATGAATGCAACAGACCTGAAGCGCTCCTTGGAGAGACTGATCCACTCCTCTTGCCCATCATCGTAGCACACCTTGGACCGCTTGTGGTATGCATCAAACCCAGCCAGCTGGCCCTGCAGCCATCAGAGAAAGAAGTCTACATTTGCAGGTATGCAAAGCTGAGTTTGACAATGACCAAAGATGATTTCGGCACCCAATAGTGCAATGACAGCCTGATGTGCATGCTTCAACTATGCTGTGCTGAAGCTGAGCTGTTGAACGGCAGGTCTTCAGGGCTGGACGGCAAAACAAGAGAGCACTACATGAGCTCATGGCAGACCATTGGCATTACCAAGTGCAGAGTGATGCAGCCATCTGACCTGTGAAGGCATCAGCACGCAGCCCATGGTTCTCATATGCGCGATTGATCCCACTGGCACATCTTACGATACACTCTTTCTGAGGGTGTGAACTATAGAAGACAAAACATGTTAAGGAAACACACCTGTGTTGTTTGTTTCACTTGTCAAAAGATGAACAAACCATTGCACTACAGCATAGTGCAACATTGCTGCTTGCCTTGTAAAAGGTCTCATCATCCTCCCAGAATATGCCAACCCGGGCGCCAATGATTGCTTCACCCGCCCCAGGCTCATCCAACACCCCCCGCCCCTCACCCCCCTTGGGGGTTGCTGCCCTGCTGCGACCCCCTTTGGTGTCCTCAGCCAGTCTGGTCCAGTCACGTGATCGACCCTGAAACATGGAAGCCACTCTTGCCATGCAATCCCCCACTGTGGCCATGGGATCCCCACTGTGGCCACAGGATCCCCAACTGTTGCCATGGGATCCCCAATGCAAGCAGCAGTGTTTGTAAATGACTGCAGCAAAGCAATGACTAGCAGCAGCAGTGACCTCAGTCACAGCATGGACAGACATGGCCATCATGAATTTTAAATGTGCAGACTGTGAGGACATTGTGAACAGAGGTACAGACCTCAAGTAGTTTCTTTTGCCTAAATAGGAAGTGCATGGTACTGGTTCCCAGGCTTAGATTTACAATACTTCTTGTGAAACAACTGATGTTTTTGCGTCCCCAAGAGCTGGTTGAACGTGCAGGGTACAGCTTTGTCAGCGCACAATGCACCTAGACTGGATGCTGACCTGGCGTAGAGTTGCCATGCGGCTAGGTTTGGCAGCAGGGTTTGAGGCCTGTCTGGGCACATGATCCTGAGTCTGTTCCTCTTCATCCTGCATGGCTGGTGGTGATGCACCTACACACAGAACACGTATCATGTCTGTCCAGCATTGTGGCCTGCTTCTGCAGTGTCAATGCTGACTGTACTAGTCAGCGACAAGAAGTGCTGTAGGTGAAGTGTACAAGCATGCTCTTGCACAGCCATGATGCAAGTGTTTACTATGCACTGGTCCAAAATGCAGAAGGATGTGATAATGAAGATGGCAGCTTCTGAGAAGTGACTTGCATCAATGTTGCTCAAATGCATACAAACCCAGCCTTGCTGACAGCGACAAGTGCAGTAAAGCTGACACTGTTAGCACTTGTGAGCGAACTGCAATGAGTCGTAACAAACAGCAACAAGTGCTTACCTGGTGGATCCTGGCGCTGTGAGTGCTGGCTGGCATAGCCATTCTCAGCATCAGTGTCAGCGTTCCCACTGGCTGCAGCAAAAATACCAGAGTGGCAGTCCCTATCGGCATCACCACTTGCGTCAGCACCCGCCCTGGGTCTAGCCTCTGTCTGTGCAGCTGATGTCTGAGGCCCTGCTGTGTCAGCCTGTGCAGCAGGTACTGCCTCAGACTTGGTGTTTGTCTGTGACCTGTGGGATGTCTCTGCTGTTGTGCTGTGTTGCTGGCGGCGTCGTCTATCGCTGCTGCCACCTGAGGTGCGGCCTGTGCTGCGTGACTGCTTCTTGCCAGGCAAGCGTGCATCAGGACTGCCGCCTCTGTCAGAGGTGGACTGACCCCTTGATCTAGATGAGTTGGATGTGACTTTGGCATCGGGGTTGACATCTAGCCACCAGACTGCTTCATTGCGCAGAGCATGATCCTTGACTTCGCCATCTTTGTACTTGATGGTGTGTCTGCTGCTGTGTGGGTCAAACTCCTTGACGCTTCCCAGGTACCATTTGCACATGGTTGGCCAAAACACCTTGACTTTGCGGCCCAGGATGCTGGCATTGAGCTTGATGCCTTTCACAGTGGGGTTGGGTGCTGCGCCGGAAGGGGGGCTGCCTTTCCATTGAAAGGGCTGCCCACTGAGCTGGAGCCATTCTTCTGAGCTGTGAGCTTTGTGATACCTGATCAAATGCTGAGCTGAATCTGAATTGAACTCAATGACTTTGCCGTCCCACCATTCAGGGTTTTTGACTGAGCCTTGGAAGACGGAAATCTCCCTGCCAACAACTTCTTGGCCGGCCACAAGTTCTGGCTCACTCACAGCAGGCTTGACTTTTCTGGGGGAGCTGGTCTGCTGTTGTGATGGCGACTGGCCATACAGTTCACTTTTAGCCATAGGCCCCAAGGAGGTGGCACAGTGATGCACGAACTCAGCCCAAAAGCACACCCTGCAGCAAATGTGAGTACACTGTCAGGATCAGCAATGAAAAGCAGAGCAGCCAGCAAGGTAGCTGGAAATTTGCTAGCTGCAATAACAATATGCTAAGACACTTCCAGCCAGGCCTGTCCTGGCTGGTGTCTCGCTGCTGTACAACGTTTGTATAGCAGTATGCCACTGCTTGTTGTTAAACTCAGCTGAGCAGTTTCAGCGAGGCGATCAGTAGTACGTCAATCAAGCACATGTTGTGATCTTGATAGAACTCTGAAAAGCATGTGTGGCTTCAAAGCTGAATTTCAGGAGAAAGCATGCAGGCTTCCGAAACGGTGACAAATTTCGGCAGAAGCACGACAAGAGCTGGGCAAGCAACAACCAGCACCGCCTACGAGCGTTGCATGATGCACAGTCCACAACATAACGGCGCTGAGAGCTCTGGACGAACGCAAGTTACGCAACGTTCCGTCAACAGACTGACCGCCATTCGTGCAAGAGTTTGACGTGCTGTACGGTGACAGGCACTCTTCAAGCACAAGCAGATGCTTAAAACAAACGTAACATACCGAGGGTATCGGCTTCAGGCAAGGCTTGACGTTCTGGCAAGGGCTGCTCCTTGTCTTGACCTGACTGACGCACTGCGATCATACGCTCTGGCTCGGCTTCTGTATGACGCAGCAGAACTTAGCGCACAGCATCTCCACCGAACACTCGTTGCGCTCAGCCGCTTCTTGGCCTGCGCAACCATAGCGGCAAAGGCTTGCTGGTCTGTCGCGTTTGTGCACCTCCTGCTTCATGTGCAGTGTTGCATAAAGTACTATGTCTTGCAGGTCACATGCTTTTTGTGGCATTTCTGTGTTCGTTTACGATCCCCGGCACAAACGACTTGCGAGCCCTAGATTGCATTCACCACCCAAACCAGTCACCAGATTCATGCCTAAGAAAATAACAGCTACCGGAAGCTTACAATCATAAGAAAAGAACAGAAAAGACTACACATTTTGTCTTACAATGACACATGTCATGATGCTTGCGTTTCATTTGCTGTACTGAAGAAAGCTACAGTGCCTGCTGTGTAGACCATGATTGTATGGGTATGAAACGGCGACAGCTTGGCTAACCGGTAGGGATGGGACGTTGAATTATATTTGGCAAATATCCACTGTAGATGTATATATTATATTATGATAATGTGCACATTCAGTATTTTTGTTAGTTTACACTGGAGGCCAAAATAAGGTCAAAAATAATGTGCTCAAAAATGGCATTTTCTGGCTGTCTTATCACCCAAAGGTGGCGCTTAAATGTTCCAGCGGCATTGCAAGGCAACTCACATGCACAAGATTGTCTGCACTACATTGACATCATGTCTAAGCCTTGTCACAACACATCTGTGGCACATCAATTTCTGTATGTCTCATTAAAAACTTGATCTGACGTCAGATCAACAACACCTCTTCAATTTCACACTTCTCATCCAACTTTTGCATTTCTGAAGTTTTCGATACTTGATCCATAGATCTTCAGGACAACCAGCTGGAACAACACTGCTAAAATCGCCTGCAACAGGGCCGGGCATGCCCCAGGCCTCATGCAAGGCCATTTTGCATGCAGTAGCCGCAAGCTGTGGCCTTGCGCAGCGTGAACAGGCCTTGAGTTTGAAATTTTGCCTTCACTGCCTGCCGGTCAATGTAATCTCGATATTGTATGGATATAATTCACGAATACAGCGTTTTCTGCGAATACACTGTACATTATGTATTATATTATGTTGATGTATGCATTATATACAGTGTAGACCCATCCCTACTAACCGGACACCTGCATGCCTTACTTGCAAACCCTTCAATCCTCCAAGTTGGCACAATTCAATTTGACAAAAAAAGGATGCACTGCTAGACAGTTTGAGGTCCGCTGGCCATCTGGATGCTGTGTCTTGGGTACCCCCAGCTCAGGCCCTGCAAGTGCAGCAGTGTCAGCACTGAAGGCTCATATGTTGTCATTGGTGAAGACAATCAATCAACAACGCGATTGATAAGCCCTAGGGTCCTCAGAAATGCTTTTGACAAAGCCTCTTGACAGTCAACCCTGAATGGATAATAGCATTTGGATGGAAGAAATGCTTGGCATACCTGTCATAGGGGCCAGTCTGCCTCCCCAGGTGATTGTTCCAATCAGCATGGCAATGGTTTTAGTGACGCGCAGCACAATGGCCACACTGGCTGTTGCAGGTACAGCTTAAGAGTTGTTGATCTTGCTTAGCATGGCCACAATGCCAATGCTCACCGGCGTTTCTGTGTTCGGGTAACAGGCAAAGTCCAAAGTAAGCGCCATTCACTTCTGATATCTGCACTCAGCAATGTAACATCTATTGGCCTATTCACACAACAAGCATGATCTGGGAGAGGCAGGGAAAGCAGCAAGCAACCGATCACAGTCTTTGCAGAGCAACGTACTTTTGACCAATTCAGCTATTGGATCGACGCCCTCATCATGAACCTGCTGTATCAGCTGTCCTCCACCTACAAAGACAAGAATCCATGAAAGCCAACAGCAAAGGCTGCAGCAACATTTGTGTGCCAAAGTCATCAGCAGTCCCTTAAGCCACACACAAAGGTTGGGAATCTACATTGAGTCTCTTCGCATGCAATGTGCCAATCAAGCTGACTATTCCACTGATGTCAACAACAGATCCACAGGCAAGGCTGAGAGACCACATTGACTCCTTTCATATGCTGTGTGGTGTTCAAGCCTAGTAAGCAGCATTCTCAGCTAAAGCCAGAGACAAGGCTGATTTGCTCAGCACTATGCAGTAACGCAGCCCAAGTTAGTACTGTGAAGCTAAAGTTTCAAGCCACATTCAAGGCTTGGAGGCTTTGACTGGGCTCAATTATATGCTGGTATGGTCAATATGGGTATTCTGTGGATCAATTCTCACAGACGCAGTCAAGCACATGACTGAACACAATGATGCTGTGCATGTAAGCTCTGCCACAGAACTGGCCATGAGATTGCAGTAATGCTAGCTAACAATTATCATCAATGCAAACTGAAACTGTTGATGTTGTGGATAATGCTTGTGAACGCACATGCAAAGTGAATATGTGCAGAACAAACCTGCCAACTATGTATGCATGCGACTGAATGTTAGGCTGCATGGCACTCTGACAGAATTTTGAGTATGCAGATGCACACACATCGCCATGATGTGTTTTCATGACTTTTAGGGCAGCTGAAGTGTGTATGCCAGAAGTAGCCAAATGCTTCAGATGAAGGGAGAATACCTGCTGGTTTGAGCAGCTGTTTCAGCGTCCCCACCCAATGTTCTGGATCTGGAGAGGAGAAATACCTTCTGGCAACGGCGTCTGTCCTTTCCGCTAATGCAGCAGCAATGTCTTGTTTCTGTGAAAGCCTCAGGGCTGTGTCTGGTAAGGCCCAAACATATGCCAGAGCCTCGTCAACAGTGCTTGGTTTGTTCACCATCTGAAGGCCTGCACATTTGTGGAGAGGCAAGTGTAATGAAGGTGCTATACTGGAAATGCTATGTGCCTAGGCTGGGGCACAGATGAGCTATGTGTGCAACACACTGCGTGCAAATGGCAAACAGCGGCTCACACACTCAAGAGTTGTGCTGTGCAGCCATGCAGGCCCTTTTCAGTACAGCGCAAACCGAGCATAGGGTACATTGCAACAGATGTTCAATGAAATCTACGTAACTTGCTGGAAGATGGGCAAGAACTGTTTCAAGTGGACACAGCAAATCATTGCATAGGTTGCAAACATAGCAATGATTTGCCTCAGTTGGGACGGCAGTACAAATTCGCCTTTGCGCACTCAACCTTACAGACCTCCAGCCACAGGGAGCACCTGAGCTGAAGGCCGTCTTTCTGTTCCTTAATGAAAATATCTTCCTGCCTAACCTGCACGAATTCAGGCAGCCTAGCTGCCACCGCGTTGTCGTTTGCCGCAATGCCAAACAGCGCCCTAGGAGCGAACCGCCGGCTGGCTGCAGACCGCTATGCAAATGGACATCCAGAAGCGGGCCTTCCGAACAACCACTTGCCCATTCTGTAGTACGACAAGACCGTGTCTCGGGCCAGTCTTGGTAGCTACTGTCGCCTTCAGCAATTGTGTGTCAAATCGCACCGAAACCATTTTGACAGTCGATACTTGTTTGACAGTCATCACAAGCGTCGTTGCACGTCACGTTTAGGATTAGTGCATGATCTAAGCTTGCTCAAACAGCCGCGACACCGCAATCGCTTGCGTCCACCTTTCCACCTGTAGCTTTTGTAACGCATGTTCCGCGATGTGTTAGAACGGCAGGCAGGCGTTGGAAGTGGAAGCGGTCCGTCCTCATTTAATCAACGTTTTGGCAGAAGCTTGGATTTGATCCACCGGCTGCAACTGGACCGGAAGCTTGACAAACACGAAGGGTGTGTGAACACGGTGTCGTTCACTCAAGACGGTGAACGCCTAGTTAGTGGCAGCGACGACTTGTATGTCAACCTCTGGAACTGGCAAACAGGTACGCTGCTTCATTAGGACTTATACGAGGTCATTGTGCAGATTGTGAACTTCCACTCCAATCAAGTAATGGTCAGCAACAAGAGCACATATGGGGCATTCTGCAGGAGAGACTGCCTTGGGCTTTCACTCTGGGCATCGCAACAATGTGTTCCAAGCCAAGACCCTGCCAGAGTCTGCCAACAAGACGATTGTGACTTGTGCAGCAGATGGTCAGGTACACTTCCAGTTGGCCATCAGGTTTCCTACCTGGCTTGTGTAGCATGGCAAGCTGCAAATACACTGCAAAGCTTTTCTTATATGAATTCTGATCATTTGCACATTGCAGATTGTCACACTTGCACAGCATCATGCCTGCAACCACACTGCAACTAGCAATTCTGCCTGTGACATATCAAATGTATACATGCACGCAGTGCAGGTACGGGCTGCATTCATATCCGAAGACGGGCATGCAGAAACTAAGAAGTTAGCTAAGCACAGCGGCAGGGCTCACAAACTGGCTCTGGAACCAGACCAGCCCAACTGCTTCCTCAGCTCAGGAGAAGATGGCGCTGTCATCTCCTTCGACATGCGGTCCAAAAAGAGTGTGAAGCTACTGGTGTGCAAGACACAGTCTAGACAGGCTGATGCAGCAGTGAGCCCTCCTTGATTGCTGCATCATAGCCAGAATAAAGCCAACTGCTAGCAATGAGATTTGGCTGTTATAGCCTTGAGATGATTCAGCATGGCTGTCAGAGTTGCACTGCTAGTCCTACTCATAACGCTGATGCACATATACTGCATGCAGTCAATGCAGGTTACCCTGCGTGTGCTAGAGGTTTGCTCCATGCCTGCTGTGCTTCTTGTTTTTGGGTCTGTGTTGCAAGAGAAAACAAAAGAAAAGAAAATGCTACGCCTTCCAGCGTCAATTCAATGAGAAGCCAAGAGCTATACCGGGCTGCCCAGGCTCTATTGCAAAATGTCCATGACCAGTATTGCTCCAATTCTTGTCATGCTGTCAACTGTATGCTGCTACGAACCACGGTGTTTGATGCAGGCCAGACCGCTGTCATTAAACTCCATACATTGCAATCCATGCCGCCCTTGGCAATTCACAGTAGCTGGAGGTGACGCGTATGTACGCGTGTACGACAGGCGTAAGGCTGAGGCTGCCAGCTGCTCTGGAGAAGAGGAGCAAGGAGATGCTGCTGCCAGCACCAGAAGCTTTGCTGCTGCTCTGGCCACTCCTGTGAGCTCCTCACCATGCAGACACACAGACCGTGACTCAGTTGACTCAATTGGCTGTCACACCAATGCTTCCCTGCAACAACCACCTGATGCTATATTGTACCATATAGATCATGACATAAACGAGCTGTTCGAATGTCAGAAGTAGACTGGCCTGTGTGAAGTTGCCTCTGGCAGGATTCAACATTGTTGTATGCTGCAGTTCGTCTATGCAGCGCAGTATTGGTGTGAGTCGCTTCCAGCTGCAACTGCAGATCTGTGTCACGCAGCTTGTTTTGCGTCTGCAACATAATGCATTGATGCCTGAGGCTCAGCATGAATATTCCTGTCCAGGACAATGTCAGTTTGTGACGCAAGCTTGCTGATTTAGGTTCGCAAGTTGGCACCAAAGCACATGCAGAATGATGAAGCAGGCAATGCCGCAAGGCATGCTCATGTCACGTGTGCCAATTTCTCACGGCAAGGAGAAATTATAGCTACATACAACCATGAGGTACGTATTATGAAAAGCTGCACAAGCACTTGGGTCTGATCCCAACAGCCTCAGACATTGTCCCAAGGCAGATACATCATCCCTGGCAGAAAGGATCGTCACCACACCCACAATGCGCATGCTGCAGTGGGACAGTGCATTGCACATTGGAGTGCCAAGTCTCCCCAAGCTGTCAGCTCTGTCATTCAATACAAGTCTGTGTGTATGTCCTGCAACGCATTGCACCAGCCTTTCACGCCTTGCACAGTCGTCCCCTTTCTGTCAGGCTCTGTTCTGTTGCACCGCATTGCACAAAAGCACAACTCAATGTGGGACTTGAGAGGCCAGGTATTTGCGTGCCATGTTCTTCTGTGCAGAAGATGTTGCAAAGACTTGTGATACAAAGATCTGCAGGAAATGTGTTTGATTACAGAAAATATACTTGTTTGCACCTGAGGGGTCAACCCAAGACCGGAGCCGCTCCCGCCCCCCTCCAGCGCCTGTGGCCTCCCCAGCCAAGCGTGCCAAAACAGGCGACCTGGATGAAGGAGAGCAAGAGGAGCAGCTAAGGGAGGCAGATGAGTTTAGAGAAGAAGAGCGCCAGACCCAACAGGCAGATGCTGATGAGATGGCAGCTGAGAGGTCATCCACAAGTAAGAATGTACATTGCATATGCATGTCCTTAATGTTTCATGTTTTGCTGAGCAAACAACAGGACACGCTGATGACAAGGTCCAGACATCATGGTCACACGGTGCCCCATTCCAATCATGATAATAGTAGCCATACCTAGCTCATCATGAGCTGGTTAGCGCAGACATTATTGTGATCATGATTCACCATGTGAATGAGTATACTTCATTAGTAGATCTTATTGAATTAAGGTTTGAGCTGCTGGACATCTGCACTTCACTGCTAACTCATTGACCTGTTTGTTGACTCAAATGTTTTGTTCAGGTGCAGCAATGGAGCATTGGCGCAGCTCTCTCATAGACGATGAGGTCATTCAGTCTTACTCAGGTAATCCTGCGCACAATGACATCATGCCTGCTGTTGTGTATGTTATCATGATGCAAGTATGCTCTGCTGTCCTCACATTTTGTAATGTTCTTGCAGCCTACTGCTATAGCACAAGCACTCTTGTGCGTTTGGCAGCACAAGCAAAGCGGCCTATGTAAACATGCATACATGTTTGCATGTGACTTGACTGCAAAGGGCTGACGCATGTGCACAAGCAATGTTTGTACACTCTGTGGACCTCTGCACAAGATAATGCAACACAAAATCAGTATGCTTGGTCATGTTTGCAAGGAATCAAGGGCATCTATGTGATCAGCCAGTGACTGAATCAGATGATGCATGCTGGTCTGCTTGATGTACCACAATGCTGACAATGTAATACTGGTAAGTCTTGGAGACAAGAACCCAATGCCATGTTCTGTCTGCCAAAATCCCTGACTGACAGACCAGGCATGATTCACTCATGCAGGGCATCTCAATTCAGACACTGTGAAAGGGGTCTCCTTCATGGGATTGGCAGATGAGTATGTGGTGAGTGGGTCAGACTGCGGCCATGTGTATATCTGGAGCAAGCATGATGGCAGGCTTCAGAAGCTGCTGAAAGGCGACCGCAAGGGTGCGGTCAACTGCTTAGAGCCGCACCCATACCTGCCAGCTACCTTAGCAACTTCAGGTGAGCGGGCAGTCAGCTGCTAATCTTCACATGTCTGCACATGTTTTTGGAAATGATGAGGCTCACATTGCTGAGAGTATAGTCTCAACATGTCTGATACGTCAAAGCAAACACCCACACATATATGATGACAGTGGTAGCAATTCACATGCCTTTTAAAGCAAGGCCCAAAACAAGGGCAGAAAAGGGCAGAAAGCACTTGGTGATATCCCGCAGATCCTGCAGTCAATCGATTTGCTGATGTACCTGTCTGCACACATTGTGGTATGATGTGCAGGCATTGAGCATGACATCAAGATCTGGACACCAACAGCAGAGCAGGCGCGCCCGCCTGGCAGGGAAGCTGAGGAGCTTATGGCTAGGAACACAAGCCAGGGGGCTCGTGACTCCAGAGTCAGAGTGAATCAAGTGATGCTGACACCCCAAATCATTGCTCAGCTGATGAGGATGCAGGCCATGCACCGTGCACCCAGGTCGTGTCTGCTTGCCACTCCCAACACATAGCTTGTAAAACAAAAGCAGCATGGTATCATCTTCACCTGATACACTGGCATGTTGCAGCTGCCAAGAGGCCTGAGCAAATGAGAACAACGCATGTTGACATAACTCGATGAATGCTATAGCAATGCCCTGTTTTCTTTGTGTGCAGCGCTGCAGTGGAGCTGTGTGTCTTTGGTGACACTTCAATATGTGCTGCAATTTGAATGCCTCTGACACGCTGTGCTCAAGTTGGTTGCTTTGCTGGGTGTAACAGCCTGGCTGCGTCAGAGGCAGCATCATTGTGACTGGCATAACAAGTTAGTTACTGCAATTTGCCTTGTTGGGAAGTCTGCATCAAACTCTGAAGCCAGTGCTTTATGTTCATATTGGATTGCTGTTCATTTCAGGCGCCGACATGAAAACGGAGAAGATCAGGGTGACAGTGAGGAAGAAGATAGTGAAGAGGAGGATGATGATGCGGATCCTGCCAACTCAAGGGATGCGCCTGATCCTCGAGATTGCATTATCTCCTGATCTTTCTGTGAGGTTGACATCTGTTGAGCGCATAGCTCATGACGCATGCAATACTGTGGTGTCAACGGCTTGTGGTATCTGGACAAGCTTTCATGCCACCTCATGATGCAGCATGTATGATTACAGATGCAGCGCCCTCTGAGTCATGAGCTACGCTAGCTATATGACCTGCATTCCTGCATGCATGTCTGCTTGTGTGAACAGTGTATATCAATGACTTTTTGCATGTATCATCAACATTCTGTATTGGCCGGTAGGGTTCCACTGGAGTCCATGTGTGTGGGTTGTCTGAATATACACTCTAACATTCATAGATGGTCGCATCTTCCACTAATTTTCATGAAAAGGGTACTCCACGACCTGTGCTGACTGGCGTCCAGCAGCACGTTTATACGCCTGCTAAATCCCTGTAACAGTTCTGGACAAAATCGATATGCAGCAGCACTAACACACAGTACCGGATATACATGAATGATACGGAACGGTACTGCTGACTAGGCGTGCCTAGCTGGCACGGGTGATCGGCACGCAAGTTAACAAGAAGTTGCCAATTAGCTAGGCGCCAAATTAGGACTGGACCGGCAATTCGGACAGAATCCGCGAGGTAAGCAACACTGAAGCTCTGGGCACACGCAAGCAGGTGTAGTAGGGTTGTCGCATGCACAAGGTTGGCATATCAACAGAGTCTGTACCAGCCCAGGGTATTGCTGTCGTGTGTTTAGTTTGAAGTCAACGGTGCAGTGCGCATATATGCCGTCTTTGTTTGCGTATTAGACAAGGTAGACTCTCGGGACGGCGACCCAGAGCATCCGCTATTCACGAACACGTTGAGTCATGGCTGATGCCAATAACAGATGGGTGGAGTCTTATCTAGACGCCCTGGTATGCGACTCAGTAAATAAGAGCATGTCACCTGGTATCTCAAAAGGGATCACTCAGTTGGTTCTCGTCTGCAGTTAAGCGAGGGTTTGTCTTCTGAGTACATCAAGAACCGCAAAACAGAAGACGGCGATGTGGACGAGGAAACCGCTAAGTTTGACGCTGATCGACAAGTCAACTCCAAGTACTTTGTCAATCAGATTCTACAGCAAGGGGAGGAAGGGCTACGTGATGCATGGAGCAAGGTTGGTGCTCAACGAATAGTCGCGTCGAACCAGCAGTAGAGCTGCTTGTGGGATCATGCTGAGGCCCCAGCTTTCTGACTCACCATGTGTGATGACTATGCTGGGAGTATGACTCACATCATACATCACCTGCAGGCAACTTCTGCCAAGCATTATGAAGAGAAAGATGCACGCCTGGAGTACCTCAGCTGGCGTGTATGGTTCATGAAGCGCAACCACGCCAGAGTGAAAAGGGAGGATGCCAAGACCCTTGCTGCAGAGAAGGTCGATCTGCCTGAAGATGATCCTGTTCTGGACACAGAGGATGCATCTGATGATGAAACCCCCCTTATCTTTGACCCCACAGCATCCCAGAAAGCGAAAGGCACCACTAAGCCACCCCTTTCTGAATCCTCCAAGCGTCCACAGCCATCCAAAGGCGTCAAGCCTGTGGCTACAAAGTCCGACCGCAGGACCCTTGATGATGAGGAAGTTGAAAGTCCAGGAGATGTATCAGCCTTCTTTGATCACCGTGTGGATGGGCTGTATATCATTCTGATCAGTTTGCATGGGCTAGTCCGTGGGCAACAAATGGAGCTGGGCAAAGATCCCGACACTGGAGGCCAGGTCAGAAACATCTTTTGTCAGCTGATGTCAGATTCAATAGCTGCAACGAAAATCATCCCCTGATGCTCTTTACACGATCCGTGTAGCCTCACTTGCACCACCTTACAGCTGCACTCTTAAGTTGCTGTTTTGTCAGCGTTACATTGCATCATCACCCAAAGTTTAGCACTGATGCCAGTTACCTGTCTTGATCATCAGCAGAGGCATGGCAGCATTGCATTGCAGCAGCTGTTTACATGTCAGAGCACAGATCTGCACAGAACTGTCAGCTATTTCCCAGTCGACTCTTTCATCAATTGAGGGAAACCAGCAAGCGTCGATGCTTGTGCTTGATCAGTCAAAAGTCCATATAGCAAACAGTCCAGGGATATGCAAAAATGAAGCCAGATGTCCAAACGCGTGTTGCGCATGCTTCCTTGTCTTATCCCTCTTGCTAACATCTGTATAGGTTTGCAGCTGATGTAGCACAGAAATACACAGTTCAGAAAGCCTCAGCGCTATTCTGCTGCACACAATGCTTGATCAGTCAAATCTTCAACACTTCCCAAAAGACATGCTGCAGACACCCATCCCACATGAGCATACACGCCACCAGGAACCACTATAACACGACAACCCATGATTGTCTGTGCGTGCAGATCAAGTACGTGGTGGAGCTAGCCAGTGCGCTGGCCAAGCACCCTGCCGTGTATCGTGTAGATCTGCTGACTCGATTGATCAAGGACCCCAAGGTGGCCAAGGAGTATGGGCAGGAGGAGGAGTGCATCTTGAAGCCTGAGGGGGCAGAGAATGACCTGGGAGGTGCCTACATTGTGCGCCTCCCATGTGGCCCTGTAGACCAGTACATCAGGTATGCTGTCCTTGTCATGCCAGGTGTCTGATGATCTTGTATCGCTGCATTTGCAGATTGTGTCAGTGAGGGGTTGATGCTCTGACCCTGTCAAGTTTGTGATAACAGTGCATGCATCATGAGCATGCGTTATGTTTGTATTGACAATGCATGCATCATGAGCGCAAGGTTGCTAAGAGCACATGCAATTGCTGTGCAGCTACTGCTCAGAGAGTTGGAAGTTGAGACGTCAGTAAAGTATTATCATGGTGCATGTGATATGCAGCTTTGCATGTTCTATGAGACACCTTTGCAACCACATTTGCTGATTGGCTTCACAGGAAGGAGAAGCTGTGGCCTCACGTACGTGAGTTTGCAGACCGTGGCATTGCTCACGCCAAGAGAATGGTGACAACCCTGGCAGAAGCCAAAACCCCCTGCGAGCTGTATGTCATCCATGGGCACTATGCAGACGCAGGGGAGGTGGCAGCCCTCATGTCATCCACTCTGGATGTTGACATGTGCATGACTGGCCACTCCCTGGGTCGCAACAAGCTTGAGCATCTGTTGGCGTCTGGCACGGTGAGCAAGGCTGAGATTGAGTCCACTTACAAGATCAGCAGGAGAGTGGAAGCAGAGGAACGGGCTCTGGAGTCTGCCATCATGGTGTTCACGTCTACCAAACAGGAGATTGATGAGCAGTGGGGCTTGTATGATGGGTGAGCTCCCTGTTTCTGTGCTTGCAGTGTTGCCTTCAATATTTGCCTGCTGTCTGATTGCGGCGAGCTGACTGCATGATGGCCAAATTGCTACACTACATGTGCAAGCTCACTTGCCACATATATTGAACACAGTGGACGCCAAACACCCCTGGCTTTAATTGTATGCACTATATCATGGTCGCATGCAAATCTAGCTTTGGCCAACAAGGCACCAGTTCTGGTCATGATTCACACAGGACACAAGATTGCCATTACCTCTGCTATGCAGCCTTTGAGGATCCAATATCCTCTGCTATGCAGCTTTTGAAGATCCAGTCTCTGATGCCGTTTTTTTGACTGCATGTGAATCAAAAGGTTGCCATCCGCACTGCCATGCACCTGCAAGCCATGATTTGTACATCACATCATTATCAGCCAGGCTAGAGCCGAATCCTTGTCAAACAACTGCAATCACCCTGATCTGCAGTTTCTGCCATGCTGACTCTCAGCTGAGCTACTAGGCATTTGCATTCAAGACCTGGATCAAATGTTTCTCACACTTTTTCCGTTGCAGCTGTTCTGACCTTGAGTTTGGGCCCAAAGTAGTCAAACCCAAGAAGGTCAGGCCCAAAGTGGACAGGGCAACTGCTGCTCTAGCAAAAACCATGCTTTCTTCGATAGCTTCTCTGATCAAGAAAGCTGCTGTGTAGGTTTGATCCATCGCTGGAGAAGGTGCTGCGCAACAGGCGGCGCACTGGGCGGCACATGCCTTACATGAATGTCATTCCTCCCGGCCTTGATTTCAGCAACCTCAAGGTGGACTTGCCAGAAGATCCTGTGATCAAGGAGATGCAGCAGCACAAGCCTGCTTATGGGGGCTCCACCCCCAAGGCTCCCCAGGACTCCCCCAAGAGTGGGGGTGGCAGGACCCCCAAGATGAGTGAAAGCAGTAAGCGGCACTTGCTCCATCTCAGCCAGTCTGTCTCAAGATGCTGATGATGCACAGCTGCAAGCATGCTATGTTTTCCCATGCAAGACTTTTGTCATCACACACATGGCACACGCACATGGCAGATGCTCAGAATGTTTGGACCGGCCCTTGCACACTTGCAGGGTTTCTGGTGCGTGATCAGGCGTAAAACACATACCATCCAACACAGCAGATATCAGATGAGATCTGCTGTGTTAGATGGTATATGTTTTACGCCTGATCATGCAGCAGAGAATCTGCAAGTGTGCAGCTGCTTGTTTTCTGAGTCCAAATTTCTGTCATCATTGTGACATTGCAGCAACGCCACCACAAGGTGGTCGGCACTTGCGTCATGTGCCTGATGGGCGTTGATTGTACGCCAAGTATGCCCCTCATTGCCTTGAGTTGTGTCTGACGGTGCACTGACTGTGTGTCCTGTGTGTGACTGCAGCTCGTGATTTTGGGGACCAACCTGAGCCTCCAATATGGAAGGTGAGTCTCCTCTTCCTCTTTCTTGCCCGACAGTTCAGACTGAGCACAGCAGCTGCAAACCTGGTGGCAAAGCAACATGTCAAGTGTATCCCAACCTTGAGCATGCAACAATTCTACTGCACTTGTTCATGTCAGAAAAGGATTCCAATGTCATCTTAGTGTCCTGGGTAGCTGCTCCAGCTATTACTCCTTGTTGGGTATTGCAGGAGATCATCTTGTTGAATATTGCAGGAGATGACCGTGTTTGGTACTGCAGGAGATCAGTAAGTACCTGAGGAATCCCCACAAGCCAGCGATCCTGGCCATGAGCCGCCCTGACCCCAAGAAGAACATCACCACCCTGGTGAAGGCCTTTGGGGAGAACAAGACTCTCAGAGGGCTGGCTAACCTGGTGCTCATCATGGTCAGTTGCTGCACTCCTTCTACATTGACGTGTTACAATCTCTTCAGGGCCATTTCTGTTCTTGATACTGTTCTCTTTTGTTCCTGCCTGGTTTGTGCCCTTTTAGTCGTGGCATCAGCAGGCCAAGCAGCTTCAGTCAGTGTGCCTGTGTTATGCTTGCTTGCGCTTGGATAACGGCTGGCATGTGCGTATGGATGCAATGATGTTCTCAGTACAAGCAGCAGATCCAAGCTGCTCTGGAATGGTCTGCCATCCGTATCTGTGTGACACAAGATACAGCTACATGACAGCTACATTACAATGCCTAAATTAGCTGCAGCGTTTCTGATTGTGGATTCACACAGGCATCTCCCAAACATAGCGACGCTCTTGTATCCGAGTCTGTCTCCACAACAGCCCATGCAATTCATACCTGTCTCTGCAATCACATGCAATATGCAGTCACTCCACATACTGAAAGGTGCTGCAGTCTGTGGTCACATGGTCACAAATGATGGCCCAACAACCTTCAACACCCC
>JAABUP010000700.1_pt1 | contig 72148 bp, 72 predicted proteins | sample 5559201 | NCBI WGS metagenome assembly JAABUP01 (sample SAMN10711887, study PRJNA513373) | rock metagenome | isolation source: Antarctica rocks | place: Antarctica | reverse complement strand
TACCAGCGAACACGGACACCCCGACTACCAGGCCGGGCGAACACACACGCCCCCCACCCGGCACAGCCCGACCAAGATCAACACCCCCCACGACGATCACTACCGGCAAAGACCTGAATAACCAGGGTTAGCCGGTGCCACGCCTGGGATTTTTCCGGTGGTGGTGAGGTGGTCAGCGCGTCGGGGTGCTGGCAACGGGCCGCCGCAGCAGCGCGGCCCGCGGTGGCTAGCGCCTGGGAGGCGTGCGATGAAACTGACCCGGTCACTGTCGGTGGGGATGAGTTCGGCGCTGGTGCTGGCGGGGGTGGTGGGTGTTGCCGCCCCGGCGGCCGCCGGGCCGAACCGCGCGGCCGCGCCAGCCGCCCGGAACTCCGCCGGCGCTGCGGGTGCTGCGCGGGCCGCGCTGGGTCGCCCCGCCGCGGCGCAGTCGAGCGCCCCTTCGGCGCCGCCAGCTGCGGCGCCAGTCGCTTCTTCGCCCGCCGTTTCGTCGTCTGCTGGCCCGGCGCCGGCGGCCGGGGATCCGGTTTCGGTGGCGCTGGCCGCGGCGAAGTCTTCTGGGCAGGATCAGGTGGTGGACGCGTTGACGTCGGCGACGTCGCAGACCACCGCGCATCCCGATGGCCGGCAGACGGTGCAGCTCAGTACCCGGCCGGTGCGCCGGCACGACCCGGTCCGGGGCTGGCTGCCGTTGGATCTGCGGCTGACGGTGGGTGGTGGAAGTTCGGGGTTGTTGTCGGCGGCCAGCGCCGATCCGACCGGCCCGGGGTCGGGGCAGATCAGCAACTCGGCGACCGGAACCCTGTTGAGCCTGCCGACGGCCGCCGGCACTTTCGGGTTGAGTCATCCGGACGCGCTGGGCTCGGCGGCGGCGGTGAACGGGTCGAGGGCGGATTTCGCGAACGCGCTGCCGGGCGGCCGCGGGCTGCACGAGACGCTGCTGACCGGCGGCGTCGAGGAGGCGGTGTCGCTGCCCGCCGCCGGGCTGCCGGCGTCTTACCTGGTCGCGGTGAGCCTGCCGGCCGGGGTCAGCGCGGCGCAGACACCGGACGGGGTGGTATTCGCCGCGGCCGCCGGGACGGTGGCTGGCCTGTCCAACGGGGTGGCGCATGACAGCACCAGGCTGCCGTCCGGTGATGGGGTGGAGACCCGGGTGCACAGCACCCTGCTCGGGGTCAGCGCCGGCGTCGCCACCATCTCGGTCAGCGTGGATCCGGGGTGGTTGGCCAGCCCGGCCCGGGTGTTCCCGGTGCTGATCGACCCGACGTTCTACGCCAACACCGCGCAGGCCGGCCGGTTCGACGCCTACGTCGATTCGGCCTACCCGAACGAGACCGAAGGCACCTACGATCCGGGGGTGCTGAAGCTGGGCACCTACAACGGCGGCGGTGAGGTCGGCCGGGTGCTGATGTATTTCAACACGGCTGGGTCGTTGCCGGCCGGCGCGCAGGTCAGCGACGCCTACGTGGCGATCAACAACAACTACTCGTTTTCCTGCCCGAACGGCAGCACCCCGAGCGTCGGGCTGTTCGGGCTGGGCGCGGGCTGGTCGGACCGGACGGTGACCTGGAACAACCAACCGCCGGGGGACGGGCAGCCGGCCTCCTCCGCGACGGTGTTCGCGAAGGGCTACGACTCCGGCTGCCCCGGCGGCTATGTGAACCTGCCGGCCACGTCGCTGGCGCAGCGCTGGGCCAACGGGCAGGCCGACCGGGGGGTGCAGCTGGGCACGGTGGAGAACAACAGTTACGGCTGGAAAAAGTTCTATCCCGGTGAGGCCGGCGGCGCGGCCGCCCCGGCGATGTACATCACCTACGACACCAACTGCACCTTCTACCCGCAGACCGGCCACAGCGTGTGCGGGGCGATCCGGGACCGGTACAACGCCCTGGGCGGGCCGGGCGGCCTGCTGGGCTACCCGAGTGTCGATGCGGTGCTCAACCCGGACGGGGTCGGACTGCGTCAGCAGTTCCAGGGCGCCGGCGGCGCCTGGATCTATCAGGGCCCTAACAGCGGCGCGCACGAAATCGGCGGCGGCATCTACACCCGCTGGGGGGCGCAGAACTACGAGAACGGGCCGTTGGGGTACCCGACCAGCGACGAACGGGCCGCGTTCACCAGCTTCAACGGCTCCGGGGACCGGCAGAACGACTTCGAGCACGGCTCGATCTACTTAAACCGGGTCAACGGGATCACCAACAATCAGACCAGCCCGGACCTGCTGATGGGCGACAAGGCGTTCTTCAACACCGAAACGGTGAAACTGACCGACCGGCTGACCGCGAAGATCAACCGGGGGACCGGGAACCTGGCGCTGAACCTGACCGGGCTGACCGCACCCGGGATCGGCGCCGACCGCCCCGTAGGGCTGAACTACCAGAGCCTTTCCCAGGCGCCGGGCAGCACCGTCGCCGGCTCCGCCCTGATCAACCGGACCGGCGGATGGCGGACCAGCGACAGCCCGGACGTCCGGATCGCGGTCAGCGCCGGGCACGTCGACTACACCGACTCCTCCTTCGCGCTGTGGCGGTTCACCGGCAACGGCCCGTGGACCGGGCCGGCCGGGCTGGACGCCGACCTGACCAAAAACGGCGACGGCACGTTCACGATGCGTATCCACGGCTCCGGCCGCACGCTGACTTTCGACAGCTACGGCATGCTGATCAAAGACGCGGACCGCAACGGGAACGCGGTCAGCTTCCCGGCCGGCCGCTACCCGAGCGTGATCACCGGCAGCCGCGGCGCCGGGGACGGGCGCAGCGTGCAGCTGAGCTTCAACGGGCCTTCGGGCAAGCTCGGGGAGCTGTGTCAGTCCCTGTCGGCGGCGAACTGCACCGGCACCGCGACGCGTTCGGATTCGACGCTGGTGGTGGACTACGGCTACGACGGGGCGGGGAACCTGGCCTCGGTGACCGACCCGAACGGGAATGCCACCCGGTTCGGCTACGACAGCGGCAATCCCGACCCGGGGATGCGCCAAGACCTGCTCACCGTCACCGACCCCAACGGGAACGTCACCCGGTTCACCTACGACAGCCTGCACCGGATCACCGACCTGAGCCGGGATGACAACGGGATCAAGGCCACGAGCACGTATGACTACATCGCCGCGGACCGGCACACCCACGAGTTCGGCCCCACCCACCCCCGCTCCTCCGGGGTGTTCACCGACTTCGGGATCGACGCGGGCGGGAAGGTCACCGATGTGACCGACCCGAAGGGCAATCACAGCAGCACCGCGTGGACCGCCGACAACCAGGTGGCCTCGGGCACCAACGCGACCGGCGGCACCTCCACGAACAGTTTCACCCAGCCGGCCAACGCCCCGGCGGGCGCGCACGGCCCGGAATCGCTGCAAGCCAGCCAGCAGCCGATGGGCGCATCCGGCAGCGCGACCTACACCAACCCGGCCGGCCCCAGCCTGTACGCGCCGACCACCAGCACCGACTCGATGAAAAACACCAGCAGCTACGCCTACGACGGCGCCGGGAACCTCGGCTCGGCGACGAACGCGTCCGCCGCCGTCGCCGCGGTCGGGCACAACACGCCCGGAGACGGGACGGTGTCCAGCTCCACCGACCCGAACAACGCCGGGAAGGGTCTGGACTCTGTCTACGGCTACGACCAGAGCACCCACAACCTGACCTCCATCACCCCGCCGGCCAGTGGCACAAATCTCCGGCGCACGTTCGGCTATGACGGGTTCGGCCGGACCGCGAGCTCCGGCACCCGGATGCTGACCACCACATACGGCTATGACCGGATGGGCCGGGTGCTCAGCCAGACCCACAGCGATTCCAGCTCGGCGCTGTCTGCCAGCTATGACGGGAACGGCAACACGTTGAGCACCGGCGACGGCACCGGCACCGTCACCAGCAGTTACGACCATCTGAACCGGCTCACCGGCGCCACCCGGGTCGGCGCCCCCTCGGGGACCACCAGCTACGGATACGACCCGGGCGGGGCGCTGACCAGCCTGACCGACGGCCGGGGCACCAGCAGCTATCACTACGACAAGGCCGGCGAACTGGACCAGATCAACGAATCCGGCGGCAACATCGACATCTTCGGCTACAACCCGGACCACAAACGGGTCGACGGCTTCTATGACACTTCCGGCACCAACGGCGGGGGCGCGACCTACGACGCCAGCGGCAACGTGCTGCAGGCCCCCACGGGGTTCGCGGTGCACACCCGCAGCAGCCTGGACGCCGGCGGCCGGCTGACCGAAATCAAGACCAGCCGGGCCTCGAACGACGCCACGGTGGCGGCGGACCTGTCCTACTGCTACAGCCCGTACGTCTCCGGCCAGGGCTGCCCGGTCGTCAAGAACGGCACCGACACCGATAAGCGGCAATACCAGACCGACAACCTGACCCAGGCAAGAACCGATTACCACTATGACAAGGGCGGCCGGCTTTCCAGCGCGGTCACCACCGGCGGCCCGAACACGACCTACAGCTACTGCTTCGACGCGGACGGCAACCGCACCTACGAGTCCACCGCGACGGTGGACTGCACCCAGGTCGGCCCCGGTAAGCCGATCACCCCGACGCACAGCTTCAACAGCGTCAACCAGCTCACCACCGACGGCGCCGCCTTCGACGCGGACGGCAACCAGACCGCACCGGCGCCGCTCACCGCCGGCAGCTACAACAGCGCCGACCAAACCACCAGCTTCACCCCCAACGGCCAAGGCCAGACCAGCGCCAGCTACGCCGGCAACGGCCAAGCCCAGCGCCTCACCCTCGGTAGCACCAGCTTCGCCAACGGCATCCCCGGACTACTCTCCGAAACCACCGGCGGCGCCAGCACCTTCTACGAACGCGACCCGGCCGGCACCCTGATCGCCCAACGCGGCACCACCGGCGAGTTCTACTACTACCTCGACGGGCTCGGCTCGGTCCTCGGCCTGATCGACACCACCGGCAACGTGCAAGCCACCTACAGTTACGACCCCTACGGCGCCACCACCAACATCGGCGGGCCGAACAGCAACCTGGCCAACACCAACCCCTACCGGTACGCCAGCGGCTACCTCGACACCGCCACCGGCCTCTACCAGTTCGGGCAGCGCTACTACCAGCCCACCCTGGGCCGCTGGACCCAACAAGACACCCTGAACGTGATCGGCGACCCCGCCAACGGAAACCGCTACACTTACACCGGCGACGACCCCATCAACAACATCGACCCCAGCGGAATGTGTGACGGATTCTTCGGCTGCGCCGCCGCCGTCGCCGGCCATGTTTTTATCGTCGCAACAGAAGCTTACGCATGCTATACCTTCGGGAGCCTCGGCTTTGCTTTGGGTGGCGCGGTCGGCTTCAGCGCCGGCGGACCGTTTGGCAGCGCTATCGGCGCCGGATTAGGAGCCGCCGGAGGATGTGCCACTGGGATAGGTTTCGTTGCAGCAAGGTCTCCGAATCCTCGCCTTTACTGAAGTTAGGAGGCTACGGTCTTGGATGCTCATGAGGCGCAGATTACGATCAGGCGGAGCGGACACCCAGTACGAGATGTCCTGAGGTTCTACAAGATCTATGTCGATGGTCGCAGAGTTGGAAAGGTCTGGCGCAATCGCAGCGCTGCTGTGTCGGTTTCGCCTGGAATTCACCGGGTTCAACTGAAGGTCGACTGGGGTTTCAGCCCTGAACTAGAGGTAGCCGTGGCGGAGGGCGACCAGATTAACCTTCGGTGTATGGCAACGGCAACGGCGGGAATCTCAAATGCTGGGTCGGAGCTGCGAAAGAGTTTTAGGGAGCCCATTATTGCTTTGGAGTTAATTGGTGCGGATAACGTTGAAAGTGAAGAGTGATGAGAGCAATCGTTAGAGGCCGATGGACATATCCTGATCGACGTCAAAGGCGCATTTGGGGTTTGGCGTGGCTTGCCATTTTTATGGCTATATCTGGAACAGTAAGCGTCGCCCAAGGAGCGCTTGGCTATGGTATATATCAGTGGGGTCTGGCGGTGCTCTTTGGTAGCATTCTTGTTCTTCTTAAAGTGCGCAATTGATCGTCTGTGCACACTCATTGTTTGCAGCAACCGACATAGATCAGGGCTTCGGATTCGGCGAAGCTGGGGCAACGTGGAGTTGAGCCGACGTCCTGTCACAGAAACGATCGTTTATGTGACATCTGCCGGGCGAGAGAATCGGCTCGCGGTTTGAGCGTGGCCACGATTCTAAAAACCCATGCACAAAATCAACGTCGCACAACCTGGATGTCCGACGTTTGCGCCACACTGGGAAGGTGCGCCGGCGGGAGGAGCCGGCCGCCGATCAGGGAGGTGACCAGGATGGGGTCGTACGAGAGTTTTTCCGGTCAGGTTGAGGACGACGGATCACCGGCCCGCGCATTGAACGTGGCCGGCCAGGCGGTCCGGGATTTCAACCACCGCAGCAACGGGCAGCTGGCGGCCGGCCGGCCCGGATGGCAGTTCCCGGCCGACGTCGGCCAAGCGTTGGGGGAGTTGAGCTACCTCGCCGCCGGCCTGCCGCAGGCCTTCGAGCAGATCATCCGCGGGCTTCGCGGTCAACTCGACCACGACCACATCAAGATCGACCCGGGGACCGAGTGGGAGGACGATCCGGCGGGCGCGGTCGAAGCGGCCAGCGCCGGGCTTGAGCACGCCACCCAGGCCGCCCGCCAGATGTACCGGGGCATCACCGACGCGCAGGGCGCCATCAACCGGGCCGCGTACGCCGGCCCGGACAGCGACGAGGACTGAACCCCGTGCCGCCCCGCAAACCGCCAGACGTCGACGCCGCGCCCGCCGCCCGGCCGGCGGGGGGTTAGCCGATGGCGCATCTGTATGGGTACGCACGGGTATCCAGCGTGGGGCAGAACCCGGCGGGGCAACGGGACGCGCTGAAGGCCGCCGGCTGCGCCCGGATCTTCACCGACAAGGTGTCCGGCAGTCTGGATCGCCGCCCCCAGCTGGACGCGCTGCTCGCCGTGGTGCTGCCGGGTGACACGGTGGTGGTGTGGCGCCTCGACCGGCTCGGCCGCAGCATCCGGCATCTGATCGAGGTGGTCACCGAGCTCGGCGAACACAAGGTGGGGTTCCGGTCGCTGACCGAGGCGATCGACACCGGCACCGCGGCCGGCCGGCTGCTGTTTCACATCATGGGGGCGCTGGCCGATTTCGAGCGGCAGCTGATCGTCGAGCGAACCCAGGTCGGGCTGGCCGCAGCCCGGGCCCGCGGCCGCCGCGGCGGCCGGCCAAGGACGGTCACCGAACAGCAGGTGCAGGTGATGCGGGAGATGTATCAGACGCGGGAACACACCGTCGAGGTGATCGCCAAAACCGTCGGCGTCAGCCGGCAAACCGTCTACCGCTACCTAAACGACAACGGGCCCGCGAGGACGATCCCATGACGCTGCTGCCTGCCGTACTGGTCGCCGCCATGTTCTGCACCGGGATCGCGTTGATCGTGAACTCTGAACTCCGTCGGCGACCCCGGATCGTGGTGTGTCCGCATGACGACAACTCGCCACACGGTAGGGGGGCGAAGGACGCTGAGATGGCGCCGGCATTCCCCTCGGCCCCGCCCAAAGCCGGCGGCCACCCCGGTCCACAGATGCCGCACTGGCACGGCACCAAACCGCCAGCAGCCGCAGCATCGGCGGCATGTACTGCCAGCCGGCCGCACTCGAAGCGTGGGGCGAGTTGATCGAACGGGGCCGGGACGTGATCGGCGAGCCGTTGGCGGCCGCGATCGCGGCCGACCTGATGTACGAAGCAGCCACCGCCGGCAGCCCGCCCGCGGGCGGGGCGGTGCTCCTGCCGTGTCATATCGCCGCCGCCCTGCTGGGCGCGCTCGACGTTCTCGCCGCTAGCGCGGGCGGGGAGCTGGCCGGCACGGCACGGGAACAAGCCCAGCTGATCTACACCGCCAGCGTCGTCGACGACGGATAGCCGAGCCGGCCTTTGGCCGGCGCTTCGCCCCGGGTGGCCGGGTGGGTTTTGCGTTCGGTGGTCGTCTTAGCGTGACGGGCCGGGGGCCCCGACCGGTCAAGGTCGTACGTCCTCGCTGCGCTGCGGGCGCTCCACCTGGACCGCCCACCCTCGTCCCGTCCCCCCGACTTCCCACAACCGACCGGACCAGACCGGACGGTGCGACAGGTGGGAGCAAGCGATGAGCGCAGCAAGTGAGTACGGGAACTGCTACATGGGCGTGCACGCCCGCTTCATCGGCGTCCAGCCGGTGAAGGTCCAGGGCGTCGCGGCGGCGGTCAGCCGCAGCGGGCATGAGCACATCGCGGTGACGTTCGGCCGGGCCCTGTTCTACCTGGAGGACAGGGACGCGTTCGAAAGCTTCCGGGCCGCCTTCCAGCGCGCGGAGCGCTTGGCCGATCGGGTGCTCGGCCCGGTCCAAGACGCCTTCACCAAGGCTGAGCAGAGAGAGGCGGACTGGATCGCCAAAACCGGAGGGGTCAAGCCCGGCACCCCGAAAGCCCTTACCGCCGAGGAAATCCGCAGCGCGCTCGTCCTGCACGACCAAGGCCTGGACCCCGACACCATCGCCGGCCGGCTCGGCCTCGACACCGACAAGATCGCCCGCATCCTCAACCGCACCCCGACGTAACCGGCGGTGGGTGCGGCCACCTGCAGGCGACCGCACCCACCCAAGGCCCGGCGCAAGAACCCAAGGATCGCCGACCGGACGAATCGCCTCACGGGCCCTCGCTCCTGGCCTCGCCGCCCTCGCCCGAATCGGCCGGCTGCAAGGACCCGCAGGACTACTACATAAGGCTGGCCGGATCGACTCAAACCGCACAGGATCATCGGATGCCGCCCCGACCCCGCCCGCCCTACAGGCGGAGGCCTTCCCGCGGGGCGGACCACTACGTCGGGCTCGGCATACAGGCCATCGCGGAGTTACTCGAGGAGGAGTGCGCGGTCGTATGGCCTGAGGTCGAGGCTCGGATCGGGGAGCAGAAGTGGCGGGACCTCCCGTATCCGATTGACCCGCACCACCTCACGACCGCCCGCCGAGCCCTCGAGGAGTCGGACTTCATCCGCCACGACACGCAGAGGACTCGAGGCGGTCGGCTCATCACGGTCCTGGTCCCCGCCGACTCCTACGACAGAGCCCGGAAGATCGAAGACGCGGCCGCCCGCAAGCGGCTGCTGCACGGCCGCTATCAGACCTGGGCGCTCGGCAGCAAGTCGCAGAAAGCTCTCCTCGGCCCGGCCGGAGAGACCCTCCTGCACAACAACCTCGTCGCCGCCGCGCCCCATGGCTTCCGGCTCGTCCACCCCGACGGCGGCGAGGTCCGAAGCCTCCTCGGCTCCTCCGTGACCGGAGGTCCACTCGACAGCGCCGCCCTCATGACGGTCCTCAAGCCCGAAGGCACGGTCGAAAACTACTGGCTGCTCATCGAGGTCAAGAACGTCCGCAGCACGCTCTACCCGCAGGCAGCCGAGGTCCACCAGGTCCTCTACAAGGCCGCCGCCTTCCAGAACGCGCACCCCGAACTCAACGTGACCCCGGTGCTCGTCGCCCGGCGCCTGCACTTCACGGCGTTCGCCATGGCCAAGCAGCTCGGCGCGTTCTTTATCAGCCTCGGGCGCCAGCCGATCACCCTGACCGCGGCGCTCAACCTCGACCACCTCGAAGAGGTCCGCCAGGAGCTGGCATACCTCGACATGACCACCGACACCGGCGTTCTCCCCTGGCTCGTCGACAGGTTCACGAGCAAGTTGCAGGGAGCCGCCCCGGACTTCTCCCCCAAGTGGCGTCAGGCCGCTCCCCACATCGAGCCGTTCTCGAAGATCCTCCGAGGCGGCTCGATGAATCAGAAGGACCGCTCTCGGCTCGTGGACGACCTCCGCATCGCCGTCGAGGCCAACCTCGGAGACAAGCCCGGCTGGTAGGTCTACCGCCAGACGTAGACCTATGGGCCTGGTCCGGGCGTCAACCTACGGCCATGGTCCCGGAACCCATCACGCATAACGACCGTTCCGCATGACGAACCCCTGCGCACAAGATCACGACCGCGGACCGCTACCGGCGGTCACGCTCGGCGCCGTACGTAAGCCCCGCCCGCAGAGATTCGCGGTGAAGGTGTGGCGGATTCTGTCTGTCAACGCAACGGGGGACGAAATTTAAGTCTATGCCCGTTGCTTGTTCGGCGACGTTGACGCGGTGACGCTGGTCGACAACGGTGCGGATTTGAACCGTCCCCGGTTTCTTGCCGCCTCGTTGTTGGCGGCACCGGGGTGGTGCGCAGGGTGAGGTTAGCTGCGTTGGGGTGCTCTGTCAGGTGGCGCCGAGGAGCTCTTCAACGGTGATCAGATTGTCGCAGTCCGGGCACGGGCCGCCGGGGCCGAGGCGGGTGGCGAAGGTGTTGCAGTCCTCGCAGCGTTGCGATCCGAGTTGACGGCTTTCGCAGTTGGGGCAGGCGTAGACGGTGCCGGTTCGTCGTGATCTGGCTGGGGGTGGCGCTGTGGTCGGTGCGGCCCTCGGGGCGGCGTGGCGGCGCCGGTAGGCGGCTTGCCGGCAGGCCTGGTCGCAGTAGGTCTGCCGTCCCCGTGCTGCGGGTAGCGGGGCCTGGCAGGTCAGGCAGGTGCGCTTCGGGACTGCTCCGGTGGACGCGCTCACGCCACCACCTTATCGTCACACGGTCGTCACGCGACGGGGTTCGAGGCGGGGCTGGGGGGTCAGGCAACCGCGCTGCCGCTGGGGTCCTCCCGGCCCGGTAGGAGGTGCTGGTCGGCGTAGAAGGCGCCCTCGTGTTCGGCGGGGGTGACGTAGTCCAGCAGGCTGTGAAGGCGATCTTCGTTGTACCAGTGGACGTAGGTCATCGTCAGGCGTTCCACGTCGGCGAGGTGGCGCAGCGGCCCGCGGCGGAACGGGGAGTCCGCCCTGATCGCCTCGTTCTTGTAAAGGCCCATGAACGACTCCGCGGCAGCGTTGTCCAGGGCATCCCCGACGGTTCCGATGGACGCGGCGAGTCCGTGCAGGACAAGGGTTTCGGTGAACCGGATCGAGGTGTACTGCCCGGACTCAACTGGTCGTCGCAACACCGGCCTGTTGCAGCGACAGTAACTGGTCGTTGAAGGCTTCGGCCGGTGTCTTCCAACCGAGTGTCTTGCGGGGGCGCTCGTTGAGTGCGGCGGCGACTGCGTCGATGTCGTCAGCTGACCATCGGGAGAGGTCGGTGCCTTTGGGGAAATACTGGCGCAGCAGCCCGTTGATGTTCTCATTCGTCCCGCGCTGCCAGGGACTTTGAGGATCGGCGAAGTAGATCGCGACGTTGGTGTCGATCTTGAGCTGGGCGTGTTGAGCGAGTTCCTTGCCGCGGTCCCAGGTGAGCGAGCGGCGTAGTTCCTCCGGCATCGTGACGATCTTCGACGCGATCGCTTCGCGCGTGGCCTCGGCGCCGTAACCGCCTAGTGCGGGACCGTTCTTCACGGGCGGCTCGACGCCGTAGCCGGGCATGCGTGGCAGGTGCAGCAGCATCGTGAACCGGGTCGTGCGCTCCACGAGCGTACCGATCGCCGAGCGGCCGGTGCCGATGATCAGGTCGCCCTCCCAGTGACCTGGGACTGCCCGGTCGGCGACCTCGGCGGGACGTTCGCTGATCATGACCTCAGCGGTGACATGCCCGCCGGGACGTTGACGAGCACGTGAGCGCGGGACTCGCAGCGCACGACCGGTGCGCAGGCAGGTGACCAGTTCGCGCTTGAGCGTGCCGCGGCTCTGAACATAGAGCGCCTGGTAGATCGCCTCGTGGGAGATCCGCATGGACTCATCATCGGGGAAATCGGCCGGCAGTCGGTTCGCGATCTGCTCCGGACTCCACGCGGTGCACCACCGTCGGTCCTGACGCCGGGGCTTGTTCCGTCCCTTCCACTCTGCCGCGATCGGACCCGCCGCCGGTGTCCGGTCCGGAGCGCGAACAGCTCCGGCGAGCCGGTCCTGGACGTAGTCACGGAGCCGGTCGTCCTCGACGAGCTTGGCCGTCTTGGGACGACGCGCCATCAACTCCGCCTTCCACTGCGCGGTCCCGGCCCGATAGTCGAGGCGTCCACCGCGAGTGGCGGCGTTACGCCGTAGCTCACGCGAGATCGTCGACGCCGAGCGCTGCAGCAGCCGAGCGACCTCCCGGACACCAATGCTTCTTGCGCGCAGCAGCGCGATCTCCTCACGCTCGGCGAAGGACAGATACCGGCCCGATGACGGGGTGAGCTCGATCAGCGGCATCCCGCCACGCTCTCGGAACCACCGCGAGCCAACTGGACCCGACACGCCGCACGCGATCGCTGCGTTCTCGCTGGTCAGTCCCTCGACGATCTTCAACCAGAACGCGCGCTCCACCTCGCGACGAATAGGCGGCCTACCCGGCGACCGCATCGCCGGCCGTCCAGTCTGCGTCACCATCCACCCAGCTGGTCGACCCATCGCCACCTCCATGATCGAGGTGTTGCAACGACCGGTTGAATCCACCCTGACTGCCGGCATCGGAGTGGTGCACCATCCCGGCCGGCACCGGGCGACCGCGCTGATCACGGCGCCACAGCGCCATGCTCAAACATGCCTCGACGAACGCGACGTCCTTGACCGTCGCGATCGACCAGCCCACCGCCGCCCGGGAAAACAGGTCAATCGCGAAAGCGACGTAGACGAACCCGGCCCAGGTCGCCACGTAGGTAAAATCGGTGACCCAGGCCCGGTTCGGTGCGCCGGTGCGGAAGTTCCGCTTGAGCAGGTCCGCCGCCCGAACCTTGTCCGCTCCCGGCTTCGCGCCGATCGTGGTCCGGGTCCGGGCGCCCCGGATCACACCGTTCATGGCTTCAACGCGCATCAGGCGGTTAACGGTCCGCTTGCCGATGTCCGGGAAACCGTTGCGGCGCAGCCAGCTGGTCATCTTCCGCCGGCCGTAAAGAACCTCGGGAAGCGGCCCGCCGTCCGGACCGCCGGTCTTCAACCCCCGCAGCACGTCCAGCACGGCCGCGTCGGTGCACACCCGGGCCGGCACGCTGGTGGCGGCCTTCCAGGATCGGTAGCTGCGGGGGGTGACCGCCAGGCCCTGCTCCCGCAGGACCCGGCAGATCAGCTCGACCCGATGCCCAACGACGCGCTGCGCGTCGATGAACCCGCAGATCAACGGCGGCGAGGGTCGAGCGCCCCGCGAAGAAAATCGACGCCGCCTGCAGGATCTCGTTGGCCTCCTTGAGGTCACGCACTTCCAGCCGAAGCCGCTTGATCTCCGCGAGTTCCTCGCTCGTCGGCCCGGACCGGACCCCCCCATCGATCTGCTCCTGCACGATCCACCTGCGCAGCGTCTCGGCCCCCACCCCCAGCTTCGGGCCCAACGCCTGAGCGGCAGCCCACGGCGAGGAGTACTCCGACAGACGATCCAACGCCATCCGGACCGCACGCTCACGCTGCTCTTTCGGGAACCTCTTCGGCATGACAGCCATCCTTCGCAAGAAAGGAAGCGGCATCAAACCGGGGACGGTTCAATTACCCCGAGATCATGTATCGACTTAGGCGTACTCCACGTCTGACTACAAGAGCACGAGCTTGCCGTAGGCGATCTCGATGTCTGCAACCTTGATGGTCGAGCGCAGTTCCGGTATCTGGCTGAGCGCGAGGCGGACGGCGTGCACGACCCTCTGATCCAGCTGCTCGGCTGAACTTCTAGGATCGAATCCCTGGACCCTCAACCCATCGTGCGTGAGGTTTGTGCATGCCACTGCGCTCAGCTGGAACCCGAGCTCGGCGAGCGCCGCTTTGGCGTTGAAGATCGCCTCACACGCCCGCGCTAGGTCAGCTCGCGAGTACTTGACCTGTCGAAATACCAGCGTGATCCCACGTGCTTCTGCCTGGCTGACGATCCTCGTAAGAAAGGGCGACGGAGGGCCTGCCCAGAGCACCGTCTTGGCCTTGGACGCGTGGTCGTTGGCTGACGTCACGAACCCCGAGTCCTCATATTCAGGCTGCGTGACGATCCACGTTGTGAAACGCCCCAGGTCCTCGTCGTTGAACATCGACAGCTCCCAGTCCCCGCTCGACGACTTGTCTGGCCTGCCGCCCGGCCGCTGGGCCTGGTGGGGAGGTCAACTATCCGCTCAATGTTGATGAGCGAGCAACGTCGGGCCGGAGTCTCATTTCCCTGGTTTCGAGACAGGGCGCTCTAAGGTCGACTTGTTTGTGACTGCCATCGACAAATGGCGTGATTCTGTTGGGGCTATGTGGCGTCCTCGCCGATGACGAGGGTGCCGCGGGCGGTCTCGATGACGTCGCTGGTGATGACGGCGAGGTTGTTGATCTTCATCACGCGGGCGACCTGGGCGAACAGGCGGTGGACAAGCCGGAAGTTGCCGCGGGTGATGCGTCCGACGGCGGCGACGGCTTGGGCGTCGGTGAAGTCGGTGAGGTTCAGCGTGAGGCCGAGCTTGGCCCAGTGCCGGGTCAGGACGAACGCGAGCTCGTCGTCGCCCAGGGCCCGGTACTGGTGAGCGAACCCGATGCGGCTGTAGAGCTGAGGATGGCGGGACAGGCTCCGGTCGATGCCGGGCATCCCGATCAGGATGAGCCCGGTCGCGCGGCGGTCGAACCGGTCGCGGAGGTGTTCCAGGGCCTGTTGAGTGAGGCGTTCGGCTTCGGACGATGAGCAGGTCCACGACCTGCGGGGTCCCTCGGTGGTGGACGTTGCGCGGGACGGGCAGCGTGGTCTGGGCCTGGCGGTGCTGGGCGACGCAGAGGTCGATCCGGCCGAGGAGCTGGTCGAGGTCCTGCTCGAGCTGCTTGGGGGTGCAGGTGGTGGTGGGCGTGTAAAACGCGGTCCGGCTGCGGGCCAGGGTGGCGTAGACGGCGGCGTCGCTCTCCTGGCGGCGCCCCCAGCCGAGCAGGAACTATTCGACCTTGTCCCAGCGGGCGTACCGGCGGGCCGACAGGGTCTTGCCGACGCCGGCGGTCCGTAGCAGAGCCCGATGAAGGTCTCGCGGCGGACGGCGGCGGCGAACTCGGTGAATCTGCGGTACTCCTTGGTGGCGATGAACGGCCCGGTCCGCCTGGTCCGGGGGACGCCGGGCTCGGTGCTCTCGTCGTAGAACGGCCCGGCCTCCACCGCTGGTACGGCGATCGACGGCCTTCCGGGACTCGGCGACGCGACCGCGTCGGGGACGGTGGGCTGCGCGGGGCCGTCGTCGACGATGGTCGGTGGGGGTGTCATGGCACGTCCTCCTGGTAGGTGAACAGCTGCGACTTGCCGGGTCTGGCAGTGTCGACCGGCCGGGTCGGCGGGTCGGCTGCGGGCGACGCTCCGGCGGCGGTGTGGCCGTGGGCGGGCAGGTACTCGCGGACGGCGGCGTGCCGCCGGTCCAGCTGCGCCCGCAGGGCTCGGCGGTGCGCGACCCTGGCGGTCTGAATGTCTTTGAGAGTGACGGTCTGGCTGGCGTGCGCCGGGCTGACGGCCCGGCACACGAACGTGTTTCGGTGGTAGACGCGGATCTCGGCCATGTCCCTGGGGTCGTAGCGGATGGTGACGGACTCTCCGACGTAGGCGGCGAGCGTCGGGTCCAGGTACCGGACGCCCTGGAAGCGGATCCCGTCGCGGTGCACGACCCGGGGTGCGGCGACCATGACCAGGAGCAGGTCGAGCTGCTCGGGGCTGTCGGTGGTGCGGGGCAGCCACCCGTCCGCCACCCACGCCGCGGTCGGGGCCACGCCGGTCTCGGAGTGAGGTCGCTGGTGGTAGCCGGCCAGCCAGGTGGCGAACGCGGCGTCCAGCCCGGCGAGGGTCAGCGCCGGCGGGGTGACGGGTTTCCCGCGGACCAGGTGGCCGGGCAGGAGCGGGAGCAGCTCGGTGGTGACGGTCCCAAAGAACCGCTCGACCTTCCCGCGGCCCTGCGGCCGGGCCACCGTGCTGTGGACCAGGCGGACGTGCAGGTCGGCGCAGACCTGGTGCAGGTGGTCGCTGGTGAAGTCGCTGCCGTGGTCGGCGTACAGGACGTCGGGTAGCCCGCTCACCACCCATCCGGGGTCGACCTTGGGTCGGATGGCCTGCCGCAGCGCCAGGGACAGGTTCAGCGCGGAGGGGGCGCCGAGGAACACGGTGTACCCGCAGACCGCGCGGGAGCAGTCGTCGAGGGCCACGGTCAGCCACGGCCGGGCCGGGTTCCCGCGTTGGTCCAGGACCAGGACGTCGAGCTCGGTGTGGTCGGCTTGCCAGACCTGGTTGGGCCGGTCGGCCTGGCGGCGGTGCACCAGCTCATACCTGTCCCGGAACCCGGTCGGGCCGTCGTGGGCCAGGGACAGCAGGTGCGGGTCGGTCGAGGTGACGATCTGGCGGACGGTGCTGTACCGCTGCGCTGCCCACCCGTGGTCGGCGGCCAGCGCAGCGGCCTTCCGGGTGATGGTCGCGACCGAGGGCCGCGGCCGGGTCAGGGCCAGCCCCTGAATCACCTCGACCAGCTCGGCCTGGGTGCGCAGCCGGCCGGCATCGGTGCGGCTCTGCCGACCCAGTGCGGCCAGGCCGCCAGCGCGGAACTGCGACAACCACCGTTGTGCGGTCCTCGGAGCGACCCCGGCCTCCCGGGCGGCCCGGGCCAGCGACACGCCGTCCTGTACGTGCGCACGCAGCACCTCCCACTTGCGCATCGCCGACCCGTTGGCATCGGCGACGGGCGGAAACGCGGCACCAGCGGCCCCGGGCGTCCCGGTGGTTGCCACGCCTCAGGCCTGCTCGGTTGCGTGCGGGGCCTGCTGGTGACGGTAGAAGGTGGCGCGGCTCCAGCCGACAAGGCGGGCCGCGTCCTGCGCGGTACGGCCCCTGGCCCGGGCATCGTTGGCGATCGCGAGCTTGTCGGCAATCACGGCCGGGTCAGCCGGGGGCCGGCCGAACCGGGTGCCGCGTTCCCGGGCCGAGGCGATCCCGGCGTTGACCCGCTCGACGATGAGCTCGCGTTCGTACTCAGCCAGCGTGGCGAGCATGTTCAGCATCATCCGGCCGGCCGAGGTCGCCGGGTCGATGCCATCGGACACCGAGCGCAGGTGCACACCGCGGTCTCGCAGCAGGTTCACGGTGTTCAGCACGTCGATCAGCGACCTTCCGAGCCGGTCGACCCGCCACACCACGACGGTGTCGCCGGGCTCGGCGTAGGACAGGAGCTTCGCCATCCCCGGCCGGTCGACGCCGGCCCTGGTGCCGGAGGTGACGTCGGCGAACACGTCGCGCTTTTGCACGCCGGCGCCGACGAGGGCGTCCAGCTGCAGGCGGGCGTCCTGGCCCGCGGTGCTGACCCGTGTGTACCCCAACAGCCTCACCAGCCCATGGTGCCTCAGAAAGCCGGTGGCTGACGGCCGTTGAGACAATCCGCGGTGAAGCGACTTTCCGAGACACCGAACGGCCTGGCACGGGACCGAGCGAGACGGCATCTCCGGCTACCTGCTAGATGTCTCGGGAACCTGTACTTCACGAGACGCACGACCGAACTCCAGAAGAGCCCCCTCCTTCTCCGCGAACAGCATCACGTAGGTCCGCAAGGACCCGGTCACCTCGACCAGCGCCGCAGCCGCGGCCTTGAGCTGCCAGGCCAAGGCCGATCGCTTCACCGGCGGTCAGTAGGTGCAGCTTCTCTACGTGGCGCTGCGGTAGGAGCACGAGCCACCCGGGAGACCGGTGTCGAAGAGCGCGAGCCGCCAATGGTTGTCGGACATGCACTCTTTTCCATGCGCGGAGATCGCTCCAAGCCGTGTTGTGATCGCAGATGTAACAGCCCAGCCTGGATCCAGCCTGCTAGCTGACCGCGTCCCGGCGCACCATCGCGGCCCGAGGCAAGTCGAGTGGGGCGCTCAGCGGAAGGCCCGGGCTAGGGGCAGGGGATGAGGTCCCCACTGCTGCAGCGTGGCCGCCAGGGTCTGGGCCGCGAGTTCGCGCAGCGCGGGCAGCAGGGCGGTCTCCTGCTGGGCGGCCAGGCGCAGGCGGTGCTGCAGCAACGCGCGTCGCGTTGGGATCATGTGCCGGCGGGCCGGATCGGGCGGGGGAGGATCGCCGTCCAGTGCGGCGGCCAGGAACCAGCCGGTCGAGATGAAGACCCAGCCGAGCGTGGCCCGCGCGAGGTCGTCGTGGAACGCCGCAGCGGTGACCGCGGGGTATGCCGGGGCCACGGCCTGCTGCCACCTGCCCAGCGCCCGGGCGGCGACCGGGTCCGGAAGTCGCCAGCTGCACCAGCAGGACGGCCAGGGCACCGTGAGGTAGGCGGCCTCCCACGCCAGGTGGCGGTACTGGGCTCCCTCGAAGTCGAGCAGCACCAGGCCCTCGTCGCTGTCGACCGCGTTGCTGGGACATGTGTCGCCCGGTACCAGGGCGCCCGGCGCCCCCGGTGCTGTCACGTCGAGCGCCACAGCGAGCTCCTGCAGCTCCTCGAGCGCGCCGGCGGTCAGCGTCACCCCGAGGCGCGGTAGGTCGCGGGCCAGCACCGCGCAGGCCTCGACGACGGCGTCACGTGAGGTGTCGACCGGAGGAGCTTCGAGCGGGGACAGCCCGGCCAGGCGGGAAGCGAACTCCTCCCCAGCCCCAATGGTCGCCGCCTGCAAGCCCCCGAGCCGCGCCGCCCAGTCCAAGACGGCCGCCTCGGCGGCGGCCGGGTCATCCGCGAGCAGCCGGTCGGCCAGTGTCGGGCCGTCGCCCACATCAGCAAGCACCAGTAGCGCCGAGTCGGTCGAGGCGGCGAGCAGTCGAACCACTCCCGGCACCTGCGCCTGGGCCACGAGCCGCAGAGCGGCCTCCTCCCGGGCGCTTCCCAGCCCGCTGCCGACCGGGGCCTTCAGCACCACGGGATGGCCCCGCCCCGCCCGGTCCCTGGCGACGGCCCGGAGCACCACAGAGCGATCACTGCTCGGAAACCGCTCACCGGGCACCACCACGACCGGACCGAGAACCGGCACCAGGGCTGCAGCGGCCGCGTCGGCCAGCCCAGCAGACGAGGTGTCCACCGACCCAGTATCCGGGACGGGCAGCACCGTGATTCAGCGCACCTGAAGACGATCGTCCACCGGACACGTCGGGCCTCCGAGGCAGCCGGCAAGCGGCCAAACAGCGCTGTCAGAACTGCGCCAATTACCGCTACAAGTCACAGCGTTGGTGTCGCGGATCGCTTTCGGCGGAGCGAGTGTGACGCGGCAGGGAGCGTCGACGTCCGCCGCAGCCGCGGCGGATGGCGCTCCTTGGGCGATGCGGCTATTGCGCCACGCATCGTCTTCGGTGTGGCCGCGAACGTTCGTGAGCGCGCCGCCGTGACCCGTCGCATGCAGGGCATGCCATGGCTCAACTCCCCCGCGTAGTCCTCGGGTCAGGTCGCTGGGGCGGACGCAGAGCCGTGACCAGCATCGCCAAACGCCCCGACAATCGGTGGCGGGCCCGCTACCGGGCGCCGGCAGGGAGCACGCCCGCCACTTCGATCGCAAGGTCGACGCCCAGCGGTTCCTCGACAACGTCACCGCAATCGTCGTAATGGTGTTCTCCCGGAGCGCGCCAGGGCCGCTTCGGCCTGGGAGAAAACGATCCCGGCGGAACGAGCGTCGCAGAGCTACTCTAAGGACAGCGAAGCCTCCGGCTGAGTCGGCTTCCTGACGACGTGCTCGACTGCTTCGTCGAGCGGCCGGTGAGTTGGCTGTAGCGCCCCGCGGCGATCGCGGCAGATGTCAAGCGAGACCAGCAACCGAAGGGTAAGGCGCGATGGCAAGCGTCAAACGGCGTCCTGACGGCCGGTGGCGGGCAAGGTACCGCGGCCCGGACGGTCGCGAGCGCGCCCGGCACTTCGACCGCAAGATCGACGCGCAGCGATGGCTCGATGAGACAGCCGCAAGCATGGTCACCGGGCAGTACGTCCAGCCGGAGGCCGGCCGAGTGACGTTTCGGGCGTGGTTCGCGCAGTGGTCCGAGCGCCAGGTCTGGCAGCAGGGCACCCGGGAGTCGGCATACCAGGCCGCTGAGTCTGTGACGTTCGCGGACCTGCCGATGCGCTCGATCATGCCGTCGCACGCTCAGCAGTGGGTCAAGGCGATGTCGGCCAGGCTCGCCCCAAGCACGATTCGCACCCGCTACAACTACGTGCACATGGCGATGCGAGCTGCCGTCGTCGACCGCATCATCGCGACCGACCCGACCGCGGGTGTGAGCCTGCCGCGCGCCCGTAAGGCAGCAGCGGCGATGACCATCCCGACGACCGCCGAGATCGGTAGCGCGCTCGATACTGCGCGGCCCGACTTCCGGGCGTTCGTGGGCGTCTGTGCGTTCGCGGGGCTCCGGCTCGGGGAGGCGGCCGGGCTACAACTCGAGGACGTGGACTTCCTGCGGCGCACCATCAGCTTACGACGGCAGGTGCAGGGCTCATCGATCCCGACGACGAGGATCGCCGCACCGAAGTGCGGCTCGGAGCGCGTTGTCTTCGTGCCGGAGCAATTGACGATGATGCTCGCCGAGCACGTCCAGCGCTTCGGCGTGAGAGCGGGCGGCTGGCTCTTCTCGACCGGCGGCCAGCCGTACAACCGGCAGTCGGCGGGTGAGCAGTGGCGACGGGTCCGGCGGGCGGCGGGCCTCGCCGGCTACACGCTGCACGACTGCCGGCACTTCTACGCCTCCGGACTCATAGCCGCGGGCTGCGACGTGGTGACGGTGCAGCGGGCGCTGGGGCACTCGTCGGCGACGATCACGCTCGGCGTCTACAGCCATCTCTGGCCGACGGCCGAGGACCGGACGCGGACGGCCGCGGGGGACCTGATGGCGACCGCTCTGCGGATTTCTGCGGACTCCGTGCGGACCGACAGTGGCTCGTAGGCCGCTGACCTGCGCAAACGCGCCGTTTCAGCGGTAGTTGGTGAACTGGAGCGCGACGTCCAGATCTCGACCCTTGAGCAAGGCGATGACCGCCTGCAGGTCGTCTCGCTTCTTGCCGGTGACCCGGAGTTGATCCCCCTGGATCTGTGGCTGAACGCCTTTCGGCCCTTCGCTGCGGATGATCTTCGCGATCTCCTTGGCCTTGTCGTCGGCGATGCCGTTGCGAATCGCCACGTTCAAACGGAACTCCTTGCCCGAAGCCTGTGGTTCACCAGGATCGATGCTCTTCAACGAAATTTGCCGCTTGACCAGTCCTTCTCTAAGGACTTCCAGGACCGCCTTGCTGCGTTCCTCACTGCTCGCCTTGATCAAGATGGCGTCATCGCCGGACCACGCCACAAAGGCATCGGTGCCACGGAAGTCGTAGCGCTGGGCCACCTCCTTGGCCGCTTGGTTCAGCGCGTTGTCGACCTCCTGCCGGTCGACCTTGCTGACGATGTCGAAAGACGGATCCGCCACCGGTGAAGGCTCCTCGCTCGCTGCGACCATGCATCGACTATTCTCACTCCCCGCACCATCCCGGCGGGTTGCCCGAGCGGCCAAAGGGAGCGGTCTGTAAAACCGTCGGCTCAGCCTACGCAGGTTCGAACCCTGCACCCGCCACCGGTCCGGCGCCGGTCTTCGACCCGTCCAGGTCGCGGGCCGGCGCCGGCGCCGTCGCCTGCGGGTCGTTGCGCGCACACCGTCACAGTGCCGCCGCCACCTCCAGGTCGCGGCGAAGTCGGCGCAGCAGCTCAAGCGCCTCGGCGGCCGGTCCGGATTCGGTGGCCGCACGGCCGTCCATGATCAGTAGGCGTTCGACCTGGTCGAGGGCGGCTGCCACCGGAGCCGCACCCAGCCGTCCGGCGCGCTCTCGCAATGCCTCGGTCTGGCGCAGCATTTGCTCGCGGGCGCGGTGAAGTTCAACGAACACCTCGACCTTGGCCCGCAGTACCCAGGGATCGAAGGGCTTGGCGAGGAAATCGACGGCACCCACGGCGTAGCCGCGGTAGGCCTGGTGCGCCTCCCGGTCGATCGCCGTCAAGAAGATGATCGGTACATGCCTCGACCGCTCACGGCTCTTGATGTGCGCGGCAGTCTCATAGCCGTCCATGCCGGGCATCTGAACGTCGAGCATGATCAGGGCTACGTCGTGGACGAGCAGATGTTTGAGCGCCTCCTCGCCGGATGCCGCACGTAACACCTGATGGCCCAGGCCGCCAAGAATCGCCTCCAAGGCGAGCAAGTTCTCCGGCCGGTCATCGACGATGAGGATGCGGGTGGGGTTCGGGGCGGTCATGCGCCACCTTCTGGTCCGGCGACCTCGCCGGCCGGCTGTTTCGGCAGCCAACGGCTGATGGCGTCGAGCAGTTGATCCAGATCCACCGGCTTGGTGAAGTAGTCCGTGGCACCGGCGGCGAAGCTCTTCTCACGGTCGCCGGCACTGGCTCTCGCGGTGAGGAACAGCACTGGTATGGCCTCTCGGTCGGGCATGCTGCGGATCGCAGCGGTGGTCTCGTTGCCGTCCATATCCGGCATCATCACGTCCATCAGCACCAGATCGATCTCGGGGTGCTGCTCCACTTCTCGGATGCCGTCGGCGCCATTGTCGGCGTACCGAACTCGGACGCCCTGCAACTCCAGGGCGCTGGTGAGGGCGAACACGTTGCGGATGTCATCGTCGACGACGAGCACCGTCGAGCCCGAAAGCAGTTCGCGTTGCGCCGGCGCGGGTGACGCCGTCATGGCGGGCGGCATCCCCAAAATAGGTCCGGGGGTTGGTGCCTCGTAAGTACTCGAGGGGAGCAGGCCGTCCCCGCCGAGCGCCCGCTCGAGGGGGACATACAGGGTGAAAGTGGACCCTTCGCCGCCGACGCTGCGCACCGTGATCGCCCCACCGATCAGCCTGGCGATTTCCCGGCTGATCGAGAGCCCGAGACCGGTTCCGCCATATTTGCGGCTGGTGGTGCCGTCTGCCTGTTGAAAGGCCTCGAAGATCAGCTTGAGCTTGTCGACCGCGACACCGATCCCGGTGTCGGAGACGGCGATCGCCACAACCTGTTCGTGGTTGGCAAGTTCGACAATCCGCAACTCGTCAGGTCGGGTCACCAACGAGGCATGCAGGGTGACCGCACCCGCGTCGGTGAACTTGAACGCGTTCGCCAGCAGGTTTTTCACCACCTGCCGGATCCGTTGCTCATCGGTGACCATCCTCGGCGGGAGGTCCTCGTCCACCGTGACCTCGAAGGTGAGATCCTGCTGTTCCGCGACCGGGGCAAACGAACGCTGCATGTCGGCGCACAGGGCCCGGATGTCAAGCGGGCCGGAGTGCACGTCCATCTTGCCGGCCTCGATCTTGGACAGATCAAGGATGTCGTTGATCAACTCCAGCAGGTCCGAGCCGGCGCGGTGAATCGTTCTGGCGAACTCGATCTGCCGGTCGGTCAAATTGGTTTCCGGGTTGTCGGCGAGCAACTTCGCCAGGATCAGCAGGCTGTTGAGCGGGGTCCGCAGTTCGTGGCTCATGTTTGCGAGGAACTCGCTTTTGTACTGGGAAGCGAGCTGCAACTGTTCCGCCTTCTCCTCAACCCCGAGCCGGGCCAACTCGATCTCCCGGTTCTTGGCCTCCAGGTCCTGCGATTGCTGGGTCAACAGCCGGGCCTTGTCCTCCAGTTCGGCATTGGTGCGCTGCAGCTCATCGGACTGAACCTGCAGCTCCTGGGTCAGCCGCTGCGACTGGGCCAGCAGCTCCTCGGTGCGGGTATTGGCGATGATGGTGTTGAGGACGACCCCGATGGTTTCCACCAATTGATCGAGAAAGTCCAGCTGCTGCTCCCCGTAGGGCACGAAGGCGCCGAGTTCGATGACCCCAAGTACCTGGTCCTCGAACAAGACCGGCAGCACGATCACGTCCGAGGGCGCGCCGGAACCAAGCCCGCTGCGGACGGTGAGATACCCCTCCGGCGCCACCGGCACCCTGATGCGGCGGCGCCCTGCGGCGGCCTGCCCGACCAACGACTCCCCTAGCGCGAAGCGCATGTCCTGCGCCGCAATGCCGTATCCCGAGGCCAGCCGTAGCGAGGACTGCTCCTCGTCGACGTCCAGCAGGAAGAAGGCTCCCTGCTGGGCCTGCACCACTTCGGTGATCTCGCTCATCAGCATGGTGCACAGCGCCTGCAAGTCACGTTGGCCCTGCATTCGGCCCCCGATGCGCGCCAGGTTGCTCTTCAACCAGTCCTGCCGCGCGTTCTTCTCCGTCGTCTCGCGCAGGTTCGCGATCATCTGGTTGATGTTGTTGCTTAGTTCCGCGACCTCCCCGCGGGCCTCGACGGAGATGCTGCGGGTCAGATCACCGCGCGTGACAGCTGTTGACACGCCGGCGATGGCCCGCACCTGGGTAGTGAGGTTGCCGGCCAACTGATTCACGTTCTCGGTCAGGTCGCGCCAGGTGCCAGAGACGCCCTTGACCTGAGCCTGACCGCCGAGGTTCCCCTCGGTGCCTACCTCCCGGGCCACCCTGGTGACCTCCGCTGCGAACGAGGACAGCTGGTCGACCATCGTGTTGACGGTGCTCTTGAGTTCCAGGATCTCACCCTGCGCGTCGACGGTGATCTTCTGGGACAGGTCGCCACGTGCCACCGCCGTGGTCACCTGGGCGATATTGCGGACCTGGCCGGTGAGGTTCGCCGCCATGTAGTTGACGTTGTCGGTCAGGGCCTGCCACGTACCCGACACTCCCCGCACCTGCGCCTGGCCGCCGAGGCGCCCTTCGGTGCCCACCTCGTGGGCCACCCTGGTGACCTCGTCACCGAACGAGGACAGCTGATCGACCATCGTGTTGACCGTGCTCTTGAGCTCCAGAATCTCGCCCTGGGCGTCGACGGTGATCTTTTGTGAAAGGTCGCCCTTGGCGACAGCGGTGGCCACCTGGGCAATGTTGCGGACCTGGCCGGTGAGGTTCGCGGCCATGTAGTTCACGTTGTCGGTGAGGTCACGCCAGGTCCCGGAAATGCCCTTCACCTGGGCCTGGCCGCCGAGGCGCCCTTCGGTGCCCACCTCGCGGGCCACCCTGGTGACCTCGTCGGCGAACGAGGACAGCTGATCGACCATGGTGTTGATCGTCGATTTCAGCTCGAGGGTCTCCCCCTTTACGTCAACGGAGACCTTCTGCGACAGGTCACCACGCGCCACCGCCGTGGTCACGGCAGCGATATCGCGGACCTGCGCTGTCAGGTTCGATGCCATCGAGTTGACCGAGTCGGTGAGGTCCTTCCAGGTGCCTGCGGACCCGGGCACGTCGGCCTGCCCGCCGAGCTTGCCTTCTGTCCCCACCTCGCGCGCAACGGTGGTGACCTGCTCGGCGAACACCCGAAGGGTGTGGGTGAGGCTGTTGATCGTGTCGGCGAGGGAGGCCACCTCACCCTTGGCATCGACAGTGATCTTCTGGGACAGGTCTCCGCGGGCCACCGCGGTGACGATCTGGGCGATGTTGCGTACCTGCGTGGTCAGGTTGCCGGCCATGGAGTTCACGGCGTCGGTGAGGTCCTTCCATGTGCCGGCCACTCCGGTGACCTCCGCCTGGCCGCCGAGTTGTCCCTCAGTGCCTACCTCGCGGGCCACCCTGGTGACCTCAGCGGCGAACGAGGAGAGCTGGTCGACCATCGTGTTGATGGTGTCGGCGAGCGCCGCGACCTCTCCCTTGGCATCGACGGTGATCTTCTGGGACAGGTCTCCGCGCGCCACCGCGGTCGCCACCTGCGCGATGTTGCGGACCTGACCGGTCAGGTTGGAAGCCATGGAGTTCACCGAGTCGGTGAGCGCCTGCCAGGTCCCTGACACGCCGCGCACCTGGGCCTGGCCCCCGAGCCGGCCGTCGGTGCCTACCTCGCGGGCCACCCTGGTGACCTCATCGGCGAACGAGGACAGCTGGTCGACCATGGTGTTGACGGTGCTCTTGAGCTCGAGGATCTCGCCCCGGGCATCCACGGTGATCTTCTGGGACAGGTCGCCCTGGGCGACGGCGGTGGTCACTTGGGCGATGTTGCGTACTTGGGTAGTCAGGTTCGCCGCCATCGAGTTGACGTTGTCGGTCAGGTCCCGCCAGACCCCGGAGACGCCGCGCACCTCGGCCTGGCCGCCGAGTTTGCCTTCCGAACCCACCTCGCGGGCAACCAGCGGGCAACCCGGGTCACTTCGTCGGCGAACGAGGACAGCTGGTCGACCATGCGGTTGACAGTGGTGCCGATCCGTTGAAATTCGCCCTTGACGGGCTGGCCGGCGATTTCCAGGCCATGTGCTGGGATAGGTCGCCCTCGGCCACGGCGGCGATGACCCTGGCCACCTCGGTCGTGGGGCGCACGAGATCGTCGATCAGGTTATTGATGGTGGTCGCGGATGCCGCCCAGTCCCCGCGATCGGCCCCGAGCCGGATGCGCTCGGACATTCGTCCCTCACGGCCGATAACGTCCGAGACACGGCGGAATTCCGCCTCACGCCGTTGTTGGCGATCGATGAGCTCGTTGAGCTGTTCGGCAAGCTGACCGATGGGACCCTCGCGCCCCGGCAACCGCACGGAAAATCGCCGTCCCGGAAGGCCCGGACCGCGTTCTGCACGGCGGTCAGGTCGGCGATCGGCACGCTCACCATGCGCGCGGGAGCGCGGCGGCTTCGTCCGGGGGTCTCGACGCTCACGTGCTTCTCCTTGGCCAGTGGGGGGCAGCCGCCGCTGCTCACGACGCGGCGATAGATGCGTTTTGCGGCATCCGTATCCTGACGCGCCAGGATGTCCCCTGTGCAGCGGATCGCCGATCTCGTCGGAGACGAACGTGCGCCGGGCCTCGCGCGGCGCTTCGTCCTCGCCGTCCTCGCGGACGCCGGGCTCGGCGAACTGGCCGAAATCGCCGCCCTGCTGGTCACCGAATTGGCGACAAACGCGGTGGTGCACGGCGGAAGCGACCTGCAGGTCGAGGTGACCCGGGACGGGGCGCAGGCCACGATCGCGGTGCGGGACGCCGACACCGGCCCGGTCGTGACCGCACCCCAGCTCGCCCCGCTGGGCGAAGGTGGCCGGGGACTGATCTTGGTCAATGCACTCGCCGAATCATGGGGGACCGTGCATAGCGTTGGGCGAAAGACGGTGTGGTTCACCCTGGCCGCCGGACCGGTCGAGGTCCAGGTGAGCGCCAACGGAGCGGCTGGACCCCCGCTGCCGGCCGTGGAGATCGAACGTAGGTTGGCCGCATTGGTCCTCGAGCCGCGGATGCGCCGGTCGCTGACCCCTGAGGAGCACCTCGGCGAGCTGGCATCCAGGGTGGCCGAAGCCACCGATTGCGACAGCGTCGAGATCTCGCTGGAGCTGGATCCAGTCCTCAAGCTGCGCCGGGGTGTAGCGGTCGAGCCCGCCGTGCGGCTCCCGGTCTGGCACGGCGAGCGCCAACTGGGCACCCTGGGTCTGCATAGGTCCGACCAGATGGGCCCGGTCGACCTGGAGACGCTCGCCTTCTGGCGGGTGGCAGCCTCCCTGGTCGGAATGGTGGCAGCCGAGGCTGGCCTGCTGGAACTCGGCCGGCGCCGCGAGGACCGTCTTGATCTGTTGGCCGAGGCGACCGAACTGCTCGCCGGCTCCCTCGATGTCAGCCTCACCTTGGCGCTGGTGGCCCAGATCGTCGTTCCCCGCATCGCGGAGTGGTGCGCCGTCTATGAGGTCGATGAGCGCGGGCGTACCCGGCGGGTCGCTATCCACCACATCCGGGAGAGCGAGCTGGATGCGTTAGGCGCGTTGCTGGACGACGACCCGGAGCTGCGGTCGGTTGTCGCCGCCGCCGCGAACGGGCCTGGCGTGCACCGCCCACCCGCAACGGTGCTGGTCGCTGGACACCGGACGCACGTGGCGGCGCTTGCGCTCAATGCCAGGTCGAGGACCCTGGGGGTGCTACTACTCGGCCGGGCTGACCCGCTGGTCGCGATGGACTTGATGACCGCCGAGGATCTCACCCGGCGTGCTGCGCTGGCGGTCGACAACGCTCGGCTGTACGCCACGCAGGCCGATACTGCCACCTCCCTGCAACGCTCCCTGCTGGCGGCGGATCTGCCGATGCCGGCCGGTTGGCAGCTCGCCGCCCGTTACCACTCTGCGTCGCCTGGCCTTGCCGTCGGCGGCGACTTCTACGACGCGTTTGAACTGCCGGACGGCTCCACCGTCATCGCGCTGGGGGATGTCTGCGGAAAGGGGGCCCAGGCGGCCGCCATCACCGGTGTCGCTCGGGACGTGCTCAGGTTGCTGCTCACCGAGGGTTACGCCCTGCCCGACGCCCTGCGCAGACTCAATACCGTGTTGCGCGACCGGCCGGCGGGGGCCCGTTTTTGCACCGTGGCGCTATGTCGGCTGGTTCGGACCGGCGCCGGTGCCGAGGCGGAGGTGTGCCTGGCCGGCCACCCGGAACCCGGTCCATGTCTCGGTCGAAGGAGCGCGCCTCATCGGTCACCCCGGCAGCCTCATCGGGGTACTGGACGACGAGGATCTGTGCCTACCGACCGCCACCGTGGCGCTCGCACCTGGCGATCTGCTGGTGCTCTACACCGATGGGGTCACCGAGCGACGTGAGGGTGAACGCATGTTCGGCCAGCACGGGTTGGTGGCCACCCTGGGCGGCGCCTACCGGGACACCGCGGCACAGGCGGCCCTCCGGCTTGAGGCCGCCGCGGAGGACTTCGTCGACACCCCGCTGCGCGATGACCTCGCCATCGTCGTGGCCCGCATCCACGTTCCCGGCTGATGAGCCGGCGCCATCGTCCGAGTGGTGCGGTCTTGTGCGCCGCGCTGCTGGGAATGTCCGTCCTCCCGGCATCCGCAGCGGCGGCATCGCCGAGCACGTTCGCCCAGCCGCGGCCGCCGACTCCGCAACAATGTCTCGCCGCCTCGGGTGGCCGCTGCCTCACCCCGGCCGCCCTGCGCGCCGCCTATGGCTTGCCCCCTCTCGGGGCACCCGGCCCCACCGGAAGGGGCGTGACGGTCGGGGTGGTCGTCTCCTTTGGGTCGCCCACCATCGCCGCTGACCTCGCCGTGTACGACCGGCAATACGCCCTGCCCGCCCTGGATCTGCAGATCGTCTCCCCCGCCGGAAAGCCCCCCCCGTTTGACTCCCACGATCATGATCGACTGGGTTGGGCCGGCGAGACCACCCTGGATGTGGAGATGATCCACGCGATCGCGCCGGGAGCGAGGATCTTGTTGATCACCACCCCGGTCAGCGAAACCGAAGGCCTGCAAGGCTTCCCGGAGATCATCCGCAGCGAGAACGCGGTGCTGGGAAGTGTCGACGTGCTCAGTCAATCGTTTGCCGCGACCGAGCCCACCTTCGACTCGGCCGATCAAATTCGGCAACTGTCTCGGCAGATCTACCCGCGGGCAAAGGCCGTCGGGGTGACCGTGGTCTCCGCTTCCGGTGACAACGGCCCGGTCGATGCCACCAACGATGGGCAGACACTGTTCGCGCGGGCGGTGACCGACTGGCCGGCCAGCGACCCGCTGGTGACCGCCGTCGGCGGAACGCGCGTGCAGGTGGGCGCCGACGGCCGGCGCATCGCCCCGGACTCTGCCTGGGGGGGCCGCGCGGGCGCTGGAGCGGGCGGCGGCGGCCGCAGCGAGGTCTTTGGCAGGCCGGGCTTCCAGGACGCGGTAGCGGCCGTAGTCGGTCCCCACCGTGGCGTTCCGGACGTGGCACTCGACGCGGCAGTCGCCGGCGGATTGATCATTTACGGCTCTTACAGCGGCGGCGGATGGACGGTGGGTGGCGGTACCAGCCAGGCAACGCCGCTGCTTTCCGGTGTGGTCGCCCTCGCCGACGAGAAGGCGGGCGCCCGACTGGGATATCTCAACGACGTGCTCTACCGGCTGGGCGCGGCCGGGGGCATCCGGGACATCACCGCCGGGAGCAACGATCTGGTGGACGCAGCTGGGCACCGCAACCCGGTGCCCGGATACGGTGCCACGCCGGGATATGATCTGGCGACCGGCTTGGGCAGCATCGACGCCTCCCGTTTCGTGCCGGCACTGGTCGCGGCCCGGCGCGGACACACTCTGCCGCTGGCCGGTGCCGCCGGACCCCCAGACCCAGGTGCGACGGGGACGGCATCGCCGCCCGCCGGTCCGGTTGGACCCGGTCCCGGTCCGGGATCGGCGCCCCACCAGCGAGTGGTCTCCCGGTCGGCGGGCCACGGCCTCGCGCTGCCGGTGCTCGGTGCGGGAGCAGCAGTCGCGTTCCTGGTGGCGGGAGTGCTGGGGATCCGCACGATGATCTTGCGTCGGCGCAGACGATCAGGAGCCATGCGGTAGTGTTGCCTCCCGAAACCCGCGCCCCCTTAGCTCAGTCGGCAGAGCGTCTCCATGGTAAGGAGAAGGTCTACGGTTCGATTCCGTAAGGGGGCTCGTGCGACCAAGGACCGGCAGGGCTGGTCCATCCCGGCGGTGTAGCTCAGTCTGGCAGAGCAAGCGGCTCATAATCGCTGTGTCGCCGGTTCAAGTCCGGCCACCGCTACACTGTTGTGGATTATTGTTGTGCGCCGGCCGCGGCGCACCCCGAGGGAAGCGAGTGGGCCCGCATGGCCGCCACCGATGTCCGACCGAAGATCACTATGGCCTGCGTGGGGTGTAAGAACCGCAACTACATCACCAAGAAGAACCGGCGAAACGACCCCGACCGGATCGAGCTGAAGAAGTTCTGTCCGACCTGCCGCACGCACACCGCGCACCGCGAAACCCGCTAGGGACCCGGGTGCCGATCAATCGCGAGTTCATCGGGCGCGAGTATCCGGCTTCGGAGGTCTACGAGGTCGGTCGGGAAAAGATTCGGGACTTCGCGGTCGCGATCGGTGACCTGAACCCGCTCTACGTGGATGTTGACGCTGCGAAGGGCGCCGGCTATCCCGACGTGATCGCTCCACCCACCTTCCTCACCGTCTTGGGCTTTCGTTTTGCCATGGATGGTCCCATTGTCGATCCGGGTCTGGGGTTGAACTACGCGCTCGTGGTGCACGGTGAGCAACGCTTCCTCGCTCACCGCCCAGTGCAAGCCGGTGATCGCCTGGTGAGCACCAGCATCATCGACGACATCAAAGACGCGGGGCGCAACGAGCTCATGGTCACCAGAACCGAGGTCAGCACCGAGACCGGCGAGCAGGTCGCCACGATCTACTCCACTGTCGTCAGCCGGGGGACCGCAACAGGAGGGAAGGCCTGATGGCACGTAAGTCCTTCGCCGAAGTCAGCGTGGGGGAGGTCCTTCCCGAGCGGGTTTTCCCGGTGCAACGGGTCAATCTCATTCAATACGCGGGCGCCTCTGGCGACGCCAACATCATTCATTGGAACGAGCGTATCGCGACGGCAGTCGGCCTGCCGAACGTCATCGCGCACGGGATGTTCACCATGGCGCAGACCGGTCGGATGGTCACTGACTGGGTGGGCGATCCAGGCGCCGTACTGGAATACGGGGTGCGTTTCTCCCGCCCGGTCGTGGTACCCGATGACGACAAGGGGGCCACGCTGACGGTCGCCGCCACGGTGGAGGCGATCGACGAGCACGACAAGACGGCGACCTTGAATATCACCGCTAGCGTTGAGGGGGACAAGGTGCTGTCCGGGGCACGAGCGGTGGTTCGCCTCGGTTGAGCGCCGGGCTACCTTGCCTCGGCCAGCAGCGATGACAACCGGTTGAGGCCCTCGAGGAGGTCCTCATCTCCCATGGCGTAGGAAAGCCGGAAAAAGCCGGGGGTTCCGAACGCCTCCCCGGGGACGACGGCGACCCCTGCCTGGTCGAGAACCACCTCGGCAAGCTGCGCGGAAGTGTGCGATGTCTGCCCGCGCACCGATCGGCCGAGGATTTCCTGGACCGACGGGTAGCAGTAGAAGGCGCCATGGGGCTCCGGGCAGCTCACCCCCGGGATGTCGGCCAGCATCCGGTGCATCAGCCGGCGACGCCGGTCGAACGCCTCGCGCATCTGGCCAACCGCTTGCAGGTCACCACCGACCGCGGCCAGCGCCGCTGCTTGCGCCACGTTCGACACGTTGGAGGTCGTGTGGGATTGCAGGTTGATGGCGGCCTTGACCACGTCAGCTGGCCCGGCGAGCCAGCCAACCCGCCAACCCGTCATCGCGTAGGTCTTGGCCACCCCGTTGACCACCACGCAACGCTCGGCCAGCGCGGGAACCTGCACCGGCATCGACGAAAACTCGGCGTCGCCGTAGACCAGGTGCTCATAGATCTCGTCGGTGAGGACCCACATGTCGTTGTCCACGGCCCACTGGCCGATCGCGCCTACCTCCTCGGGGGAGTACACGGCGCCGGTGGGGTTGGACGGGGAGCAGAACAGCAGCACCTTGGTGCGCGCCGTGCACGCTGCCTCGAGCTGCGAGGTGGTGACCCGATAGCCCCGTTCGGGGGTGCTGAGCACCGGGACGCTGACGCCCCCGGCGAGCGCGATCGCCTCGGGATATGTGGTCCAGTAGGGCGCCGGTAGCAGAACCTCGTCGCCTGGGTCGAGCAGGGTGGCGAACGCCTGATGGACGGCGTGTTTGCCGCCGTTGGTGACCAGCACCTGATTGGCGCCCAGGTGCAGCCCGGAGTCCCGAGCGGTCTTCGCCGCGATGGCGGCTCGCAGTTCGGGCAGGCCGGCTGCGGGGGTGTAGTGGTGCATCTTTGGGTCCCGACAGGCCACCTCCGCTGCGGCCACGATGTGCGCGGGAGTGGGGAAGTCCGGTTCGCCGGCGCCGAATCCGATGACATCCCGGCCGGCCGCCTTCAGCGCCTTGGCCTTGGCGTCGACGGCGAGGGTCGCCGACTCGGCGATGGCGCCTACCCGCCCCGATAGACGGCGGGCACCTCGGTTCGGTGCACCCTGGGCGCCCATTGCTGCGTGGGTGGCACTCATGCCCCGATCGTCGCACGTCCCCCCGGGGTACACTCATGGCTCCGGGTCGCTTCGGCCCTGTCTCGGCGCGTCCGGCGCCGAAGGGGCGTGGCTCAACTGGTAGAGCACCGGTCTCCAAAACCGGCGGTTGGGGGTTCGAGTCCCTCCGCCCCTGCACGACCAGCACTGCGGCTCGTACCAGCCGATCCGAATCCGGATCCCGCACCCGGGGTCCGCGAACAGAACTGACGAGGGGACAGGCGATGGCCGCCGAGATGCAGCCGGGTTCGGTCGGCGCCCAGGAGCCACCGGCGCCGAAACCCGCGCCGCTCGCCGCTGGCGGCAGGCGCGGAGGAGGGCCACGCAAACCGGGCCCCGCGCGGCGCACCCAGCTCTATTACCGGGAGACCGTGAGTGAACTGCGCAAGGTCATTTACCCGACCCGCAGCGAGCTGGTCACCTACACCACTGTCGTGCTCGTTTTCGTCTCGTTCATGGTGGCCGCCACCTTCGGGCTGGATCTGGTGTTCGCCAAGCTCGATCTGCTGCTGTTCGGCAAATAACTACCAGCCCCACGTAACCCCCCCGACGTAACGAGGTATCCGTCCCGTGTCCGAGTCTGACCATCGCGCCGTCGCCGACGGCGAGTCCCCGCTGACCGCATCGCATGAGGGCGCCTCCCACGCCGACCCTGAGATGAGCGCGGCCGAAGGCGCCGTCACCCCGGGCCGGACTGTGCAAAGCGCGCCGTCGGGCGGTGCCGTCGACGAGCAGGACACACCACAGCTCGCGCCGGACACCGCCACCGAGCAGGTGCTGACCGAGGCCGATCGCCCGACAGAGGCGAGCCAGGAAGCAGAGGTCGACGCGAGCGTCGATGAGGCGGCCGAGCATTCCGAACAGCTCGACCCCATCGCCGAGATGCAGGCCGTGCTGGCCGCGCAACCCGGCGACTGGTACGTCGTGCACACCTACGCCGGCTATGAGAACCGAGTAAAGGCCAACATCGAACAGCGACGTAACTCGCTGAACATGGAGGACTACATCTTCGCGATCGAGGTCCCCACCGAAACTGTGGCGGTGATCAAAAATGGTAAGCGGCAGCAAGTCGAGCAGAAGAAGTTTCCCGGCTATGTCTACCTGCGGATGGACCTCACCGACGAGTCCTGGTCGGTGGTGCGTAACACCCCGAACGTCACTGGTTTCGTGGGGCTGACCAACCGCCCCAGTCCCCTGTCTTTGGCCGAGGTTGCCTCCGTGCTCGCCCAGCCGGGGGAGCCCAAGAAGGCGGCGAGTGGCAGCGGCGACGGTGCCGATGGAAGGGCGGTTCCCCGAGTGGTCGACTTCGAGATTGGCGAATCCGTCACGGTCATGGACGGCCCGTTCGCGACACTTCCGGCGTCGATCTCGGAAATCAATGCTGACGCTCAGCGGTTGAAAGTTCTCGTTTCGATCTTCGGCCGGGAAACGCCCGTTGAGCTTCAGTTCTCCCAGGTCGCCAAGATCTGATCGACGTTTCACCTACCACCAGCCCGTTCGACAGGAAGACGTACATGCCTCCGAAGAAGAAGCTCACGGCGGTCATCAAGCTGCAGATTAAGGCCGGGGTCGCGACACCGGCACCCCCGGTGGGTCCAGCCCTTGGCCAGCACGGCGTGAACATCATGGAGTTCTGCAAGCAGTACAACGCCGCCACCGAGGGCCAGCGTGGTTCGGTGGTCCCGGTCGAGATCAGCGTTTTCGAGGACCGGTCGTTCACCTTCGTCACGAAGACTCCCCCCGCCGCCCGTCTGATCTTGAAGGCCGCCGGTCTGGACAAGGGAAGTGCGGTGCCGCACACCACGAAGGTGGGCAGCGTCAGTCGCGCGCAGGTGCGCGAGATCGCCCAGACCAAGTTGCCGGACCTGAACGCCATAGACCTGGATGCGGCCGAGAAGATCGTGGCCGGCACCGCCCGATCCATGGGCGTCACCGTCACCGAGTGAGGCGTCAGCTCCACCGGGGCATGCGCAAAAGCAAGGCAGCGAGCGGATCGTCCGCCCGCCTGTGGGAGGACCAGCACGGTCCGCCTGACCACGGAGGAAGGTAGCTCCCTATGAAGCGCAGCAAGGCTTACCGCGCGGCCGCGGAGAAGATCGATCCGCTGCTCGCCTACGCCCCCCTCGACGCGGTCCGATTGGCCAAGCAGACCTCGACCACGAAGTGGGACGCGACCGTCGAGGTTGCCCTCCGGTTAGGTGTCGACCCCCGCAAGGCGGATCAGATGGTCCGAGGCACGGTCAGCCTGCCGCACGGGACGGGCAAGACCGTCCGGGTCATCGTGTTCGCGGCGGGGGAGAAGGCCGCCGAGGCGCAAGCGGCTGGAGCCGACGCCGTGGGTTCCGACGACCTCATCGAACGGATCCAGGGCGGGTTCCTGGATTTCGACGCCGCGGTCGCGACCCCCGACCAGATGAGCAAGGTGGGTCGGATCGCCCGCGTGCTCGGCCCCCGGGGTCTGATGCCCAACCCGAAGACCGGAACGGTCACCAACGACGTGCAGAAGGCCGTGACCGACATCAGGGGCGGCAAGATTAACTTTCGGGTCGACAAGCAGGCGAACCTGCACTTCATCATCGGCAAGGCATCGTTCAGCGAGCAGCAACTGGTGGAAAATTACGCGACGGCGCTGGACGAGGTGCTCCGGGCCAAGCCGTCGGCCGCCAAGGGTCGCTACCTGCGCAAGGTGACCGTGGCCACCACGATGGGCCCCGGCATCCCGGTGGATCCAAACCGGACACGGGGCCTGCTGGAGGCAGACTCCGGGCGCCCATGAGCCCACTCCGGCTTGTACTGGCCGGCCCTGCTCACCTTGTGGGGTAACATTCTTCCTGATACCAGTACCGAAGACCGCCGGTCGCTCCCTGGGAGCCGAAGGCCCGTCGTGGAGACGGTCGACCCGCGCAGGTGCCGTGGTGCGTGTCGGGTCGATGGGCCCACCCCGCCGCCGGCGCACCGGCGCCGGGACGAACCCCTCCTGCGGGCCCGGAACACCGGCCCACTGCTCGAAGGAGGCCCGTGCCCGCGACTCGCATTCAGTACAACAAGTCCGCCGCGGTGGCCGAGATCGCGGATTCGTTCCGCAACTCCGCAGCCGCCCTGCTGACCGAATATCGTGGCCTGTCCGTGGGGGAGATCACCGCCCTGCGGCGCGCCCTAGGCGCCGGTACGCAGTACGCGGTGGTCAAGAACACGCTCACCAAAATCGCCGCGTCCCAGGCGGGAGTTGACGGTGTGGAAGCGCTGCTCGCCGGCCCCACGGCCATCGCGTTCGTGGAAGGCGATCCGGTGGAGGCGGCCAAGGGCCTCCGCGATTTCGCCCGCACCCACCCGCTGCTCGTGATCAAGGGTGGTGTTCTCGACGGGCGCCCGCTCTCGGCCGTCGAGATCAACCGGCTCGCCGACCTCGAATCGCGTGAAGTGCTCCTGGCCAAGCTGGCGGGGGCCATGAAGGGGTCGCTTTCCCAGGCGGTGGGGTTGTTCGCCGCCCCGCTGACCCAGGTGGCGCGACTTGCGGTGGCCTTGCGGGACGTCAAGGCGGCTGCCGAGCCGGACCCATCCGAGCCGGACCCTTCCGAGCCGCACCCATCGAAGCCGGACCCTTCCGAGCCCGCCCCCCAGACCGGCGCGGATCCTTCCACCGAGGCCGCTCCCGCGCCGGGCGACCCACCCACCGAAGGCGGCAGCTCCGAGACCGCACCAGGGCAGGAGCCGGCTGAGCCGGCCGCTGCTACGCCTGACGCCTGAATTTGCTCGCCGCAGCAACCCAACGACGCACGTCCCGACGGAAGGAAGCACCAGATCATGGCCAAGCTCAGCACCGACCAGCTCCTCGACGCGTTCAAGGAAATGACGCTTCTTGAACTGTCGGAGTTCGTGAAGCAGTTCGAGGAGACTTTTGGCGTGACCGCGGCTGCCCCGGTGGCCGCGGCGGCTGCGCCGGCGGGCGGCGGTGGCGCCGCTGCCGCCGAGGTCGAGGAGCAGGAGGAGTTCGACGTCGTCCTGGAGGCCGCCGGCGACAAGAAGATCCAGGTGATCAAGGAGGTGCGGACCCTGACCAGCCTCGGGTTGAAGGAGGCCAAGGACCTCGTCGACGCCGCGCCCAAGGCCGTGCTGGAAAAGGTTACCAAGGAGGCTGCCGAAAAGGCGAAGACCGTCCTGGAGGGCGCCGGGGCCAAGGTCAGCGTGAAGTAGATCGCCTCTGTTGACCTACGAAGCGCCCGTCGCCCCTCGCGGGGGCCGACGGGCGCTTCGCGTTGGGGGGCGATCCGGCACCGACGCCTCGATCTACCGGAATGTTGGTCCCGCGGACGTGACCTGAAGCACACTTCGTCGTTGAACCGATGGTGACGAGATTATGTCCAGGGCGGGTCGAGACGTAGCCAGCGGGGCGATGGGGTGGTCTGCACCTCACTAGGCCGGATGCTGCATACCCGACCCACCCATATCCCGTAGTGTGTGCTTTTCGTCACAGTTGGGCCTTCACCGCGCCAGAAAGGACCGTTCGTGGGCGTCGAGATCAGGGTGGAAGGCCTGACCAAGCGTTTCGGGCGCCAGGTCATCTGGGAGGACGTGACCCTCACCCTGCCGAAGGCGGAGATCAGCGTTCTCCTCGGCCCATCCGGGACCGGCAAGTCAGTGTTCCTCAAGTGCCTGATCGGCCTGCTGAAGCCCAACGCTGGCTCGATCTTCATCGACGGCACCGACATCACCCGGGTGAAGGAAGGCCAGCTCTACGACATCCGAAAGCTGTTCGGGGTGTTGTTCCAAGACGGCGCGCTGTTCGGGTCACAGGACCTCTACGACAACATCGCCTTCCCGCTGCGCGAGCACACGAAAAAGCGCGAGGGGGAGATCAAGAAGATCGTCATGGAGAAAATTGAGATGGTGGGCCTGGTCGGGGCCGAGAACAAGCTTCCCGGGGAGATCTCGGGCGGGATGCGCAAGCGCGCCGGGCTCGCCCGTGCCCTAGTGCTGGACCCGCAAATCATCTTGTGCGACGAGCCCGACTCCGGGCTGGATCCGGTTCGCACGGCCTACCTTAACCAGCTAATTGTCGATCTCAACACCCAGATTGAGGCGACGTTCCTGATCGTCACGCACGACATCAATACCGCCCGGTCCCTCCCGGACAACATCGGGCTGCTCTACCGACGCCATCTGGCGATGTTCGGCCCGCGGTTGAAGTTGCTCACCAGCCCCGAGCCGGTGGTACGTCAGTTCCTGAACGGGCAGCGTGAAGGGCCGATCGGCATGGCCGAGGAGAAGGATGCGGCGGCGCTTGCCGCAGAGGCCGACTCGGACGTCAAATCGGCAGGGCTCCCTCCGCTGCAGCCGCAGCTGGTGCCGAGCAATGGGGAGCCCCGCCCCACCCAGCTCGGTCCCCTGCTCACCAAGTCGGCGCCGGTCGAGGATGTCCGCGATCTGCTGAAGAAGATGGCGGCCGGCCAGTCTGATGGCGACGGCTTTTTCGCCACCGACGAGCATGGTGAAGTCATCGGTCGCGACCGGCTCTCGCTGATCGTGAGCGGACCGGGGTCGGCGGAGCAGGGCGGCGGCAAGGACGGCAACGCCCAGGGCGGTAAGGACGGCGACGTTCAGGGCGGTAAGGACGGCGACGTTCAGGGGGGTAAGGACGGCGACGCCCAGGGCGGTAGGGACGGCAACGCTCAGCGCGGGGTGCACCTGGGCGGCCGGGAGCAGAGCCCGCAGGAGGGCGACGCCGGTCTCGACGTGATGGCCGACGATGCCGGCGCCAATGGCGAAGAGGATGATCCGGCGCTGGTGACTGCGGCCCACCCGGGTGGCGGCCGCCCGACCCCATTCGGATCGCGCCGCGGTCTGAGCGCGCGCCCGTTTCGGGGGCGTGGCAATACGGCGCCGACGGCCGAGGAACCCTCGGGCCGGGGGCGCCATGCCGTGCACCCCGATGCCGGTCCGGACAGTGAGAGGGACTAGGTGAGCAGCCAAGGCCTCCGCGATGTGTCTCGGTGGCGGCCGTGAGCGCATTCCCGCTGGGCGCATTCCGCCAGACGGGTAGCTTTTTCGCGCTGTCGCTTGACACCGCGCGAGCCAGCTTTCGCCGTCCCTTCCAGGCGGCGGAATTCTTGCAGCAGGCCTGGTTCATCGCCAGCGTCACGATCGTGCCGACGATGCTGGTGTCGGTGCCGTTCGGAGCGGTCATCGCGTTGCAGCTTGGGAACCTGTCGCGTCAGGTCGGCGCGCAGTCCTTCACCGGGGCGGCGGCGGTCCTTGCGATCGTGCGCGAAGCCGGGCCCATCGTCACCGCGCTGCTGATCGCGGGGGCCGGCGGCTCGGCGATCTGTGCGGATCTCGGCGCCAGGACGATCCGTGAGGAGATCGACGCCATGGAGGTGCTCGGCATCTCCCCGATCCAACGCCTGGTGGTCCCGCGCGTGCTGGCGTGCATGTTCGTTGCCGTCCTGCTCAACGGGCTGGTCAGCGTCGTCGGGGTGATGGGCGGCTACTTCTTCAACGTGATATTGCAGCACGGCACCCCGGGTGCCTACTTGGCGTCATTCACCGCGTTGGCGCAGGTGCAGGACATTTACGCCGGGGAATTCAAGGCGCTCATATTCGGCCTCATCGCCGGCCTAGTCGCTGCCTACCGCGGCCTGAACCCGAAAGGCGGACCCAAGGGCGTCGGGGACGCCGTCAACCAGTCCGTGATCATCACGTTCTTGCTGCTGTTCCTCACCAACACGGTCATCACGACGATCTACTTCCAACTCGTTCCACCGAAGGCGGTCTGATGGCCTTCGTCGAGACCTTGCCCAGGCCGATCCGGGCACCCATTCGGGCCGGGGCAAATGTCATTGGCCGCGGCGGAGCAAGCCTGGATCGCCTGGGAGATCAACTCTCCTTCTATGCGCGGGCACTTGGTTGGCTGTACAAGACCGTGCTGCGCTACAAGAAGGAGGTTCTTCGGCTGATCGCAGAGGTGAGCCTGGGGAGCGGCTCACTGGCGGTCATCGGGGGAACGGTGGGCGTGATCGCCTTCCTCACGTTCTTCACCGGGGCGGAGGTCGGGCTCGAGGGCTACCAGGGCCTGGACCAAATCGGCATCGCCCGGTTCGCCGGTTTCATCTCCGCCTACTTCAACACCCGTGAAATCTCCCCGATCGTGGCCGGCCTGGCCTTGTCGGCCACCGTCGGCTCAGGTTTCACCGCGACCCTCGGTGCCATGCGCGTCAACGAGGAGATAGACGCCCTTGAGGTGATGGGCATCCCCAGCATCCCGTATCTGGTGACGACCCGGATCGTTGCCGGCATGGTCGCAGTCGTACCGCTGTACGTGGTGGGTCTGCTCTCGAGCTATTTCGCGACACGGTTCATCGTGACAAACTTCTATAATCAATCGGTGGGCACCTACGACGCGGCCTTCCACTCATTTCTGCCGCCACAGGACGTGATCTACAGCTTCTTCAAGGTGCTGATCTTCGCGATCGTCATCGTGCTGATCCACTGCTATTACGGCTACAACGCGGCGGGCGGCCCGGCTGGAGTGGGCGTCGCGGTGGGGCGAGCCGTACGAACCGCCATAGTCGCCATCAATGTGATCGACTTCTTCCTGTCGTTGGCCATCTGGGGCGCCAGCGCGACCGTCCGGATCGCGGGGTAGCGCCGTGCTCAAGCGACTGCGCAAACGCGTGCTGGGTGTGCTGTTCCTGGCGGTGGTCGGGGGTCTCCTGGCGCTCTCGGTCGCTGTCTACAACAAGACCTTCACCTCGAGCGTGAACGTAAAGTTGGAGGCCGGCCGGATCGGGCATCAGCTCGTCGTGCCGGCCGACGTCAAGCTGCGCGGAATTATCGTCGGTGAGGTGCGGTCGACGCATTCCGACGGTGCTAACGCCACCCTGGACCTGGCCCTGCAGCCGGACAAGGCAAAGCAAATCCCGTCCAATGTGGTAGCCCGGATCTTGCCGAAGACGCTGTTCGGGGAAAAGTTCGTGGACCTGATCCTGCCGAGCGCGCCGGCCCCGACGCACTTCGGTCAGGCCGGGATAAAGAACGTGATCAATCTCGATCATTCATCGACGGCGATCGAGGCCGAACAGGTCTTCAACGATCTGGTTCCCCTCCTGCAGACCCTTCAGCCCGTCGAGTTGAACATGACATTGTCCAATCTGGCCCAGGCGCTGCGTGGACGGGGCAACAAGCTCGGCGACAATCTGGCCCGAACGGACACCTACTTCGCCGCGCTCAACCCTGACTTGAAGAACATCGAATTCGACATTTCTGGCCTCGCCGACCTGGCCACCAACCTCAACGCCGCAACGCCGGACCTGCTGGCGACGGCCCGCCAATTCGCCGTAAACTCCCGCACGCTGGTGCAGAAGAGCGATGTGTTCACCCAATTCCTGGTGGACACCCGGAGCTTCGCTGGTACGACGACCACCTTCCTCAACCAAAATGAGCGGAACCTGGTGCAGTTGGCTCAGATCTCGGTGCCGCAGCTGGCGCTGCTGGCGCAGTACTCGCCGGAATTCCCGTGTCTGCTGCAGGGCCTGACCAAGATCGAGCCGGTGCTGGGCAGAACCCTCATCCCGCTGGCCGGTCAAAGCCCTGGCCTGCACATCGACCTGCAGGTGATCAACCAGCCCAACGGATACACCTACCCGAAGGACAAGCCGGACTACACCCTGAACCGCAACGCGTCCTTCGCCGGCCCACGTTGCTACGGGCTGCCCGGCGCCCCTGACAAGGCGGTGGGTTCCACGCCACCGGTCAACAGCGGCGGGAACCCTCCCGCCGGTCAGGTATCTGCGCAGAGCAACAGCCCGGCGGTGCAATTGGCCACGATCCTCGCGGCCCCAGAGTTGGGTGTCGCCGGCAGCGATGTGCCCGACATCGCGACGATCCTGTCCGCGCCCCAACTGGCCGGGATGGCGGTCACGGTCCGATGAACACCGGCACCGTCAAGGCCTTCGTGTACCTGGTGATCTTCGGGATCATCACCAGCCTCCTGACCTACGTGCTCGCCGTCACCATCAAAAACGGCAGTGTGGGTTCGACGATTAGCTACCAGGCGCAGTTCAGGGACAGCACGGGGCTGCTCGTCGGTGACGACGTGCGTATCTCTGGAGTGCGAGTCGGGCAGGTCACCGGCGTCAAGCTGGTTACCGACCCCCGCGACAAGACCCACCGGGTCTCGCAGGCCAAATTCGGCCTGGACAAGACCATTCCCCTGCACCGCTCAGTGAAGGCCGTGCTGCGCTACCGGAACCTCGTAGGCCAGCGCTACCTCGACCTTCAAGAGACTCCCGGGTCAGATGCGGTGTACCGCAAGAATCAGATCATCGGGCTCGATCACACTCAGGATGCGCTGGACCTGACGACCCTGTTCGATGGTTTCCGTCCCCTGTTCACCGCACTCAGCCCGGCGGACACCAACAAGGTCGCCTACGAGGTGATCCGCACGCTGCAAGGCGAGGGCGGCACGATCAACAGCCTGCTGGCCAGCACCGCTTCGCTGTCCAGTTCCATCGCCCAGCAGGACGCGGCGATTGGTTCGCTGGTCAGCAACCTCACCAGTGTTCTGACCACTGTTGATGATCGCAGTGGGCAATTGCAGGATCTCATCATCCAACTTCAGCAGCTGGTCACTGGGCTGGCCGGGGACCGCGGAGCGATCGCCGCCTCGCTCGGTAACGTGAACCTGCTCACCGTGAGCACCACCAGATTGCTGCAGAACATCCGGCCCTCCTTGCCCACCGACCTTGCTCAACTCTCCGCGGTCACCAACACCCTGGCGACGACCTCGATCACGGTGAACGGGCATCGGGTCAACCAATTAGACGAGTTCCTGCAGCGTTTCCCCAGCAAGCTGAACTCGATCGTCCGCACCGCGACCTACGGCTCCTGGTTCAACTTCTACCTGTGCGACTCGGATGTGAAGCTCGGTATCAACGCAGACGTGCGACTGCACAATACGAACTCGGCCATCTGCGGGACGGGTAACGGCTGATGACCCAGTTCCGCGAACGCAATCCGGTCCCGATCGCCCTCGTCGGGATCGTCGGCCTCGTTGCGTTGATCTTGCTGGTGTTCAACGCCGGCAACTTGGCCGTGCTCGGCGGCGGCGGCCCCACTTTCCACGCAGACTTCGTGGAAGCCAGCGATGTCAAGGCGAACTCTGACGTGCGGATCGCCGGCATCAAGATCGGTCACGTCACCTCGATCGGCATCCAGGCAGACCACGTACGGATCGGAATGCAGCTCGATCCCGGTACCAAGATTGGGAACCAGACGCGGGCCGACATTCGCATCAAGACACTGCTCGGGCAGATGTACGTCGCGTTGACCCCGGACGGGGCCCAAAACCTCAACACCCGCCAGGACATCCCGCTCAGCCGTACCTCAACGCCGCTGATCGTCACAGCGGCCTTCGAGGGGCTGGCCAGCAACGTGCAGTCCATCGACGTCACCCAGCTGCAGACCTCGTTCAACACTCTCGCGGCCACGTTCAAGGACACCCCCGCGAACGTCGGCAGGTCGCTGGCTGGGCTGGCCGCGCTCAGCCGCACCATTTCCTCGCGGGATGCGCAACTGCAGCAGCTGTTGGACCGCTCCCGGAACGTCAGCGCGACCCTTGCCTCCCGCAACACCGAGATCAACAAGCTGATCTACGACGGCGACACGGTGCTTAACTTGGTGCAGCAGCAGCGCGACGTCATCCACGCCCTTTTGATCAATACTTCGGAGCTAGCGCGCCAGATCAGCGCGTTGGTAGCGGAGAACACCGCGCAGCTGCAGCCGGCGCTGCGCAACCTCAAGGGAACAACCGACATCCTCACCAAGGACCAGAAACAGCTTGATCAGGGCATTCACCTGCTGGCGCCGTTCGTGCGCGACTTCACCAACACGCTGGGGAACGGGCGGTGGTTTGACACCTTCGTGCAGAACATCTCCGACCTGGCCACGCCCGGCTGTTTCACCTCCACCGTGGTCCTCAACGGCAGGTCGACCGCCCTTCCCTCCAGCGGTGGGCCCGGCGTGGGGAGCTGCTCGTGATCTCGCGTCTGGTGACCCGGATCGGCCGGCCGCTGTCGCTCCTGGTCGCCATCGCCCTGGTCGCCGCGCTTGGGCTCGTTGCCTACCGCGTTGTGGCCAGCGCGAGCACCAAGCAGCTCACCGCCTACTTCCCGCGGACGGTGGGCCTCTACAAGGGCTCTGCGGTGAAGGTCCTGGGCGTCGATGTCGGGCAGGTCACCCACATCACCCCGCAAGGCACCCGGGTGCGGGTCGATCTCGAATATGACGCAAGCCGCAAGTTGCCCCTCAACGTGGGCGTAGCGCTGGTGCCGCCCTCGATCGTTTCCGACCGGTATTTACAGCTGACGCCGGCCTACACCGGCGGCGCGCCCCTGAAGGACCACGCTGTCCTGCAGGAGGATCACACCGTGGTCCCCGTCGAGCTGGACGCGATCTTCGGCAGCCTGAACGATTTGAACGTCGCCCTCGGCCCCACCGGGGCCAACAAGAGTGGCGCGTTGACAAGGTTGGTGGACGTGGGCGCCGCAAACCTCAAGGGCAATGGCGCCGCCTTCAACCAGACGTTGCGGGGCTTCTCGCAGGCCATCACCGCCCTGTCCGATTCTAGGGGCGCGCTGTTCGGCACGATCACCGAGCTGCAAAAGTTCACCACCAACCTTGCCCAGAACGACGGGGGGGTCCGGAAGGTCAACAAGGACCTGGCGGCCGTCGCCGCCCAGCTGGCCGGTGAGCGCCAAGACCTCGGCGCTGCCTTTGCAAATCTGGCGACTGCCCTGGGTCAGGTGAACACCTTTGTCTCCTCCAACCGCACCCTGCTCAAGTCGGATGTCACCGCGCTGAAGCAGGTGACCGGTGGTTTGGTCAGTGAGCAGCAGGCGCTGAAAGAGGCGGTTGACCTTGCCCCGCTCGGTTTGCACAACCTGGCCGGTGCATTCGACGCGCAAGCCGACAATGGAAAGGGGGTGCTGCGCACCCGCACCAACGTTGACCCCAATTCGATTGCCTGCGCGTTGATCAAGAGCCTGGCCGGTCCGGCCGGCACCGCGGTGAACTGCAACACGGTCCCCGGCGGTAGCAGCGGCGGAAACCCGCTCGGTGGGGTGCTCCCACCTGGCGCGCCGCCCCCGGGCGGTCTCGCCGGCATCCTTGGTGGCCTGCCCGGCCACACCCTTGGCGATGTGTTGAGGGGGGCGGCCAGATGAGCGCCCGGCGAACCCTGCTCGCTGTCGTCGCCGCCGCGACTCTCACGCTCACGTCCGGCTGCGGTTTCTCCGGGCTGTACGGGAAGAACCTGCCAGGCAGCGTCGGGGGCCCGCTGTCCAGCGTCAAGACCTACACCGTCACAGTGCTGTTCGACGATGTGCTCGACCTGGTGCCGCAATCCGCGGTGAGGGTCAACGACGTGACAGTAGGCACGGTCGAGAAGATCTCGCTGATGGCCGACCCGAGCACCAAGACGTTCAAAGCCAAGGTGATCTGCAAGGTCAGCAAGTCCGTTCAGCTGCCGCAGAACGCCACTGCCCTGCTCGAGGAGACCAGCCTGCTCGGGGAGAAGTTCATCGAGCTACAGTCGCCGCCGACCGCTTCGGTGGGTCAGCTCAAGGACGGTGCGGTGATCCGGGACGGATCCACCAGCGCCTACCCCGACGTGGAGCAGGTCTTCGGAGTCCTGGCGAGCGTGCTCAACGGCGGCGGCCTGGAGAAGCTGCAGACCATCAATGTGGAACTCACCGCGGCACTCTCCGGTCGGGAGAACAAGGTCCGCGACGTGCTGCGCCAGCTGGACACCTTCGTCGGGGGATTGGACACCCAGAAGAGCCAGATCACCCGTGCCATCCAGAGCCTGGACAAGCTGTCGATCGACCTCAACCGGAACACGGACAGCATCAAGATCGCGCTGCGGGATCTCGCCCCGGGCATCCACGTCCTGTCCGAGAACCGCAGCAACCTCGTCAAGCTCCTGCAGGGGCTTTCCGAGCTGGGCGTGGTATCCACCCGGGTCATCAACGAAAGCGTCGATGCGACCAAGACCGACCTCGCTTTGCTTGCGCCCATCCTGACTCGGCTCAACCAGGCGGGGGCGGCGCTCCCTGGCTCGCTCGAACTGCTGTTCGACTTCCCCTTCCCGCGTGATGCCACCAACGGCATCCCTGGGGACAACACCAACCTGACGGCGAGCGTCGACGGCAGCTCGGTCTGCAACGCCACCCAGCTTCAGCCGCTGTGCAAGCTGCTTGGCATCACCCCCGGCGGCCCGTTGCTGCCGCCGCTGCCCATCCCCACGGCATTGCCGACCGGTTTGCCCACCATTTTGCCGACCGTTTTGCCGACCGTTGTGCCGACCGTTGTGCCGACCGTTGTGCCGACCGTTGTGCCGACCGTTGTGCCGACCGTGTTGCCCACCGTTTTGTCGACCACGCCGAACCCGCTGTCTATCTCGCCTTCTGGGTTACCCCCCATACCTGGCGGCAACGGTGGTAACAGCGGATCAGGCGGCGGCCTGCTCGGGCCCTTGCTGGGGGGCACCAGATGATCTCCCGCACGGTCAAGGTTCAGTTGCTGATATTCGTGCTGATCTCCGTTCTCGGGATCATCTACGCGGGCTTTTCCTACGTCGGGATCCGCAGTGTCGGTCCGCTCCGGCTGCAAGCCGACCCGTACAAGGTTTCCGTTCAGCTGCCCTCTTCTGGCGGGATCTTCCCCAACGCGTTGGTCACCGATCGCGGCTACACGGTCGGCAAGGTAGACGCGCTCCAGCTCGATGGTGACGGGGTCAAGGCAATCCTGGCCATCGATCACAACCGCAAGATCCCGGCCGACGTCACCGCGCAGGTCGCCAACCTCTCGGCGGTCGGTGAGCAGTACATCGATCTCACGCCGCAGTCGGACAGCGGCCCGTACCTGAAGAACGGAAGCGTGATCCCGCGTTCACGGGCGGCCGTACCGGTCGATGACGCGACGCTTCTGCTCAACCTGGACAAGCTGGTGAACAGCGTTGACCGGCAGAACCTGCAGACGGTGATCGCCGAGCTCGGGAAGTCTTTTGATCACACCGGTCCAGACCTTCAACGGCTGATCGACGAAGGCAACAACCTGTTGGTTTCCGCCCAGGCTGCGCTCCCGCAGACACTTACGTTAATCAACGACGGCCGGACGACGCTGCAGACCCAGCGTGACGTCAGCGGGGATCTGCGCAGCTTCTCCAGCAATCTGAACCTGCTTTCCCAGCAGTTCGTGGCCAGCGACCCGGACGTGCGAAGGCTCTTCGACAACGGCGTGGCCAGCGCCCAGACGCTGCAGGCAGCGATTTCGGAGAATTCTAGTGACCTGGGTGTGCTCGCCGGCAACCTGGTCACCCTCGGCCAGATCAACGTCGTCCGGCTGCCGGCGATCGAGCAGACCCTGATTCTCTACCCGTTGAACGTCGCCAACGGGTTCCTGGGGGCCCGCGATGGGGTTGCCCAGTTCGGCGCGGTCACCACCACCGCCCCCACCGACTGCACGTCTGGCTACCAATCGACCAAGCACAGATCCGAGCGCGCGGGCAACCCGGCCTACGGGCTCGGCGGCCCGGCGAACCTGAACACCCTGTGCCAGGCACCGGACCAGGCCGGCCAGGGCGCTGGCGCCGCCGAAGCCCGAGGCGCATATCTGGCCCCCCGACCCCCTGGGGACACCACCGCGACGCGGGGTGGTGCAGTAGGCACCACCGGCAGCAACAGCCAACCCAGTTACGCGTTCGCCGGTTATGACAGTCAGGGCCGGTTCAGCGGCCCCAACGGCAAGGCCTACTCCCTCGGCAACGCCGCGGCACAGTCCCAGGCCTTTGGCCCGACGTCTTGGCAGTACCTGCTGGCGGCCAACGCGGCGAACTGAGGGCGCCGCTGCGCGTCGGGGACGTGGCCCCGGCGTCGGCCGTTAGTGTCAGCGAACCGATCCCAGTGGTGCCACGCCCCGCCGGCCCACCCCCCGCACCTGGCCAGAGGAGGACTGCCGATGAGCGCGCGTACCGGTCGCATCCTCACCGTGGCGACCTCGGTGCTGCTGATCATTGCCCTTGCGCTGGGTATCACCTGGGTTGCCCTCGAGCGCGGGGCCAGCGGCAAGGACAGGTCGGCCAGCGCACGAGAGCAGGCCTTGGCCGTGGCACGCCAGGTTGCGGTCAACATCAACTCCTACGACTACGACAAGCTGGGCGCCCAGTTCACCCGCGTGCAGGCAGAGCTGACCGGCAAGGCATTGGCCGATTTTACCCAGAACAAGGACAACATCGCCAAGCAGCTCACCACCAATCAGGAGCACGCCTCAGCGCAGATCCTTGACGCGGCAACGGTTTCGGCCCGCCAGGATGAGGCGACCGAACTGATCGCGCTTGCCATCAGCTTCGTCACCCCCAGGGGCAGGGCCGGCCCGTCGACGAGTTACGCCCAGGTACACCTGGTTCGCAATCAGGGCCGTTGGGTCGTGGATGTGTTCCAGGCGGTGGCCTGATATGCCCGAATTGATATTATTCCCGGCCCGGATCGCACGGGGAGCGCCGCGTGCCTGAGGACCGCACTCGACCGCCGTTTCGCCCCGGCGGTCGCCGCCCGATCCGCCTCGCCGGACACCGGCGGCGCGCCGACGAGGCGCCCGCCGGCACAGCGCCCCCGAGCGGTGAACCGGCCAGCCCCGGTGAGCAAGCTCGACCTGCCTCGGACCTGGACAACGCCCCAGCGGTTCACGAGAGCGCGGGGCCGGAACCGGACAACGCCCCAGCGGTTCACGAGAGCGCGGGGCCGGAACCGGACAACGCCCCAGCGGTTCACGAGAGCGCGGGGCCGGAACCGGTTGACGTCCCACCGGCAGGCGATGCTTCCTCGCCAGCGGAGGACGCCCGCGCCCCGGGCGCTCTTCCCGCAGCGGACCCGCTCCCCTCGGCAGACACCTTGCCCCCGGCCGACCCGGCAGACCCAGCCGCCGTCGCCGGCCGGCCAGCCGACCAGCGGCTCAGCGCGGCGCTGGAACCGGCGTCGGCGGGCTCCGGCCTTAGTTCACCGCCGCTCGCCGGGGAGCCATGGGCCGGGGCGCCCCCCGTTGCTGCTGAGCCCATCGCCACACCTGCCGCAGGGTCAATCGAAAAGGCGCCGGGCCATCCCGGCGCGAGCTACCCCCGGCTGCGCTGGACGCTGCTGGGCTTGGCGCTGGTGGCAGTCGCCCTGCTCGTGTTCGTGACCGTCTTGGCTTACAACCATGTGCAACAGGCAAATCGGCTGTCCACCGCGCGCAGCGACGCGTTGACCGCAGCGACTCGAGCCGGCAAGCCGTTGCTCTCTTACGACTACCGCACTCTTGATCAGCAGGTGCAGATGACCGATCCCCTGCTCACCTCGGCCTACCGGAAGAAATACGACGCCACGATTAACAATGTCGTGCGGACCATCGCGGTACCCAACAAGGCGGTGCTGACCGCCGACGTGAAAGTTGCCGGTGTCCGGGACGTCACGGAGTCGACGGCGAGCGTGCTGCTCTACGCCGACCTGTCCAGCACCAACAACCAGCGCCCCGACACCCGGGTGGATCACACCCCCCTAGTGGTGTGCATGGTGCGCAGCGCTGGGACCTGGCTCGTGGACGACGTCGAAACCAAACTCGGCTTCCAGTGCGGCACCGCTGGTAGCCAGCTACCGGCTCCCGCTCCACCCGCAGCCCGGGCGAGCTCGCCGTCGGCCGCCACCTCGCCCACCACTGCGCCTAGGGCGGTTCCCACGCCCAGCCCCCCGCCGAAGGCGAGCAGCACGCCGGCGCCGCGCTGATCCCGCGCCTCGGCTTCGCGTTGATCCTGCGCCTTCGGCTTCGCGTTGATCCTGCGCCTTCGGCTCCGCGCTGATCCCGCGCCTCTGCTCCGCGCTGATCCTGCGCCTTCGGCTCCGCGTTGATCCTGCGCCTTCGGCTCCGCCCGGTAGGCGCAGAATGGGGCTGGACCGGCCCCGAGGCGACGCGGCCTGGACAGCGGTGTAGCATCTAGCTACATTGTTCGTTTGCGCTGCTCACCGACACGACCCGGGGACGCGATATGCGGCTCGGGTCACTTCGCGTGCCTGCGCTCCGGACCGTGCTCGCCCCGACCCCGAAGGTGACCTGCTTCTGCCCCCTACGCCGGCCGGTCACACCGTCCGACCGCACGGTTCTCCCGACGGTTTTCTGACCCTGCCTTGGACCAGGGCATTCCCTATCGCATGACCCGCCGTTCTCCTTCGCTCGCACCCACCCGCCGCCCCACCCCGCCGCCCCGCAGGATCGTTGGTCCCACGGAGCCGCGTGCACCAGCTGGAAGGACCCCTCGTTGGCTGCCTCGCGCAACAACCGCGTTTCGTTCGCCAAGATCGTCGAGCCGCTAGAAGTCCCCGATCTGCTCGCCGTGCAGCTTTCCAGCTTCGATTGGTTGGTCGGCAACGACGGCTATCGAACCCGTGCCAAGAGCCTAGGCGAGAATCCCGTGTCCGGGCTCGAGGAAATCTTCGACGAGATCTCCCCGATCGAGGACTTCCAGCAGTCGATGTCGCTGTCCTTGCGCGACCATCGGTTCGAGCCGGTGAAGATGTCGGTGGAGGAGTGTAAGGACCGCGATCAGACCTATGCGGCCCCGTTGTTCGTTACCGCCGAGTTCATGAACAACACGACCGGCGAGATCAAGAGCCAGACGGTGTTCATGGGTGATTTCCCGATGATGACGCCAAAGGGCACGTTCATCATCAACGGTACCGAGCGGGTGGTCGTGAGCCAGCTGGTCCGATCCCCTGGGGTGTACTTCGAGCGCAGCCTGGACAAGGTCACCGACAAGGACGTGTACACCGCAAAGGTCATCCCCGGCCGCGGGGCGTGGTTGGAATTCGAGGTGGACAAACGCGACACCGTTGGCGTCCGCATCGACCGCAAGCGTCGCCAGAGCGTGACCGTTCTGCTCAAGGCCCTGGGTTGGTCCGAGGAGCGCATCCGTGAGCGCTTCGGCAACTACCCGTCGATGATGACGACGTTGGAGAAAGACCACACGGTCGGCGAAGACGACGCGCTGCTCGACATCTACCGCAAGCTGCGTCCCGGCGAACCCCCCACGCGGGATGCTGCGCAGGGCCTGCTGAACAACCTGTTCTTCAACGACAAGCGTTATGACCTGCAAAAGGTCGGTCGCTACAAGGTCAACAAGAAGCTCAGCCTCAGCCCCGAGCACACCAGCCGAGTGCTCACCGAGGACGACATCCTCGCCACGATCGAGTACATCGTGAAGCTGCATGCCGGCGAGGGCGATTTCGAGGTCGACGACATCGACCACTTCGGCAATCGCCGGCTACGCACCGTCGGTGAGCTCATCCAGGCCCAACTTCGCACCGGCCTATCCCGGATGGAGCGGGTCGTGCGCGAGCGGATGACAACGCAGGACGTCGAGGCCATCACGCCGCAGACTCTGATCAATATCAGGCCGGTGGTCGCCGCGATCCGCGAGTTCTTCGGTACCAGCCAGCTGTCCCAGTTCATGGACCAGACCAACCCGCTGGCCGGTTTGACCCACCGGCGCCGCCTTTCGGCACTTGGCCCGGGCGGCCTGTCGCGGGAGCGGGCGGGCTTCGAGGTCCGCGACGTACACCCCTCGCATTACGGCCGGATGTGTCCTATCGAGACCCCGGAGGGGCCGAACATTGGCTTGATCGGCGCCCTGTCCACGTTCGCCCGGGTCAACCCGTTCGGTTTCGTCGAGACGCCGTACCGCAAGGTCGTTGCCGGCAAGGTCACGGTCCAAATCGACTACTTGACCGCCGACGAAGAGGACCGGCACGTGGTTGCCCAGGCGAACTCGCCGCTGAGCAAGGACGGCGGCTTCGCCGAGGAGCGCGTCCTCGTGCGCAAGAAGGGTGGCGAGGTCGACTTCATCGCCCCCGACGATGTGGACTACATGGACGTCTCGCCGCGGCAGATGGTGTCCGTTGCCACGGCCATGATCCCGTTCCTTGAGCACGACGACGCCAACCGCGCGTTGATGGGCTCGAACATGCAGCGCCAGGCAGTGCCGCTTCTGCGCAGCGAGGCACCGCTCGTGGGGACTGGCATGGAGGCGAAGGCCGCCCGCGACGCGGGAGCGGTGATCCTCAACGAGAAGGCCGGTGTGGTCGAGGAACTTTCCGCCGACTACATCACGGTCATGGCCGATGACGGCAGCCGCGCCACCTACCGGCTGGCCAAGTTCCGGCGCTCGAACCAGGGCACCTGCGACAACCAGCGGCCGATCGTGGACGAGGGGGACCGGGTTGAGGCCGGCCAGGTGCTGGCCGACGGACCCTGCACCGACAACGGGGAGATGGCGCTCGGCAAGAACCTGCTGGTCGCGTTCATGCCCTGGGAGGGTCACAACTACGAGGACGCCATCATCTTGAGCCAGCGTCTGGTTCAGGAGGACGTGCTCAGCTCGATCCACATCGAGGAACACGAGGTCGACGCCCGGGACACCAAACTCGGCGCCGAGGAGATCACCCGGGACATCCCGAATGTCTCCGAGGAGGTTCTCGCCGACCTCGACGAGCGGGGCATTATCCGGATCGGTGCCGAGGTCACCACCGGTGACGTGCTGGTCGGCAAGGTGACGCCGAAGGGCGAGACCGAACTCACCCCGGAGGAGCGCTTGTTACGCGCCATCTTCGGCGAGAAGGCCCGTGAGGTTCGCGACACCAGCCTGAAGGTTCCGCACGGCGAATCGGGCAAGGTCATCGGGGTCCGGGTGTTCTCCCGTGAGGACGGGGACGAGCTGCCACCTGGCGTCAATGAACTCGTCCGGGTCTACGTCGCGCAAAAGCGCAAGATCACCGATGGCGACAAGCTCGCCGGTCGGCACGGCAACAAGGGGGTCATCTCCCGGATCCTGCCGGTCGAGGACATGCCTTTCCTTGAGGACGGCACCCCGGTCGACGTGGTGCTCAACCCGCACGGCGTGCCCCGCCGGATGAACATCGGCCAGATCCTGGAGACTCACCTCGGCTGGGTCGCCAAGACCGGCTGGGAGGTCGCCGGTAAGGACGCGCCGTGGAAAAAGCAGCTCACCGAGATCGGTGCAGCGACCGGCGCCCCGGGAACCAACGTGGCTACCCCCGTGTTCGACGGTGCGCGCGAGGAGGAGATTACCGGCCTTCTCGGTTCCACCTTGCCCAACCGTGATGGTCTTCAGCTGATCGGGGAATCTGGCAAGACCCGTCTGCTCGACGGCCGCACGGGCGAGCCGTTCCCCGAGCCGGTGAGCGTCGGCTACATCTACATTCTGAAGCTGCTTCACCTGGTCGACGACAAGATCCATGCCCGCTCGACCGGACCGTACTCGATGATCACCCAGCAGCCGTTGGGTGGTAAGGCGCAATTCGGGGGTCAGCGGTTCGGCGAGATGGAGGTCTGGGCAATGCAGGCCTACGGCGCGGCTTACGCGCTGCAGGAGCTGCTGACGATCAAGAGTGACGACGTGCTGGGGCGCGTCAAGGTCTACGAGGCCATTGTCAAGGGCGAGAACATCCCCGAGCCGGGCATCCCCGAGTCGTTCAAGGTGCTCATCAAGGAGATGCAGTCGCTGTGCCTAAACGTGGAGGTGCTGTCCTCAGACGGTTCCGCCATCGAACTGCGAGATAGCGACGAGGACGTCTTCCGCGCGGCGGAAGAGCTGGGCATCGACCTGTCACGGCGCGAGCCGAACACGGTCGAGGAGGTCTGAGCGGGACGGGTAGCCCCCGTCGCTCCGCTCGGACACCACAGACGAACCTGGGAAAGAGGACACGTGCTCGACGTCAATTTCTTCGACGAGCTGCGCATTGGCCTGGCCACCGCGGACGACATCCGCACCTGGAGCCACGGCGAGGTGAAGAAACCGGAAACGATCAACTACCGCACGCTCAAGCCTGAGAAGGACGGCTTGTTCTGCGAGAAGATCTTCGGGCCGACCCGCGACTGGGAGTGCTACTGCGGGAAGTACAAGCGCGTGCGCTTCAAGGGGATCATCTGCGAGCGCTGCGGCGTGGAGGTCACCAGGGCCAAGGTTCGTCGTGAGCGGATGGGTCACATCGAGCTCGCCGCACCGGTCACCCACATCTGGTATTTCAAGGGCGTCCCGAGCCGGCTGGGGTACCTGCTCGACCTGGCCCCCAAGGACCTCGAGAAGATTATCTATTTCGCCGCGTACCTGATCACCAGCGTCGATAAGGACAAGCGGCAGGCCGACCTTCCCTCGCTGGAGGCGCAGGTAGGCGTGCAACGCAAGCGCCTCGAGGACCAGCGGGACGTGAACGTCGACAACCGGGCGAAAAAGCTCGAGGGGGATATCGCCGAACTGGAAGCCGAGGGCGCCAAGGGGGATGCCAAGCGCAAGGTGCGCGACGCCGCCGAGCGCGAGATGAACCAAATTCGGATTCGCGCCCAGCGCGAGGTTGACCGCCTCGATGAGGTTCTCGATACCTTCCGCAAGCTGGACACCAAGCAGCTGATCGCCGACGAGTTGCTCTACCGGGAGTTGACCGTCCGGTTCGCCGACTACTTCACCGGCGGCATGGGCGCCGAGGCGCTGCAGAAACTGCTCGGCAGCTTCGACCTCGAGGCGGAAGCCGACTCGCTCCGGGAGACCATCCGCAGCGGCAAGGGGCAGAAGAAGGCCCGTGCCCTGAAGCGGCTTCGCGTCGTGGCGGCGTTCCTCAACACCGCGAACAGCCCGCAAGGAATGGTCCTCGACTGCGTGCCGGTGATCCCGCCGGATCTTCGCCCGATGGTGCAGCTCGACGGCGGCCGGTTTGCCACCAGCGACCTGAACGACCTCTACCGGCGGGTGATCAACCGGAACAACCGCCTCAAGCGGCTGCTTGACCTCGGCGCGCCCGAAATCATCGTCAGCAACGAGAAGCGGATGCTGCAGGAGGCCGTCGACGCCCTGTTCGACAACGGTCGCCGCGGCCGGCCGGTCACCGGACCGGGAAACCGCCCATTGAAGTCCCTGTCGGACATGCTCAAGGGCAAGCAGGGCCGATTCCGGCAGAACCTGCTCGGTAAGCGCGTCGACTACTCCGGCCGTTCGGTGATCGTCGTAGGACCGCAACTCAAGCTGCACCAGTGCGGTCTGCCCAAGCAGATGGCCCTGGAGTTGTTCAAGCCGTTTGTCATGAAGCGGCTCGTTGACCTCAACCACGCCCAGAACATCAAAAGCGCCAAGCGGATGGTCGAGCGCGCCCGCCCGGTGGTGTGGGACGTGCTGGAAGAGGTCATCACCGAGCACCCGGTGCTGCTCAACCGCGCCCCCACACTGCACCGGCTGGGGATCCAGGCATTCGAGCCGCAGCTGGTGGAGGGCAAGGCCATCCAGATCCACCCACTGGTGTGCGGGGCGTTCAACGCCGACTTCGACGGCGATCAGATGGCGGTGCACCTTCCGCTGTCCGCGGAGGCGCAGGCCGAGGCACGGATCTTGATGCTGTCCAGCAACAACATCCTCTCGCCCGCCTCCGGCCGGCCGATCGCGATGCCGGGTCAGGACATGGTGACCGGCCTGTACTACCTGACCACCCTGGACAACGACGCCGCCGGCGCCGGCCGGGTGTTCTCCTCGGTCCCCGAGGCACAGATGGCCTACGACCGGCACGAGCTCGACGTCCGTGCGCCGATCACGATCCGGTTCTCCGCCCAGGACCACGTCGTGCCGCCGCTGGGCGTCGTCCCGTCCGAAGACTGGGAGCCCGGCCAGGGCTTCCGGCTGCAGACGACACTCGGCCGCGCCCTGTTCCACGAGACACTGCCGATCGACTACCCATTCGTGAATCGGGTCGTTCCCAAGCGGGAACTCGGCCTGGTCATCAACGATCTCGCCGAGCGCTATCCCAAGGTGCAGGTGGCCGCGACCCTCGATGCCATCAAGGCGGCCGGATTTCACTGGGCCACCCGCTCAGGGGCAACGGTCGCGATCGATGATGTAGCCACCCCCCCGCGCAAGGCCGAGATTCTCGACGGTTACGAGAAGCAGGCCGCCAACGTGGACAAGCAGTTCGCGCGTGGGGTGCTCACCGATGAAGAGCGGCGCCAGGAGCTGGTGGAAATCTGGAACAAGGCCACCGTGGAGATCGCCAAGGAGATGGAGGAGAACTTCCCCGTCGACAACCCGATCAACATGATGGTCCGGGCCGGTGGTGGCGGAAACATGACCCAGATCCGGCAGCTAGCCGGCATCCGGGGGCTCGTCGCCAACCCCAAGGGCGAGATCATCCCACGGCCGATCAAGACGAACTTCCGTGAGGGCCTCACCGTGCTGGAGTACTTCATCTCCACCCACGGCGCCCGGAAGGGCCTCGCGGACACCGCGCTGCGGACCGCAGACTCCGGCTACCTCACCCGCCGGCTGGTGGACGTCTCCCAGGATGTGATCATCCGCGAGGAGGACTGCGGCACCGAGCGGTCCATTGCGGTACGCATCGCGGCGCCGAACCGCGAGGGGGTGCTGGTCGAGGACGCGCATGTGGAGACCAGTGTCTGGTCACGGACATTGGCGCAGGCGGTCGTCGTGGACGGCGAGACGCTCGCGGAGCGCGGCGTGGACCTCGGGGACGTGCTCATCGACACGCTCATCGGTCGCGGCGTCACCGACATCCGGTTGCGCTCGATCCTGACCTGCGAGAGCCGGCTGGGCACGTGCGCAATGTGCTACGGGCGATCGCTTGCGGCCGGCCGACTCGTCGATGTGGGTGAGGCGGTGGGCATCATCGCCGCGCAGTCGATCGGCGAACCCGGCACCCAGCTGACCATGCGCACCTTCCACACCGGCGGTGTTGCCGGGGAGGACATCACGCACGGACTGCCCCGGGTGGTCGAGTTGTTCGAGGCCAGGGTGCCCAAGGGGAAAACCCCGATCACCGAGGTCAACGGCCGGATCCGGATCGAGGATACCGACAAGGCCCGCAAGATCACGGTGGTTCCCGACGATGGCAGCGAGGAGATGGAGTACTCGGTGCCCCGCCGCTCCCGCATGCTGGTCAGCGAGGATGACCACGTCGAGGTCGGTCAACGACTGATCGAAGGTGCCGTCGACCCGCACGATGTGCTGCGGATTCAGGGGCCACGAGCCGTCCAGCTGTTCCTCGTGGACCAGGTCCAGGAGGTCTACCGCTCACAGGGCGTGCCGATCCACGACAAGCACATCGAGACGATCATCCGGCAGATGCTCAAGCGGGTGACCATCTTGGAGAACGGCGATACCGAAATGCTGCCCGGTGAGCTCGTGGAACGCACCTCGTTCGAGGCCCAGAACAGGGCAATCGTGGAGCAGGGCGGTCAGCCGGCGGCGGCCCGCCCGGTCCTGATGGGAATCACCAAGGCGTCCTTGGCCACGAACTCGTGGCTCTCCGCCGCTTCCTTCCAGGAGACCACCAGGGTGCTCACGGATGCGGCGATCCACGCCCGGCGCGACAAGCTGCTCGGGCTGAAGGAAAACGTGATCTTGGGAAAGCTGATCCCGGCCGGGACCGGCATGCCGCGCTACCGCAACATCCGGGTCGAGCCCACCGAGGAGGCCCGCGCGGCCGCCTATCAGCTCACCGGCTACGAGGACCCCGGCTACGGCTTCGGCAGCAGCTCGGGTGCCGCGGTGCCGCTGGAGGAGTACGACTACGGCTCCTACAAGTCCTAGCCGGGGTCCTCGCCGCCCGGGAGGAGCCGCGGCTCGGCTTGGAGGCGCCCCGGCCGCCTGGTATGGTTACGCCTTGTGCCCGGGGCGACCTGGGTGCGCCCGCGTGCCTGGCACGCTCTCGCGTGATGGGGAGCAGGTCGCCGGGGTGACGTGAACCCCTCGCAGGGAATCGGCCAGCGGCCGATGTGCGATGGGGCGCGACACACCCGACCGCGTGGGTCGGCCAGCCCACCCGTACGAACGAAGAGGACGTCAGGTTGCCCACGATCCAGCAGCTGGTCCGCAAGGGCCGGCAGGACAAGAGCACGAAGACCAAGACGCCCGCGCTTAGGGGTTCCCCTCAGCGCCGGGGTGTGTGCACGCGCGTGTTCACGACGACCCCTAAGAAGCCGAACTCGGCGCTGCGCAAGGTGGCGCGGGTGCGGCTCACGTCGGGTATCGAGGTCACCGCGTACATCCCGGGGGTGGGTCACAACCTGCAGGAGCACTCGATCGTGCTGGTCCGCGGTGGGCGGGTCCGGGACTTGCCGGGTGTCCGATACAAGATCATTCGCGGCTCGTTGGACACCCAGGGGGTCCGGGGTCGCAAGCAGGCACGTTCCAAGTACGGCGCCAAGAAGGAGAAGAGCTAGTGCCGCGCAAGGGTCCGGCCCCCAAGCACCCGGTCATCTCTGACCCGGTCTATGGCTCGCCGTTGGTCACCAACCTCGTCAACAAGGTGCTGCTTTCCGGGAAGCGCTCGCTTGCCCAGAAGATCGTTTACGGTGCCCTCGAAGGTTGCCAGGACAAGACCGGCACCGACCCGGTCGTCACGCTCAAGCGCGCCCTGGACAACGTCAAGCCCACTCTGGAGGTGCGTAGCCGCCGGGTTGGCGGCGCGACCTATCAGGTCCCGGTGGAGGTTCGGCCGGGCCGAAGCACCACCCTCGCCCTGCGCTGGCTGGTCGGATACAGCCGGCAGCGTCGGGAGAAGACCATGACCGAGCGCCTCATGAACGAGCTGCTGGACGCCAGTAACGGCCTAGGAGCCAGCGTCAAGCGTCGTGAGGACATTCACAAGATGGCGGAGTCCAACAAGGCTTTCGCCCACTACCGCTGGTAACTGCGATGACTGCTGACATACACCGAAGTCTCTCCGCCACCCGGAACATCGGGATCATGGCGCACATCGACGCGGGCAAGACCACGACAACCGAGCGGATCCTGTTCTACACCGGTATCAACTACAAGATCGGTGAGGTACACGACGGCGCCGCCACGATGGACTGGATGGAGCAGGAACAAGAGCGCGGAATCACGATCACTTCGGCCGCGACGACCTGCAGCTGGGCCGACCACACCATCAACATCATCGACACCCCGGGGCACGTCGATTTCACCGTGGAGGTGGAGCGCAGCCTTCGGGTCCTTGACGGAGCCGTCGCCGTATTCGACGCGGTTGCCGGCGTGGAACCACAATCGGAAACGGTGTGGCGGCAGGCCGACAAGTATCACGTCCCGAGGATCTGCTTCGTCAACAAGATGGACCGGGTGGGCGCCGAGTACCACCGATGCGTCGACATGATGGTCGACCGGCTTGGCGCGACCCCGCTGATCACCCAGCTGCCGTGGGGCGTCGAGGCGGACTTCAAGGGGGTCATCGACCTCGTGGCGATGAAGGCCCTGTTCTGGCCAACCGACGACAAGGGCGACGTTTTCGACGTCGTCGACATCCCCGCCGACTACACCGAAGCCGCGCGTGAGTGGCGCGAGAAACTCATCGAAACGGTCGCCGAGGCCGACGACGTGCTGATGGAAAGCTATCTGGAGGGCCAGGAGCCGAGCCTCGTCGAGCTCAAGGCCGCCATCCGTCGGGCGACGATCGCGAGCAAGCTCAACCCGGTGCTGTGCGGTACCGCCTTCAAGAACAAGGGCGTCCAGCCGATGCTTGACGCCGTCGTCGATTACCTGCCCAGCCCGCTGGACGTCGGTGCCGTGCAAGGACACGCGGTGAACGACGAGACCAGCGTGGTCACCAGGGCGCCGGACGAGAACGAGCCGTTCTCCTCACTGGCGTTCAAGATCATGAGCGACAAGTACCTGGGGAAGTTGACCTATATCCGCGTCTACTCGGGAAAGTTGTCATCAGGCAGCCAGGTGGTCAACTCCACCAAGGGACGCAAGGAAAAGATCGGCCGTATCCTGCAGATGCACGCAAACAAGCAGGAGGACCGGGCCGGCGTTGGTGCCGGTCAGATTGTGGCCGTGGTGGGGCTCAAGAACACGACAACAGGCGACACCCTCTGCGACCCCAACAAGCAGGTCATCCTCGAGTCGATGACCTTCCCCGCCCCTGTGATCAACGTGGCGATCGAGCCGAAGACCAAGGCCGACCAGGAGAAGCTGGGCGTGGCGATTCAGCGCCTGGCCGAGGAGGACCCCACATTCCAGGTGCACACCGATGAGGACACCGGTCAGACAATCATCGCCGGGATGGGCGAGTTGCACCTTGACATCCTCGTCGACCGGATGCGGCGCGAATTCAACGTAGAGGCGAACGTGGGTAAGCCGCAGGTCGCCTATCGGGAGACGCTTCGGCGCAAGGTCGCAAATCACTCGTACACGCATAAGAAGCAGACGGGCGGCTCCGGGCAGTTCGCAAAGGTGGTCATCGACATCGAACCCTCCGGTGGGGACGGCGGCGGCTATGAGTTCGTCAACGCCGTATCCGGTGGACGTATCCCGCGCGAGTACATCCCGGCTGTCGACGCGGGCTGCCAGGAGGCGATGGAACTCGGTGTGCTCGCCGGATACCCGCTGGTCGACATCAAGGTGACCCTGGAAGATGGCCAGTACCACGACGTCGACTCCTCCGAGCTGGCATTCAAGATCGCCGGGTCGATGGCCTTCAAGGAGGCGGCCCGCCGCGCCGATCCGGTGCTGCTTGAGCCGATGATGAGTGTTGAGGTGACTACACCCGAGGACAACCTGGGTGATGTCATCGGCGACCTCAACAGTCGTCGCGGAATGATCCAGTCAATGGAGCCCCGCGGGAACTCCAATGTTGTGCGGGCTCTCGTGCCGCTATCGGAGATGTTCGGCTACGTCGGGGACCTTCGGTCCAAGACCCAGGGCCGGGCGAGCTACTCCATGCAGTTCGACTCCTATGCGGAAGTTCCCGGCAATGTGGCGAAGGAAATCATCGCCAAGGTCACCGGAGCCTGACCGCAGAACCAGCAGTACTCACCAGAGCAACGCGACACAGCACTCGTCCTAGGAGGGACACCACGTGGCGAAGGCCAAGTTCATGCGGACCAAGCCGCACGTCAACATCGGCACCATCGGTCATATCGACCATGGCAAGACGACGCTGACTGCTGCCATCACCAAGGTTCTGCACGACGCGCACCCCGACCTGAACCCCTTCACGCCGTTCGACCAGATCGACAAGGCGCCGGAGGAGAAGGCCCGCGGCATCACGATCTCGATTTCCCACGTCGAGTACCAGACCGACGCCCGGCACTACGCCCACGTCGACTGTCCCGGCCACGCGGACTACATCAAGAACATGATCACCGGTGCGGCGCAGATGGATGGCGCCATCCTGGTGGTCTCCGCGACCGACGGGCCGATGCCGCAGACCAAGGAGCACGTGCTGCTCGCCCGTCAGGTCGGCGTTCCCTACATCGTCGTGGCGCTGAACAAGTCGGACATGGTCGACGACGAGGAAATCCTCGAACTCGTGGAACTTGAGGTCCGCGAACTGCTGTCCTCCTACGACTTCCCCGGCGACGACCTGCCCGTCATCCGGGTTTCGGCGCTGAAGGCCCTCGAGGGCGACAAGGCATGGTCGGACAAGCTGCTCGAACTGATGGCGGCCGTGGACGCGTCCATCCCCGAGCCTGAGCGCGACATCGACAAGCCATTCCTGATGCCGATCGAGGACGTGTTCACGATCACCGGCCGCGGCACCGTCGTCACCGGCCGCGCCGAACGTGGCGTGATGAAGGTGAACGAGGAAGTCGAGATCGTCGGCATCAAGGAGAAGAACCAGAAGACGACGGTCACCGGCGTCGAGATGTTCCGCAAGCTGCTTGACGAGGCCCGCGCCGGGGAGAACGTCGGGCTGCTGCTGCGCGGCATCAAGCGGGAGGACGTCGAGCGCGGCCAGGTCGTGTGCAAGCCCGGCTCGATCACCCCCCACACCCAGTTCGACGCCCAGGTCTACATCCTGAGTAAGGACGAGGGCGGCCGGCACACCCCGTTCTTCAATAACTACCGGCCGCAGTTCTACTTCCGTACCACCGACGTCACGGGCGTGGTCACGTTGCCGGAGGGCACCGAGATGGTGATGCCTGGCGACAACACCGAGATGAAGGTCGATCTCATTCAGCCCATCGCCATGGAAGAGGGTCTGCGTTTCGCGATCCGTGAGGGTGGCCGGACGGTAGGCGCCGGACGCGTCACGAAGATCGTCGCCTAGCTCGCAGCGCGTTTCCCAGTCGGCAGCAGCACAGCAGAGAGAAGACCATCACGATGGCGGGACAGAAGATCCGCATCAGGCTCAAGGCCTACGACCACGAGGTCATCGATTCCTCGGCGCGCAAGATCGTTGAGACGGTGACCCGTACCGGCGCACAGGTCGCTGGCCCGGTGCCGCTGCCGACTGAGAAGAACATCTACTGCGTCATCCGTTCGCCGCACAAGTACAAGGACAGCCGCGAGCACTTCGAGATGCGCACCCACAAGCGCCTCATTGACATCCTCGACCCGACGCCCAAGACGGTGGACTCGCTCATGCGACTCGACCTGCCGGCCGGTGTCGACATCGAGATCAAGCTGTAGGGATTCGACGATCATGGCTTCTATCATCAAGGGCATCCTGGGCACCAAGCTCGGCATGACCCAGCTATTCGACGAAGGTAGTCGGGTTGTTCCAATCACCGTCGTGGCGGCCGGGCCATGTGTAGTCACGCAGGTCAGGACGCCGGACGTCGATGGCTACAGCGCCGTCCAGCTGGCCTACGGGAAGATTGATCCCCGGAAGGTGAACAAGCCCCTGCGAGGCCACTACGCCAAATCGGGTGTACCGGCGCGCCGGTTTATTCGTGAACTACGCACCGACGACGCCAGCGAATACACGGTGGGCCAGGAACTGACGGTGGAGGTGTTCACCGGCGGCCAGCAGGTCGACGTCACCGCGACCAGCAAGGGCAAAGGCACGGCCGGCGTGATGAAGCGGCACAACTTCAAGGGCCTTGGCGCGGGCCACGGTGTCCAGCGCAAGCATCGTTCGCCCGGTTCGATCGGTGCCTGCGCCACACCGGGCCGGGTGTTCAAGGGCGTGCGGATGGCCGGCCGCATGGGGCATGAACGGGTGACCACGTTGAATCTGACCATTCACGCCGTCGATGCGGCGAACGGACTGTTGCTCCTGCGTGGGGCGGTGCCGGGGCCGATCGGCGGTCTTGTCAGCGTCCGCACCGCCGTCAAGAGCGGTCCGGTCAACGCCGCGAAGGTGGGTGCCCCATGAGCATGACGTTGCACGTTCAGTCCCCCAGCGGCGAGCTGGACCGCACCGTTGAGCTACCCGCGGAGATCTTCGACGCCAAGGTCAACGTGCCGCTCATCCATCAGGTCGTCGTCGCCCAGCTGGCCGCGGCGCGGCAGGGTACGCACGCCACCAAGACCCGCGGCGATGTTCGTGGCGGTGGCCGTAAACCCTACCGGCAGAAGGGAACCGGCCGCGCTCGGCAGGGCTCGACCCGGGCCCCCCAGTTCACCGGTGGTGGTGTTGTCCACGGACCGCACCCGCGCGATTACGCCCAGCGGACCCCGAAGAAGATGAAGGCCGCCGCCCTGCGCGGGGCCCTGTCCGACCGGGCCCGTGGCGGGCGCGTGCACGTGGTCGCCGATCTGGCGGCCGGTGCGCTGCCCTCCACCAAGGCTGCCGTGGCGAACCTGGCTGGCCTGATCGGATCCCGGCATGTGCTGGTCGTCGCCGAGCGGCACGACGCGAACACCTGGAAGAGCCTGCGCAACGCGCCGCACGTGCACCTGCTCGCCCCCGGTCAGCTGAATACCTACGACGTTCTGGTCAGCGACGATGTGGTGTTCACCGAGGGTGCGCTCGCAGTGTTCCTGGCCGGCCCCGCAAGGGGCAAGCACGCTACCGGCGATGCCGTGGAAACTCAGGGCGAGCGCAGCGAGGAAATCGCCGATCTCGGCGATGCGGTCACCACCCTTGCCAAGGCGCCGGCCACGACCGATGGACCGGAGACCCCGTGATCCCCAACCCGCGCGACGTCATCCTGCGACCGGTCATCAGCGAGAAGAGCTATGGCCTGCTCGAGGACAACAAGTACACCTTCGTCGTGCACCCGGACGCGAACAAGACCCAGATCAAGATCGCGGTTGAGCAGATCTTCAACGTACGGGTGCTGGATGTGAACACGCTCAACCGGGCGGGCAAGCGTAAGCGCACCCGGACCGGCTTCGGCACCCGCAAGGCGACCAAGCGTGCGGTGGTCAGTCTCAAGGCCGGCGACACCATCGAGCTCTTCGGAGGCCCGGGCGCCTGACGGCGACCGGCGACGGACAGGGACTGACATGGGTATCCGCAAGTACAAACCGACGACGCCTGGCCGTCGTGGGTCCAGCGTGGCCGACTTTGTCGAGGTCACCCGCACCGAGCCGGAAAAGTCGCTCGTGCGGCCGCTGCACAACACCGGCGGTCGCAATGTCCACGGGCGGGTCACCGCCCGGCATCAGGGCGGCGGTCACAAGCGCGCCTATCGAGTCATTGATTTTCGCCGGAACGACAAGGATGGCGTGCCGGCAAAGGTTGCTCACATCGAGTACGACCCCAACCGGACTGCCCGGATTGCCTTGCTGCACTACGCCGATGGCGAGAAGCGCTACATTCTCGCCCCGACGCGGATCAGCCAGGGAGACAGGGTGGAGGCCGGCCCAAGCGCCGACATCAAAGCCGGCAATAATCTGCCCCTGCGCAACATCCCGACCGGTACCGTCCTGCACGCCATCGAGCTGCGGCCCGGTGGTGGAGCGAAGATCGCCCGCAGCGCCGGCTCCAGCGTGCAATTGGTCGCCAAGGACGGTCCCTACGCCCAGTTGCGGATGCCCTCCGGCGAAATCCGCAACGTCGATGTTCGGTGCCGGGCCACCATCGGCGAGGTGGGGAACGCCGAACAGTCAAACATCAACTGGGGTAAGGCCGGTCGGATGCGATGGAAGGGTAAGCGCCCCACCGTGCGTGGTGTCGCCATGAACCCTGTTGATCATCCGCACGGAGGTGGTGAAGGCAAGACCTCCGGCGGTCGCCACCCCGTCAACCCCAAGGGCAAGCCTGAGGGCAGAACCCGGCGGCGCAAGCCGTCGGACGCACTCATCGTCCGTCGTCGCCGTACCGGCAAGAAGCGCTGAGGTCACTGATGCCACGTAGTCTGAAAAAGGGTCCCTTCGTGGACGATCACCTGCTCAAGAAGGTGGACGTCCAGAATGAGAAGGGCACGAAGAACGTCATCAAGACCTGGAGCCGGCGCTCCACGGTCATCCCGGACATGCTCGGGCACACCATCGCGGTGCATGACGGCCGCAAGCACATCCCGGTGTTCGTCACCGAGGGAATGGTGGGGCACAAGCTGGGTGAGTTCGCGGCGACGCGTACCTTCCGCGGTCACATCAAGGACGACCGGAGGGCCCGCCGTGGCTGACCCGAGCATCGGCCTGCCTGACGCCGGACCGATCCAGGCGCGTGCCTCCTTGAGGTATGTGCGCATCACGCCCATGAAGGCCCGACGGATGGTCGACATGGTGCGCGGGTTACCGGTCGAGGAGGCGCTCACCGTGTTGAAGTTCGCTCCGCAAGCGGCGGCGCAGGACATCTACAAAATCGTGGCCTCGGCCGCGGCGAACGCCACCCACAACGAGCAGTTGCCGCGCGACGGGCTGGTCGTCACCAAAGCCTTCGTCGACGAGGGGCCGACCGCCAAGCGCTTCCGCCCACGCGCGCAGGGCCGGGCTTACCGGATTCGTAAGCGCACCAGCCACATCACGGTCGTCGTCGAGAGTCGACCGACCGCATCGAACGGAGGGACCCGCTAGTGGGCCAGAAGGTCAACCCGCACGGGTTCCGGCTCGGCATTACCACCGACTTCACCTCCCGGTGGTACGCCGACAAGAACTACGCGGAGTATGTCGGCGAAGACGTCAAGATCCGCAAGCTGATGTCCAAGGGCATGGAGCGGGCCGGGATCTCCAAGGTGGAGATCGAACGCACCCGCGACCGTGTCCGGGTCGACATCCACACCGCCCGGCCCGGAATCGTCATCGGCCGTCGCGGAGCGGAGGCCGACCGTATCCGCGGCGATCTGGAGAAGCTGACCAGCAAGCAGGTGCAGCTGAACATCCTCGAGGTGAAAAACCCCGAGTCGGACGCCCAGCTGGTTGCTCAGGGCGTTGCCGAGCAGCTCACCAACCGGGTCAGCTTCCGCCGGGCGATGCGCAAGTCGATCCAATCAGCGATGAAATCCCCGCAGGTCAAGGGAATTCGGGTGCAGGTGTCCGGGCGCCTGGGCGGCGCGGAGATGAGCCGAAGCGAGTTCTACCGGGAGGGGCGCGTACCGCTGCACACCCTGCGGGCCGACATTGACTACGGCCTCTACGAGGCCCGCACCACCTTCGGTCGCATCGGCGTGAAGGTGTGGATCTACAAGGGCGACATCGTCCAGTCCCGCGCGGAACGCGAAGCGGCGGAGCAGGCGCTGCGGGCCGCGCAGCGCAGCCGCCCCACGAGGCGTGGTCCTCGTTCGGGCTCGACCGGCACGACCGCCGCCGGCACCGAGGCCGGCCGCGAGGCGCTCTCGCCGGGAGCACCGCCGGCCGCCGCCGAACCGGCCCCCGCCGAGCCGGCCCCCAGCGAGCCGGCCCCCAGCGAGCCGGCACCCAGCGAGCTGGCCGCACCCGAATCGGCCGAGACCGTGGCCGCTCAGACCCCCGACATCGGGGCGGAGCAGGTCGCGCTCACCGAGAGTCCGGAGCAGGCGCCGCAAGCAGCAAAGGCGCCGGCGAAGAGTCCTGAACCGGCCCCGAGCGAAGGTACGGAGGGCTGAGCATGCTGATCCCACGCAAGGTCAAGCACCGCAAGCAGCACCACCCAAGCCGATCCGGATTTTCCAAGGGCGGCAACGAGATCGCGTTCGGCGACTTCGGAATTCAGGCACTGACGCCCGCCTACGTCACCAACCGGCAGATCGAGTCAGCGCGTATCGCGATGACTCGTCACATCCGCCGTGGCGGCAAGGTCTGGATCAACATCTACCCGGACCGGCCCATCACCAAGAAGCCGGCCGAGACGCGGATGGGTTCGGGTAAGGGCTCCCCCGAGTGGTGGGTGGCCAACGTCAAGCCCGGCCGGGTCATGTTCGAACTGGCTGGCGTTTCGGAGGACATCGCCCGAGAGGCGATGCGTCGAGCGATGCACAAGCTGCCGATGAAGTGCAAGTTCGTGCGCCGGGAGGGGGACTGATGCCAAATACCAGTGCCGTCGAAGTCCGTGACCTCGGCGACGAGGAGTTGCTCGGGCGCCTTAAGGAGGCGAAGGAGGAGCTGTTCAACCTTCGTTTTCAGGTCGCCACCGGACAGCTTGACAACAACAGGCGGCTGCAGACCGTCCGCAAGGACATCGCCCGGATCTACACAGTGATGCGTGAGCGTGAGCTCGGGATCACCTACTCGCCGACGAGTAGCACCACCCAGGAAGTGACCGCATGACCAGCGATACAGCAACCCCCGCCCAAAGTGCAGACACCGACGGCCGTCAGTTCCGCAAGGTTCGTGAGGGTCTTGTGGTCAGCGACAAGATGGACAAGACCGTCGTTGTCGCGGTGGAAAACCGGGTGCGTCACCCTCGCTACGCCAAGACGATGCGACGCACCAACCGCCTCAAAGCCCACGACGAGGCTAACGCCTGTGGCGTCGGTGACCGGGTGCTGCTCATGGAGACCCGTCCGCTCTCGGCCACCAAAAGGTGGCGGATCGTGCAGGTCCTGGAGAAGGCGAAGTAAACCAGGGCGCTGCTCGCTAAGCAGCCAAACTTACCGGCAAACCGGGCGCCATCGCGCGTCCCGCAGGAGGAGACAGACGTGATCCAGCAGGAGTCGCGGCTACGGGCCGCCGACAACACGGGTGCCAAGGAGCTGCTGTGCATCCGCGTACTCGGCGGCTCCGGGCGTCGCTACGCCAGCATCGGCGACGTCATCGTGTGCAGCGTCAAGGACGCGATCCCGGGCGCGGGAGTCAAGCGCGGCGACGTGGTCAAGGCCGTTGTAGTGCGCGTCACGAAGGAAAAGCGCCGCCCGGACGGGTCTTACATCCGTTTCGATGAGAACGCAGCGGTATTGATCAAAGATGGTGGCGACCCCAGGGGGACGCGCATCTTCGGACCGGTCGGCAGGGAGCTGCGGGAGAAGAAGTTCATGAAGATAATTTCGCTCGCCCCGGAGGTGCTGTGAGCATGCACGTGAAAAAGGGCGACACCGTCAAGGTTCTGTCCGGTAAGGACCGCGGCCTACAAGGGAAGATCATCACCTCGTTTCCGGACCGGGAAAAGGTGCTGGTGGAAGGCGTCAATCGGATCAAGCGGCACACCAAGGTGACCCAGACCAGTCGCGGGGCGCAGACCGGGGGCATCGTCACCCAGGAGGCTCCGGTACACGTGAGCAACGTGCAGCTGGTCTGCCCGGAGTGCGGCAAGCCGTCGCGCACCGGGCACCGAAAAGATGATGCGGGCCGCTCGGTTCGCGTCTGTAAGCGATGCGGCAAGGACGTCTGAGATGACTACGAGCACCGTGCAGGCACCCACGATCCCGCGGCTGAAGGAGCGCTATCGCGAGCAGATCGCGCCGTCGCTACGCGAACAGTTCGGGTACGGGAACGTCATGCAGATCCCGGCCGTGAGCAAGGTCGTGGTCAACATGGGTGTGGGCGAGGCCGCCCGCGACGCGAAACTCATCGACGGGGCCCTGCGTGACCTGACCGCCATCACCGGCCAAAAACCGCAGCTGCGGCGCGCGACGGTTTCCATCGCCCAGTTCAAGCTGCGCGAGGGTCAGCCCATCGGGGCGAAGGTCACCCTGCGTGGTGATCGGATGTGGGAGTTCCTCGACCGGCTGGTCACGATCGCCCTGCCGCGAATTCGGGACTTCCGTGGCCTTTCGCCCAAGCAGTTCGACGGCAACGGCAACTACACGTTCGGGGTGACCGAGCAGTCGGTGTTCCATGAGATTGACATCGATCGCATCGACCGTGTCCGCGGTATGGACATCACGGTGGTCACGACCGCCGCCAATGACGACCAGGGTCGGGCCCTCTTGCGTGCCTTGGGCTTCCCGTTCAAGGAGAGCTGAGTAGATGGCTAAGACCGCCCTGAAGAACAAGGCCGCCGGCAAGCAGAAGTTCGGGGTCCGGGGCTACACCCGCTGCCAGCGCTGTGGCCGTCCGCGCGCGGTGTACCGCACCTTCGGCCTGTGCCGTATCTGCTTTCGCGAGATGGCCCACGCCGGAGAACTACCTGGCATCAAAAAGTCCAGCTGGTAGCCACAGCCGCCAGCCCCCATTCCCACCAGTCTTCGTCGTAGGCCTGCCTCCTTTGGGGGACAGGAACCCGGCGGGAAAGGCCAGAAGGCCACACGACATGACCATGACCGACCCGATCGCAGACATGTTGACCCGATTGCGGAACGCGAACCACGCCTACCACGACCAGGTCGCCATGCCATCGAGCAAGATCAAGACTCACATTGCCGAAATCCTGCAGCAGGAGGGCTACATCGCCGGTTGGCGGGTGCAGGACACTGAGGCGGCTTCCGGCATGGGCAAGCAGCTCGTCGTCGAGTTGAAGTACGGCCCCAATCGTGAGCGCACCATCGCCGGTGTCAAGCGCATCTCCAAGCCCGGCCTTCGCGTCTACGCCAAGGCCGACCACCTGCCCAAGGTCCTTGGCGGATTGGGCGTGGCGATCATTTCTACCAGCACCGGGCTGCTGACTGACAAGCAGGCCGCCAAGAAGGGCGTGGGCGGAGAAGTCCTCGCCTTCGTCTATTAGGAGGCTGAGATGTCACGTATCGGTCGCCTCCCCATCCCGGTGCCGGGCGGCGTCGAGGTCACCCTCGACGGTCGCCACGTCACTGTGAAGGGTCCCAGGGGCACCCTGTCCCACACCGTCGCCGAGCCAATCGTGGTGCAGCATGACGATGACGGCACTTTGCACGTCACCCGGCCTAACGACGAACGGATGTCGCGTGCGCTGCACGGCCTGACCCGTTCATTGGTGGCCAACATGGTCACCGGGGTGACCAACGGTTACGAGAAGGCCATGGAGATCCAGGGCGTTGGCTACCGCGTGCAGGCAAGGGGCAGCGATCTGGAGTTTGCCCTTGGCTTTAGCCACTCGGTGCCGGTCAGCGCGCCAGCCGGCATCAGCTTCGAGGTGAGCAGCCCAACGCGCTTCACGGTGCGGGGTATCGACAAGCAGTTGGTCGGCGAGGTAGCCGCCAACATCCGCAAGCTACGCAAGCCCGACCCCTACAAGGGCAAGGGTGTCCGCTACGCCGGCGAGGTCGTGCGCCGCAAGGTTGGGAAGACGGGTAAGTGAGCATGGATGTGTCCGCTAATCGCCGCGTCGGCAAGTCTCGTCGGCACTTTCGATTGCGTAAGAAGATCACCGGGACGTCGCTTCGTCCTCGCCTCGTCGTGCACCGGTCGGCCAAGCACATCCACGTGCAGGTCGTCGATGACACTGCCGGACGTACCCTGATCTCGGCGTCCACGTTGGACCCGTCCATCAGGGCTGGCGTCGAGGGCGACAAGAAGGCGAAGGCGGCGCTGGTCGGAACCCTCGTCGCCGACCGGGCGAAGGCCGCCGGTATCGACCGGGTGGTGTTCGACCGGGGTGGGAACGCCTACGCCGGCCGCATCGCCGCTCTTGCCGAAGCCGCCCGCGCCGGGGGGCTTGAGTTCTGATGCACACCCTGTCCCACCCGCTCATGATTGGAAGGAACCTCTGATGCCAGGACCCCAGCGGAGAGGCACCGGCGCCCCCGGTGCCGCGGGCGGCGGCGACCGCCGCGGCCGCGATGGCGCCAGGGGGGCTGCCGCGGAGAAGAACACCTATCTCGAACGGGTCGTCGCCATCAACCGGGTCGCCAAGGTCGTCAAGGGTGGCCGGCGCTTCAGCTTCACCGCGCTGGTCATCGTTGGCGATGGCGACGGGACCGTCGGTGTCGGCTACGGAAAGGCCAAGGAGGTGCCGGCCGCCATCGCCAAGGGGGTGGAGGAGGCCAAGAAGCACTTTTTCAAGGTGCCGCGCGTCGGCGGAACCATTCCGCACCCGATCACCGGTGAGGCCGCCGCGGGAGTGGTCCTGTTGCGCCCGGCCAGTCCGGGTACCGGTGTGATCGCCGGCGGCCCGGTCCGCGCCGTGCTTGAGTGCGCCGGCATCCATGACGTGCTTTCCAAATCGTTGGGGTCGTCGAACCCGATCAACATCGTGCACGGCACGGTGGCAGCCCTACAGGGCCTGATGCGCCCCGAGGAGGTGGCCGCCCGCCGTGGCCTTCCCCTCGAGGACGTGGCCCCTGCCGCGCTGCTCCGTGCTCGGGTGGCGCCAGGCGCATGAGCGAAGCTGCGAAGTGGCGAAGTGAAATGCAAAATGGGCACCGCAGGAGCGAAGCTGCGAAGTGGCGAAGTGAAATGCAAAATGGGCACCGCATGAGCGAAGCTGCGAAGTGGCGAAGTGAAATGCAAAATGGGCACCGCATGAGCGAAGCTGCGAAGTGGCGAAGTGAAATGCAAAATGGGCACCGCAGGAGCGAAACTGCGAAGTGGCGAAGCGAATGCAGATTGGATGTCGCATGAACATGGCGCGCCTCAAGGTCACCCAAACCAAGTCAGGCATCGGAGGCACCCACAGCCAGCGGCACACGTTGCGTTCCCTGGGCCTCAAGCGGATGCATGACGTCGTCGTCAAGGAGGATCGTCCTGAGATCCGCGGGATGGTCATGACCGTCACCCACCTGGTGTCGGTGGAGGAGGTGGAGTAGATGTCGAGTTCGGGACCCAAGGAGGGCCACCTCAAGGTCCACCATTTGCGTCCGGCCCCGGGGGCCAGGACGGCCAAGACCCGGGTCGGTCGCGGCGAGGCGTCCAAGGGGAAGACTGCCGGCCGCGGCACCAAGGGCACCAAGGCGCGGTATCAGGTGCCGGACCGCTTCGAGGGCGGCCAGATGCCGCTGCACATGCGGCTGCCCAAGCTGAAGGGATTCAAGAACCCGTTCCGCACCGAGTACCAAGTCGTCAACCTGGGCCGCCTGGCTGTGCTGTTCCCGAAGGGCGGGGCGGTGGGGGTCGACGACCTGGTCGCTGCCGGCGCTGTCCGCCCCGACCTCCCCGTCAAGGTGCTCGGCACCGGTGACATTTCGGTGGCGGTGCAGATTCGGGCGCACGCCTTCTCGGCCAGCGCCAAGGAGAAGATCGCCGCCGCTGGCGGCAGCATCACCCAGGTCTGACCCTGATTTTGCAGCCGACCTTGAGGGACGTCACGTTTGGTGTCAGATGCGGTGCCTGATCGACTTGTAGTGGCTCGATGGCCGGCGGTTGGAGGCGTCGCGGCGGTCGGGGTGTGTCCTGGCGG
>JAABUP010000699.1_pt1 | contig 72185 bp, 71 predicted proteins | sample 5559201 | NCBI WGS metagenome assembly JAABUP01 (sample SAMN10711887, study PRJNA513373) | rock metagenome | isolation source: Antarctica rocks | place: Antarctica | reverse complement strand
TTCGCCGGCCGGCACGTCACGGTGGGACGGGAGTATCTAGACGGCGGAGGCCTGGACCATGGCTATGCGCTGACTGTGCATCAAGCCCAAGGACTCACCGTCGACAGAGCGTTCCTGCTCGGCTCCGACGCGCTCTACCGCGAAGCCGGCTACGTCGGGCTCAGCCGCGGCCGACACGACAACCGCATCTACGTCAGCGGCCAGGCCGAACACTTCACCCACACCGACCCCTCCGTCGAACAACCGCACCTAAACGCGGAGCAGCCCCGCACACCCCTGGAGACCATCCTCGCGGCCCTGCGGCGCTCCAAAGCCCAGGACATGGCCCTCGACTTGAGCCGATAGGCACCGGCCAACAGCGCCGCCACGCCGGTGCTGCCCGGTGAGGGAGAAGCGGGCGCCCGGATCGGCGCCCGGACGGCGGCGGCAGCCAAGCCAACACCGTGGTGAGGCCCAGACCACCCCTCCGCTCATGACGCCGTGGGTCGGCGGTGGCGCACCGCTCACCGCCGACGAAAGGGTCCGGGACGATGGCGCGCCGATCCCGCGCGCGGCAGCACCAGCCCGGCTGGTCCGATCCCGCCAGCTACGCCCGGTACAACCGCTACCGCAGAGCCTCTTCGGAACCTGAAGAGGGCCCTCCCCAACGGCAAACCACGCCAGCCAGACACCACACCAAGCAAAAGCACTCCCCGTCTCATCCCCAGTGGATCCCACGGGTGGCCAACCCGCCGCAGTCGAACAGGTTCTCAACGTCGCCAGGCAGCCCCGAAGGGAGAGCTGGATGTCGGCACACAGTTGTCTCATTATCCCGGGCCCGGGATAATGAGACTTACTCCGGGTTGGTAGTTATGCCGGGTTGCGTGCTGGCACGGGGTGTTTGTCCTGGTCAGTGGCTGCGCTGAGCGTTGAGTATCCGGCATAACGGCGGCTGCTGATCATGCTCGTCTTCGGATTTCGACCGAGGAGGAGTTGATCATGAGTGCTGGAACAGTGAAGGGCGCGAGCGCCCGATCGGTGGCGGGGTCGGGCAGGTTTGGGCCCCGGCGCAATGTTGTCGCCAGGTTCTGGACGAATACGGCACCTATCTGCGGGTGCAGCGGCGGCTAGCCCCGTTGACGGCGGTGACCCGCACCGGCGTGGTCGGCCGGTTCCTGCGTGCGCGGGGCCGGGCGGACGATTTGCGGCTGGACGCGCTGACTGTCACTGACCCGCATGCGTTCGTGTTGGCGGAAGCGGACCGGCTGGCAGTAAGCTCGACCAGGACGGTGATCGACGCGCTGCGGTGCTTTCTGCGGTTCTTGTTCGCGACCGGGGTCACCGCTGGGATCTGTCTGGGACGCTGCCCGGGGTCGCCGGGCCGCGCACCCGCGGGCTGCCCCGGGCGGTGGACGCGGCGACGGTGAGAGCGCTGCTGGATTCGTGTGACCGGCACCGGCCCTGTGGGCTGCGGGATCTCGCGATCCTAACGTTGCAAGTCCGGCTGGGTCTGCGGTCCAGCGAGGTCGCCGCGCTGGTGCTGGAGGATGTCGACTGGCGCGCCGGTGAACTGCTCGTGCATGGCAAGGGCGGTAGCGATGAACGCCTCCCGCTGCCGGGCGACGTGGGCGCCGCGCTGGCCGGCTATCTGCACCGCGGCCGGCCAAGCTCACCGAGCCGTGCGGTGTTCTTGTCCGCGCTGCCTCCGTTCGGGCCGCTGTCACGAAACGGGGTGGTATTCGTTCCCCGCACCGCCTCGGTGCGCGCTGGTGTCCCGGTGATCGGCGCGCACCGGCTGCGGCACACCGCCGCGACCGGGATGCTGCGGGCGGGGGCGTCGCTGCGGGATGTCGGGCAGGTGTTGCGTCATTACGGTGACGAGCAGACCACCGCCGTTTACGCGACGGTGGATCACTCCAGCTTGCGTCTGGTGGTCCGGAACTGGCCTGGGACCGCGCGGTGAGCGCGTTGGACGCGACGGTCGATCGCTACCTGACGATCCGCCGGTCGCTGGGCTACCAGCTGCTCGCCGACGGGCCGCGGCTGCACAATTTCGCCGCCTACCTCAACGCTCGCGGCACCACGACGGTGACCGTGCAGGCGGCGCTCGCCTGGGCCTGCCGGCCGCCCCAGGCGAGTCGTCCGCTGATGTCGGCGCGGCTGACCACGGTCCGCGGATTCGCGGCCTACCTGGCGGCCTTCGACCCTGACACCCAGATTCCGCCGGCGCACCTACTCGCCGCCGGCGTGCACCGACGCATCCCCCACCTTTACACCCCAACTCAGATCGAGGCGTTGATGGCCGCGGCCGCCCAGCTGCCTGGGCCGCTGCGGTGGGCGAGCTGGCGGACGCTGATCGGGCTGATGGCCGCGACCGGGCTGCGGACCGGCGAAGCGGTGCGACTGCGGCGACAGGACGTGGACCTTGCTGGGGGGCTGCTGCTGGTTCGCGGGTCGAAAAACGACCGGACCCGCCAACTGCCGCTGCACCCGAGCACCGTCACGGCGCTGAGCACCTACACCCGCCGGTCCGACCAGCTCCGACCTCGGCCCGCGGACACGTTTCTGATCAGCAAACCGGCGCCCCGCTGGGCGGCCCGTCGCTAAAGCCGGTGCTTCCGCGGGCTGTTGGGTCTTAGCCACCTACGGCTCAGGCGATTTCGAGTGGGGTCGCGCCGACCACTCCGCCAGGAATGTCGCTCCTGATGATCAACTGGCGGCGTCTCCGGTCCCCAGCCAGCCCGGTGTTCTTCCGGGCACCTGCTCGAGGCGGCGGGTCAGCACGTCCACCCCGCCGCGGATCCGGCCGCCGGAGATCCGGGCGACCCGGGCGGAGAAGTGCGTCCACATGTGCAGTTGCATTTCCTTGGTGAGACCGATGTGCGCGTAGAGCACGTTGGCCAGCCGGCTGCCGCTGGTCGCCCATGATTCGATCTCGAACCGGACGGCGTCGCCCTCCGGCCGGACCCGGAACTCGATCTGCCCAGCCTCGAGATGGCCGCGCAGGGTCGCCAGCCGGAAGGACGTCGCGTCCTGCGCGACGACGCGGACCGGCCCGTCCCACGGGCCCGGCATCCGGACGACGTACTCGTCGCTGAGCGCAACCGGCCCGGCGGCACCGGACACCTTGCGGAAAACCGCCACCTCGACGGGCGCTGCCTTGTTCAGGTCCTGCATGATCCTGGTCATGAGCTGCTCGGCGGCCAATGACGAGCCCTCGATGCGTACGCCGTACCGGCGCCGGAACAGCGGCCCCACTCCCTGCTGCGGTGTCTGGATGCGGTCGTCGGTCATGGCCTGCGGTAGGGGTGGCGGCAGGTCGTCGTTCGATCCGCGCTCGTCGCTGCGGTGCACCGGCGAGGTACGCCACATGTACCGCCAGGAGGCAAGCCCGAGCCCGACCGGCCAGCGCAGCACCGTGCCGGCGCGCCGGAATCCTCCGAGTTCATCGACCATGGCTAGGGCCTCCCCTCCGCGGGCACGGTGGAACCCAGGTGGGCACGGTGGAACCAGGTGGGCACGGTGGAACCCAGGTCTGTGCATCGCCCGCTGTCTCGACTCCTCGTCCATGGGTAGGAGGACCAAATGATCGCGAAGCTTCTGCGCGCATCGGGGATCCGGAGTGACTACCTGCACGTAGGGGCACTGGGTTCGGTCGGCCTGTGCATCGGGTTGTGGATCAGCGCGAAGACGGTGGACCAGGAGGAGCGGGCGAACGCCGAGCGGCGGGCGTTGTTCGTCGGTCTGTGGCCGCCGACCTTGTGGCTGATCGGCGACGCCGTGGAACGGCATGAGTGAGCGGCAGCAGGTTCCGCCAGACCGACCTGCGCGGGGCGCTGACCGATCTGCGCTGGCGCGCCGTCAACTTCGACGCCGCCGATGCCGGCGGGTTCGCCGAGCGGCGCGGCTGGCACCATGACGAGGAAGTCGAGCAGCTGCCGGGGGAAGCGCCGGGCGCCCCGGTGCCCGGTGGGTCGTGGGAGGCCGCCTGCGCGCTGGTACGCGACTACGAGTTCCCCGAGCCGGCGATCATCCGGGCGGTCTTCGACCCGAGCGGGCCGCTGCTGGGCAGGGACATGCTGCTGGAGGGTCGCTTCGCCGGACTCCGCTTCTTCATGGGAGTGCGGGTCTGCACGGTGATCGACGAGACGCGCGGCACCGGGGCGGACGCGCGCCGCGTCTGGGGATGGGGATACCGCACCCTCGCCGGTCACCTCGAGCAGGGGCAGCTGGACTATGAGGTGAGCAAGCACCTGGCCAGCGGGCAGGTCGAATTCCGTATTGCCGGGTTCTCCCGGCCGGCGCGGATCCCCAACCCCATCGTGCGTTACGGCTTTCTGGTGTTCGGGCGACCAACCCAGCTGCGGTTTTACCGTACGGCGCGAGAGCGGATGCGCCGGCTCGTCGAGGCCGAGATGGCGGGCGAGGCGCCACCTCGCCCCGTACCGGGCGCCCCCGGCGCCGCCGGCCTGGTGCTTGCGCCGTCCGACGCCAGGCCGCACCCGCTCGAGCGGTTGACCAGTCGTTCCCGTCATCCCGGGGCCGACGGTGGGGACGACTGACTCCCTTACCGGACAGCGGAAAGGGCGCCGCGGCCCTCAGTCAGCGCGGCGACCGATGTCTCGACGGTGACGAAGACCGCCCTGGTGATGGTCTCGAGGGAAAGGCTCGGCTGCGCATCGCGACGGCCCAGCACCTGCTCGTGGACGTAGGGGACGTGCACGAAGCCGCCGCGCAGGTGCGGTCGCTCCGTCGCGATCAGGTGCATGAGCCCGTAGGACACGTTGTTGCAGACGTAGGTTCCGGCCGTGGAGCTCTTGGCGGCGGGGATGCCCGCTTCGTGCAGGGCGGTGACGATCGCGGCGACCGGCAGCGTGGACAGGTAGGCAGCAGGGGCGCCGGCGATGATCGGCTCGTCGACGGGGGCGCGGCCGGCGTTGTCCGGCAGGGGGGCGTCGTCGATGTTGACCGCGACCCGCTCCGGGGTGACGGTGAGCCGGCGCCCTGCTTCCCCAGTGCAGATCACCAGATCGGGGTCGTGTGCTGTGACGGCTGCTTTCAGCGCGTCGATGGCTGCGCCGAATACGACTGGCAGAAAGGCAGTGACCAGCTCCACGCCGGCCGGCGCCGGGCCGGCTGAGAGCGCCTGGACGGCCTGCTGCGAGGGATTCACCGTTTCGCCACCGAACGGCTCGAAGGCGGTGACCAGGACACGGGTCATGCGGGCTCCTAGAAGGCGAGGAAGTACATGAGTGCCACGTTGCATCCCCACAGTGGGATGGCGGTCGGCAACTGGGCGCGGATCACCGCGTAGTCGCTTTTCAGCTCCAGCAGCGCCACCGGGACGATGTTGAAGTTCGCGGCCATCGGCGTGCACAGCGTGCCGCAGTACCCGGAGAGCATGCCGATGGCGAACACGACGGCGGCAGTGCCGTGGTAATGCGAGATCAGCAGGGGGTAGCCGATGGCGGCAGTCATCACGGGGAAGGCCGCGAACGCGTTCCCCATGGTGATGGTGAACACCGCCATGCCGAGGCAGTACAAGACGACAGCGGCGAGGAGCGATCCCTGGGGCAGCACGTGCCCTGCCGATTTGCCGATGGCCTTGCCGACACCGGCGGTGGCGAAGACGAGGCCGAGCATGGCCAGCAGTTGCAGGAGAACCGATGCCCAGCCGATGTTTTCGGTCAGCCGGCGTCCCTCCTGCAGCGGGATGGCTGCGTGCGGTGTGCGCAGCACCCACATCCCGACCGCGACCGCGATGAGGGCTGAGGCGCCAAGGCCGATAACTGTCTTGTCGAGCGGCTGCAAGAACCGGCCGCCCGCCGAACTTGATGTCCTTACCGAAGGCGGCGATCAGGCCGGTGACGACGGGGATGACCAGCACGGCAGGAACAGCTTGTTGCCGAACCGATCCGCGAGCCGCTGCCGCTGCTCCGGTGTGGTGGTCTGCTCCTGGGTCCCGTGGCCGAGCCGGCCGAATTCGGCGATGCACGCGATGGCCACCACCGCGAGCCCCAGTGGCCATGGCGGCAGGGCTTTTGACACGACGAAGGAGCTGTAGGGAAGCAGACCACGGCCGGCCGCGGGCTGGTGGTGGTACGGGCCGGCGCGCTGACGACCGTTCAGGACGGCGGCCGGGTGGGGTGGCCCACCTTGGTGTCCCGCGCGCCGGTGCCCTGGACCCCGAGGCGGCCAGGCTGGCGAACCGGCTGGTGGGCAACCCCGACGAGGCGGCGGTGCTCGAGACCACCCTGACCGGCGTTGCGCTGCGCGCGGCAGCCAGCGTGACCGTCGCCGTGACCGGCGCATTCGCGGCGGTCTCCGTCGCCGGCCAACGGGCCGGCTGGGGCGTTCCGGTGACGGTGGGCGCCGGAGAGGTCGTGGAGGTCGGGCCCGCGTCGACCGGGGTCCAGTCCTACCTTGCGGTCGGCGGCGGCATCGTCGTGCCGCCGGTGCTCGGCTCGAGATCCAGGGACACCCTGTCGGGGGTCGGGCCGGCGCCGCTGTGCAACGGTGACGACCTGCCCGTCGGCGCTGCGTTGCCGGCGCCCAGCGGGCCGGACGCCGAGCTGCCCAACGCCGAGCTGCCCAACGCCGAGCTGCCCAACGCCGCACCGGGGGCGCCGGTCGATGGCCCGGCTAGGCGGGGGTCCCCGATGGCACCGCACGTCGGACCCCCGAACCGGTCCTGCTGCGGATGACCACAGGTCCCCGCGAGGACTGGTTCGGCGCAGCAGGCCTGGCCGCTCTCCTCGCCGCGCCCTACGCCGTGTCCCCGCAGAGCAACCGCGTCGGTGCGCGCCTGGCCGGAATTCCCGTACCGCGGCTGCTCGATCGAGAACTCGAAAGCGAGGGAATGGTGCTCGGTGCTATCCAGGTGCCCCCGGACGGCCAGCCCGTCGTGCTTGCTGGCCGACTACCCGACGACCGGCGGCTACCCGGTGATCGGGGTGGTCGACCCGCGCGATCTGGGAGTGCTCGCGCAGGGCCGCCCAGGGGCCGCCGTCCGGTTCGCCCTCGCCAACCGGGTGGGGCCGGCGTGAGCGGCCCCATCGACCTCAACTGTGATCTCGGCGAGGGCTTCGGCGTCTGGCGGCTTGGCGACGACGAGGCGCTGCTCGCCGTGGTCACCAGCGCGAACGTGGCCTGCGGCTTCCACGCCGGCGACCCGATGACGATGCGGGCGGTGACCGCGCAGGCGGCAACCGGCGGTGTCGCCGTGGGCGCGCACGTCTCCTACCGTGATCTGACCGGTTTCGGCCGCAGGCGGATGGACATCGCACCCGACGAACTGACCGGGGATGTGCTCTACCAGCTCGGCGCCCTCGACGCTTTCTGCCGGGTGGCTGGCGCCCGGGTGCGCTACGTCAAACCGCATGGCGCGCTGTACAACACGACGGTCGAGGACGAGGAGCAGGCCGCCGCTGTTGCCAGGGCAGTGCGTGATTACGACGCGTCCCTGCCGGTGCTCGGCCTGCCCGGCTCGGCCCTCCTACGGCAAGCGCAGGAGGCCGGCCTGCCTGCGGTGTCGGAGGGTTTCGTCGATCGGGCGTACACCTCACAGGGGCGGCTCGTGCCCCGCGGGCGGCCGGAGGCCGTGCTCACGGACGCGGAGGCGGTGGTCGCACAGGCGGTGCGGATGGCGACGGCCGGCACCGTCATCGCCGTCGACGGGACCGAGCTGCCGATGCCGGTGCGCTCGCTCTGCGTGCACGGAGACACGCCCGGTGCCGTGGCGCTCGCCCGGCGGGTGCGCGCCGCGTTGGAGGCGTCCGGCATGCCCCCGACCCCGTTCGCCTCGTGAGCGTGTCACTTGCGGGGCTGGCGGCCCAGCTGGCGGACACGGCGGTGGCGAACTTGGATCGCGAGTTCCCCTGCGCCTCAGCGCATGTCATACGCGGCCCCGACGACGCCGGCCGCCCGCGGGTACGGCATCCTGCCTTCTTCGGCGCCTACGACTGGCACTCCTCGGTGCACGCCCACTGGCTCCTGGTCCGGCTGCTGCGGACCCATCCTGAGCGCGTGGACGAGGAAGCAGTGCGCGGGTTCCTTCGGGCGCGGCTCGCGCCGAAACCGCTGCTGGTCGAGGCGGCGTATCTGCTGGCGGACCCAGCCTTCGAGCGGCCCTACGGGTGGGCCTGGCTGCTGACCCTTGCCGCCGAGTGCGCGAGCTTGCCGGCCGACGCTGACGCGGCCGCCTGGGCGCAGGCGCTGGAACCTGCGGTGAGTGTCGTTGCCGAGTTGGCCGTGGCCTGGTTACGGCTGGCCCAGCACCCGGTACGCGAGGGCGGGCCACGCGAACAGCGCCCTCGCCCTCGGTCTTTTCTTCGACGCCGCAGGGTCGCTGGGGCGCCCGGGGCTCACGCGGGCTGTGCGCGAGCAGGCAGTGCGCTGGTATGTCGGCGATCGGGACGCGCCGGCTGGCTGGGAGCCGTCGGGCCAGGACTTCCTCTCGCCGTCGCTCACCGAGGCCGACCTGGTCCGGCGACTGCTGCCGCCCGCGCAGTTCACCGGCTGGCTGACCGGGTTGCTGCCCGGCCTGGCAGCCGGGGAGCCGGCCTCCCTGCTGCACCCAGTCCCGGTGCCGGACCGCAGCGATGGCCGGATCGGCCACCTGGACGGCCTGAACTTCTCCCGTTCGGCGGCGTTGCGTTCGATCGGGGATGCGCTGGCCCGCGATGATCCGCGCCGCCCGGTGCTGTTCGCGGCGTTGCTGCGACGGGCGGTCGGCGCGTTAACGGCGGCGCGATCACGCGGGCTTGTTGTGAACCAGGTCGTGAGCGGCGGACGCCGATCCTTACGACGGCGTCTGGCTGCTGCGTGGGACCGATATGGGACCAGAACGGACAACACGAGCCGGCACAAGGGGGTCCCAGTGGACGCCACCGCTGGCCTGACCTGCGGGGAGGGACGAGCCGGCACCGAACTACTCGTCCTGAGACGGTCCTGACCGCTCTCTTAATCCGCGGGTTCGGGGTTCAAGTCCCTGGCGGCGCACCCGTAAAGATGCAGGTCAGGCCATGATCAGCGATCATGGGCCTGACCCATCCTGGTCCTTGTCCATTTCTGGTCCATCTGACGGCCTCATGGCGACTTGTGCTTCTCCGGTTCACGCTTGACACATCAGTTCCGGTTCCTGGGCGACAGGTTGTGGACGGGTTTCGGTAGGCGGGCGACGCTCCCGCTCACTTCCGGCCCCGGCGCTGTGGACGTGGCGGAAGGAGCCGGCAGGGCTGGCGGAGCTGGGTGTAGTGGAGCGGCGGTATCGGGCGGGCTGGAGGGTCCTCGAGGGCGCGACGGTCACGGACCTCGCGAAGCGCTATGGGTTGCCCGTCAGACGGGGTGCATGGCTGGCTGCGCCGCTATGCCGGTGAGGGTGGGCTAGGGCGTTGGCGGACCGGTCGTCGCGGCCGGGGTCGTGTCCGCGTCAGGTGCCGGCGGCCCTAGAGGCGAGGTCGTCGGGATTGCGCCGGGCGCAGGCGAGGTGGGATCGGGCCCGGATGCTATGGCACCTCGAACGCGAGGCGGTCGCGCCGTCGCCGGGCCGCTCGTCGGGCAATCGGGCGCTCGCTGCACCATGGGCTGGTGGAGGGCAACAAGCGCCGTCGGAAGCGGGAGGACTAAAGCGCAATGAGCCGGGCCGGTCGATGGAGCTGTGGCAGGTGGATGTGATGGATCGGGTGCACCTGGCCGACGATGCGCAAATGAAGCTGGCGACCGGGATCGACCACCATTCCCGGTTCGTTCGTCCTGCTCACCCTCGCCCTCTGGCTCTTGGAATGCCTGAAGGTAGCCGGCCAGGATCTCGCTGGTTTGAGGGAAAGCCGCGTTGGCGTTGAATCGCGCTGCCCGCTCCCGCAGTCGCTCACGCAGGAGTGCCGGATCTGCCGTCAAGAACACCAGGGACCAAACACCGCCCTCTGCCTCGATCAGCTGCTTGTGGAGTCATCGCGGGTCTGCCGGTTCCAGAAGGCGTTATCAACGACGCGCTGACCGACGGCGATCAGTGCTTGCAGTTTCTCGCGTTGAGCGAGCGCTGCCTGATGGGAGCGGTCGGGGTATTCATCAGCGGGATAGTCGACGTCATAGCGGCCGAAGCACGACCAGACCCCTTCGTCGATAAACAAGCGGATGTAGCCCAGCTGCTCCAGGCGCTGTGCGTAGGTGATCTTTCCAGCTCCCGCAACGCCGCCCATCATGACGACCGTCGGCTTTGCGATGTCGTCCACGGCATCACTATGCCGGAAGCGTCCCGCCCGAGCCGCCGGATGCTTGTTCGTGCGCGGAGTCGGGAAGCGCCGCCCGGTACGGGAATGTTCAGTTCAACGGTGACTCAGGCGGGGCTGCGACTCGTCCACCACCGGGGGCGCCGATTCGACGAACTGGACCCACCCGCTGGGATCTGCCGGCCCTACGGGCGGCAATGTGATGACGTCGGCTATCGCCGTGTCAAGGCCCGCGGCTTACAGCGGCTGCTCCAGGACCTGCGCTACGGCCTTGAACCGGCTGGCTACCGACTTCAGCCACCCCCCGACAGCGCCGCCCACGGCCACCACCTGAACCGTGATTCGCACGAAGCCGGGTTCCCACGCCCGAAGACCCTCGCGGACTTCGACTTCGCCGCGAACACCGCGATCAGCCCCGCGACGATCAACACCCTGGCCGGCTGCGGCTGGGTCAGCAAAGGCCAGTCGTTGTGCTTGATCGGAGACAGCGGCACCGGCAAGTCCCACCTGCTCATCGGGCTCGGGACCGCCGCCGCTCAGGCCGGCCACAAAGTGCGTTACATGCTCGCCGCAAAGCTCGTCAACGAACTCGTTGAGGCCGCCAACGAACGCCAACTATCCCGCACGATCGCCCGCTACGGCCGCGTCGAGCTCCTTTGCCTCGACGAGCTCGGCTACATGGAACTGGACAAGCGCGGAGCCGAGCTGCTGTTCCAGGTCCTGACCGAACGCGAGGAGAAGACCGCCGTTGCGATCGCGAGCAACGACTCGTTCAGCGGCTGGACCAAGACCTTCACCGACCCGCGGCTCTGCGCAGCAATCGTGGACCGCCTCACCTTTGGCGGAAACATCATCGAGACCGGCACCAGCAGCTACCGCCTCGCGCACGCCCGCAACAAGCGGACCGCGAATGCGTGACGCTTTCTCGCTGGGCCCAAACCGGCACGGCTACGAACTCACCGGAATGCACTGCGAATGCTGCGGACGACAGATCGTCTTGAGCGTCCAAGAGCACTACAAACTACCCGCTCGAGGAAGCACCCAGCGCTTCTGCGACCCCGCCTGCAGACAAGCCGCCTACCGCCGTCGCCGGGCCGACGTCCCGGAGAACACCCCCGCCCAACGACAAGGCGGACGACGACGAAGACTCAACCCCTCCATCAAGCCCGGTGGGGCCAAGTCAGACCGTCATGGTGGGGCCACTTCGAGTTGACACGGCCACCTTGGTGAGCGGGCCAGCCAGTTCAAGTGCCTCATCCGCGATCGCGACGCCAAGTTCACCCGTGCCTTCGACGCCGTCTTCGCGTCCAGGGCGTTCGGATCATCAAGAGTCCTATCCAGGCGCCTCGCGCGCATGCTTACGCCGAACGTTGCGTCGGCACCTTGCGCCGCGAGTGCCTCGACCAGCAGCTCATCCTCGGCGAGGGCCACCTCCGCGAGGTCCTGGCCATTTATGAGGCGCATTACAACGATCATCGGCCCCACCAGGGCCGAGAGCAGAGAGCCCCGGGCTACGACCCCGACGTCGTGAGGGACCTGTCAGCTGCCATCGTCCGAAGACAGCTCCTGGCCGGCTCCATCAACGAATACCATCGAGCAGCCTGACGCCGCCGCCCGGCCCGCGCTCAAAAGCGACTATTGGTACTGGACAGGAAACCAAGATCCGGAGGTCTACCGCTATCAGTGAAGGCAACACTGGAGCCTGAGCATATGCGGGCCACGCTTGGCTTCGCTGGGCTCTATCAGATGACGCCTGAGTCGATCAAGGCCGCAAAGAGCAGAGCGCATTGGCGCGGACACACTCACTGGCGATCTCGGCATGGCTCACGCCTGCCTCATGACGGCATGGCGGTCCGCCGCGATCGCCGCAATCAGGGTCGGAACCTACGACTTGACGCTTTCCGAGCGTGGCTTCACGTGAGGCAGCTCGGAGCAACTAAGGCGCGGTGCTGGTCGATGACGACCAGGTTCGGGGCATTCCCGGCAGTTGCGCGACGGTGGCGAAGGTTGTGATTTTGTCCTTGCTATCAGCGAGAACGGCACCTAGGCATTCCAGACCTTTGCTGAGTTCACTTGGATGCGCCCCGATACCGATTCGAAAGAAGGTCGCCGGCAGTTCAAATCCACCGCCTGGAACAATGAACGTCCTATACGTTTCGGTAAGGGTTCGATAAAGGTGCTGGGCGCCGAGTTCGTCCACATCGACTATACGTGCCAAAGATACAACTCCGCCCCGGGGCGGAACCCATGCGAGCCGGCGTTGCGTGGCCATCCACCGTGTTATGGTTTCAAGGTTCGCCGCGACCTGCTGTGATGCCTGTATCAAATACTGTTTGCTATTTTGAAGAATCGTTAACGCCAGCACTTCGCCAATCGTGTTATTCGTTATGGTTAGGTACTCCCGGGCGTTCACGAACCGCTGGATTAGTTTGCGATTGCGCGCCGCGATCCAGCCAATGCGCAGACCAGGCACGCCATAACATTTGGACATCGTTGAGATGCTGATCGCTCGGTCAGACAACGAGGCGACTGGCGGCGGCGCAGCGCCATAGGAGAGATCGCGGTAGGTTTCATCCACCAACAGCGGGGTTCCTAACCGATCGGCCAATGCGACGACATCGAGTAGGTCCGATTCGCTGATCACCGCACCGGTGGGATTATTTGGATGGGACAGGCTGATCAAACGAGTCTCTGGCCGGATTAGCTTCTTGAACGTCGTCCAATCTGGGCACCAATGATGGTCTAGCAGTAATTGAAATAGCTCAACCTCAGCGCCGAGCCGACGAGGAACTTCGTACAAGGTCGGATAAGTTGGGTGCTCCACGATGCAATGATCGCCGGAGGATAAGATGGTGAGGGCAAGGATGCTGATTGCCTCGCTAGCTCCGGTGGTCACGATAATGTCATCTGCCGTCAGGCCCGGATACTGGCTTGCGATAATTTCTCTGAGTTCCGGTAAGCCTTGATGATGTCCGTATCGCAACTTGATGTCGGTAAGGTCGAAATGAAGCTCTTGTACGGTGCGCGTAGAAATAGCGCTCTGGCCCAAGTCGTACTCCACTTGGTACTGATATTGATCGAACCAGTCCTCTAAGATCATTCGCGGTATGATCATAACTGCCCTTTCCGTTTGCGCTTCCAATCAGTTCGCAAAGACGGGTCGACGTTGACCTGGACAAGAGCCCACTGGCTTGGAACGCCACGCACCACGATGATGTGTTCCCCGCGGGAAGCCGTTGCAAATCTCGTGTGCGCGGTTGTTCTCCGAGAGACCGATGTCTCCCTTGCTGAGAAGCGCCTCCACCCGGCAGGTCGTCCGGTCAACACGATGGTCAGAGAACCTTAGAAAGGAACTCTTTGGTTCGCTGCTCTCTCGGCTCGGCGAACAGTGCCCGAGGCGGCCCGGATTCGACGACCACGCCGCTGTCGATGAATACGGCCTCGTCCGCGACCTCGCGCGCGAAACCGATCTCGTGCGTCACAACCACCATCGTCATGCCGTCAGCGGCGAGTCCGCGCATCACGTCAAGTACCTCGCCCACCAGCTCAGGATCCAAGGCACTAGTTGGTTCATCGAACAGCATCAGCTTCGGCTGCATGGCGAGAGCGCGTGCGATCGCCACCCGCTGCTGCTGGCCACCGGAGAGCTGACCGGGATAGGCGTCGACCCGGTCACCGAGGCCCACTCGCGCCAGCAGCGCCCGCGCTCGGTCGCCGACGATCGAACGATCTTCACCCTTGGTGAGCACCGGCGCCATCATCACGTTGCGCAAGGCCGTCATGTGCGGGAACAGGTTAAACCGTTGGAATACCATTCCGATCTCAGCACGCTTCCGCGCGACGTCACGCTCGTGCAGCTCACGAAGCTTGTCGCCGGATTGGCGGTAACCGACCAGTTCGCCGTCGACGTACAGCCTGCCGGAATCGATTTTTTCGAGATGGTTGATGCAGCGTAGGAACGTGGATTTTCCTGAACCGGAGGGGCCGAGAATGCACATCACCTCGCCGTGGCGAACATCCATAGAGATGCCCTTGAGTGCAGCCTGGCGGCCGAAGGATTTACAGACGCCCTCGGCGCGGACCATGGGTCCAGTCATCGGACAGCCCTGGTCGACGCCGATGCGACGACCTCCCCGCGTGGGCCTGGCGTAAGACCGTTCAACAGGCGCGAGATCAGACTGGTACGATGCGCGGTGCGCCCTCGACCAAAGTGCTGCTCGATAAAGTACTGCCCGATCGAGAGGACCGTCGTAACGACGAGATACCAAAGGCTGGCCACGATGAGCAGAGGGATCGTTTGAAAGGTCTTTGAGTAGATGATCTCCGCTGAATAGAGAAGTTCAGGAAGCGCGATCACCGAGACCAGCGAGGTGTACTTCAGCATGTTGATTGTGTCGTTCCCGACGGGCGGGATGATGACGCGCATTGCCTGCGGCAATACTACCTTGCGCAAGGTCTGCAGGCGGGTGAGCCCCAGTGCGGCGGCAGCCTCGGTCTGGCCTTCATCCACGGACAAGATTCCTGCGCGTACGATCTCCGCCATATACGCCGCCTCGTTGAGAATGAGTCCTAGAGATGCCGCGACGAGCTGAGTGATCAACGCGTTGGCGCTGCCGCTGAACCATTCGGGCCCGAAAGGCACTCCGATTGACAGACGCGGATAGATCGCCGAGAGGTTGTACCAAAAGATCACCTGGACGAGAAGCGGCGTTCCCCGGAAAAACCAAATATAGATCCAGCTCGCTCCGGTGAGGATCGGGTTCGGCGAGAGCCGCATGACCGCGAGAACGACGCCCAGGATGATCGCGCCGACCATGGCGATGGCCGTCAGTTCCAGAGTACGCAGCAGGCCCTCCAGAATCGCGGCCGAAGTGAGGTACATGCCGACTACATGCCAGCCGAAACGACTGTTGGTCACCAGGGTGTGGATCAGCATTGAACCCAGCACCGCGATGGCAACCGCGGCCACCCATCGGCCCGGATGACGCAATGGTGTGGCTTTGATATCGGCGCTGGACGACGCTGCTGCTCGCGTGGTGCTCACGCCTTTGTCGCCCTCTCGGTCTTCAACTCGGTGGACGTTCCCGCGATAAGACCGGGCATCAGTCGCTTGATGGTGTAGTCGAACAGCATGCCGACGGCCGCTTCGGCCCGCTGCGGATCCCGCGCCTCACAGGCTTCGAGTAGAGCCGCCTGGTTCCCCACGTCGATTTCCACATCAAGCTGGGCACCGAGATACCTGCGGAAGTAGCGTTCCGCCTGGCGCCGGCAGGTGCGAATGAGCAACGTTAGCTGGGGTCGGCGGCCGGCTTCGTAACACACATCGTGCAATTGCCATTCGAACTTGAGGTACTGGTCGATGCTGTCGTCCCGGTCGAGCTTGATCAATGTCAGCGCGCGATAACTCGCACGCATTCGGTCGATGTCCCCGTCGGTAAGGGCGACACAACCACATCGAGCGGCTACTCCCTCTAAGGCCCTCCGGATCGTATAGAGGTCAGTGAAGTCGTCGACCGTGAGATCGGTGACGATTGCGCCGCGCCGCGGCCTCTGCGCGACTAGACCGTCTGCCTCCAAGTGGGCTATCGCCGACCGTACCGGCATCGTGCTGATCTTGAATCGATCAGCTAGCTGCGCCAATCGCAGGGGTGTTCCTGGCGCAAGGCCGCGGGTAATCTCACGACGCAGGGCCTCGTACACCTCTTGCTCGGCCGAGCGAACCTCGATCGACGACAACTGGGCAATCGGATTGTCGACTTCCGTGCCCGAGCGGGCGGCCTTCCCCACGCCCGCCACGCCCTTATCGACCCTCTGAGTACTGCTAGTACTGCGCATTGTTCAAGGTTGCCGGACTGATGGCGCTGTTTTGAACGCCGTACTTTGTGAGGATTCTACTGTAGGTGCCGTTGTCCATCAGCATCTGTGTTGCCTTCTGTAGTACCGGCACGATTGGATTGCCTTTGAGAACCGCGATCCCGTCAATGGCTGCGTCGAACGGCACGCCGCTTTGCGTGACCGTGCCATTGTTTTGCTGTTTTAACCACGCGTTCTGGTCGGAGTCGCCCACCCAGACGTCGACCCTGCTGCTGGTCAGGGCGAGAATGCCCTGTGCGTTTTCCGGAAAGATGCTGATTGCGACAGGCTTCTTGCCAGCCGAGGTACACTTCGTGGACTGTGTCGCAAGGTCCTGCTGCTCGACGCTGCCGCTAATAGCGGCCGCTCTTACCCCGCACAGATCGGCCAATCCGAGACTTGTGTGCGTATCGGCCGCCCGGACGAGAAATCCTGATCCGTCCTTGATGTAGTCAACGAAGTCGACTACCTTCTCTCTCTTCTTCGTGTCGAGCATGACTGAGACCGAGAAGTCGTAGCGCTTGGCTTGGAGTCCGGGAATGAAAGTGCCGAAAGGTGTATTGACGATCTTGACCTGGACACCCATTACCTGACCGAGCGCCTGGGCCACGTCCACATTAAGGCCGACCACCGACTTGTTGTCAGAGCCAAAAGAGGCGAACGGGGCCCCAATAGTGGCGTCCGTGGCCATGGTTAGTGACCCACTCTTCTGAACATCGGCTGGGAGAGCACTATGCAACGGCGAATTTGCCGCGGCGCCTGCCGTTAAGTTCGAGCCGCTTGACTTGTTCGCGCTGCCACCGCTGCTGCAGCCGGTGAGGATTATGGCAACGGTCGCTGCCGCGACGGTGGGCGCGATTCCTGATCTGTGCATCAGATGCCTCCAATAAATGGGACTTCGCATTTCGGCGTGCGCTGCGCGCCGATGACATTGATCATGAGACGCACGATGGTATGCGCCGTGATCGCCTGGATATCTAGCGCAGGCTGATATTCGGTGAACAAAAGTGCTGCGACCTTGTTTAGGCCGGCAAGACCGGCGACCAGAGTGCGGGCCTCGCTAAACGTGAGGCCACCTGGTTCGCGCGCGCCGATTCCCGGGGCGATTGAGGTATCCAGTCCATCACAGTCAATGGTGATAAACCAACGCCCTTCGCTGGTTAATGAATCCAATACTGATCGAGCACCACGCTCATGCAACTCCCAAGCGGTGATGAGCCTGTTGCCTGCATCCCGAGCATCGTGGACATCTTGAGCCCGTGCGCTGCCCGCACCCCGCAACCCCACCTGTACGATGTCGTTTACCCATGGGTACTCACGTAAGCGCCGCATTGGGCTGGAATAGCCGCGAGTCACTCCATAGCGTTCATGGCGGAAATCCAGGTGGGAGTCGATCTGCAGAACGTTGATCTTCTCATTGAGAAAGCCACCACCAACAACCGGCGGGATCGAATCGAAGGCGCCAACTACGAGAGGCACGATCCCCTTGGACACCAGCGTGGTAAAGAACGCGATACCGTCCTCCCAGACGGCGTCGGGATTGCGGAAGTCCGACGGCAACGTCCCACAGTCAGTAACTGTGGCCTTGTGGTTAGGAAACAGCACATCTCCGTAGTCGAAGTCGTAGTGATCCCAGTTAAGGGCGTACGACCGACGATGTGACTCCTTACGGACCTCGTCCGCACCTCCAGCACACAGGGTGAGATCGATGGCGTGATATGGCGGCCCGAAGGGCAATCCGATGAATGCGTACGGCGTGTCGACTTTGGTCGGATCGGTTTGATATGGCGCGTTCAAGAACGTCTTTTCTGGATCCGTCTCATCTATCAGGTATCGCATGCACCCTCCATGGCACTGACACTCGGCCGTTCGCATCGTGCATCAGGGGACGATGCAACAAAGACACGGCGGCCCCGGCAGATCGTGAACCTCGGTCTGTGATCACAGATCACAGATCGCACTACTGGGAGACTAGGGCGTCACGACGATGTTGGGAAGGGGACGATGCGACGAGATTGACCTGGGTGGGTTCCGTAAAATCGGCGTTCCAGGCAAGATTGCGGAGACCTACTGCGTCTCCGTTTGGGCGGCGAGGTCCCGGCCGATCCGGCCGGGCAGGCCGAGGACCCGAGGAAACGTCCAGGCCTGGTACTGCGGCTGGGGAAGGAAAACCCGTCTTGGGGTTACCGGCGGGTGCACGGAGAACTCGCCGGCCTGGGCGTCAGGCTCGCAGGCGAGCAGAGTTCCGTCTGCTCTGTCCTGGTCCCGCGTCATGAGGTTGCCGTGTTACGCCGTCAGATCCCCCGTCGGAAGCCGGACTGGCCGACCGCGCGGTTCTTGCCGCGCTGACCAGCGTGCTGCCGAGGGACTTGTGTAGGTGGCCTACCCGTGCGAGCACATCATCGCCACGAACCGCGGGCTCCGACACACCGATATCGGTGCGCTCAACCTGTCGTTGCGCCGGAACATCAACAGCGCCGGCGGATACCGCAGACCCATCGAACTTGTCCGCGACCGAGTCAACCCCGAACCGGGCTAGGAGCCCCCAGTTGGCTGCCACTCTCCCACGACTTTGGCTTTTGGCACCTCACACGGGCGATCGCCTGCTCGATCAGGGCCGCCGTGCTCGGGTTCGACTCCGCCAGGTCGACGTACCAACGCTCGACGCCGCCGACGAGTTCGACCGCCCCACCCGATCATCCCGGCGCCACCCGGGCATGCCGTCACGAATGACATCATCTATAAGTTAGGGTTGTAGGAGCCGACGAAGGTTTCTTCATCCCTTTAAACGAGGAGCGGCGTCATGGGGCGGTTCGAGGGAAGGGTTGCTCTAGTCACGGGCGCGGCGCGCGGGCAGGGTCGGTCACCCGCGGTGAACCTCGCCCGCGAAGGTGCGGATGTCGCGATCCTTGACATCTGCGACCAGATGGCCAGCGTCGAGTACCCCATGTCCAGCAAGGAGGACCTTGACGAGACTGTCGCACTGATCGAGGCGATGGGACGCCGTGCACTGCCGATGTCCGTCGACGTCCGAGTCCATGACGACGTGCAGGGCGCGGTGGCGCAGACAGTGACCGAGTTGGGCCGACTAGACCTGGTCTCAGCCAATGCGGGGATCTTACCGACGGGGAATGTGGCGCAAAAGTTAGAGGCTTGGCACGCGGCCATTGACACCATGCTCAGCGGCGTCTTCTACACCGTGCGGGCTGCGACTCGTTCGATGACCGACCGAGCAGTCCCCGGAAGCGTTGTCATTACCGGTTCAACCTCATCGTTTCGTGGTGTCTCCTACAACCTGGACATACTCAGCCCCGGCGAGGTGGGCTATGGAGCGGCGAAGCACGGCGTGCTCGGAATCATGAGGAATTTTGCGATGGCGCTCGGCCCCTACAACATTCGGGTGAATACGGTTGCCCCGATGGGAGTGCGCACGCCCATGGTGGTCAACGATTTCTTTAGCAGCATGCACAGCTCGCCGCCGCCGGGCTGGATGGCCAACGTAATGGGCGCGTCCCTCATCGAGCCTCAGGACGTCTCGGAAGCGGTGCTGTGGCTGCTGTCCGACGAGTCCCAGTACGTCACAGGCATCACCATTCCGGTGGATTCGGGGCTTCTCCTAGCGTAACCGCCGTGGTGAGCTCGCTGATGATGCTGCGTAGAATGACACCGCGGAAGATGACGGCGAGGTTTTCGTTGCAAGTGGCCAAGCCGAATCAGTCCTTGAATCTGTTGAAGGCTCGTTCGACGACTTTCGGGCGCGGTGGGCATCGACGTCGTAGTCCACGGGCCGGCTGCCGTGGAGCCGAGCCGCTGCCGCTTGACCTGCGGATCCGCCGTTCGAGGATCACCGCGTGGATGTTGCAGGCTCGCAGCAGCGCCCAGTGTCCGCGGGAAAAGAAAAGTGTGCCTCGTCCGCCCATCAGTGCGCCTTCGGAATGGTCCGCGGGCCGGTTGTCCGGGCCGCTCTCCGAACACGCCAGGCATCTCACTTCACTGCTGGAGCGCGGCCGAACCCAGCGGCAGCCACGGCCGGAGGCCTCGGACTTCAGGAGGTCGCGCAGCGCCCACGACTCGCCGCCGCACGCGCGTCAGTGAGCGGTCCAGCCGCCGTCGACGATGATCGTCTGCCCGGTAACGTAGCGGCCCGCGTCGCTTACCAGCCACAGCGTTGCGCCCACGAAATCGTCGACGGTTCCCTCGCCCGGAAGGGGGATGTTTCGACGAAGCCACTCCCTGGAGCGCTCGCCGGCGTAGAGACCGTCGGTAATCTCGCTGCGGAAGAAGCCAGGCGCGAGGGTGTTGACACGAATCGCACGGTGCGCCCATTGCACCGCCAAGTCCTTGGTAAGCCCGGATAAGGCGAGCTTACTCGCGGCGTAGGACGCCTGTGGGATTCCCGCAATGCCAACGTTCCCGCTGATCGACGAGACGTTGAGGATGGCGCCTCGACCGATCTTGACCATGTGAGGAAAGACTTCTTGCGCGAGCCGGAACGGCGTCACCAGGTTGAGATCGAGGGTCTGGCGGATTGCCTGCAAAGGCTCGTTCTCGGCCCGTTCGTGGGTGAACATGCTTCCCGCAGCGTTCACGAGGATCTCGGGGGGCCCGAGTTCGTTGGCCACCCGCGGGATGACTTGCGCTACCTGTTCCATATCAAGCAGGTCGCTGCCGACCGCCAGCCCGTTGATCTCCCGGACGAGGTTCGCAAGCCGATCGTGGCGGCGAGCGACCGCTGCGACCCGCGCGCCCATCCCGGCCAGCGCCCTCGCCAGCTGCTCCCCGAGACCGGTCGACGCTCCGGTCACCACCGCGACCCGCCCCTCAAGATCGAAACGCTGAAGGACGGAGGGAATCTGGGTCTGTGTCACTTTCTGATTGTCTGCCGATAACGAAGCGGCCACGGCGTGACACGAAAGATCACGCCAGGCGGAGGGAGTTCCCCCCTCGTAAGGAACGCTTGGTTCACGACGGTCTCTGGTTGCACCATGCGGGCCGCGTGCTAGGCGAATCACTCACAGGTCCACGTGCACGTGTCGACCGCGGCGAGGCTCTCCGAGATCGTCCTGCCGTTCTCGGGGTCGCGAGCTCGGCGAGTCGGTCGCAGCGCTCGCGCACTGTCGCCGCCGGTCGTCGCAGGCCGGCGCTTCGTTCGTCCACCTGGTTGAGGCGCCCGACCGCAGTCGCTTGCGCTGCTTGCCCGAGGCTCCGCTTGCGCTGGACATAGTTGGTCTCCGCGTAACGCCCGATTGTGCGCTCGATCGCGGGATCCGTTGTCGAGATCGTCACGCGGGCGACGCCGCCCGCGAGTTTCTGCAAGTCGGCAATAGTTGCTCCGCCACACGTCCTCGATGCCAGCGGCCCGACCCGAACAGCTGCTCGCTGAGCGCCGCCCGCTTCAAGAAGATGTGCAGGTCATGTTCCCAGGTGTAGCCGATGCCGCCGTGGAGCTGCAGTGCTACGCCCGCGGACGCCGCGGCCCGCTCACAGGCATGCTCTTTGGCCATCGAGGCTGCCATCGATGCGTCGGCTCCACCCGGGTCGGCAGAGACCACTGCTGCTGCAAAGCCGACAAGCTCGCTGCTGGTTTCCAGGTCGATGAGCATGTCGGCCGCCTGGTGCTTGACCGCCTGGAACGATCCGATCGGCCGTCCGAACTGTTCCCGCTGTCGCAGGTAGGTCACCGTCATGTCGAGGGTTCTCTGCGCGTTGCCCACCGCGTCAGCCGCCAAGGCGACGGCTGCTCGGTTGACCAACGCGTTGAGCATGCGCGTCGCACTCTTCGCGTCCCTTGCCAGCACTGCACTGTCCCCGACCATGACGTCATCGAAACGTATGGAATCAAGGCACCTTGTGGCGTCGACCATGGGAGTCGGCGTCACGGCTACCCCGGGCGTACTGGCGGGAACGACCAAGATAATCGGTGACGACTCGGCCTTGACGGCGACGACGAGCAGCTCGCTGGTCCGCCCATTGAGAACGTACGACGCGGACCCCCGTATGACCCAGCCACCCGGCTGACGGCTCGCCTCGATCTCGCCGCCCCGTCCGTCTGCGCCGAACGCCGCTGGGAGCACGACCGTGCCGAGCTGCTCGCCGCGGCCCAGACCGGGCAGCCAGCGCGCCCGCTGATCTGGGTCGCCGCCGAGCTGGATCGCGCCCGCGCACAACGCCGCACTCGAGATCAGCACGTCCGAGCTTGCGGCAGCGCCCGCCTCCTCCACGATGACCGACAGATCGCCAAAGCTGGCGCCGGCGCCGCCGTATTCGTGGTCGAGCTCCAGTCCGAACCAGCCCAGCGACGCTACCTTCGACACCAGAGTCCGGTCGGGCGCGCCTCCCGCCGCGATCACGTCCCGCAACCGAGCCGACGGGAACTGTGCCGCCAGAAAATCTCCCACGACCCGACGGAGCGCCCGCGTGTGGTCCGATTCGATGCGGCTCAAGCCGACGCCGGTTCTCGCGGCAGCCCGAGGCCCCGCTCGCCGATGATCGTGCGTTGGATCTCGCTCGTGCCGCCGGGGATGGTCCACTCCCATGACCCGATGTAGTCCAAGAGCCAGTGGCCGGACTCGAACCCGGCGCTGGCGGGACGGCACTGAGCCTCCTGACCTGCAAGACCTGACAGCTCCACACCGACCCTCGTCATCCGCTGCAGGAGTTCGCTGTAGTAGAGCTTGATGACCGAGGCCAATGCGCCGTCACCGCCGGCAGCGGCCCGCGAGTTGGAGCTCGCCGGTCCGGCGGGGTCAGACGGGTCGATGAGTCGGGCGGTGAGCAACCGAAGTGCCTGCACCTCGCCGGCGAGCCGCGCGATGTGGTCGCGCACCAACGAGTCCGTCGCTGTCCCGGACGCGAGGTCACACAGCCATCGGAACCCGACGGTCAGCCGCTCCGACAGCTCGACGATCGTTGCGCCTCGCTCGGCAGTCAGGGTCCGCTGTGCCACCCGCCACCCGTCGTTCACCGACCCGATCAGGTTCTCGACTGGAATCTCAACGTCGGTCAAGAAAATTTCGCAGAAGTGCTCCTCGCCGCTGGCCTGCCGTATCGGGCGGACGAGCAGACCGGGCGACCTCATGTCCAGGATGAAGTACGAGATCCCCCGACTCTTCGGCACCGCTGGGTTAGTGCGAGCCAAGAGCAGGCACCAGTCGGCGTACATCGCCAGGCTCGCCCAGACCTTCTGGCCGTTGACGACGTAGACGTTGCCGCGGCGCAGCGCCCGCGTTTGCAGCGACGCGAGATCGGATCCCGCGTTCGGCTCGGAGAAGCCCTGGCACCAGATGTCGCCGTCGAGAATCCGCGGCAGGTGTCGAGATCTCTGTGCTGCGGTCCCCTCATGCAGCAGCGTCGCTGCTGCATGATGCAGCGACACGAAGTTCAGGACCAGCCGAGGCGCTTCCGCCTTCGCAAGCTCAGCGAAGATCACGGCCTGCTGCTGCAACGAGAAGCCACCGCCCCACTCCGCTGGCCAGTGGGGCACGGCCAATCCTCCGGCCCGCAGCGAGGCGAACCATTCCTGCTGGAAGCGAACGAATTCATCGTGGCTCACGCCCGTCTGCTGGGCACGCCAATCGGCGGGTACGTGATCGGCGCACCACTGCTGTACCTCTGCCCGAAAGTCCTCCGAGGCATCCTGCGTCACTGGTGGCGTGATCGGCCCGCTCACAAGAACATCTCGCTGACCACAGCCCGCCGCAGCTTTCCCATTGAGTTGCGCGGCAGCTCGTCGACCACGACGATTCGTTCGGGGACCTTGTAGCGAGCGAGCTGAGCAGAGCAGTGCGCCACGAGATCCTCGGGCACCGGTCCTTCAGCGGTGTCCGCCTCCACAGCCGCCACGACGCGCTGGCCCAGCCGAGCGTCTGGCACGCCGAGCACGGCTGCCGCCCGAACACCGGGTACGGCACATAGCACGCGTTCGACCTCCGCTGGGTAGACGTTAGCGCCGCCGCGGATGATCAACAGCTTCTTACGGTCCCGCACGACGATGCGGCCGCCGCCGTCCAGCCAGCCGATGTCTCCGGTGCGCAGTTCATCCCGGTCGAACGGCTCGAGCCGATTGTCACGCCAAAATCCGAGCATCGGCTCATACGTGGACTTCCACTCGCCGTCCTCGGTGGCCCGCACGCAGATCTCGCCCTGGCGATCGGCTGGCAATGGCTCACCGTGCTCGTCGCGAACGACGACGTCCAGATGTGGCAGCGGAACCCCGCTCGCCCCCGCCGTGTGCGGAGCATCGATCGGATCGATCGCCACCACCGAGGGCGCCTCGGTCAGCCCGTAGGTGGACCGAATCGGGACCGCGAAGCGCGCCACGAAGGCGGCGATCAGCTCCTCAGGGCAATCCGCGCCCCCGGTCCAGACCTCCGACAGGGTGGAAAGCCAGTCGGGATCGATCGAGTCGTCCGTGACCATAGTGTGCAAGAGCGCCGGCACACCGTTCCACACCGTGATCGACTCACGCCCGATCCACTCCGCGATTCCACGCGCGTCGCGCCGGTCGCTGACGACACAACAGCCGCCGGCGGCAGCCGTCAACAGAGTCGTGAGGATCATCATGTTCAGGATAGTCAGCGGCAAACAGTCCCCCTTGTGCAGTTCGACGCCGTAGTTCCGACTCGCCACTATCGATGCGGCCGGCAGGAGCAAGGCCCGCTGGGAGTGCACGATGCCGCTCGGCAAGCCCGTCGTGCCGCTGGTATAGGCGATGGCCGCGGGCGCACCGGCATCCGGCGGGTCCGGGCGACCGGCGGCTGCCAGCGCGCGAAGGCCGGCCCTCCACTGGTCGTGGGGGTCGGACGGATCCACCGTCATCACCGTCGCTGCGCCAATTGCGGTGCCGAGCTCAGCGGCGGACGCCGGATCGGCAAGAAGAACCGCAGGACGGGCCGAAGCCAGCACCGCGCACTTCTCTGGGATGGCCAACGGTCGGTTGATCCCCAGCCAGATCGCGCCCAGGCGCATCGCACCGTGGAACGCCACCACGATGTCGATATCGTTGGGCAACGTCGCGGCTACCCGGTCGCCACGCTTCACACCGATAGCCGCGAGCTGCGCGGCCGCCGCGTTGGCAGCAGCGTCAAGCTGCTTGTAACTCAACGTTCCGCTCGGGGCGCGGAGCGCCGTGCGTCCGGGGTCCACCGCGACGACGTGATCGAGCGCTTCGGCGATGGTTGCGGGCAGGCGGGACGGCAGCCGAATCGCACTCACTGTGCTATCTTAGCAATGTTTCACTAGACAAGGACATGGTTCATGGACTACAAGTTCAGTGAGGCCGCTACGGAATTGCGCGAGGAACTGCGGCGGCTCGTCGGCGAGCAGTTGCCCGAGGACTTCCAAGGTGCGTTCACCGAAGATCCGGAGGACCTCGAGCTCACGCGCCGCTTCTGCAAGACGCTGGCGGCGCGCGGCATGCTCGCCATCGCGTGGCCGGCGGAGTATGGCGGACGGGACGCCTCGGTGTGGGAACAGACCGTGGTCCGCGAGGAGATGTGGGCCCATCACGAACCCCGGGGCCCCCAGTACATGGGCCTGAACTGGGTGGGTCCCGCGATCATGCGGTTCGGCACTCCGACCCAGCGCGACCAGCACCTGGCGGCTATCGCGAACGGTGACGTCATCTGGTGCCAGGGCTTTAGCGAGCCCGATGCCGGTTCCGATCTTGCCTCGCTGCGCACCCGGGCCGAGGCGGACGGCGACGCGTGGCGGATCTCCGGCCAGAAGATCTGGACTTCCTATGCGCCGGTGGCTGACTGGTGCATGCTGGCCGCCCGAACCTCGAAGGAGCCGACGAAACAAGGCGGAATCACCTTGTTCATGCTGCCGATGAACCGCCCCGGCATCTCCGTTCGTCCGATCGACTCGCTGATGGGCCCGCTGCACCTCAATGAGGTCTTCTTCGACTCGGTCCCGGCAACAGCGGCCGATGTCCTAGGGGACGTCGGTGACGGCTGGCGTGTGCTGCGCCGCGCGCTTGCCTACGAGCGCATCGGCATCGCTCGTTATGCGCGATGCGAGCGGTTGCTCGCCGAGTACCGCGCATGGGCGCACGAGAACTGGGCGGACCTGCCCGCGACGGCGAAGTCGGCGTGGATCGCGGCACTCATGAGCGCGAGAACAGCTCGGCTACTCGCCTACCGAGCCATCCAGGACGAGGATTGCGGCCAGTTGAACGACGCCGGCGCTAGTCGAGCCCGCATCGCGGCGACGCTCGGCGATCAGCAGACCGCTGATGCGCTGGGCGATGCGCTGGGCGCGCGGTTGCTCGAAGACGCGAGCGGCGACGACGCCCCACTGTTCGGCGCCTTCGAGGACCATTGGCGGTACGCGCAGGCCGCGACGGTCGCCTCGGGCGCCCTCGAGATCCAGTACACCCTCGTGGCGCGCGAACTGCTGGGCGGAAGCGACAGATGAACCTCGACCTTCCAGACGACGTCGTCGAACTCGCGCGCGTCTGTGCAAGCGCGTTCGATAAGCTCGGTGGAGTTGACGTAAGCCGACGTGCGGCCGCCGACCCGACGCTTCGTCGCACCGAGATCCAGCCGATACTCGCTCGGCTCGGCGTTACCGAGATCGATGCCATGAGCAACGACGCGACGCAGATGTTAGCCGCAGCGGAGGTCTGCCGAGTGGCAGGCACGGTGGCCTTGCCCTACCCGGTTGCCGCGATGCTGCTGGCAGGTCCGACGGGGCATCCGGTCGTCGTGGTCAACCAGGTCGACCCAAGAGTCGATCACGGGGACCTCGCCGACGAATGGCTAACGGTCGACGGCGCTGGCAACGCTTCGGTTGCTCACCCGGCGAGCGCGCCGAGCGGCACTCGACTCGGCACCTTCGTGACTGCGGTAGCCTTCGACGGTCCGCATCATGCCGCTCCGCACGGTCTGGCGGAGCGCGCTCTGACGCTGACCTCCATCACCGCGCTTGGCGTGGCACAACAAGCCCTGGCCTTGAGTGTCGCGCACACCCGGGCGCGGGAGCAATTCGGCAAACCGCTCGCGTCGTTCCAGTCAGTTCGGTTCAGGCTGGCGCACGCCAGCACGCTGCTGGCTGGACTTACAGAACTGGCGCACTTCACGGTCATCCGCATCGCGGACGACAAGCCCGGTTCCCTCGTCGACGCACTGGGGCTACGGATGCACACGATCACTGTCGTGCGGGAGGTCATGCGGACGGCGCATCAGTTCCATGGCGCTCTCGGGTTCTGTACCGAGCATGACCTGTCCATGCTCACTCGGGCGATCCAACCGCTCACCCGACTGCCGTTCGATCTGTCGGCGACCACGGATCTGATGCTGGCGGCCGTTGATCGCTACGGATTCGAAGGAGTCTTTCCGGTTAGCGCGGCCTAGCTGTCGCAAGGAGGTCATGCCGTCGCTGGGGGTTCTCCGAGCGCGGTGTGGCGGCGGCGGATGATTGCAATCTGGAACTGGATGCGCAAACTGGCTACGTAGCGGCTTTCGTATATGTAAGGAGCCGTCACGGCCTTCGCGGCCCGTGTCGCCCCTCACCAACTCCCTGGGTCGTACGCCGCGCGCCGGGCAGGTCCACCTCGCGCTAAGCGGCTCGGCCGCCGCGCAGCAACCGCCCCGGAGTCGCGCCCGTGGCTTCGCCATCAACCATCACGGCGTCACCGTTGACGATGGTTGCGCGGATCCCCCGCGACGCCTGCGCCAGTCGCGGTCCGCCGTCGGGCAGATCGTTCACGACCTTCGGCTGCTCGCACGCGATCGTCGCGGGATCGAAGACGACGATGTCCGCAGAGAACTCCGGTGCGAGCGCGCCTCGTCTCTCCAGGCCCCAGATCTCGGCGGGCCGTCCGGTAAGCATCCGGATCGCCTCCGGCCACTCGAAAGCTTGGAGTGACCGCACCCAGTGCGAGAGGAAGTAGGTCGGAATGTTCGAGTCGAGGATCTGGGAGATGTGGGCCCCCGAGTCGGACGCGGCGATAACCGTGTTTGGATGCCGGAGTCCGTCCAGCACCAGATCCTTCGACACTTGGCCGATTGGTTGGCGGAACAACTGGTCGAAGTCGGTATGGAGCGCTAGGTCGATCATCACGTCGACGGGCGAGGCACCCGACGGCCGCGCGATTTCGGCGACCGACCGCTCCGTAACGTCGGCGTCGTCGATCACCATGATCTGGTCGAACTGCGGCGCGCGAATCTCGGCACCGATGGCCTGCCCGTAATCGCCGGACTCAGCCTCGGCGACGAGTCGAGCGCGCAGATTGGGATCTGCAAGAGCCCGCCGTTGTTCGGATCGTGACACCGACCGGATGGAACTCCACAACGGCAACCGGTCGAAGGGTAGGGCTGTCTTGAAACCGAAGATGTTCTCGAAGCCGCGGACGTGGACCTGGCCGAACGCCACCCCCCCGGAGTTCCGGACGCCGTCGACGGCGTCCAGTTGCTCCTTCTGCCCGCCCACCATGAACGAGAGGGGTCGACCGCTCGCCACGGCCAACGCCTGCAGCCGAGACTGATACGCAGCGATGTCAGCTGGATCGCTCGGCCGTTCCGGTGCGAGCTGGAACATGCCTCGGCCGACCTGCGACATCGCCATGACCAGTCGCGCCACCTCGTCCCAGCGCGCCATCCGACTGGCGACGGGCGCGCCGGCTTTGGTGACGTGCGCGTGACTTCGAGAGGTGCTAAAGCCGACCGCGCCACACTCCATCGCCATCCGGACCGCAGCCTGCATCGCCTCGAGATCGTCCTCGGTCGCGTCACCGGTGAAGGCACGCTCCCCCATGACAGCAGCCCGAAGCGCCGAGTGGCCCAGCTGGGCGCCGATGTTGAGCCCCTTCGGCAAGGCCTCGACCGCATCGAGATACTCGGGGAAGCTGCGCCACGACCACGGCACGCCACGCTGGATCGCTTCTCGCGACATGTCCTCTGCCCGCTCGATGCTGCGCAGCACCAGGTCGGCATCGGCCTCGGTGCCCGGCGCAAGGCTGAATCCGCAGTTGCCCATTACAGCCGACGTCACTCCGTGCGAAGCGAGGCTCCCGGCGTAGGGGTCCCAGAAGATTTGCGCATCGAGATGGGTGTGTCCGTCGATGAATCCGGGCGTCACCATGCATCCCGCGGCGTCGATTGTCTGCTGGGCCGCACCGAGGTTCGGACCGATCTCGGCGATTAAGCCGTCGACGATCGCCACGTCGGCGACGACGCTGTGGGAGCCACGGCCGTCGAGCACCGTTCCACCGCGTATCAATAGATCGAACACTGTCATGACCTCAGATCGTCGGCGAGTGATTTGTGTCGGAACAGCGCCGCGGCATTGCCGTACGCGATCTTCTGCGCAACGTCGTCACCGAGCGGCGCCAGCCGCTGCTGCAGTAGACGCTGTGTGTGCGGCCACGTCGAGTCGGCATGCGGATAGTCCGTCTCGAACAGAATGTGGTCGACACCGATCCGCTCTCGCGCGCCCAACGTCGACGGATCGTCCAACATGCAGAACCAGAAGTTCCGACGGAGCATGTCGCTCGGCGTCATCTCGCGATCGGGCCACGGCGTATCCACCGGCGAGCCGCCGGAGTGATCCATCACGTAGTCGAGTCGATCGAGGGCCATCGGAACCCAGCCGATCCCACCTTCCGAGAGCGCAATCTTGATGCGGGGGAAGCGCACCGGCACGAACGACCAGATCCACTCCATCGCCGCTACGTAGGCGCCCGCCGGAAACAGTGACGTCTGCAGCTGCAGCGGCGCGTCTGGCCGGGTGTTGAGGATGTAGCCAGCCGATCCCGTATGCAGGCAGATCACGGTCTCCGTCTCCTCGCAGGCCCTAAGTAACGGCTCCCATACCGGCTCGTTGATCGGTGCGAAGCCGAGCCTTTGGGGAAGGTCGGGGAAGGTGACGGCGCGAAAGCCGAGCGCGGCGTTCTTCCTCACCTCCTTCGCCGCGATGACCGGGTCGGGCAGCCAGGACAACTGCATCGGAATGATGCGACCCGGGTAGACGGCCGACCACTCTTCGAGGTGCCAGCGGTTGTACGCACGGACGCAGGCCAGGCCGAGCTCCTGGTCCTTGCTGGCGAAGAACTGTCGGCCCGCGAACCCGCACATGGAGGGGAACGTGACGGAGGATTCAATCCCGTCCAGGTCCATGTCCTGGACACGCGAGTGGATGTCCCAGGTGCCCTTGCGGACCTCTTCGTAGCGATTCGGTTCGTGCCGCCAGTCGGACTGAGGTCGCCCGACGACGGCGCCGAAGCCGGAGTCGTGCATCTCCCCACCTTCATAGGCCCAGACCAGACCACCGGTGGCGTCCTCGACAGGCTTCGGCGCACGATCCGCGAACCGTTCCTCGATCCTGCCGTCGAAAACCGTCGGAGGCTCCGTGACATGGTCATCTACGGAGATGACCCGGAATCCAATACTGTCCGGCGTGGGCTCGGGGAGCAGGTTCACCTTGCGCTCGAACGGCGCGTGAGTGCTTGCTGAGCTCATCGCAGTGCACCTACCCTGGCGCTCGTCATGGCCGGCACACCGGCGTGCCATTTTTCTGGACCGAGTACGTGTGCGACTTGAGCTCTATGGCGAAGAAACAGTTCACCGGCGGTTGCGGGGCGCCAGACACATAGCTGATCGGCGGAGTGAGGCCGCCGAACGTGTTATTGGGCGGCAGCTTGTAGAGCTGGTCGATCAGATTTTGGCTGGTGGGATTCGCCCCGGTGAGCCCCATCGCAGCAGCCTTGAATATCTCGGCCGAGGCCCAGGCGTTGGCTGTCGCTTGCGAGTAGCCGTTCGCTGTGGACGACGAGAAGTCCTGTGGCTCATACTGTCGCATGGCGCTTTGGAACTCGTTCATCGCCGCGTTGCTCGAGGCGAACCACGGAAAGACCGGCACCGCGCCGACGACGTGATCCAGTGCGGAATCGGTCGTCTCGGACTGGGTGAAGCCTGATCCACCCTGCACCCAGAGTGGGTGGTAGCCCTGCTGCTCACAAGCTGCGGCAACTCGACTCGCGACCTGCTCGTTCAACACCAGCGCGACGGAGTCGGCGCCGGAACCCTTTGCGGTCAGGCATTGCGCGGTGTAACTCGGCGCCGACGAAGAGGCTGCCGTCTTGAACGCGAAGGAAAGGCCGACCGAGCCCGTCTGGCCGACCTGGGCCTTTGCAATCTGAGAGCAGGCCGTCGACTCGGCGCAATAGATGGACCCAAACTTTTTGGCCCCCGCCAGCGCAGCGGCCTTCGGCTCGCCGTAGTAGTAGCCGGCGACGTAGGTCGCCCCTTGGGGGAAGAAATTCTTGTACTTACCCATCACGTTCTTGGACAGGTCGTCTCCGATTACCGCCGTGCTCTGCGTCGAAAGGTACGGCGCGAAGGAATCCTCCACGATGCTGCCGACACCGACTATCGCCAAGACGTGCTGACTCACTAGCTGCTTGGCCTCGGTGATGGACAGCGCGGCATTGAGCTGATCGTCCTTCAGGATCAGCTTAACAGGGTGACCGTTGATTCCGCCATGTGCGTTTGTGTACTTCACCCAGGCGTCGACGCCGTCCTTCGCCCCGATGCTGCTTGATGCGAACGAACCACTGTAGGTGCCGATGTTTCCGATGACGTACGGAGCAGCCGTCAACGGGGAGCCGGACGAGTTCGGTGGCGCGGAAGAGCTCGTCGACGAGCTCGTGTGCGACGATCCCCCGCACGCCACAGTTACCGCCAGCAGCGCCGCGGCCCCCCCGACAGCGGCGAATCTGCGTCTCTGACTTGCGCTTCTCAACATGCTTGGGTTATCCCTTCCAAGATCCGGTCAGTGCTGAACGACGACGCGTGGGCTACGCGGCACCTCCCAGATACGAATCGACGATGCGTTCTCTCGTGAATTCACGTGCGAGACCTTGAGCTTGGATGCGGCCGCCATTCATCACGTACACGTAGTCCGCGATACTGAGCGCTCGGTCGACGTACTGCTCAACGAGCAGGAGGGCGACGTTGCGACGACTGAGGTGTTCGATCGAGGTGAAGATCTCGTCGACGATCTTGGGGGCGAGGCCCATCGAGACCTCGTCGAGCAGCACCGCCACCGGCGTGCCGGCGTAGGCCCGACTCAGCGCCAGCATCTGCTGCTCGCCACCCGACAGTGTGCCAGCGGCTTGGCCGAGCTTCGGCGACAGAGCCGGGAACGCTGCGACGGAAATCTCCACCAGCTCACTCGACGGGATGTGCGGAGACAGCAGCGCCATGTTCTCGCGAACCGTCAGGGAAGGATAAATGCCTCGGCCCTCTGGGATGTGGCAGATCCCACCCCGTGCGATCTGGTGCGCGGGCTGCCCGGTGATGTCTACGCCCGCGACCTCGAGACGCCCTGACCGGCCGCGGATGAGACCGGACGCATAACGAAGCAGCGTCGTCTTGCCGGCGCCGTTCGGCCCGAGCAGGGCCACCACTGCCGATCGCTTCACTTCGAGATCGACGCCGCGCAGGACCCGGACGTCCTGGTAGCCGGCGGTCACGTTCTCAAGGCGAAGGGCCACATCGGTACTGGCACGCGGGGTGACCGCGGTATCCCTAATGCGCGGCCACATCAGTGAATCTCTTCCACCGGCAACGACTCACCGAGGTACGCCTGCTGGACCAAGGCGGACGCCTGGACTTCTGCTGTTGTGCCTTGGAAGATCAGCTCGCCGAAGTCGAGTACGTAAAGGTAGTCACACACGGACATCACGAGGTCCATGTCGTGTTCGACCAGCAAGATGCCGAGCCCGAGGTCATCCCTGGTGCGCCGCAGGATGGCACCGAACTCACGTGTCTCGCTCTGGTCGAGCCCCGCCGATGGCTCGTCGAGCAGTAGCAGGCGAGCCGGGCTGGCGATCGCTCGGGCCAGCTCGACCATTCGACGCTGCCCCGTGCTCAGCGAGGCCGCCGGCACCGACTCGAGGTCAGTGATGCCGCACAGGTCGAGGGCGGCCGTGACCGTGGACTCACGGTGTTTGCGCTCACCGGGCTGATCTATGAGCTGGGACCAGGGGCTGGCGCCTGCCATTGAGGCCTCACACCCCAATGCGACGTTCTCTTTCACTGTCATCGAGGTGAACAGCTCGGTGTGTTGGAAGGTTCTGCCCAGACCGAGCCGTGCCCGCTTCGCGGCGCCGAGCTGCCTGAGGTTGCGGCCGGCGAACCGGACCTCCCCATCGGTCGGCGTGACGAGGCCAGAGCACACGTTGAACGTGGTCGTCTTGCCGGCGCCGTTAGGGCCGATTAGCCCGGTGATCACGCCCGGCTTCGCCTGGAGCGAGACCTGATTGACCGCCCGCAATCCGCCGAATAACACGTTGACACCACGGACATCGAGCTCGGCGCTGTCGCGACGGGCGAGGCCAACCGCGGCGCTCGTGGCAACCTCTTTCGGTGCCGCGGTGTCCTGTCGCAGCGGGGCGAGCCAACTGCCCAGGCGGCCCTCGATCGCAGCCCGGAGCTTCTGGTGCCGCGGAGCGATCGCCACGCCGATGGCGATCAGCCCGAACGCGACCTGCAGGTACTGACTGGCGTGGCCGTTCTCGATGTAACCGGGAATCACCGCGATGCCAACTGCAGCTCCGATCGACGCCCACACCGGGTCGCCGACAGCGATGACGATCACGACGAGGTAGGTGAGCGATGCGAGCGGATCGAACGTCTGTTCCGAAACGTTGCCCAACACACCCGCGTAAAGCGCTCCTGACAATCCAGCGAAGAACGCGGAGAGGCAGAACACGAGAACCCTCGTGACTCGCTCGTCGGCACCGAGAGCGTTCAAGGCCAGGGGCGAATCCGACAAGCCGACAAGAACCCGGCCCAATCGGGTGCGGATCAAGATCGAGATTACGGCGACCGACAGCACCGCAGCGACCAGGACAAGGTAGTAGAAAGCTCGATCCGACGTCAGGTCCAAGCCACCGAGGTGGGGTCTACCGACCGTCAGGCCCTGAGCGACCGCAGAGAACATGAGGTTCGTGCCGTAGAACATCTGCTGCACTAGCAGGCCGAAGCCCAGGGTTGCCAGGCCCAGGTAGAGGATCGGCAATCGACTAGCCGGAATGGCTAGGATCGCGCCGATAGGGACGACGCACAGCGCCGCGAGTAGCAGCGCAAGAAACCACGGCCAGTGGTGCGGGCCGGCAAGACGGGCGAAGGTCGACGCGCCGATCGCAGCGAAGGCAACATGACACAACGAAACCTGACCTGCGACCCGAACCAGGAGCACCATCGACGCGAACAAGATTACGAAGGCGAGACCTGACGCCCACACGACGACGTGGCCCTTGGCGATGAACGGGACGACGGCCGCCAGCGCGAGCGGCGGGATTGCCGCTAGCACCTGCACCCGGCCGGGCATGCGGGCTCGTGACAGGTTGGTAGGGATTCGGCGCACAGATGCGAGCCGCAGCCGGGCCTTTGGCGTGACGATGAGCACCAAGAACAACACGATGAACGGAATGCTCGCGGGGAGGCCCCCCAGAAACTGGTTGTTGCCGACGTACTTCGTGGCGACCGACGACGCGACGCCGAGAACCAGGCCGCCGACATAGGTGAGCGGCAGGCTGGTGAAGCGACCGATGGCCGCCGCCCCGAAGGCCTGCACAACTAAAAGGGTCAGCTGCGTCGGATCCAGCGAGAGACTCGGTGCGATGAGAACACCCGCCAACGTCGCGAGCACGCATCCGACAGTCCACGCGCCACGGCGGATGGAGTGGGGGTTGAACTGCGACAAGCTGATCAGGTCGGGGTCGTCGACAACGGCGCGCATCGCGATACCTGTCCGTGATCGTTGCAAGAAGATGTAGAGCACTCCAGTCGCCACGACGCCGACCGCGACGACGATGACCTGATCGACCGTGGCGACGACGCCGCCGATCGTGAACGAGCCGTGCGGAAGGTACGGCGGGATCACCAACGGGTTGGTCCCGTAAATGAGGGTGGCACCGGCCTCGACGAGGATCAACGCACCCACCGTCCCCGCGATGCGTTGCGCGATGGGTGCCTTGACGATGCGGCGGGCGAACAGCTCGAACGTGAAGCCCATCCCTACGCCAAGGGCAAGGACGCACACCACGGCGCTGACCGGCCATGACAGGCCATGCTGGACGTGCAACGTATAAAACAAATAGGCGGCAATAGTCGCCAGCGCACCGTGGGCGAAGTTGAAGACGCCTGACGTCTTGTAGGTAAGGACTAGCCCGGTGCCTGCCAAGCCGTAGACCGAGCCGCTGACCAGGCCAGCGATCAGAAACGGGTACACAGCGGTCATCGCGGCCACCTGGGGGACCGATCGCGGATCCGATCGAGCGATTCGGTCGGCCCTGTCACCCGACGGCATCGAGCCATGTGCGCCACCTTATTGCTATAAGATAGGTAGGTCAAGGCCTGTAGCCGTAGCTCGAGGTGGCCGAAGGCATCGCCCGTCACGGGCGATGGAGGCTCAAACTGCTGATGCGGCGGAGACGAGTTACCGGACTGGCGAAGTCCGCTGGGTCGGCGCCGCCTGCACGACCGTGCGACCGCCCTCTGCCAGCGCGTACCGCTGCGACTGACGGAGGTGCGAGCGCACGAGCCTCGCCGCGTGGTCTTCGTCGCCGGCCTCGATCGCTTGGAGGATGGACCGATGGACCGCCAGCACCTCCTCGCGAGCTTCGGTGCGCGGATAACGGCCGCCCTCCTGTGCGCTTTGGGCCCACCGCTGCTCATGGTGGGACCACATCAGCTCCAGTGTGCCGAGCATTAGCATCAGCGTGGAGTTGCCGCAGCCGTGCACGAACTCCTCATGGAACTGCCGAGCGGCACCAGTGAACAACACACCATCGTGAATCGCCCCCTCCGCGCTTATCTGCGCCGCGCGCAGGCCAGGCACCACCTCGGTGCTCCTGTCCTTGCGCGCGGCGCACAGCGAGGCGGCGACCGGTTCCATGTTACGGATCGCGTCGGCAAGATCCTCCAGTAGGACGTGACGTGACTGCAGGACCAATCCAAAGATATAGGCCGACGACTGGGCACTCGGTGCCCGCACGAGCGCGCCGCCCACGTTGCCGCGCTGGATCATGAGCAGGCCCTCGGACTCAAGGATTCGCAAGGCCTCGCGCAAGGACGGCCGGCTCACGCGGAACTCGCGAAGAAGATCGTCCTGCTTAGGCAGCCGCGCGCCGTCCGGGAGCACGCCCTCCACGATCCTGGTTCGAAGGATTCCGGCGACGACCTGGGCGAGACGAGGCTGCTGCCACTGCCCGTCAAGTTCGGCAGATTCGGGAACCTCAGCTACGGACACAGGGCCGATCCTCTCAGCGCGGCATTACGCACGGTCATTCCAGCTTCTACTTTATGTTACTAAAGTTGTACCGTTCCAGCGCGCAGAAGGTCCCTGATCAGCCTTCCGATCTCGTTCACTGCCGGCGTCGCCTCAGCGATCACGTGGCTCAATCCGAGGAATCCGTGAATTTGTCCGCGGAAGCAACGATAGACCAGCGGTACGCCGGCCTCGTCGAGCCGGACCGCGTAGGCCGCGCCCTCGTCGCGAAGCGGGTCAAACTCCGCGGTCACTACGAGGGCCGACGGGAGGCCCACCATGCATTCCGCCCGCGCAGGCACCGCAAATTTCGATCGCCGATCACGTGGACCAGCAAGGTACTGAGTCCAGTACCATCGCATCTGCTCGCGCTCAAGGAAGTAACCCTCGGTGTTACTTTCGTAGGACTCGGTGTCGAACCGATCATCAAGTACGGCATAGATCAACGCTTGGCATCGGATCGGCGGCCCATTGACCTGGTGCGCCTTCAGCGCGACAGCCGCTGCGAGGTTGCCCCCTGCGCTGGTTCCCATCACGACGAGCTGTGAAGGATCACCGCCGAGTGCAGCCGCGTTGTCATGTGCCCAGCAGGTCGCGTCGTATGCGTCGTCGAATGCCGCCGGAAACGGATTCTCGGGCGCAAGCCGATAGCTGGCACTGACCACGGTGAAGCCGGCGTCCGTCGCCAGCGTCCGACACATAGCGTCGCCGAGGTCGAGATCACCCATGACCCAGCCACCGCCGTGGAAGTAGACAATCATCGGTCGGTCCTTCGAGCCGCGGGCGCGGTAGACGCGGAGGGGACGCACCTCATTCGGGTCAAGGTCGGTTACCACAAGCCCCGCTGCCTCGTCAGTGGGGCCCAACGCCCGCGGCTCGCGGGCTCGGCGCAAGTAGTCCACCGCACCGGCCTCATCCAGTTCAGCCCACCGCGTCGGCGGCTGCTGACGGGCCAGCTGCTCGAGGAATGCCGCAGCATCCGGCGACAGCGTCATCTCATGTCCCAACTAGATGAATTGGAAGCCGGCAAAGTTGCGTTCCTTAGCCTCGTCGCAGTGCCGGACGTAGCGATCGAACCCACCGGAGTAGGGAATGAACACCCGGCTCTGGTCGTCGTCATTGACGTGCACCATGTAGTTCTTGACGCGGAGACGGATGAGCGAACTCGCACAGTCCGCCACGTGCTCGGTCCACTGATCCTCGGCCTCGCGCGTGGGCTCGACGGTGGAGTAGCCCTCCTCCAGCATGTAAGTGATGCAGTCGGCGATGAAGTCGACGTGGTGCTCGTTACCGAGCGCCATGTTGGCCAGCACGGAGGGGCTGCCCGGACCTGTAACGCTGAAAAGGTTTGGAAAGCCGGCGCTCATCAGGCCCAGATAGGTACGCGGTCCTCTCTGCCAGCGGTCCGTCGGCGCTGCACCGCGCGCGTTGCGAATGCCCGCCGAGTTCAGCGCCCCGGTGAAGGCGTGGAACCCGAGAGCGAAGACGATAAGGTCGACGTCGTAGTGCCGGTCGGCGGTCTGGATGCCGCTGGATGTGATGCGTTCGATCGGCTCGGCCCTCATGTCGATCAGTGTCACATTGTCGCGGGTGTAGGTCTCGTAGTAATTCGTGTCCAGACACAAGCGGCGGGAACCGATTGGATGATCCTTCGGACACAGCAACTCGGCCACTCGGGGCTCCTTGACAGTCGCCCGGATCCGCTCGCGGACGAAGTCAGCCACATAATCATTGGCGGTCTGGTTGGTGCCCTGATCGGAGAACACTAGGTTGAGCCCCTGGCCGCCGAAGTTCCACCGGGCTTCGATCGCGGCGGATCGCTCCGCCGGCGAGTACTCTCCCGCTCGTCGTTCGGCACGACGCACCCGAGTTCCGACTGGGCGACGCATCAGCTCAGCCCTCGCTCCCGGCACGTCCTTGCGGATCCGCCTCCAGGCCTCGACGTCCAGAGGTCCGTTCCGCGCTGGTGCCGAGTAGTTCGGCGTTCGCTGGAAGACGTAAAGCTCGCGTGCCTCTTCGGCGATCACGGGCACCGCCTGAATACCTGACGAGCCGGTTCCGATCACCGCCACCCGCCGATCACGGAGATCGACCTCGTGCTCGGGCCAGTGCGAGGTCTGCACCCACTCCCCGGTGAAGTCATTGAGCCCCGGAAAGTCCGGACTGCGGCGCACCGACAGGTTGCCTGTCGTCATGACGAGGAAGCGGCAGGCGACACTGTCGCCTTGCTCCGTCGTCACGTGGTAGCGCTGTCGATGCGGAAGCCACTGGGCGCTGGTGACGCGGCTGCCGAATCGGATCTGGCGGCGGATGCCGAAGTCGTCGGCTACGTGGTTGAGGTAGCGCAGCAGCTCGTCCTGCGAGGCATAGCGCTCCGTCCACTGCCAGTCGGCGAACAGCTTCGGGGAGAAGTAATAGCAGTAGTCAAGGCTGTCGACGTCGACGCGTGCACCCGGGTACCGATTGTGCCACCAAACTCCGCCCACACTCGGCGCAGCCTCGAAGCCGACGACGGACAGGCCGATCTGCCGGAGTCGGTGGATCGCGTAGAGGCCCCCGAAGCCGGCCCCAACGACAACGACGTCGCAGTCGTCGCCGTCAGCGGACGAACTCACGACCTCGACCTCGAGGCGTCGACGACCCGCAACGACGGCTGTTCGCTTACCAATTGCGTATGGAACGCTTCCGCGATCGTTTCCGGCGTCCACACGTCCCGGCGAAGCACGGGCGAGAGCACGGCAGGGCGGCTCATCAGTGCGAGATCGCCGCCGTTGATCCGCACGACCTGGCCGTTCACGTCACGAGCGAGGTCCGACAGCAGGAACGTGACCACGGGTGCGTTCGCCTCCGGGGCCGGCTGCGAGGGAAGCTGCTCCCCTCCAGGATATTGCGCTCGATACTCTCGATTCACATCCATCAAACGGGTGTCAGCCATGGGCGACATTGCGTTGACGCGGATGCCTCGCGGACCAAGCTCAAGCGCCCATGTGTAGGTCAGCGAAGCCACGGCTCCTTTGGTCGCGCCATAAACGCTCATGGCCGGCATGCCGCATTGCGCACCGGAGGTGACGGTCACGATCGCGCCGGAACCCTGCGTCAGCATCCGCCGAGCGGCTGTCTGACCACAGATGGCGACGCCCAGGAGGTTCGTGCCAATCATCTCCTCCCACATCGCGGGTGTCGAATCCTCCATCGGACCCATCGAAAATCGACCGGCGTTGCAGACCATGCCGTCCAGCGAGCCGAAGTCGGCGACCGTGGCCTCGACCAGCTCAGCGACGCTGGACCAGTCGCTGACGTCGACCTGTCGGGCCTGGGCGACACCTCCGCCGTCACGGATCTGCTGTGCCGTCAGGTGAGCACGATCGACGTCCACGTCGCTCACGACAACGTTCGCACCGTGCGCGGCCGTGTCGCGCGCGATGGCAGCACCGATCCCACGACCTGCGCCCGTGACCACGATCGTCTTCGTTGCGAGGAGCTCGCTGTGCCCGATTAGCTCGACCATACGAAAGTTATACCTGATGCGTAAAATCCGCGCCATACTGGGGCACCGCCCGAGGGACGAGGCCTTGCGCGTCCGCCGTTATCTATGTAAGTTAGTTCTGTCTAGGGTTGATGACGGAGGATCCTATGGAGGATGACCCCTCGGCGCTGTTCGTCGTGCAGACCAACCCGGTGCCCGGCGGTGAGGATGACTACAACGAGTGGTACACCAACGTCCACATTCCGGACATCTTGACCGTCCCGGGCTTCGTTGCAGCCCAACGGTTCAGGTTCGGCCGGGTGCAGCGCAGGCCGGACGCGTCGTACCCGTACTCCTACATCGCGCTCTATGAGATCGCCGGCGACCCGAAGGAAGCCTTCGCGGCTCTTGACGAGGCTGTGCCCAACTTCTCGAGTTCCCCCATGCTGGCAGCGGAGCGCGCTGCGAGCGTCTTCGCGCCGATCACAGCGCGAATCCGCAGGGCCACCTAAGCCAGATTCGACTCATTGGCTCATTGGCTCATTGGCTCAGCCGGCAACGTCGGTGCTCGCTTGCGCCACCGGTTCGCGAGAAGTGGTGTCTCTCAGACAAGCTGAAGCCACGTTCACCGGAAGCATGACGCCAGTCATGTGGTGCGCTTCTTCCGAAAGCAACCTTTTCCCGAGGCAACCACAGCACCGCATCCCGAGACGTCCTGAGAGTCGATCTTGGACAGGTTCCTGCTTCGGCATGGCTTGATGGTTCCCCAATGGTGAGGAGTTCGCAGATGGAAGACATTTCTGACCTCGAGGTGCTCAGAGCTATCGAGGACACGAAGAAGCTCAAATCGCGCCGAGACCGCGCGGTAAATGTTCAAGGCTGAGAGACCTACGCGGCACTGCATGTCTCCGGATCACGAATCTCACAACGACGGGTACGAGCCCTGGATCGGCCGCGAGGAGATGATGCGCAACCTCCATCTTCTGGATCACGTGCCCATCGTTCACCTGTCGCACACCCCTGACATACCATTCATTCCCGCGATACAGCATCGGTATCTGGTACCTCGAAGACCAACACTTCTGGAAGCAGGGAGAAGTGGACCACTGGCTGCGCCGTTTCGGCTTCTACCACGAACGATACGAGCGGCTCGAGAGCAACTGGGTCTTCACGCGGCGTCGGATACAACAAACCCTCCATCACGGCCTCGCCGAGAGCGGAGCATCCCGCAAAGACTGCCGCGCAGAAGTCCGGCGAGTTCAGGGAATTTGGCAGTCCGCTTCCGGCTCCTAAGCCGTAGCAGCCGCTCATTCGCGCGGCGTCCGCGTTTAGCGCTTGATCGAGGCGACGTCCCGCCTATTGCTAAGGCCAAGGCGTCTCGGAGACCAGCAAGTCTTAGAAATGATGGGCAGCAATGGTGACTGTTCCTCCTCCCCCCTCAGGGCTACGCGTCGGCGCTCTCTCGCCAACCCCAAGGACTACGGCTGGTATCGGGACTGGCTGGTGAGGGCAGAGGGCGCGGGCTTCGGCCTCCTCACGTCGGGTGACTCACAGTCGTTCTGGGCGGACCCGTTCGTCACACTCAGCGTCGCAGCCACGATCACCCAGACCGCTCGCCTCGGCGTGACAGTCTCGAACCCACGGAAGCGTCATCCGGCTGTAGCCGCCAGCTCTCTGGCGGCACTCAGCGACTCAGCCATGGCCGGGTCATCTACGGCCTCAGCTCCGAGACAGCGCCCTGCGCAACATCGGATTGCCACCTGGCAGGCTGGCAGAGGTCAAGGCGTTCGCGACGGCGGTGAAGGATCTCGGCGCAGGCCGGGAGATCGAGTGGCCCGGGGCAGGGCCAGGTGTCGGCTGGCCATGGTCGACGTGCCGGTGTGGCTTGCCGCTGAGGGACCCGGGATGCAGTTCCTGGCCGGTCAGGTGGCAGACGGGGTGCTGTTGAGCAACGCTCTCGACGCAGATGTCCTCGCTGCTGCCCGGGCCAACATCGCTGCGGGCGCCGCGTCGGTGGGTCGTTCGCCGGACAAAATCGAAATTTGGTGCCTGGCCGCGATGTGCTTCGCTCCCACCGAACGCGAGGGAATCGAACCCTGAGCGCGATTCTTGCTGGGACGGCGAACCACGTCGATCGCTTCAGCATGCAGAACAAGGGGGTTCCGGATTCCTTACGGGCGGTGCTTGTCGCGCTCCCAGGAACGCTACGACTCGCGGCATCACGCCTCACCCGAGGCCGCACAGCACAAAGCGCGGCCCGTGTCGGAGCTTGGCCTCGTCGACTTTCTCACCGCACGATCGGTCATCGCCGAGTCGCCGGAGCTATGCGTCGAGCGCTTCGCGGAGCTGAAGCGCCTCGGTGTCACGAACGTCCTCGTTCACCACCCAGGCCAACGATCCGCTCGAGTTCATGAAGATCTTCGAGACTGACGTCGCCCCCGGGTTGTCGCTCGCGTCCGCGCCGCCACCAACCGGCTCGTCGATGTGATCAGCGACCCGGTTACGGGCGACTTCTACCACGTGGTCGATGTCCATCAGCGCCTGTCGGTGAGCGAAGGGACCGGGACCGCCGTCCAGGTTGCCGACCGATTCGAGATCTTCGACCGATTCGGCATGGACCAGGCAGTTCTTCTGCCGCCGAGTGGCGCGTTGGCCGGCGAGCCGCTCATGGCAGCCGGCCTGAAGGCTCGTACTGCCAACGTCGTACGTACGTACCCGGATCGATGCCTGTACGGGACGTGGACCGTCGACCTCATGGCTGGGCGATCCGAGTGCCACTAGGTTCTCGAGGGGGCAGTCGGGGAACTCGGGCTGCGAGGGATCGTCTGGCACCACCGATTCCAAGGTGCCAACATTGACCGCCCGCTCATGCCAGGCTTGCTCCGCCGATGCGGTGAGCTCGGTGCTCCCTCACTTGTTCACGTCATCAGCGAGAGCACGCTCAAAGCGCCGTCGCGACTCGAGCGCTTGCTGACGACATGCCCGGAGACAACGGTCATCGCCCTCGATGCGTTCTCCGGCTCGGACCAGCCTGGAGCGTTTCTCGAGATCGCTGAGCGGCATGAGAACCTCTACTGTGACCTGGGCGCGATGATCTCCGTGACGGGCTGGATCATCCAGCGTTTCCTGGACACGGTCGGCTCCTCGAGACTGATCTTCGGGACCGATTTGTACGTGGTTTCGTGCACCTGGTATGCGCCGGCACCGCTCTTCGAAGTGCTGCACCTCGACCTAGAGCCGTCGTGGAAGGTGCAGATCCTCAGCGGAAACGCGCACCGGCTGTTTCAGCCGGGGACTAGCGCCCGCCGCCCGCGCTCGTAGCAGACCACCGCGGCTCGCGGCGCTCGGCGAACGCCCGCGGCCCCTCGATCGAATCCGGATGCTCCCAGTGGTCGCGGACTGCTTGCCACCCCTCCTCCATACCGCGCTCGATCATGCGGTGGATGGCGCCCCTCAGAACCCGCCGGGTCTCGGCGACGGCCGCCGGCGACGCAGCAGCGATCGCATCGGCGACGCCGAGCGCCCGGCCAATTAGGTCGTCCGCTTGGACGACCTCAGACACCAAGCCTGCCGCGAGTGCAGTCGCAGCGTCGAGGCGGATGCCGGTGCCGAGGTAGGCGAGCAGGCCGAGCACCTTCGGCGAGACAAACGGCACCAGAGAGCTGGGCTCGATGCCTGAGACCTGGCCGATGGACACGTGCGGATCCGTGAACGTGGCAGAGCTGGATGCGATCACGATGTCGGCATCGGCAACGAAATGGAGACCGCCGCCCGCACAGACGCCGTTCACGGCGGCGACGACGGGGACGGCAAGACGATGGCCCGGCAGGAACGCCAGCTCTTCGCGGACGTCCTCGGGCGCGTCGTTCCGACCGGTCAGCTCATGGACGTCCGCGCCCGAGCAGAAGCCACGTCCGGCACCCGTGAGCACCACGCAATGAATCGCATCGTCGGCGCCCACAGCCCCCCACAGCACGCCGAGCTCATGCCGGAGCTCGCTGTCGAGCGCATTCAGCCGCTGCGGACGGTTGAGTGTCACAACCAGCACGGGACCCCTGCGGTCAACCAACAGGGCGCCATCACCGTCACCAGCCACCTCACCAACCTATCAATGTTTCATCTCACGGGGTGTCTCGCCCGGATTTGATGGCGACCACCCAGCCACTGTGGAACAACGATGGCGGCACCCCGGAAGTCCCTGGAGGAATTGAGAAACGCGCGACGCGGCCGCCGGTTGAGTCTCGGTCCTCCCTCGAGGCAGGATGCGTTGGCGCGAATGGTGGGCAGCGCGGGGTCATCCCGAGACGTTGCGAAACTGGGTGAGGCAGGCGGAGATCAACGCGGGCCCGCGGCCGGGACCCAGGACTGTCGACGCAGACCGAGTCGCACAGCTGGAGCGGGACAACCGTGAGCCGCGGGCGGCCGAACGCGTTGTTGCGGTCGGCGTCGGCTCTCTTCGCGACGAAACTGCGCGCCACGACGCGCCGCTGGGCTAGAGGCTCGGAGCCTGAGCTAATCGGCTGGTCGACTCAGACCGCATGACCTTGGCCGGCCCGTGTCGCTTTCGTCCGAAGGTCAGATGATCTTTAGTCCACATCTCGTCCATCTACGCGGAACCAGGCAACTCCATCAGGCTGCACGCAACGACTCGACGAGATGCACAGAACTCCTGCTACACAACAAGAGACGGCAAATCCCGGCACTGGACACCACACCGTATGGACGCGCTCTTAAATCGATGTGGGGATCGCGGTCAAGGAATCCGCGGGTTGCAGTACCTCGCTCCGAGGATGACCGAGCGTCAAGATACTGCAACGGTTCTTCGTTGAACAGGGCGCGCGCGAAGGCCCATCACGCTGCCCTCGCCAGGAACGCAACGGCCCCCGGCCCCGTCGGGAGAGCCCGAATGTAGCGCGGCCACCTGCCAGGAAAATCTCAGCACCCGCGCCGAGGGCACCCCGAGCCGGTCCAGCGGGCCTTGAGCGTATCGGCGTTGCCGCGCATCCGGTGGCCGGTGTGCCGTCGTAGCTGGGTCGATCGACCGCGATCACCCGCAACGCCTCGCCGCGCTGGGCTTGTGGTGCGAGCATGAAGTCCGCGCCTCGGCCGGGCGGGCAGTGCAGGAGGTGGGCGATAGCGCCGCCCTCGTCGGATGCGACATGCGGGGTTAGGCCGCGTCGGCGAGGGTCTGGAAGTTCTCGTCGGTGAGTTTGACGTCGGCGGCGCCGAGGTTCTGCTCGAGGTGCGCCATCGACGAGGTGCCCGGGATCGGCACTATCACCGGCGACCGGTGCAGGAGCCAGGCAAGCGCCAGCTGCGCGACGCTCGCTCCTTCGTGGTGGTGGGCAATCTTGTCGAGTGGTCCGCCCGGTTTCGCTAGGTCGCCCGATGCGATCGGAAACCACGGGATGAAGGCGATGCCGTTGGCCGCGCAGAAGTCCACGACGTTGTCACTCTTGCGGTGAGCGAGGTTGTAGAGGTTCTGCACCGAGGCGACAGTGAGACCGGCGGCCTGAGCGGCGTTGATCTCGTCGACATCGACTTGCGAGAGGCCGACGTCTCGTATGAGCCCGGTGTCGACCATCTCCTTGATCGCTCCGAACGTCTCTTCTCGGGGCGTGTTGGGGTCGATGCGGTGCAGTTGCCACAGGTCGATCCGCTCCAGTCCCAGCCGGCGCAGCGACATCTGTACGCACTGCCTGAGATATTCGGGCCGGCCGAGCGACTCCCAGATGTCAGGCCCGCTGCGGGTCAGTCCGCCCTTCGTTGCGACTAGCACGCCGCCGTAGCCGGTGCCGTCGTGCAGCGCCTCGCGGATGAGGTTTTCGGACACGCAAGGGCCGTAGGAATCGGCCGTGTCTATGAAGGTGACCCCCAGCTCAACGGCGCGGCGCAGCACCCGTACGGCCTCGTGGCGGTCGGAGGGCGGTCCCCAGATGCCGTCGCCGGTGATGCGCATCGCGCCGTACCCGAGTCGATTGACCGTCTTGCCGCCCAGATCGATCGTGCCGCCGTCCACCACTGCCATCCGTGCTCCTAGATTGTCGTTTCCCATGCCAACGGCACTGGCGTCAGGAACCCAGGCCCGTTGAGTTCTTTCGGCGCCCCCCTGCTTGCGACGAATGTCGATCGTGCTCGATCCCGAGGGCCTGCAGCCACACGCGGGTGAGCGTCTCCACGGCGCGGGCCTCGTCGAAGTCCTCGCCGAGCACGAACCAGGTATAAGCAAAGCGGTCGACCATCGTCCCTAGCGCGTTCGCGGCGTAGATTGGGTCGAGGTCTGGGTCGGCGACTCCGGCCTTCTGCCAGCGCTCGATAGCTCGTGCGTTGCGCTGCACGAACAGTCGCCGCAGGTCTAGGCGCAGTTGCCGGACCTCGTCGTTGAAGGTGGCCACCTGCTCGAGCGTGGCCATGAGCGCGGCGTTGCGGCGGTAGGCGCGGATGTAGCGCAGGTTGCTGTGCTCCACGAGGTCCCACGGCGCTGATCCAGCCGCCGGTGGCACGTCCTGCTCTAATTCGGACATGTTCCGCTGGACCTCGAGGATGACCTCTTTGAACGCCTCCTCCTTGGACGGGAAGTACGTGTAGAAGGTCCCGTGCGCGACGTTCGCGGCGGCGGCGATGTCCGCGATGCGGGCGTCGATGAAGCCGTCGCGAGCGAATACCTGGGCGGCGGCGCTGACCAGAGCGGCCCGGGTTCGCTGGCCACGTGGTGTGAGCGACGCGACCGTGTCGTCCACGATGGCCTGTGCCGTGATCGATACGCCGCCGCCGTCCGGCCGCACCGCAGTGTTCCGTGGCATTCGACCTCCCTGATCCGCGGACACGGTGCCATGTCCCAACGGCGCCCGCATGACGGCGCCCAAGGCATAGCAAAGATGAAGTTGACATCAGAATCAAGTCGAGGGAAAGTCACGTCGTCTGGGTGACACCCGTCACAGCGGCGGAGTGCAGCGGGATCGTCAACGTCGTCGACCGAAGGGCAGGGCAGTAGCAGATGACTCGAGCAAGAGGGATCGGTCTGGTGGCCGGTGCCGCAGCAGTTGCGCTGGCCCTGGCTGCCTGTGCCGGCAGCGGGGGCGGCAGCAGCAAGGGGGGCGCAGGCGGTGGTTCCAGTAGCGGAGCGCTTCCATCGACGATCAAGATCGGGGTACCCCTCGACACGAGTGGCAGTGCGCAGATCACCGGCGTCGGCACCGATGAGAAGGCTGGCGTCGACTTCGCCGTGAAGCAGATCAACGACAGCGGCTTCCTGGGCAACGCGAAGATCTCGACCGTCGAGTACAACACCCAGGCCGCCAAGACGCAGGCGGTCGCCCGGACCACCCAGCTGGTCGACCAGGATAAGGTTGCCGCGATTGTCGGCTACAGCCTCACGCCGTCGTTCCTCGCTGCCGGCCCGATTGCCCAGAAGGCAGGCATCCCGGTCATGACGGTCGGCCTGTCCGGCGCGGGCATCACCAACGTGGGCAACCACATCTTCCGAGAGTTGCTCGACTACGCGAACCTCTTCAAGATCGGTGACCCGCAGTTCATCAAGGCGACCGGCGGCAAGACGGCAGCCTTCCTCTACGGTAGTGACACCGTCACGACGTCGGGCCAGTACAAGAAGCGTAAGGCCCTGCTCGAAGGCCTGGGGATCAAGACGGTCGCGTCACAGTCGATCACGGCCGACTCGACGAACATTGCTTCGCAGTTGACGACGATCAAGAACGCGCACCCCGACTATTTCGTCATCGACGTGGACACCGGCCAGGTGCCGGCGGTACTGACCCAGGCCGCCTCGGTCGGCATCAACGCTCAGGTCCTGGGCGACAACGGCCTTGCCGCGAAGGCGACGCTGTCCAGCGCCGCAGCCTCGAAGGCGGCCCAGTGCGGGCTCTTCGCCATTGCGTGGGACGCGTCGTCGACCGCGGGCGGCAATCAACAGTTCGTCAGTGACTGGAAGGCTGCCAATGGCGGCGCGGCCCCAGATCTATTCAACGCGCTCGGCCGCGACGCGATGTGGGGTATGGCCACGGCGATCAAGCAAGCGCAGAGCACAAACGGCGACAAGATCACGACTGCCCTGCACGCCTTGAACGCCGATCTGCAGGGCGCTCTGGGCTCGTATAAGTGGAGCGCAGACGGGCAACCGACGTACCAGCCTCTGCTCGAGCAGATCCAGAACGGTAAGGCCGTTGCCTGGACTCCGTCGACCACCTGCTCGCGGTAGTGGAACGACGGGATGCTGCAGCAGACGATCAACGGCCTGGCCCTGGGGGCGACCTATGCCCTCCTCGGACTGGGAGTGACGATGATCTGGGGCGTCCTGAGGTTGCTGAACTTCGCCTACGGACAGTTCATCGTCTGGGGTGCCTTCGCGACGTTGGTCTGCATAGAGTGGGGCCTGCCGACGTGGCTGGCTGTCGTGCTCGGCATGCTCGTCGGTGGCACGGTGGCCGTCATCGTGGACGTTTCGGTGCTGCGCTACATGCGCAGCCGCAACTCCTCGGAGTTCGCGATGGTCGTCGCGACCATCGGTGTCAGCTACATCCTGTCGACGATTGTTCAGGCCCGGACCAGCTCGCAGATCCGGGCCTTTCCGATTCAGAGGTTTCCATCCGGTCAGATCCACCTCGGATCGGTCGACATCCCGAGCCTGCAGCTCACCACGTTCTCCATCTCGATCTTCGTGATGGTGGTCCTGGGGCTGTGGCTCGGACGGACGCGGATGGGCCGGGCCACCCGGACGGTCGCCTACTCGGCGACGACAGCAGAACTCCTCGGAGTCAGGAGCCAGGCGATCTTCGCCCTGGCGGTCTTCCTGTCGGGCGCCCTCGCAGCAGTCGCTGGCGTGGCGATCGCGGCGATCACCTCCACCCTCTCGTACTCCACCGGGGATCAGTTGCTGGTGATCGCCTTCTCGGTGATCGTGCTGGGCGGGATCGGGTCGGTCAAGGGCGCCGTCGTCGGCGGGATCGTCCTCGGCCTCGTTCAGACCTGGGCATCGGCGTACATCTCCAACTCATTCTCCCAGACCGTTGCCTACCTGGTGATCCTGCTGATCTTGGTGGCCCGGCCGAGCGGACTGTTCGGCGTTGCAGAGGAGAACCGTGTTTAGCTGGCTCGGAGCGTATGATCAGTTCGTCGGCGGCTCCCTGCTGGTCAACGTCCTCCTGGTGATGAGCTTGTTCGTCGTCTTCCAGTGCGGCGTGCTGTCGCTCGCGACCGTGGGCTTCATGGCCGACGGGGCCTACACCGCGAGCTTGCTGTCGACGAAGGCCCACTGGTCGATCCCCGCCTGCATCCTCGTTGGTGCCCTGGCCGCCGGTCTTATTGCTCTCATCTTTGGGCGGTTGGTGCTCCACCTGCGCGGGATCTACCTGGCGCTGGGTACCTTCGCCCTCGGCCAGGTCTGCGTCCTGGTGATCAGCAACATCGCCTTCACCGGTGGCAACGAGGGCATCGCCGGCATCCCAACGTCCGTCGGTCTGACCTCGATCTTCTGGGTCGTCGTGGTGGTCTGCATCGGCCTTCAGGTGCTGCACCGGTCGCGGCCGGGCCGGGCGCTGCGGGCGATGCGGCTCGACGACAGGGTGGCCAGTGGCGTCGGCGTCAACGTCTCCCGCTACCAGGCATGGGCCTTCGCGCTGTCGGGCACGTTGGCTGGACTCGCCGGGGGCCTCGAGGCGTTCCGCACTTCGATCATCAGCCCTGACCAGTACAACTTCACGCTACTGATCCAAGTGCTGGCGCTCGCCATGATTGGCGGCAGCTTCCACTGGTCGGGCGGTGTCCTCGCGGCTCTGGTCATCGGGTCGGTACAGCAGGTGATCGGCGAGGCGAGCAACACCGTCGATGGCTTCCTGTACGGCGGGCTACTGGTCGCCGTGATGCTGGTGCTGCCGGAGGGGATCGTCGACAGACGGTTGCTGCGGCGTCTCACCCGACTGCGACATGGGCGCGGGACGCCGCGGGGCGCTACCCCCACCGCGGGCCGGACGCTGGTCAGATCATGACCGCCACCGCGCTCTCGACACCGGAGATCGAGCTTGTCGACATCAGCCGCCACTTCGGCGGCGTGATCGCCCTCGACGCCGTGTCCTTCGCTGTGCAGTCGGGCTCGGTCACCGGGCTCATCGGCCCCAACGGCGCCGGCAAGACGACCCTGCTCAACCTGCTCACCGGCTTCTTCACCCCGACATCGGGGCACATCCGGCTGCGCGGTGTCGACGTCACGGGGCGACGACCGCACCAGATGGCCAAGTTAGGTCTGGGCCGGACCTACCAGAACCTGCTCCTGCTCGACGAGGAGACCGTCACCGAGAACGTCCGCATCGGCAGGCACCTGATCGAGGCCCGCTCGGGTCTGAACCTTCGACGCGCGAAGGCCGCGAAGGCCGCGAGCGTCGACGTGGTCGACCGCCTCGTCGAAGAGCTCGGGCTGACCGACGTCGCGGGTACGGTCGTGAAGGGACTGCCCTACGGTCTACGACGCCGCGTCGAAATCGCGCGGGCGCTGGCCACCGAGGCGTCAGTCATCGTGCTCGACGAGCCGACGGCCGGAATGACCCGGGACGAGTCAGACGACATCGCGGCGGTCATCGACCACCTGCGGCAGCGCGGCTCGACGGTGCTGCTCGTGGAGCACAACGTCCGCCTCGTCACCCAGATGTGCGACGAGGTGCTGGTCCTCGACTGGGGCCGGCTCATCGGACGGGACACGGCGGACAAGGTGTGGGACCTCGACGCGGTCAGGACCGCATACCTGGGGATGTCGGCGGAGGTGGTGACCAACGATGTTGCAGGTCACTGACCTCCAGGTGAGCTACGGCCGCGTCCGCGCGGTGCGCGGCGTCACCCTCACGGTGCCAGACGGCGGCGCGCTGGCGATCCTCGGTCCGAACGGCGCGGGGAAGACCTCGCTGCTACGGGCGATCGGCGGCTCGGTGAAGCCGGCAGGCGGCTCGGTCCTGCTCGACGGCAAGGACGTCACCGGCAAGAAGGCCCACGTCATGCTCTCCACCGGACTCGCGCACGTGCCCGAAGGCCGCGCCGTCATCGCCCCACTGTCGGTCAAGGAAAACCTCCTCATGGGCGCCTACAAGACGCCGAAGAAGGAGATCAGCGGTCTGCTCGACGAGATGCTCACGCTCTTCCCGTCGCTCGAGCGACGACTCGCCGTCCCCAGCGGACGGCTGTCCGGCGGCGAGCAGCAGATGCTCGCCGTAGCCCGCGGACTGATGTCCAAACCCACGCTCATCGCGATCGACGAGCCGTCCATGGGTCTAGCGCCCGCGGTGGCCACAACGGTGCTCGAGGGACTCCGCGCGGTGAATCAGCGGGGAACGGCCGTACTCCTCGTGGAGCAGAACGCCGCCCTCGCGATGCAACTCGCGACCGATCTAGTGCTGCTCTCGCACGGAGAAGTCCAGCGCGCGGGATCGGCCGCGGACCTCGCCTCGGAGGTGATGGCCGCTTATGCAAAATGACACGACCGCTGACCCTGGCGGCGACCAGTTGTGCTGACCCACCGCGACGTCCTGCGCCGCAATGCCTCCGCGTACGGACCCCGCATCGCCATCACATCCGAGAACGGAATCGACCTGACGTACGCCGGGCTCGAAGAGGCGACCAACTCGCTGGCGAACGCACTCGCGGGGGAGGGCCACGGACCGGGTGACCGCCTCGTCTGGCTCGACCGCAACTCCGCCGACTTCCTCGTCTGCTATTACGCGACGGCCAAGCTCGGCATGACGTTCTCGGCGCTCAACGCATGGCTCCGTCCGCGTGAGCTCGCATCGCTGGTCGAACTCGTCAGGCCGTCGGTCGTCGTGGCCGGACCCGACTTCCTCGACACGTGGGCTGAGGCCGGGGGGAGCGTCGCGACAAGGGCCGGCCTCTTCGTCCGAGACGCCTCCGGCGGCGACTGGCGGTCGTGGCAAGAATTTGCGACGACGGGCGATTCCACGTGCTCTCCCGACGTCGAGAACGACGAAGAACGAATCCACGAGATCTGCTTTACCTCCGGGACGACCGGCCAGGCGAAGGGCGTCATGCGAACCCAGCGAGCGCGCATCCTCGACAGCGCCTTCGCTGCTCTCGGCTATGAACTCTCTCGCGAGGATCACCTCATCGCGATCTTGCCGCAGTTTCACATCGGTGGCGCCGCGGTCGCGAACCAACTGATCCTGCAGGGTGGTCGGGTCACCGTGCTGCGCCAGTACGAGCCGCTCGCGATGGCGCAGGCGCTCGCCAAGGGCGTGACCTACATCGTCGGCGTACCCGCGCACTACGCCCTCCTCTTCGAGTCGGGTCACCTCGACTCTGTCGACACGACGCGCGTACGCGGCTGCTACGTCGGTGGCAGCGCCGCATCCCCGACGCTGTTCCAGAACATCCAGAAGCACTTTCCATCAGCCGAGCTCGTACACGGCTATGGATCCACCGAGTCCGGCCCGCACACGATGGCGCTGCGGGGACAAGCCTTCCTGGACCACTTCGGTTCGCTCGGGCTGCCGGTCGCCGGCACCGAGGTGCGGGTTGTCACCCTGGACGAACGCGATGCCGCCGACGACGAGCCGGGTGAACTCTGGGTCAAGAGCGACGCCGTCATGCGCGGCTACCTCGACCGTCCCGACCTGACGGCCGGTGCCTTCTCCGACGACGGCTGGCTGAAGACCGGCGACCTGGTCCGGCGAGATAGCGCCGGCTGGTTCTCCCTCGTGGACCGCGTGAAGGACATGATCATAACTGGGGGCGAGAACGTGTACCCGCGCGAGGTCGAAGACGTCATCGCAGCCTTCGAAGGCGTGGCCGAGGTCGCCGTCGTCGGACTTCCCGACCCGCTCTACGAGGAGCGCGTCGTTGCCGCCCTCCGCGTCGTTCCCGGTGCGGCCCCGCCGGACACAGAGGCGCTGCGCACGTTCGTTCAGTCGCAGCTCGCCGGCTTCAAGGTGCCCAAGCAGTGGTTCATGCTGGAGGACCTCCCCCGCACCGGCAACGGAAAGGTCGCGAAGACCGCGCTGCGTGCGCAGCTGGAGGCGCTCGCATGACCGGCGCGTACGAGGGGCTCAACGTCTTCGACCTGAGCCAGGTGATCGCCGGGCCGTTCTGCACACGCCTGCTCGCCGACCTCGGCGCCGACGTCATACGCATCGAGTCACGTGACGGCGACATCATGCGCCGGCTGCCCGTGGCCTTCGACGGCGACCTGTCCACGGCCTTCACCCAGTACAACGCAGGCAAGCGCTCAGTCGGCCTCGACCTCAAGAGCACCGGCGGGCTCGAGGTCGCACGGGACCTCGTGCGCTGGGCCGACATCATGGTCGAGAACTTCCGCCCCGGAGCCCTCGACCGGATGGGCCTGACCTGGGAGGTGCTACAGAAGCTCAATCCGCGGCTCGTCCTGTGCAGCATCGGACTGTTCGGCCGCACCGGTCCCTACTCGCAGATCTCCGGGCACGGCATGGTCGCCGAGGCCCACTCCGGGCTGATGTCGCTGACCGGCGACGACGGAGGCCCGTACACGCACTTCGGCACCCCGCTGGCGGACATGAACGTTGGCGTGCATGCGCTGGCGGCGATTGGCGCGGCGCTGCACCAGCGGTCGGTGACCGGGGTCGGCGCGCTGGTCGACGTCTCGTCGTTCGACGCGCTCTTCGCGATGATCGACCAGGCCGTCGGACAGGCGATGATCAGCAACGGCGAACGCGCGTTTGGCCGGTATGGCAGCAAGCATCCGCAGACCGTTCCCAGCGGCGTGCTCATGGCGGCCAACGGAGAGGCCGCCACCTTCTCCGCGGTCGGCGACGTGGCATGGGGGAAACTCGCCGCAGCCATGGGCGAGCCGGCGCTCGTGACCGACGAGCGCTTCGCCGACATCGAGTCGCGCATCGCGAACCGCGCCGACCTCTACGCCCGCATCGACACCTGGGGAGCCGGGTTCGTCGATGCGGAGGCGCTCGTCGAGGCACTCGGCGCGGCCGGCCTCGCCGGCGCCCGCATCAGATCGGTCGCCGAGAATATGGACGACCCGCACCTGCGCACACGCGGCACCCTCCAGCGGATCGACCTCGGTGACGGGGTGGGCGAGTACCTCGTCCAGTCAGCGCCGTACCTCATCTCCGGCGCCGTCATCGGCCCGCAGGGTCCGCCGCCGCACCTCGCCGAGCACACGCTCGAGGTGCTCACCGACGTCCTGCACCATCCGCCCGCCCGCATCGACGCACTCCTCGCGTCGGGCGCCGTCTTCACCACAGAGAGGCATTGACCCGTGGCTGACTTCGCCCACACCATCACCCTCGAGCAGGACGGTTTCGTCGCCCGGCTCACGTTCAGCAGCGACCACCCGGCGAACGTCTTCACACTGCCGATGCTCGAGGTTATGGCCAAACACGTCGACAGCCTGAATCCGGCATCGACGCGGGTGCTCGTCATCGAGGGCAAGCCGACGATCTTCAGTGGTGGCGCCGATCTCCAGTCGATCCTCGACATGGACGCCGCCACCTACCGCGCCTACGTCGAGACCGAGTACGCCCTGTTCCGGGCGATCGAAACGCTCCCCTTCGTGTCCCTGGCCATCCTTCGCGGGTCGTGCGTCGGCAACGCGGCGGAAATCGCGCTGGCCTGCGACCTGCGGATCGCGGCCGACGACGTGCGGATCGGTTGGCCGGAGGTGCACGTCGGGTTCGTGGCGCCCGCCCAGCGACTCGCCCGCTTCGTCGGCATCGGCACGGCGAAGGAGATCCTGTTCACCGGACGGCTGCTCAAGGCCGATCAGGCACGCGCGCTCGGCCTGCTGACGAGCGTCGTTCCAGCGGCCGAGGTCGATGCCGCGGCAGCGAAGGTGATCGAGCAGATGGCCGGGCGAGCCCCGGTCTCGGTCCGCGTCACCAAGGGCGCCCTCGAGCGGGCCTACAGCTTCCCGCCGGAGAACCCTGGTCTCGAGGTAGAAGCCGCCGCCGAGTCGTACGACACCCTCGACTTCCGGGAGGGTGCGACCTCCATTCTCGAGCGACGCGCCCCGATCTTCCAGGGCCGATGACCGGGCAAGTGGGGATCACCCTCCCCTTCGACGACGTTTCGCTGACCGATCACCGGCCGCTGCTGCGGTCACTCATAGACGGCGGCTACGACGACGTATGGACCGGTGAGGTCAATGCGAACGACGGCTTCACACCGCTGGCGCTGTTCGCCGGATGGGAGGACGGCTTGCGGGTCAGCTGTGCGGTGCCGAGCGTGTTCACCCGCGGTCCGGGGCTGCTGGCGATGACTGCCGCGTCGCTGGCCGAGATCGCCCCTGGACGGGCTAGGTTCGGCATCGGTGCCGGTTCGAACGTGATCGTCGAAACGTGGAACGGTGTGCCGTTCGCGCAGCCCCTTCACAAAGTGCACGACACGCTGCGGTTCCTGCGGCAGGTGCTGTCGGGCGAACGTGCCGACGACTACGAGACCGTCCACGGCAAAGGCTTCAAGCTCGCCCGTGTGCCGAAGGTCCCGCCCACGCTGGTGGTGGCCGCGCTTGGCCCCAAGATGCAGGAGCTTGCGGCTGCCGAGGCTGACGGGGTGTGCTTGAACTTCCTGTCCGCCGCCGACGTCCTCACCGTCATCGAGCGCTCGCAGACGGTCGCCCGGTCTGCCCCAGGCACCTTGGAGACGAGCGCCCGCCTCTTCGTGATCCCAGGTGAAGGCGACGCGGTCGAGGCGGCCGCCCGCCGACACATCGCCGGTTATCTCACCGTGCCCGTCTACACCAGGTTCCAGGAGTGGCTCGGCCGCGGCGACGCGATCGCCCCCCTACTCAGCGCCTGGAACGGCGGCGACCGCAAGAAGGCGACCGCGGTCATCCCCCAGGAGGTCGTCGACGACCTCGTCGCCTACGGAACACCCGCACAGTGCGCGGAGCGGATCGGTCGCTACTTCGACGCCGGTCTCGACGCGGCCACCCTCTGTGTGCTGCCCAGCCCCGACCCCCTTCCCGCGCCCGCACGGGTGGAGTTCCTCGTGGATCTCCGACGGCAACTCACCGAACGCGCTTCGAAGGAGATCTGATCATGGACCAGCCGCTGCGCGACCTGCGCACCAAGCTCAAGGGTTTCATCGACAATGAAGTCATCGCGGCCGAGCCGCTTTTCTTCGAGGAGCAGGAGGCCACCGGTTACTGGCAGGCCGGCGTCCTCGACGGTCTGCGCGCTTCGGCGAAGCAGCAGGGGCTCTGGGCGTTGGGACATCCGACGGAGATCGGCGGCGGGGGCCTGCCGTTCATGGACTTCGTCTATCTGAACGAGATCATCGGCCGTTCCGAGCTCGGCCAGCTCGCGGTCGGGTCTGCGTCGATGCAGGACTCGCTCATGCTACACCTGTACGGCTCGCCGCGGCAGAAGGACCGCTGGCTGCTCCCGATGGTCCAGGGCGAGATCTTCCCGTCGGTGGGCCTCACCGAGCCGGAGGTCGCCGGTTCCGACCCGACCCTGATGCAGTCGCAGGCCCGGTTCGAGGGTGATGAGATCGTGGTGAACGCACACAAGTGGTTCACGACCGGCGCGAACAACGCGGCGTACACGACGATCTTCGCGGAGACCGACCCCGACGCGACGAGCCGGCACCAGCGGTTCTCCGCGATCATCGTGCCCACCGACACGCCCGGGTACGAGATCGTGCGGGTCGTTCCCACGATGGGGCACACCGGCGGTGGTCACTGCGAGATCCGACTGACCGGCGTGCGTGTCCCAGCAGAGAACCTCCTGGGCGGTCGCGGGCAGGGGTTCGTCATCGCGCAGAAGCGACTGGGGCCGGGCCGGATCTTCCACTGCATGCGCTGGCTCGGGCAGGCGCAGCGCGCCTTCGAGTTGATGTGCGATCGCGCCAACGTGCGTTATGCCCACGGCTCGCTCCTGTCAGAGAAGGGCGAGATCCAGCGGTTCGTGGCCGAGTCGGCAGCCGAGATCCAGGCTCACCGCCTCATGACGCTCGATGCGGCGGCCAAACTCGACGGTGGTGACGAGGCGCGCGTCGAGATAAGTCTGATCAAGTTCCACGGGGCGAAGATGCTGCACAACGTCATCGACCGGGCCATCCAGGTGCACGGCGCCCTCGGGGTCACGTCGGACACTCCGCTGGAGCGGATGTACCGCGAGGCGCGGTACGGCCGCATCTACGACGGGCCCGACGAGGTGCACCGGATGGTCGTCGCTCGTCGCCTGCTCAAAGACCCGAGGTCGGCTCCTTGGGCGTGAGCGACGTCGATCCCGGGGTGGGCGGTCTCCGCGACGACCTCGCGGAGGCTCTCGGCTGGCCGGACCTCAGGCTGCTCTCCGCGCAGCGGTTGACGGCGGGCGCCTCTCGTCTTACGTGGCTGGTGGACATCGCCTGCGGCGCCGGTGACGTGAAACCCTTGGTGCTCCAGCGTGAGCGGGTCCGCGGCCAGGGCCTCAGCGCGGTCAGGACAGAGTCGGCACTGTTGCGCGCGGCCGCCGCGGCGGGAGTGCCGGTACCCGACGTGGTTCACGTCGACGAGGTCGGCGACCGGATCAACGGGGCTTATGTCGTCACGGCGCGCGTCGAGGGCGAGACCCTCGCCCGCCGCATCCTCCGCGACGAGCCGTTTGCCGTCGCCCGCGCTCGTTTCGCCGCCCAGTCCGGCGAGATCCTCGCCGCGATTCACTCCGTCGACACCTCCTTGATTCCCGGCATCGAGCAGGCAGATCCGCTGGACAACCTCGAACGACTGCTCGACGAGGCATGCGACGCCCGCCCCGCCCTGGAAGTGGGACTCGCCTGGCTGCGCGCTCACCGGCCCCCTCCCGTTCAGCCGGCCCTCGTGCACGGCGACTTCCGGCTCGGCAACATGATCATGGGACCAGAGGGGATTCGTGCCGTTCTCGATTGGGAGCTCGCTCACCTCGGCGATCCGCTCGAAGACCTTGGCTGGTTATCATCCCCGGCGTGGCGATTCGGCGGTGATCTGCCGGTCGGCGGGTGCGGTACCCGGGAGGACCTGTGGGCGGCCTACGAACGGGCGACTGGGCGCCGCGTCGACCCAATCGCCGCCTTTTGGTGGGAGATCCACGCGATCGTCGCTTGGGGAGGAATGTGCCTGAAGCAGGCGCGCACCCATCTGTCGCGCTCAAGTCGCTCGCCCGAGCTCGCCCTCCTTGGCCGCCGCGCGGCGGAATGCGAGCACGACCTGATGCACGCGCTCTTCCCCGGCCCGGCAGTGGCGGCACCTCAAACCGATTACCCCACCCCGGTCGATCTCTACGGCCGGCCGACAGCGGCCGAATTGGTCGAGTCCGTACATGAGTTCCTGCGGGAGTCGTTCGGCGGCGAGCTCGCCTTCCAGGCACGGGTCGCGGCGAACGCGTTGGGCGTCGTAAGTCGCGAACTCGCTGTTGGCAGCGCACCTGAGGCCGCCCACCGGCAACGTCTGTTAGCACTGGGCTTTTGCGACGATGCAGCGTTCGCTGCGTTGCTTCGCTCGGGCCACATAGGCTTCACCGACGCGGTGATCGCCGCCGTCCGCGCCGATGTCGCACAGCGCATCGCTGTCTACAACCCGCGGTATGCCCGATGATCCGGTTGTTGTTCTGCGTTCGGCGACTGGCATCGCTAACGCCAGACGAGTTCACGGCCCATTGGCTTGACGTGCACGGCCCCCTCGTCCGTGAGCGCGCGGCACTGCTCGGCATCCGCCGCTACGAGCAGTCGCACACCGTGGACTCCCCGATCGGCGCGGCGATGGCTGGCGCCCGCGGCTCTACTAATCCGTACGACGGCCTGGCCTCGCTCTGGTTCGACAGCGAAGAGGCGCTCGCGCGATCCGGATCGACGCCGCAGGCGCGCGCGGGCGCGCGTGAGATCCTGGCTGACGAACGGCGCTTCATCGACCTCGCACACTCGCCGCTATGGATGGCCAACGATGTGACGATCGTCGGCCGATAACGCCACGACTTGGCCGCGCACCAGGAACGTTGCGGATGCCGGGGGGGTCCAACGTGTAGTCGCGGGACCATCGAGCCTGTAGGTGCCAGAAACTCCAGCCCGGTGGTCGATCAGGCAGTGTGAGCGTACTGGTTGATGAGTCCGCCGAGCACCTCCTTCCGGTCGACCTGCGTGCCGCATAGGTCGCCGGTGATGAGTCTGGGTCCGGCGGGTGGCCGTTGATCTAGCGATCGGTGTGGCCGGTGGGTGTTGTAGTGCTTGAGGTACTCGTCGAGAACGGCACGTAGATGTGCGGTTCCGAAGATGAGCATCCGGTCGAGGCATTCGGTTCGTAGGGTGCGGATCCACCGTTCGGCGTACGCGTTGGCGGGTGGCGCTTGGATTGGTGTTCGCGGCACGCTGATGCCGGTGCTGGCGAACGCCGCGTCGAACGCGGTGGCGAATTTGCTGTCGCGGTCGCGGATCAGCCGGCGGAACGAGTGAGCGTGCTCGTCGAGGCTGCTGAGGAAGTTCCGGGCGACCTGGGTGGCCCACGGCCCGGTGGGGTGGTGGGTGATCCCGAGTAGGTGGACGCGGCGGGTGTGAAGTTCGATGACGAACAGAATGTAGAGCCGGCGCAGGAAGACTGTGTCGAGGTGGGCGAAGTCGCACGCCAGCATCGTCTTGGCTTGCGCGGTGCAGAACTCGCGCCAGCTCGGGCCTGCCCGCCGCGGGCTGGGGTCGACGCCGGCGGCCTGCAGGATGTTCCACACCGTGGCCGGGCAGACCTGGACGCCAAGGCCGGTGAGCTCGCCGTGTACGCGCCGGTATCCCCAGCCCGCGTTCTGCCGGGCGAGGCGCAACACCAGAGCTTTGACCGCGGCGGGGTAGGTGGCCGGCCGGACCTGCCGCCCGTCGACGGGTAGGTCCACTTCCGCCTGACGACTCGGCGATGCCAGCGCAGCAGCGTGGCCGGGGTGAGGATCCGGTGATTGAGCAGGTGACCAGGGAGCAGCCGGCTCAGTGCCGCCAGCATGACGCGGTCGGCGGGCTGTAGATGGGGTCGGTTGATCTGCCGGCGGAGAACGTCGATTTCCTTGCGCAGTACGAGCAGCTCGACGTCCTTGCTGGCCGCACCACGCCCGCGCAGGATGATCAACGCCAGCAGGCGCCCGAACATGGCGTAGACAACCGACAACAGCACCAGCCATGATCCCAGAAACATCGAGGCTGGGGTTCTTGGCACCCACACGGAGTTTTCGGCACGCACAAGCGACATTCTCGATGGACAACGCTACCCTGCATTCTATGGAATGTGGGATCGAATGATTGCCGTGGCCAGCGCCGGTTCCGCTCGGCGGCTGCGGCATCGCCCGCAATTGAGCGATGAGGCGGCGAGCTACGTGCGGGAGTTGATCATGAGCGGGCGTCTGCGCCCGGGCGATTTCATTCGCCAGGAGGCCTTGGCTGACGAGCTGGGGATGAGCGCCACGCCAGTCCGGGAGGGGCTGTTGGCGCTCCGGGGCGAGGGGTTTGTGCATCTGGAGCCCCGTCGTGGCTTTCTTGTCGCTGAGTTGAGTCCGTCCGACGTCCGAGACTTGTTCGACGCGCAGGCGTTGCTCGCTGGTGAGTTGGCGGCGCGCTCGTCACAGGCCCTGTCGAACCCGGCGCTGGCCGAGTTGGGCGACATGCAGGATCGGCTCCACGAGGCAGCGGTGGTGGGTTCCGTGGATGACGTTGAGTCGCTGAACCACGCGTTTCACCGGTTAGTGAACTCATCTGCCGGAGCGCCGAAGATCGCTTGGACATTGTCGGTGGCCGTCCGCTACGTGCCACGGCGCTTCTTTGCATCTATCGAAGGGTGGCCGGACGCGTCGGTGCATGACCATTCCACCATCTTGGCGGCTCTGGTTGCTCGGGACGCAGAGTCGGCTCGGGCCGCGATGGCTGACCACTTCCGGCACGCAGGAGAGCTGCTCGTCGCGCACCTGGGGGCTAATCTCGCTGAAAGGGGGGTCATAACGGGTACCGGACTGCGCCGGGGCGGGCAATGATTTGGCGAGCAATAACGTTGCGCTGTATCTCGTTGGTGCCCTCTCCAACGAGCATGAGCGGTGCATCGCGAAAATAGCGCTCCACGTCGAATTCGGTGGAATACCCGTAGCCACCGTGGATGCGGACGGCGGTAAGGGCGGCTGTCATGGCGACTTCCGAGGCGAATACCTTTGCCATCCCAGCTTCCAGGTCGGCACGACGCCCGGCGTCGCAGGCCGCCGCCGCATGCAGAACCATGAGCCGGGCTGCCGTAACCGCAGTGACGGTGTCGGCCAGGTAGTTCCCGATGGTTTGGTGGTGCCATATTGGCTCCCCAAAAGCCTCCCGCTCCTGGCTGTATCGTAATGCATCCTCCAACGCCGCCCGGGCCACTCCGACAGCGCGGGCAGCGACCTGCACCCGACCCAGTTCGAGACCTGACATCATCTGGGCGAAGCCAGCACCGGTAGCCTCGCCGAGGAGGCTGCCTACCGGCGCGCGGTAGTTGTCGAAGTGCAGTTCGCAACTTTCAATGCCTTTGTAACCGAGCTTCGGCAAGTCTCGGGAGACGGTCAGTCCCGGACCATGCTCAACGAGCAGGATGCTGACCCCCCGGTGGATGGGTATAGCGCGTTCGTCGGTCTTGCAGAGAAGCGCGATGAGTCCGGCCCGTCGGGCGTTTGAAATCCAAGTCTTGGTGCCATCAACCCGCCATCCGTCACCGTCCCGGTTGGCGGTGGTGGTGATCGCCTGCAGGTCGGAACCGCCCTGGGGTTCGGTCAGGGCCATGGTGGCGCGGAGCTGTCCGGTTGCCATTGCGGGCAGATAGGTTTCGCATTGCTCCTGCGTTCCGAACTGCGTGAGGAGCCGACTTACGACGGCGTGTCCCCCGAACGCACCGGCGAGGCTCATCCATCCCCGGGCGATTTCTTCGGTGACGAGCGCGAAGCAGGTAGTTGACACGCCGAGGCCGCCGTATCTTTCGGGAATAACTAGCCCATAGACCCCGAGTTGTTTCATCTGTTCGATGAGCTGCGCCGGGTACTGGTTGTCGTGATCCAGCTGGTGGGCGGCGGGCCGGACTTTGTCCTCAACGAATTCTGCGACCACGCGCACGATGTCGCGTTCCTCAGATAGCAGCTCAGTCACTTACTCTCCTGTGGTGCGTCGGTCTGCGGTGGCCGCTTCGGTGCATTCAGCCGCAGCGGGGAGTGCAGAGTCTCGCTCGGGTCGGGGCCAGGTGAGCCAGGCCGCGCTCGGTGTGGCCGCCGGATACGGCAAACTGGATCCATCTCTAGCGCCCGGCTGCCAGGTTCAATCGGTGAGACCAATGCGGGGAGACGCGGTTAGGTGCATCCACGGGCCGCACCGCGCTCTCGCCGCAATCTGAGAGTGCTCCGGACGTTCCGCGCCGGTCCGGACTCATGCGCGCGATACCGCAGGCGTCCAAGCGGAAGAGAAGGTTCTCAACAGGGGCCTTGCACCGTATCGGTCGGCCCGAGCGAAGTCGCCACCGTAGGGTCGTTCGACCCTGAAAGATTCAGCACCGAGGACCGCGAGCTGGCGGGTTGCGCAGAGCGCGGCGACTGCCCGCTCGAGGGATCCCCCGTACGCCGAATGAGGCAGCACCGACCCCCGGTATGGTCTCCGCACGCCGCAGAGTCTAGATCCTATATACAATGGAAAACAACCTATTGACTAGAGGATACGGCCGCCGTAACCTGCGGCCACCGGTTTCCTTACAGACATGAGGTATGGCTCGTGAACGGTCGTGCATCAGGTCGTCTAGTAGTAGCTGTTCCGGTCGGCGCAATAGCAGCTGTCCTGCTTCTCGCCGCTTGCGGTAGCTCAGCCAGCAGTACTGGCGGTGGCGGTGAAAGCAGCGCACCTAGCCCACATGGCGGGTCGGCCGTGGTCGGGATGTTGCAACCGCTCACCGGGGCGGCCGCGGCGGTAGGACAGACCGGGCGTCAAGGCGCCGAGCTAGCTGTTGATCAGATCAATGCTGCGGGAGGCGTTAGCGGTACAAAATTGAAGCTTGAGGTCCTGGATACTGCCGGCGATACCACCACTGGGACCAATGCCTTCGCTAAGCTGCTCAATGACAATCCTATTGCCGTCCTGGGCCCGAACTACTCGAACGTGGCCCTCGCCCTCGTGCCACGCCTTAGCCGTGCTCGGGTACCGATGCTGGCCGGTGCCTTGAGTCCCGCCCTCACCAAGTCGCAGTCCCCGTGGGTGTTCCGGATACGGTCGAGTGACGCGACCGCCGCACAGAACCTTGTGGCCTACGCTGTTGGCACTCTGCATCAGAAGTCCTTCGCACTGGTCAGCGAAGAAAGTGACTACGGTCAGGCTGGAATCGCCGCAGTTAAGATAGCCCTCCGGTCGAAGGGGGTTGCGCCAGCGGCAGCGGTGACCTTCGGGTCAAACGTAAACGACCTATCGTCGCAAGTTCTTGCGATCAAGAAATCTAACGCCTCCGCAGTCATCTATTGGGGTTCGCAGAAACCTGCCGCGCTGTTCGCCAAGCAGGTCAAGCAGTTCGGCTATTCGGGAATCATCTTTGGCAGCAATGCCTACACCGACCAAAGCGTGCTCAAGCTTGCAGGAAACGACGCAAACGGGATTTACTCAGTTGTTAACTTTCTGCCGACCGCGGAAGACCCTGCTGCGCAAAAGTTCGTCAGCGACTACAAGCAAAGATACAATAGCGCGCCGGACAGCTATGCAGCATCCTACTTTGACGCGGTCAATCTGCTGGCTGCGGCAATAAAGTCCGCCGGCAACCAGCCGAAGGCTGTCGCCAACACGCTGAAGAGCATCGACTACAACGGCCTAGCGTCGCATTACCTGTATCACGACCATGGCGAGATGACTGGCCCTCAGGAGATCACTCAGGTCAAAAACGGCATGCCTGTCGTCGTGCAGAAAGGTCAGTAGCGACTAACGCGACGCGAGGAGCACACCGTGCTTGCACTGCAACTGCTCATCTCCGGAGTCGGACTGGGCGCGGTCTACGCCCTGGTTGCGCTCGGATTCACACTCGTTTGGAATGCATCAGGAACGGTAAATTTTGCCCAGGGCCAGCTGGTTACGGTGGGCGCCTTCTTTGCCTACTCCTTCTTGACGTTGGCCCATCTTTCTTACCTCGTGGCAGTCCCGGCAACAATTGTGAGCTCATTCGGGGTCGGGGTTGCGCTTGAGCGGCTTACCATCCGCCCGCTGCGGCGTCCGGATCCGCTAATTATCATCATCATTACTATCGGGACAGCCCTGGCCCTTCAAGCCCTCGCCCAGAACGTGTGGGGTCCGCAGACGCGAACGATCCCCTCCCTCAGTGGCACCAACAATGTGCAGATCGGAGGCCTCAGCATCACCACTCAGTCGCTATGGGACATCGGGGTCGCCGCCGTCCTCATGGTGTTGCTCACCCTGCTGCTACAGAGAACAAATCTCGGTCGGGCCATGCGCGCAGTCGCGCAGGATGCCAACACGGCGCGCCAGATGGGCATCCCAGCACCGCTAATCGTGTCGTTCACGTTCGGTCTGAATGCAGCCTTGGCCGGTCTTGCGGGCCTCCTTCTCGCCCCGACGGTGTTCATCTCACCGGACATGGGGACCTCCGTTACTCTGCAGGCCTTCGCCGCCGCCGTGCTGGGCGGATTCGGTAGCATCCCCGGAGCGGTCGTCGGTGGCCTGATCCTCGGACTGGCGCAGGTGTACACAGCCGCCTACGTTTCTGGTTCCTACGCCGACGCTGCCTCGCTCGCGCTACTGATCGGAGTTCTCGTCATACGGCCGCAGGGACTGCTCAGGACCGCCTGGTGACCGTTGCCTACTGGAGCATCGTCGGACGTCGAGCACTGCTGGCCGTTGTCGTCGTGGCGGTCATCGTCACCCTACCGACGTGGGTGGGCGACAAGTACTTACTTCACCTGCTCGCGGTTTCCTCTGTGCTGGCGGTCGCGGCCATGAGCCTCAATTTGCTCGTCGGGGTCGCGGGGCAGATCTCACTGGCCCACGCGGCTTTCCTGGGTATCGGCGGATACACCACGGCTATCCTCACCACCCGTCACGGATGGGCGTTTTGGCCAACGGTCGGGATCGCTCTTGCCTTAGGCGCCGCCGCCGGGACACTGCTCGGCGCACCGGCACTGCGGCTGCGAGGCCACTACCTCGGAATGGTGACCCTCGGCGCCGGACAAATCTTCGCGATCACCGCCACCAGCGCGGTCTCCCTTACAGGCGGCGCCAACGGCATCGCTGGGATCCCAGCCCCCGACTTCGGCGGTCAACAGTTAATCAACGACGGTGAGCTGCTTCGGCTACTGGCGGTCATCGCCGCCCTTGTCTACGTCCTTTTGAACGTGCTCTCCGAGTCTCAGATAGGTCGGGCGATGGCGGCGATCCGCCAGGACGAGGTCGCGGCCGCCAGCGTGGGGCTTTTGGCCTCCCGGTACAAACTTCTTTCGTTCGCGATCAGCAGTGCGCTCGCCGCCGGGGCTGGCTCCCTACTCGTCGGCCTCAACGGCGTGGCAAGCCCCGAATCGTTTAGTATCGGACAGTCGATACTGCTACTGGTCATGGTCGTCATCGGCGGTCTGCGCTCCTTCGGCGGCGCGGTGCTGGGTGCGGTGGCGGTCACGCTCCTGCCGGAATATCTTCGCGGGCTCGACACGTGGTATCAGTTCGCTTTCGGAAGCGCCATCGTTATCGTTGCCATGTTCGCTCCGGGCGGCGTCGCTTCGATGAGACGCGCGGCGGTACTGCGGATCAGGAACAGGCTTCGTCCGGCGGAGGCCGCGTGAACTCGCTACACGCCGTGGGCATCTCCAAGAACTTTGGTGGACTGCAGGCACTCCGGCAGGTTGACATCAGGGTTATGCCGGGACAGATCGTTGGGCTGATCGGCCCAAACGGCGCAGGCAAAAGCACCTTGCTATCGATCCTCGCTGGGGAGCAGCCGCCGACATCCGGCCAAATCCTGCTGCAAGAACGTCCGATTACCAGACTCAGTGCGCCCCGGCGCTCCCGCCTCGGCATCGCGCGAACCTTTCAGAATTTACGGCTGTTTCGAGAAATGACCGCCTTCGAGAACGTGGTCGCCGGCTGCGTTAGCTGGCGTACCGGGCACCCCCTCACCCGCCGGCCAGCGGTAGGAAGGGTAGCCACCGCGGCGCTGGAACGAGTCCGACTCCCGCGGCCGGTGTGGAGGCGGCCCGCAGGTGAACTACCTTACATTCAACAGCGTCTGCTCGAGATCGCCCGGTGCCTGGCCACTAAGCCTCAGTACTTACTGCTCGACGAGCCAGTCGCCGGTGCGAACGATCCGGAGCGGGATACTTTAGCCGACGTCGTGGTGGACATCGCTCGCGAGGGGGCGGGCGTCATCGTCATCGAGCACGACATGCGGTTCCTTTTTCGGCTGGCAGAGGTAGTGACGGTTCTCGACCATGGCGAAGTGATAAGCCGGGGCGACCCCCAGCAGGTACAAACAGACAAGGCCGTCATCGACGCTTACCTCGGGACCGGGGCCGGACGATGACTCACGACAACATGTTGACCTTCGCGTCGGTGTCCGCCGGATACGGGCCGATCCGCGCCCTGAAGGGCGTCAACCTGAATGTCCCCGACCGCGGTGTGATAGCCGTGCTCGGCCCGAATGGAGCAGGGAAAACCACTCTCGTTCGGACAGTGACTGGGCTCATCAAGCCCACGGCAGGCACTATCACGCTCGACGGAGATACCGTGAGCGGCTGGACGCCAGAGAAGATTGCACGCCACGGAGTGTCGGTTGTGCCCGAAGGGCGGCACGTCTTCCCCGGGATGAGTGTCCTGGACAACCTGTTGGCGGGGTCGTACCGGCACCGTCGGGACCGGACGGGAACCCGCGACAACCTGACTCACATGTACGAGCTGTTTCCCCGGCTACGCGACCGCGCCAGCCAGCTAGCCGGGTCCCTCTCGGGCGGCGAACAACAGATGCTGGCCGTAGGGCGCGCGCTGATGGGCCGACCCCGCATCCTCATCCTTGATGAACCCTCGCTGGGGCTCGCCCCACGAATTGTTGAAGACCTCTACTCGTCGCTTACCGTTGTCCGTGCCGCCGGTACCGCAATGCTGTTGATTGAACAGAACGTCCAAATGGCCGCCACCCTGTGCGACCGCGGCTACCTCCTGATGAATGGACGGATCATTGCCGAGGCGCAGCCAAGCGAGTTGCGGGACGTCGCCGCCGAGTCCTATTTGAACGCCGGATGAACGCCGGGAGCGAGACGCAATGACGCTACTGGACCTGGCGGTCACCGGCGCAGACGTGCTACTACCGGACGGGCAGCGCCCGTGCACCATCGGCATCCGCGGAGGCAAGTTCGTCGAACCAACGGAACCAGTCGACTGGGGCCGCTGCAGCGAGGTACTCGATGCGACCGGATTGGTGGCCATGCCCGGCATCATCGACGCCCACAACCACCCGTATTACGACGACGACATGGTCGAATTTGCGACGGCCGCAGCCTATGGTGGCGTGACCAGCCTCGCAAGCTTCGCCGGAATACATCTGAACACCGTCCAGGCACAACCACCTTCTGCGGTAACCGTCGCCGACGATTTCATCAGTCGAGCCTCCGGAGCTACCCTGCTGGACTTCGCCGTCCATGCGATTGTCGGGTCCGGTGACGAACCCGACCTCACCGTCCGCAGGCTCACCGACCTCGGTATCCGCTCCATCAAAATTTTCCTTGCCTTTCCTGGACAACGGATGGTCGACGACGCGACAGCCCTCGCGTTTATGCAGGCCGCCGCTCGCCATGACGTCCTCTGCATGGTGCATTGTGAGAACGGGTCAGCGACCGACCTCCTGGAACGCCAAGCTATCCAAGCCGGCCGAACCTCAGCCGCCGCCTACGCCAGCTCGCGTCCGGCCGCCCTCGAAGCGGAGGCTGTCTACCGTGCTTTAGCCCTCGCCGAAACTGCCGGGTGCACGCTTTACCTCGTCCACATCAGCTGTGCGCAGTCGCTTGACGTCATCGACTACTTCCGCAACCGCGGCAACATCCCGATCTACGTCGAGACGTGCCCGCACTACCTGCTGCTTGACTCTGATGACCTCAATCGGCTCGGCGGCCTCGCCAAAATCTCTCCGCCGTTACGGACCTCCTCCGATATCGAGGCGCTCTGGCAAGCGATCCACGATCAAGTTGTGGACGTTATCGCGAGCGACTGCTCCGGGCAGCGCGCCGCCCCCAAGCGGGTCGACGACATCTTCCAGGCCCCATACGGAATCCCCGGAGTCGAACACATGCTACCTCTGATGTGGGACGAGGCCGTCAATCGGCGAGGCCTCCCCCCCAGCCTTCTTGCCGACATGATGAGCCGCAACCCTGCCCAGATATTTCGGTTGGCCGGCAAGGGCCGCATCGCGCCAGGCGCGGACGCAGACCTGAGCCTGGTCGACCCACGCACCACCTGGACGGTTCATGCCAGAGACCAGCACGGCAACTCGGACTATTCGCTGTATGAGGGAAGGGCCTTGGTTGGGCGCCCTGTCCACACCATCGCGGCCGGCAGGCACCTGCTCCGGGCGGGTGCGCTTCCGGCGTCTGCTCGTCATGGCCAGTATCTTTCACGCTGAAAGGAACACACCATGCCTTCTCCTTCCCGATTTCGAGCCAGCCCTTTCAACGGCTCCGGCTGCCCCACCCTGGATGGCCGACGCATCCTCATCACGGACGTGACCCTGCGCGAGGGACAGCAGGCCGCCGAGGTTGCGTTCAGCGACGAGGAGAAGGCAGGCATTGCTGACCAATTAGCCGATGCCGGCGTCCCCATCGTGCAGGTCGGTTACGCCGGACAGGACGAAGGTGCAGTTCGGCTCATTCGGCGCGCAAACCCGAACCTCGACATTGCCTCCCTCGTCATCGGGTGGCAGCCAACGGCCGAGGTCGCGATCAAAGACGCTCATGACGCCGGCACGAGCGTGTGTTCGCTGCTGTTCAGGTCCACGCCCGCGCATTTGAGTGACCTCGGGTTCACCGTCCCGCAAGCGCAAGAACGAATCCGGTCACTAGCCGAGCAAGCCAGCCGACTCGGATTCCGTCATGTTGTGTTCGGTCCGTCGTTCGCGACGCTGTCCGATTGGGCCACGCTCGAGGCGCTATATGGTGCCGCCATCGACGGTGGCGCCGATGTCATATCGGTCGCCGACTCGACCGGCGTGGCCGCGCCCTGGGCAATGAGGGCGCTGGTTGGGCGAGCGCGCGACCTTGCTCCCGGAGTCGCCGTGCGAGTTCACACTCACAACGACTATGGGCTCGCCCTCGCCAACGCCCTCGCCTCGGTGGAGGCCGGCGCCGACTGGGTAGAGGCGTCGGTCAACGGGCTCGGTGAACGTGCCGGCAACTGCTCGCTTGAAGAACTTGCCGTGGCGCTTTCTGCCCTCTACGGCTACGACACTGGGATCCGCACCGAGCAACTGACCGAACTTAGCCAGTCGGTAGCCCGCTCTGCCAGCGTCGCCATCCCACCAATGAAGCCGATCGTCGGTGAAAACTGTTTTTCCAACAAGCTTGAGATTCACGTCAAGACCGCCGCTCGACACCCCGAACTGATGGAGCCCTTCGACCCGGCGCTCGTCGGCGGCACACGCATGATCAGACTCGGACGCGGTACGGGGCCGACGGGCGTGAGCGTTCGAGCCCGACAACTCGGCGTCGACCTCAATCCCACCGAAGTGACCGCCCTCGTTGGCTGGGTCAACCAACAGGCACTCGCAACAAAACGCCCAGTCGCCGATGACACGTTTCGACAGGAGATCCAGTGGCTGCGAAGCAACGGCTCGACGAGAACGACTTCCGCGCTCTCTTCCCCGAACATGACCTGATCAGCGATCCCGGAGTTGGCGCCGCCGTGGTGCGAGTCTGGAAGCGGCTCTGGGAACAAAGCGGCTACACCCAACTAGCGCAGGTCCCCGTATCCCTGACCGTTGATTATCCCCAGGTGCGGCACACGCAGGCCGTGCTGCGGATGGCCCTCGCTACCGCCGAAATCGCCCACCTTGTGCATGACACCATCATCCGGCGTGACATTCTCGTCGCTGGTGCATTACTGATGGATGTCAGCAAGCTCGTCGAGTACCAACCGGGGCTCGAGGGTGGACATCATCGGACCGAACTGGGGCTTATGCTGCCGCACGGCACCTACACTGCTCACCTCTGCCTCACCGAGAACATCCCGCTCGACGTCATCCACATCGTGATGGCGCATTCTCCAAACGGCGGTAGGGCACCGGCCACGGTCGAAGCGCACATCCTGGACTGGCTGGACCAACTCGACCTCACCAACTTCGGCTACGACCTCTGGAAACGTCGAGTCCTTCACTATCAGCCATGATTCCACCCCCCTCGCCAGACGGCAGCCAGCCGCCAACTGCATTCGGTATCGCCGCGGCTGTACGAGCTGGTGAGCTTGACTGGCGTGCGCCCGCCACTCGAAGTCTAGATCAGCTGTGGACGAATCAAGGCAAGCTCCACGCCACCATCACCCTGATGAATGACATCCAAAAGGGTCATGAGGCAGAACTGCGGGAAGGCCCACTGGCTGGTGTCCCTCTGTTGATTAAGGACGTGATCGACACTGCGCAACTTCGCACTACTTACGGGTCCTCCATCTACCGCACGCACGCGCCGACCGCCGATGCCCAGTGCGTCATTCTCCTTGAACGAGCGGGAGCCGTCGTCGTCGGAAAGGCGAACCTGCACGAGTTCGCCTGGGGACTCAGCAGCCAGAACCCCCACTGGGGGAACGTGGTCAATCCGCGCGACCCGGCGCTCACACCGGGCGGATCCAGCGGCGGCAACGCCGCCGCGGTCGCTGCCGGCCTCGTTCCGGCCGGCCTCGCAACGGACACCGCAGGCTCCATCAGAGTGCCCTCGGCGTGCTGCGATGTCGTCGGATTCAAGCCGGCTAACGGCACCGTGGCGATGGCCGGTGTTTTTCCGCTCGCGCCCAGCTTGGACTGCGTCGGCCCGATCACCAGCACCGTACAGGACTGCGAGTTGCTATACAGCGTCCTCACGGGTGTTCCGGCTAAACCGCCTGACTGGCGGACGTTAGCCGTCGCCGCTACCACCGAAGAACTCGTTCAACGCCTTCACCAAGTGGGCTTGCATGCACGACTTCGCACCCAACCGCTACCGCCAGCGAACTGCGCCGCCATCCTGCCGTGGGAGGCCTGGCGCACGCATCACCTGCTCGTCGCGCGACATGCCTCGAATTACGGCAAGGATGTTCTTGCCAAGTTGCAGGCTGCCTCCAGGGTGACCCACTCGGCCTACGCCGAGGGACGCGAATCGGCCATCCAATGGCGGCGTACCGAACAAGCAAGCACAGATTACGACGTCCTGGTTACCCCCACCCTTCCCTGCGCTGTTCCGGAGGCGGACATGGATGAACTCGCGGTTCGAGACGCGCTCGGCCGCAACGTTCGCTGGGTAAACCTACTCGGATGGGCGGCGATTTCCATCGGACCCGTCCAAGTCACCGGACCCGGCAATCGGCAAGTGCTCAGCGTCGCCTCACGGCTGGAGACAGTGTACGGCCATGGGCACCACCCATCCGAGCCCTAATGAGAGGAGATCGATCCAATGCGTCAACCAGGACCGTTCCGCCTGTGAGCCGAACATCCCGTTCGCTAACGATTCGACATTGTGAGGCCCTCTCAAGTCACATTGCTACCGCTCAAACATCGCGCCGGCAACGAACTGTCGAACAGGATCGGCATCGGCCCAGGGCACCAGCAAATACTCCCGTGGGTGCTAAGAATCCCGGCCTCGCCGTCCTGGGATAATGACTGGTGCTGTTGTCGGTGCTCTACACCATGTTCTGGGCTGTCCCGTGCCAATACTCGTTTGAGCGTGGAGTGGTGCTGGGGGGGCTCAGGCGGCTCGGTGGTATTCGTTGATGTAGCAGGCCAGGAGCGATCTTCGCACGATGACCGCGGACAGGTCGATCACGATGTCGGGGTCGTAGCCCGGGGCACGTTGCTGTCGCCCCTGGTGGGGCCGATGATCGTTGTAGTGAATCGGCCTCGGTTTCTTGCCGCCTCGTTGTTGGCGGCACCCGGGTGGTGCAGGGTGAGGCTCGAAAGTCAAGTCGGGGATGCTGATCTCGGCTAGCCGCACGAAGGCGCGAAGCCGCGGCGACTGCACGGCGAGGTTAATCTCCCGGTGGTACTGGCGGTTGATGGACGACAGGTCGCTCGTCGCCTCCGACTTGATCGCCTCGCCCATCCGCTGGTTCAGCTCGTCAAGGCGATCTAGTGTCGCGTGTTTGAAGTTCGTTTACGCTTAGCCTTGGCGAGGATCGTGTCGGCGTCTTTGGTCCACACGAAGGGTTCGCATCGTTCATTCCAGCCGTCGATGAACCTGCGGATCGCGGCCTGC
>JAABUP010000698.1_pt1 | contig 72200 bp, 58 predicted proteins | sample 5559201 | NCBI WGS metagenome assembly JAABUP01 (sample SAMN10711887, study PRJNA513373) | rock metagenome | isolation source: Antarctica rocks | place: Antarctica | reverse complement strand
GTCGCCCAGCGCGCAGGCCCTGCTCCACCAGCCCCTTATCCTGCCGGTACCACCGCACGCACCCCACGGCCACCCCCCTGCGAGGGGCCACTCTACCACCTCCCCTTATCTCCACGTATCTGCCTCGCCCTTGCGGTTGACCATATCGGCAGGCGTCAGCGCGCCGAGAAAACGTCGAGATCGCGCACCCAGCCGACTCGGCCATCCTGTAGGAGAAAGCGCCGCCAGAGCTGCCCGCTCACCGTCGCCGACTCGCCGGTCGCGTGCAGCAGCGTACCGGTCGGCAACAGGTCGAGCGAGGGATACGCCGCGCCTGGGCCGTTGCGGAGATTGACCGACAGGGGCGTCCCGATCCGGTCGGTCGCGCGGAAGCTCGGTGTCGCGGTCGGCTGCGGCTCCGGCTCCGGCTCCGGCTCCGGCGCGATAGTTGGTGGCACCACGGTCGGCGGCACAGGGGTCGGCGCTGGCGCGCTGGTGGCCGTCGGCGGCGGCGCTGTTGCCGTGCTCGTCGGCCCCACGGTCAGCGTCGGGGCGGTGGTCTGCGTCGGGCTCGGGGCCGTGGTTGGCGCGACAGTGGCGGTCGCCGTGGAAACCGCCGCGATGGTCGCTGTCGCGTCTGGCACCGTACTCGTCGCGGTCGATCGGGGCAGTGCGGCGGCGAGGGTCGGCGAGCCGCCAGGCGCGACACCACCACCGGGTGGCGAGACGGTCGCAGTGCCGCCCCCCACCCCGGCGGCGGCGAGCGTCGCTGTCTGCCCCGCGATCCTGCCGATCGCCCCGTCGTCGCTCTGCGTGCGGCTACGCAGCCCGACGATCACCACCGCCAACAGCGCGATCACCCAGACCCCGATGATCGCCCAGAACCAGATCGGTATCCGCCGTCGCCGCTTCGTCGGAGGCTGCTTGGCGGGGAAATACACCGCATCGTAGAGGGCGCGCGACTCGGGATCACCGAGGATCGCGTAGGCTTGCTCGACCTGCTCCTGTGTCGGTCCCGCCTGCTCCGCCCCGCGCGTGCGCGGTTGCCCCACGCGAAAACGCAAGGAGCGACCGCGATAGGCGGCATCGACCGCCGTAGCGTCGGCCTCCGGTTGAAGGCCGAGGATCTCATAATAGTTGGGCGCTTTCGGCATCAATCCGCCTATTCTCGATGCGCGGCCACAGCGACCGGACACTGTCTCCAGGGTAGCATAGCATAGTACGTACGTCGAGCGGCGCGCGGAGTCGGCCAGTAGACGACGAGGCGATACGGTCGCGCCGCGCTACCAGCTAGTGCGGCGCGATAATACAGCCCTGCGCCACTCGGGCGGGGCAAAAGACTCATCACTCCATTTTAACTGTGCTACGGCTAAATGGTCTCGGTAGCCATGTCGCACCATGCTGAACGGGCGCGCTCAGCCGAGATGAACATCGGCGAAGAGGTCGGTTTCCGGGGTCATGCCAGTCACGAATGGCGGCACAACGCGCCCGAACGTCTCGCGGGCGGTGAGCGCATAGCGCAAGCGGCGTGGCAGCCGCTGGAGTGGTGCGGCACCATTGAGTTGGCTATGGTGGCAGGCCGAGGCTTGTTCCTTCTGCGCGCCATACGCCCGATTGTCGAGCGTGGCGGTGATCCGCCCGGCCCGTTCGAGTGCCGCCAGGAGATCCACATCGTTGTTCTGCCCGAGCCGGCGCGGATCCTGTCCCCGTAGGCGCAAGAACGTCAGCATCACACGGAGCAGGCCGGTGCCGAAGACATTGAAGTAGAGCTTCTGCGTTTCCCAGGCCACCGCCAACTCGCCACGCAGGTCGGGATGTTGCGCCGGATCGCCCGCCGCGCCGAAAGCAGCCAGCGTGGCCCGATGCGCCTGGATATGGTCCGGGTGGCCGTAGCCACCGTAGGCATTGAAGGTGATGATAACCTGCGGCCTGATCGTACGGATCAGGCCCACCAATTGCCGCGCCACCTGCGACACCGGCGCGCGCACGAAGGCGTCAGGGTGCTCATTATCCGGCGAGCCGGTCATCCCCGAATCGCGATAGCCGAGGAGGTGGACCGCCGCGAGGTCGAGCGCATAGGCCGCGCAGGTCAGCTCGGCGGTCCGCAACGACCCGGCGTCCTCGTAGTCCGCGAGCAGCGCAGGGGCAACCTCGCCACACTCGCCGCGCGTGGCACAGGCGTAATGCACGGATACCCCTTCACCGGCGTAGCGCGCGATGGTGCTCCCGATGCCGAAACTCTCATCGTCGGGGTGGGCCAGGACGATCAACAGTCGCCGCGCCGCCGACTCGCGCCGCAGCCAGAGACTTTCGATACCGAGCGAGGCGATCAGCCGCTCATCCTGCTCGGAAACGACTTGCATGCCCTGTATCTGCCCGACCATCCCGCCCACTTTCCCAACGGCTACACGCTATCCAACGACGCGCGACTCAGAACGGCAGTCCGGGGAACCGGCCACGCCCGCCGCCGCCGCCGCCCATACCGGGGAAGCCACCCTTACCGAACGAGGCCATCATTTTCTGCATCTGCTTGAACTGGTTCAGGAGTTCGTTCACCTCGCGGATCTCGCGACCACTCCCTTTCGCGATCCGCTTCCGGCGACTCCCCTTCACCAACTGCGGATTGCGACGCTCGGCGGAGGTCATCGAACGGATGATCGCCTCGATCTGCTTCAGATCGTCGTCGCTCACCTGCACATCCTGCTTGCGCGCCGCCGCGCCGAGACCGGGGATCATCTCCAGCAACTGATTGAGCGGCCCCATCTGCTTCACCTGTTGCAGCTGGTTGAGGAAGTCGTCCAGATCGAACTTGCCGGTGAGAACCTTCTTCTCCAGCGCCTTCGCCTCGTCCTCGTTGAACTGCGACTGCGCGCGCTCGATCAGGCTGAGTACGTCGCCCATGCCGAGGATGCGGGAGGCGAGGCGATCGGGATAGTACGCTTCGAGCGCATCGATCTTCTCGCCGGTGCCGAGGAACTTGATCGGCACCCCGGTGACACGGCGGATCGAGAGGGCCGCGCCGCCGCGGGCGTCGCCGTCCATCTTGGTCATGATCACGCCGGTCAGGCCGACCTGCTCGTTGAATTCGCGCGCGACGTTGACCGCTTCCTGGCCGGTCATCGCGTCCGCGACGAAGAGGATCTCGTGCGGCTTGACCCGCTTCTTGATGTCCACGAGCTCTTGCATCAGCTGCTCGTTGATCTGTAAGCGCCCCGCTGTATCAATGATCACCGTGCCATTGCCCTTGTCGCGGGCCACGCGCAGCCCGCGCTCGACGATATCTGGCGGCGACGCCTGCGTCCCCTCATCATAGACCGGCAAGTTGATCTGCTTCCCGAGCGCCTGGAGCTGGTTGACCGCCGCCGGGCGATAGACGTCCGCCGCGATCAGCAACGGTGTTTGGCCGCTCTTGCGAAGGTGGACCGCCAACTTCGCCGCGTGCGTCGTCTTCCCGGCCCCTTGCAGGCCGACGAGCATGATGATCGTCGGCGGCTGATTCGCGCGCGCGAGCGGCGACTGCTCGGTGCCGAGGAGCGTCACCAACTCCTCATTGACGATCTTGATCACCTGCTGGCCGGGTGTGAGGCTTTTCAGCACCTCCGCGCCGACCGACCGCTCTTTGACGGCGGCGATAAATTCCTTGACCACGCTGAGATTAACGTCGGCCTCGATCAGGGCGCGGCGCACCTCGCGCATCGCCTCATCGATATCTTTTTCCGTCAGCCGCCCACGATTCCCCAGGCGCTGAAAAACCCCCTGGAGGCGATCGCTCAAACTCTCGAACATCGGAAACTCCTGTATATATTGGCCTCAGAGACTACAGAGGCACAGAGCAACGAGGGAGAGAAGAAGCGATTTGGGGGGGCGGTGCTGGTGCAGCTGTTGTGCCAGGCGGCGGGCGAATGCTGCGGCGACGCCGTCTATTAAAATCTCCCGTCCCTCTTTGTGTCTCTGTCTCCTGTTAACCGTCCCTTCTCACCCTCGTTCTCTATGCGCCCGGTCCGCTTGCGGGCTCTGTGGCTACCATCCTTCTTCCCATTCTCTCCCGTTCCCCGTGTCTCTGTGTCTCTGTGTCTCTGAGGCTACGTCCTCGTCGTCCCTAAACCGGGATATCGCCCTCATGCTCCTCGAAGAAGAGCCCATCGACGAACGTTTCCTCGTTGAACGGCGTCAGATCGTCCATCTTCTCGCCGGTGCCGACGTAGGAGATCGGCACCCCCAATGCCTTAACGATCGAGAAGGCGATCCCGCCCTTCGAGGTGCCATCGAGTTTGGTCAGCGCCACATCGCTGATCTCGACCAGCTTGGCGAATGCGGCGGCCTGTGCCAACCCATTCTGCCCGGTGTTCGCATCGAGGACGAGCAGCACTTCCTGCGGCGCATCCGGGACCGTCTTCTGCACCACGCGACGGATCTTCCCGAGTTCCTGCATCAGATTATCCTTGGTGTGGAGCCGTCCGGCGGTATCGATGATCAGCACATCGGCGTTGCGCTTGTGCGCCGCCTGCATCGCGTCGAACGCCACCGCGCCCGGATCGGCACCCGGCTGGTGCGCGATCACCGGCACCCCGACGCGCTCACCCCACAGCTGTAACTGATCGATCGCCGCCGCCCGGAACGTGTCGCCCGCCGCGATGAGCACCTGCCGGTCGAATTGCGACTTGTGGTAGTGCGCCAGCTTGGCGATCGTCGTCGTCTTGCCGACGCCATTAACCCCGACCACCAGGATCACGTAGGGGACGCCGCGCTGCAAGATCTTGACGCGGCGATAGCGCACCGCCTCTTGAAGGAGGAGGATCATGTCCGCGCGCAGGATCTCTTGCGCCTCCGCTGGGGCGCGTATACCGCGCTCGCGGATCTGCGCGCGCAGTTCATCCATCAATCGATCGGTCGTATCGGCCCCGATGTCGGCCCCGATCAGCACCGCTTCGAGATCGTCGTAGAACTCCTCATCGATCTCGCTGCGCTGGAAGATCTCGATCACCTGCTTGAAGACACCGCGCCGCGTCTTTTGCAAGCTTTGTTCTAACTTTTGGTCACGCTGGCCGCGTCGGAAGAGTTTAAAGATCACGAGCTATACCCCACTGACTAGGCGGCACCACAATCGACTTCTCGCGCACCGACACCGACGTGCAGAGCGACCGCAATGACCACGACGATCGCGCTACATGCAGACCTGACGAGTATAGCATAGGGGTGGGCGTACTCCCGCGCCACGACACGCGAAATCGCCCCTCGCGCGTCTCTGGTACTTATGGCATGAATCGGCGCAAGTCCCCTTGACCGGCCCATAACAGCATGGTAGACCAGGGAGGGTGATGTAGCGTACGATTACCCGCAAGGGTACGCGCGATCCCGCATCCCGCGACGCATGACTATCGGTATCGACAAGGCGATGGCTGGCTGCGTTGTGGCGAGGTGACGACCACGGCACTTGGGTTAGTTAAGGGGGACGATTCGTGGCAACCCGCAGGCGGCGCAGTCGGAATTCCTATCTGGAAAATCTCGGCGGATTATCACGCTCCACGATGCTGATCTTCGGGCTGGCGGTGATCCTGCTCGTCGCCAGCATCGGCATCATCGGCTCGACCCTCGCGCGCCGGAGCAGCGCGGAGCAGGCGCGCGATCCCGGCCTCACGCCGACGGCCTTCGTCGCGCTCGTCGAAACCCCGGTGCCGACGCCGCAGACCGGCCTCGTCACCCCGACGGTCCGTACGACGGCCACCGCGCGCGGTGTCGCCAGTCCGACCCTCGGGCCGACCGCGCGCGTCACTCGCACCACGACCTCAACGGGCACCCTCGGCTCCGGCCAGGGCGCGGGCGCGCGTGGCCTCGCCGGATCAATGGCGATCGCCCTCGGCGGCACCCTCCCGCCGGTGGAAGCCGCCGTGCCGCCAACCGCACAACCGACCGCCGCGCAGCCCGCCCCCACCCAGCCGAGTGTCGCCCAGACAACCCCGCCAACGCCGACACCCCGCCCGAGCGGCGGCACATCGTCGGGCGGTGGTTCATCCTCCAACGGCGGCAGCGCTCCCGGTGGCGGGTCGTCAGCGGGTGGCGGGTCGCCGTCAGGCGGTGGCAGCACCGCCCCACAGCCGACCCCGACCCGCTACGTCGCCCCGCCCCTCCCACCGACGCCGACCGTCTACGTCCAGCCGACAGTAACCCCGACCCCGACGCAGGTGCCCCTGCCGGCGGCGGTCCTGCCCGGCCCCGGCTCGCGGACCTACAGCTACAACCTCATTTACACCCAGAACGCCGATCTCACCACCATCCCCCAGAGCGACTTCGCCTATGGGGCCACCTACAAGACCTATACCGCTGGCGACGCGGCGACGTTGAAGGCGGCGCTCGGACTGTCCGGCCAGGTTGAACAGACAGGCGATGGCTTCCGCATCACCGGGCCTGGCACGTTGATCATCAGCAACACCACCGGCTCCCTCACCTACACCGCCGCGAGTGGTGCCGACGAGCCGCAACTCCAGGCGCTTGCCTTGCCGACCCGCGCGCCGATCACCCCGATCACCGAGGCTTCAGTCACGCCGGCGGCCTCGACCGCGCCGAGCAGCAGCCCTGCGCCGAGCGCGAGTCCCGCACCGGGGCGCGGCACCGGCACCCCCGCGCCGAGCGGCACGCCGACCCCCGTCAGGCTGACCGATGAGGCGGCAATCGCGGCGGCGAAGAAGGCCATGACCGCCTACGGCCTCCTCCCCACCGGCATCGATACCGGGCGGGTGACCCGCCCGACCGCCGAGCAGGTGGTCGTCACCTTCCACCCAGTGCAGCCCGGCTCGCTGATCCCGCAGGATCCGATGGTGCGCGTCGTCCTCGCGCAGGATGGCACCATGAAGAGCTTCTACGAGCGCTGGCCGACCGCGCTGACCGCCCAACCGACCCTGCTGCGCGACCCGAACATCGCCTGGGCGGAGATCGCGACCGGCGGTGGTTACCTGGAGGTCGATCAGACGATCCCGAGCGACCTGCCCGCCAATACCATCTTCCGTGGCGCGGCCACCGTGACCAAGGTGAGCCTCGGCTGGGCACCCGGCGCAACCGGCACCACGAACTACCTCGTCCCGCTCTACGTCTTCGAGGGCACTGTTACCTTAATCAATCCCCCGACGGGGCAACCAGCGACGGTTCCTTTCCGAGTCTATGTGGGCGCGGCGCAACCGTAGCCGTCCGACTCGACAATCCAAAGAAGCTCTGGGGCGCGTGGTGGTCAACCGCGCGCCCCGCGCCGTATCCTTGAGGAGTGTTGCAACCGCACGCCGCACGCGACGTAGGAGGCGTGTTGCAACCGCACGCCGCACGCAACGTAAATGGAAAGAACATCCGACAGATCGAGCAAAGGCAAGGGAAGCGATGCACCCACCGACAGCGCACGCCGCCGCGAGCACGACGGCAACGATAGCGACGCCATCCCTGGCGATCGAAACGCACGGACTACGAAAGGTCTACGGCGAGAAGGTCGCGGTCGAGGACGTGACGATCGGCGTGCCGACCGGCGAGGTCTTCGGCTTCCTCGGCCCGAACGGCGCGGGCAAGAGCACCACCATGAAGATGCTCCTCGGCCTCGCCGCGCCCTCCGCCGGGACCGCGAAACTCCTCGGCCAACCGCTCGGCTCGGTCGCGGCGCGACGGCGCATCGGCTTCCTGCCGGAGCAGTTCCGCTTTCACGAGTGGCTGCGCGGCGTCGAGTTCCTCGACTTTCACGGCGAACTCTGCGGCCTGTCGCGCGCCGAGCGCCGCCGCCGCATCCCGGAGGTGCTCGAAGTCGTCGGCCTCGCCGAGCGCGGACAGGATCGCCTCCGTACCTACTCGAAGGGGATGCTCCAGCGGATCGGCCTCGCGCAGGCGCTGATCAACGACCCGGCGCTGGTCTTCCTCGATGAGCCGACCTCCGCCCTCGACCCGATCGGGCGGCGCGAGGTGCGCGACATCATCCGCGATCTCAAGGCGCGCGGCATGACCGTCTTCCTCAACTCCCACCTCCTCAGCGAGGTCGAGACGGTCTGCGATCGCGTCGCCATCGTCGATCGCGGGCGCGTCGTCCGCTACGGCCCGCTCGACGAATTGCTCCGCGAATCGCTCGATGTCACATTGGTTCTCGGCCCGCACGAGGCGACCGTGACCCGCCAGATCGAGGAGTTCGGCGCGATCGAGGCGGACGAGCCCGACGGTCAGCGCCGCGAGTTGCGTGTCCGCCTCGATAGCCTGGACGATGTGCCGCAACTGGTCGCCACGCTCGCCCGCACCGGGGTCACGATCTACGGCGTCATCCCTCGCCGCCGCACCCTGGAAGATGTCTTCCTCGGCGCGGTCGAAGGCGGCACTGAGTGAAGTACGAAGTACGAACGACGAAGTACGAATCGGACACAGGCGATCACACGCTGCCGACGAACCATTCCGTTCGTACTTCGTACTTCGTCGTTCGTACTTTTCCAGGAGCGCCATGAAAGTATTCATCATCGCCCGGCTGACCTTCCGCGAGGCGGTACGTCGTCGTATGATCTGGCTCGTCCTCGGCCTCAGCCTCGTCTTCGCCGTTCTCTACTTCTGGGGCTTCACCCAGGTGAAATCGGAGTTCCTACGGATCGCCGCGAGCCGCCCGCAAGGGCGCGCTGGCGGGACCGGACAACTCCTCACTTTCGACCTCGTCTCCACGATCATGGTCGGACTCGGCTTCTACACCATCAACTTCCTGGCGGGCGTGATGACGATCTTCGCCTCGGTCGGCACGATCGCCGGGGAGATCGAGAGCGGCACCTTCCAGGCGATCGTGCCGAAACCGCTCGCCCGCTGGGAGATCGTCGTCGGCAAGTTCCTCGGCTTCGCGGGGATGATCGTGATCTATATCACGCTCATGGCCACCGCTGTCCTCGGCACCTCTCGCATCGTCGCCGACTACACCCCCGCGAACTTCGTGCAAGGAACCCTCCTGGTCATGCTCGTCTCGCTGGTCCTGCTGGCGCTGACCCTCTTCGGCAGCACGATCTTCCAGACGATGGCGAACGGGGTCGTCGTCTTCATGCTTTACGGAGGTGCGTTGCTGGGCGGGCTGCTCGAAACGCTCGGCAGCGTCCTCAACATCAATTCGCTGATCAACGCCGGGGTGGTCACCAGCCTGATCCTGCCCAGCAACGTGATCTGGAGCCTCGCCAGCACGGTCCTGCAGCCGAACAGCAATCTGCGCTTCGATAGCCCGATCCCGATCGCCGTCGCCACGCCGCCGAGCAACGCGATGGTCGTCTACGCGATCGGCTACGTGATCGTCCTCGTCGGCCTCGCCGCCCTCTCCTTTCGCCGCCGCGATCTCTGAAGCACCCCGAACGCCGCGACCGGGCACAGTTTCTGCGATACCAGTCCGCAGGCCGACCCGATCGTAACGGCGAGGAGGGGTAACGATGGCGACCAAGACGACCTGGCACCCGCATACCGAGCACGGCACGCTCGACACGAAGGAGCGCAACGAGCTACCGGAGAGCGTTTATGCCTTCCCCGAGCGGCGCAAAGAACCGCTGACCGACGCGCGGCACGTCCAGAACGCCCTCGCGCGCTTCGACCAGGTCCATGACGTCTCCGACGCCGACCGCGATCTCGCCTTCGCGAATATCAAGAAAGCGGCGGCGCACTACAAGGTCGAGATCGCCGAGGACGATTGGCGGCAACTCGGCAAAGCGCCGCACACGAAGAATTCGGCGCACTGAGCGTGCAACAGCGACCGCGCGGAGACAGACTACGCGCGGTCATCCTTCTTCTCGTCGCTCGCGGCGAGATCGGCACCGGCGAGTTGCGCGACGAGCTTGCCCAATTCGGTGTGGTTGCGCCCGCCCAGGCCGCTGGCGCTCGCCGCCGTGTAGAGTTGGTGTGCCACCGCGCCGATCGCCAGCGGTGCGCCGACCGCGCTACCGAGCGCGAGGGCCAACCCCACATCTTTCCGCATCAGATGGAGCCGGAAGCCGACCGGCGGCGGGGTCGCGGCGAGCAAGGCCGGGGCCGCCCCGGTCAGCGCGCGCGACGCCCCGGAACTGCTGGAGATGACCTCGACCAGCAGCGCCAGATCGGCCCCGGCCTTCGCCCCCAACGTCAGCGCCTCGCCGACCAGGGCAGTCGTCGCGCCGTTCAGATACTGATTGCAGAGCTTGAAAACCTTCCCCATCCCGACCGGGCCGACGTGGTAGAGTTGCTGTCCCAGCGTCGCCAGGATCGGGCGGCAACGCTCCAGGGTCGCCGCCTCGCCGCCGACCATGATCGAGAGCGACGCCGCCTCGGCACCACCCACGCCGCCGCTCACCGGCGCATCGAGGACCGCGATGTCGCGCGGTGCGCCCGCCTCGGCCAGCGCACGCACGATCTCCGGCGAAGCGGTGCTCAATTCGATGATCGCCGCGCCGGGTCGCAACGCCGCCAGTGCGCCCGCCTCGCCGAGCAAGGTTGCCGCGATCTCGGCATCGGCGGGGAGACAGGTCAGCAGCACGTCGCAGGCGGCGGCGACGGCGGACGCATCGGTGGCGCGCTCGCCGCCCGCCGCGCCCAACGCCTCGGCGGCGGCATCGCGGCGCGTGCAGAAGGTGAGCGGATATCCGGCGCGCAGCAGATTGCGCGCCATCGGCAGACCCATCGCCCCCACACCGATGAAGCCAAGTCGCGGCAAGGTCGCGGTCATCGTTCCCCCTCCATACGTGCGTAGCTGTATGTGCGAATCTCGGCCTCAGAGCCAGCGCGCCAGCCAATCGAGGACCGCCGCGCGCATCGCCGCCGTCTCGAAATGCCCCGTCTCGAAGCGCCGCAATTCCCAGGCGTCCGCCGCGCCGTGCGCCGCGTAAACCTTTTTCAGGGCGTGGTCGATCCGGTCGAGCCCGGCGGGCGGTGTCAGCCGATCGAAGTTCCCGGCGAGGCCCAAGTGCGGGCGAGGCGCGATCAGCGCGTTGATCCCCGCCGTATCGAAGTGCTTCACCAGGCGCGGCACGTAGTAGTAGATCCCGTGACGATCGAGGAGTTGCATGTCGATCAGCGCCTGGAAATCGGTCAGGCAGCAGAGATCCACGCAGACCTTCACTCGCTCGTCGAGCGCTGCCAGCCACCACGCCATCGTGCTCCCCATCGAGAGGCCGAGGGTGGCGAGGCGCGACAAGTCCACATCGGGGCGGGTCGCCAGATAGTCGATCGACCGGATGTTGTCGTAGACCATCATCCCCCAGAGGACTTGCCCGCGCCAGAGCATCGCCTTGAACAGTTCCGATTCGGTGCGCCCGCGCCGCTCGCCGAATCCCCAGGCGTCGAGCGCCAGGACCGCGTAGCCGCGCGCGGTCAGCGCCTCGGCGTATGGTGGCGCTTGCAGATGCGGTCGCCCAATAATTACCTCGTCCTTGCCGAGGACGAAATCGCCGCCGTGCGCGTGGTGGTAGAGGATCGTCGGCAACGGCCCGGTCGCGCCGTGCGGACGGATGAAATAGGCCGGGACCGCCTCGATGCCGTTCAGGTCGAGGACCAGGCGTTCCAGCGTGTAACCGCGCCGCTCCTCCACCCCGAGCGAGCGTCCGCCGACCGGACGATCGCGCTCCGGCAGATCACCCAGCAACTCGTAGAGTTCGCGCCGCCGCGTCCCATGCTCCGGCATCGTACCTCCTACCGTCTCTCCCCATCAGCCACGCCATTCTAAACCGCAGCGCCGATGAGCACCACAGACCGCTCACCGTACCCGCCCAGTCCGCGCAGGCGGATAGTATGCCTTTCATGGGTAGTGGCTGCCCTCCGGGGTACTGCGTGGCCGGAGGCCATCCAGCCGGAACCTCGGTCCACCGGCCCTCCCACGTCATCAACCTCTATCAACCCCTCGGCTACCCACGCCCGCCATGTCCCTCTCACACGCGCTGCGGTTTAGCACCGGCCGCACCCACGCCCGCGCCGACTGCGCTACAATCGCGGGCAGGGTCAGCGCGGCGGTCGAGGGGAGCGCAGACGACGACACGGCGCTCCCGATGATAACAAGCAGTGCGCGGGCGTGCCGACCTTGCCCGCGACGGCAAACGGAGGAATCACGATGGTGATCAGCGAGCAGCGCGTGATCGGCCAACCGACACCGCGCACCGACGCCCCCGCCAAACTGACCGGCCAGGAACGCTACGCGGGCGACCTCGCCCTGCCGGGATTGCTCCACGCCCGGCTCGTCCTCAGCACGCACGCGCACGCCCGGCTCGTCAGCGTCGACACCGAGACGGCCCGGCTCGTACCGGGCGTCGTCGCGGTCCTCACGGCGGGCGATCTCCCCTTCGCCGCCGAGGGTGGCCCGCCGCGCGCGACCGAATCGCTGGCCCGCGAGGAGATCGTCTACGCCGGACAGCCGGTCGCGATCGTCCTCGGTGCCGATCTCGCCGCAGCGGAGGGCGGGGCGGCATTGGTCGAGATCGAGTACGAAGACCTACCCCTCGTCCTCGACACCATCGCTGCCATGTCCCCGGATAGCCCGCGCGCCCGCGTCCTGACGCAGATGGGCGAGGATGCGGCGGAGGCGGCGATGCACGGCGTCGGCGCGGGCGGCGGCGAAGAGCAGGAACCGGAGGAACGCCTCTCCGCCAATGTCAGCGGGCGGGCGCACCTCAGCATGGGCGACATCGCCAAAGGGTTCGCCGAGGCCGAAGTCACGGTGGAGGGCACCTATCGGACCGCCTGGGTCCACCAGGGTTACATCGAGCCGCAAAGTTGCACGGCGGCTCCGGACGGCATGGGCGGTGTGACGGTCCACGCCAGCACGCAGGGGATCTTCCGCACCCGCCAGGTCGTCGCCCAGACCCTCGGCCTCGAAGAGACGAAGGTGCGGGTCGTCCCGATGCCGGTCGGCGGCGGCTTCGGCGGCAAGTTCGGCCTGATCGAGCCGCTGACAGCGGCGGCGGCGCTCGCGGTCAATCGCCCGGTCCGCCTCGCCTTCACCCGCAATGAGGACCTGCTGACCGCCAATCCGACCCCCGCCGGACGGATCGCGATCAAGCTCGGCGCGCGGCGCGACGGCAAGATCGTCGCCCTGCAATCCCGCCTGATCTTCGATACCGGCGCGTACCCGAACTCCCCGATGGCCGGGGCGGCGTTCGCGGTCGCGGGTTGCTACTTCATCGCCAACCTCGACATTCGCGGCTACGAGGTGATGACGAATCGCCTCGGTCCCGGAGCCTACCGCGCGCCCGGCAACCCGCAGGCCAGCTTCGCGATCGAGTCCGTCGTGGACGATCTCGCGGAACAACTCGGCATGGACCCGATCGAACTCCGCCTGCTGAACATCCCGACCGAGGGCGACCCGCGCCCGGACGGCAAGCCCTGGCCGCGCATCGGCCTCAAGGAATGCCTCGAAGAGCTGCGCGCGCATCCGCTCTGGCGCGACCGCGAGGGGCACAAGGTCGCCGATGGCGCGATCCGCGAAGGGGTCGGCGTGGGGGTCGGCGGCTGGCGCGGCGGGCTCGAACCGGCGGCGGCGATGTGCAACGTCGATCCGTCAGGGATCATCAACGTGGTCGTCGGCGCGGTCGATCTCAGCGGCACCTACACCACCTTCAGGATGATCGCCGCCGAGACGATCGGCGTCGACTACGAACTGGTGCGCGTCGTCGGCGGCGATACGACCACGTCGCCCTACTCCGGCGGCAGCGGCGGCAGCAAGATCATCTACACCGTCGGGCAGGCGGTGCAGCGCGCCGCAACCGACACGCGCGAGCAAATCCTCGCCCTCGCCTCCGAGCAGCTGGAGGCCGCGCCGCAAGACCTGGAGATCGTCGGCGACCGCATCCGCGTCAAAGGGCTGCCGGAAGAGCCGCAGTACACGATCACCCTGGCGAAGATCGCCAAGCTGACGAGCGGCTTCGGCGCACAGTTCGCCCCGATCGCCGGGCGCGGCACCGGCGCGCAGACCGCCAACGCCCCCGGCTTCTCCGCCCACCTCGCACGGGTCCGCGTCGATCTCGACACCGGCGAGGTCAACGTCATCGATTATGTCGCCACGCAGGATGTCGGGCGCGCGCTCAATCCCGCCGCCGTGGAGGGCCAGATCATCGGCGCGGTGGCGCAGGGGTTCGGCTGGGGACTCTACGAGCAACTGGTGCAGGACGAGAACGGTCAGACGGTGACCGGCAGCCTGATGGACTACGCCCTGCCGCGCGCGGAGATGATGCCGCAGATCGCGACGGTGCTGGTCGAAGTCCCCTCGCCCGACGGCCCGTTCGGCGCGCGCGGCGTCGGCGAACCGCCGGTGATCCCGGTCGCCGCCGCGATCGCCAACGCCATCCACGACGCCTCCGGCGCGCGCTCGCCGGAGCTGCCGATCACCCCGCAACGCCTCTGGCAGACCCTCCACGCCGAGTAACGAGCGTGAGAACAAGCCCCCGGTATTCCCTTGCTATGGACGGAATACCGGGGGCTTGTTTCGTCGGCGTTCCGCCGCTACTCAACCCATCGTCGGCAAGAAGTCCGCGATCAGCCGCGCAACTTCGTCCGGGCGATCCTCCTGCGGGAAGTGCCCCGCCCCGGCGATGATGTAAACGCGCGCCTCCGCACCGGGGATGGCGCGGCGCAGACGCTCCGCCGTGGCGAGCGGGAAGAAGGGATCGCCCGCGCCCCAGATCAGGCGCGTCGGCACGGTCAGTCGCCGCAATTCGGCGAGACAGCGCAGCACGAATGGCGCTTGCGGGGCGAGCGCCCGGATCGAGCGTGTCGCCTCGCGCCACCCGGCGATCGCGCCATACGGCAGCGCGTACTCCGCCCACTCCGCAACGGACAACGCTGTCCCGGGCGCGAGCAGGCTTCGCAAACCGGCGACGTAGAAATCGCGGCGCGCGGCATCCCGCGCCGGACCGCCACGCCCCAACCAGAGCAGGGAGAGCTCGGCGAGCGGCGGCACGAGCGAAGGGATCAGGCCGAGGACCAAACGCGGCGTGGGGTAGATCGTCGTGTTGAGAAGGATCAGGCGTTCGAGTCGCGGCCCACCCAGCCGCGCCGGGTGATCTGGCCGCGCCGTGCGCGCCACCGCGTCGGTCAGCGCGACCAGCCCGCCGAGATCGTGCCCGGCGAGGGCGAAGCGCCCGACGCCCAGCGTCGCCAGCATGGCGTGGAGCCACCGCCCGAGATCGCGCGGCCCCGCGCCCGCGCGCGCCGCCGAGCGTCCATAGCCCGGCAGATCGGGCGCGATGATCCGCCAGTCGGGTCGGGCCAGTGCCAGCGCGGGGAGGCAGTGTCGCCAGAGCCAGGACGAAGTCGGCAGGCCGTGCAACAGCACCAGCGTCGGACCGTCGGCAGCGCCCGCCGAGCGCACGAAGGTCGGCACGCCGCCGACCATGACCGTCGCTGTCACGATCCCCGGCCACTCGCCTTGCCAGTCCGCGCGCCCCATCTCGTCCCGTTATCGTTCGCACGCTCACCGCACGGCGTACCGGCGAAACGCAGCGGTCATCCAGGTAGAAGCCGCGCGCAAATCCGGCGGGCTAGACGTCGGTCGGCGTCACGGTCGCCGCACGGAGTTGCGCGGGCGATGGCTGCTCAGCGCGCAACTCGTAGGCGACCGACTCGCCGAAGTGCAGTTCCCTGAACGCGATCCCGCTCACATCATCCTGCTCGAAATAGACCTCGCGCGCGGTCTCGCTCTCTTCCGGTTGGATGAAGCCACAGCCACGCCCGTAGTTGATATTGGTGACGATCCCCCACATCCTTGTGTCTCCTCAGCGTCATCGCCCGACAGCACTCCCCGGCAGAAAACATGCCCCCGCCGAAACTCCTTATGGGGCGATAACGCCAGGATCGGGCGCGCTATGCCCGCCATACCTCCGACGCGCAGGGCTGGGATAGCGTGTCGTCACCTACCCTCAACCTCAGACAGTGGCCTCGCGCCCGGCGAGCAGCTCCGCCACGCGCGGCATCACCCATTCGCCGAGGCGGCGCAACGAGGCGAGCGTCAGCGTCTGTGACAACCCCTCCCAGGTCGGTTGCACGCTGAGGTGCGTCAGGCCGGTCGCGGCGACGAGATCGGCGATCTCCCGCGCGCACTTCTCCGCCCCACCGACGATGAAGTGCTGTCGCGCGATCAACTCCGTCACGGGCGGGGTCGGCTTCGTCTTGTCGGCGTACTTGCTCCGCTCGTAGAAGCGCGTGATCGCCGCGCCCGACTCCGCCACCGCCTGCTCATCGTCGGCGCCGACGTAGACGCAGCGCGCGATCGCCAGGCGCGGATCGGCGTCCGCGCCCCAGCGGGCGCGTGTGGCCTCACGGAAGGCGGCGATCGTCGGGGCGTAATGGTCGACGGGCTGGCCGCGCGGCAGTTGCAGGCCGTAGCCGAACTCCCCGGCCAGCGCCGCCGTCTCCTTGCTCATCGCGCCGAGCCAGGCGAAATCGTGCAGCGGACGAGTCGGGAGCGGCACGAGATGGACCTCGCCGATCGTGAAGAAGCGCCCTTCATGGCTGAACGACTCGCCGGACCAGGCGCGTTCCAGCACTTCCAGCGCCTCGCGGAAGCGCGGGTGGCGTTGCTCACCAGCGAACGGGGCATCGAAGCCGGCGAACTCGAACGGGGCGCTGCCGCTGCCGAAGCCGATCGAGAGCCGCCCCCCGGTGAGGAGTTCGAGCGTCGCCAACTCCTCGGCGACCAGCAGCGGGTGGTGGAGCGGCAGGACGATCAGCGACGTGCCGACATTGATCCGGGGTGTGCGGAGCGCCGCGGCAAGCGCGACCTGTAAGGGCTGCGACACCCGCCCCGCCTGCGCCCCGAAATGATGCTCCGCGAGCCAGACGGTATCGAAACCGAGCGTCTCGACGAGCGCGATCTGCTCGAAGAATTCGCTATACGTGGTCGCCGCCGGGCGACCGAGATGTTCCTCGACGTGCGAGGTGAGAACGAAACGAAGGGGCGATTGCACGCTCATCGGCACTCCTTCCGCGCTGCGGATCAGATGATCGCGGCGCGGCGGCACTGCCCCGCGCCCGCACCACACTTATACCGTATTCGGTGACTGGTTGCCGCGCCAACCGCGAGCAGCACCGCGCCGGATGTCGCGTGCCGCATCGAGAGGCCAGCGCACCATGCGACGTTCAGCGTCGTTGCGCGGCAAGGCTAGCCCCTGCCGATTCAGCGCGCGCGGAGAGCCAGCAACCGCTCGGCGGCGGCGGCGATCGTCTCCGGTCGTTTCGCGAAGCAGAACCGGGCGAGTTGCGGCGCGCGGGCCGGATCGGCGTAAAACGCCGAGGGCGGGATCGCCGCGACCCCGATCTCGGCGGCGAGGAAGCGGCAGAAGGCCACGTCGTCCGGGAAACCGAGCGGCGCGATGTCGGCGAGGAGGAAATAGCTCCCGCCGATCGGCAGGGTGGCGAGTCCGGCGGCGTGGAGCGCATCGGCCAAGAGATCGCGGCGCGCGGAGTGATCGGCGCGGAGCTGCGCGTAATAGCCGTTCATGGCCGAGGCTTCGAGCGCGACCGCCATCGCCTCCTGAAAGGGCGTCGCCGTCGCGAAGGTGACGAACTGGTGGACCGCGCGGAGGGCGGCGTTGAGCGGCGCGGGGCCGACCGCATAGCCGATCTTCCAGCCGGTCATGCTGAACGTTTTGCCGGTGCTGTTGATCGTCAACGTCCGCTCCCACATACCGGGCAGGGTCGCCAGCGGCAGATGCACCGCCCCGGTATCGGGGAAGACGATCCGCTCATAGACCTCGTCGGTGAGGGCGATCACGTCGTGCTCGATGCAGAGCGCGGCGATCGCGGCGAGTTCGGCCCGCGCAAAAACCTTGCCGGTCGGGTTGTGCGGCGTGTTGAGCAGGATCGCGCGGGTGCGCGGCCCGAAGGCGGCGGCGAGTTCGTCCGGGTTGAACGACCAATCGGGCGGGTGCAGCGTCACCGGGCGGGCCACTCCCCCGGCGAACCCGATCATCGGCACGTAGGCATCGTAGAAGGGCTCGAAGACGATCACCTCGTCGCCCGGATCGATCAGCGCCAGGATCGCATCGGCCAGCACCTCGGTCGCCCCGGACGCGACCGTCACCTCCGCCTCGGGATCGATCTCCCGGCCCCACATTCGCGCCCGGTCGGCGGCGATGGCGCGGCGCAGGCGCGTCGCGCCGTGGCTGATCGCGTACTGGTTAAGATCGGCATCGATCGCGGCGTGCGCGGCGGCCTTGACGAAGTCCGGCCCCGCAAAGTCGGGGAAGCCCTGGCCGAGGTTCACCGCATTGTGCTGCGCCGCGAGGCGGCTCATCTCGCTGAAGATCGATGACCCGAAGCCTTGCGCCCGCCGCGCCCCGATCGCCGTCATGCACCCCTCCCCTAACCATCACACCAGGACGTATGGTATTCGTAAGCGGAAGTCGCCGCAAAATTATTCCACCGGCCATCGCTATCAGCGATCGCGGACTGCTGATCTTGGAAGCTGCTGATCTTGGAAGTTGGCAGCGCGCCAGCGGGTGCCGCAAGAAATAGGGCGGGGGTAAACCCCCGCCCTCTACAGCTATTCGGTTGTGTCTGGGATGCGGTCAGTGTGGCGGAACCGAGGTTCCGGGGCGATGAGTGGCATCGCCATGCCCGCGTCCCAAGTATGGCACATGCGGCGGCGCATTACCATCGCCGCAGTGGCGATCTGCCCGCGCGCCTGACCACCCAACCGATGCTAGAATACGCGCAACAGGACGCCGCTCGCATGGCGCGCGATTGAGGAGGAACGGATGGCCCAGATCACGATGCCGACGCTCGGTGAGAGCGTGACCGAGGGAACGATCGGGCGCTGGTTGAAACAGCCCGGTGAGCACGTCGAGCACGACGAGCCGCTCGTCGAGATCACGACCGACAAGGTGAATACCGAGATGCCCGCGCCATTCAGCGGCACCTTAAGTCAGATCGTCGCGCCGGAAGGGATGACCGTGGCGGTCGGCGCGGAGATCGCAATCATCGCGATCGAAGGTGAGGCGCTGCCCGATCCGACGCCCGCAGCCACCGACGCGCTCCCCGCGCAAGCGCCGATCCTGAACCAGGAGGGCGGCGAAGGGGCCGGTCCGGCGGGGGCCGTCGCCAGCGCGCCGCCGAGCCCGCCGGTTCCGACGCACGCGACCGACGATGACGAGGCGCATCCCGCCGCGATGCCGCGCGGCAAGCGCCGCTACACCCCGGTCGTCCTGCGCCTCGCCGAGGAGCACGGCATCGGCCAGGACGAGCTGACGCGCATTCCGAGCACCGGGCTCGGCGGTCGGGTCGGCAAGGACGACATCCTGCGCCACATCGCGGCGCAGGGACTCAGCCCACGCGCGCAAGCGGCGACTTCGACACCTCCCGCGCCGCCCATGCCCGCCGCACCGCCGGTCGCACTATCCCAAGCAGCCCAGGCCGCGTCCCCCGCGCCACCGACAGCACGCCCGCCCGCCCCGACTCAGCCCGCCCTCGCCGGTGAGATACAGCCGTTGACCCCGATGCGCCGCGCGATCGCCGAGCACATGGTCCGCTCGGTCAGCACCGCGCCGCACGCCTGGATGATGATCGAAGTGGACATGACCCCGCTTGTTCGCCACCGCGCGGCGCAGAAGGATCGCTTCCGCCAGCGCGAAGGCTTCGCCCTCAGCTATGTCCCCTTCGTGATCGAGGCCACCGTCGCCGCCCTCCAGGCCCACCCCGTCCTCAACGCCTCGTTCGTGGAAGGCGGCATCGCCCTGCACCGGCAGATCAATGTCGGCATCGCCGTGGCGCTGGATGGCGGGCGCGGGCTGGTCGTGCCGACGATCAAGGGCGCGGACAGTCTCAGTCGGATCGGACTGGCGCGGGCGGTCAACGATCTGGCCGAGCGTGCGCGCGCGAACCGCCTGACCGCCGACGATCTGGCGGGCGGCACCTTCACCGTTAACAACACCGGCTCGTATGGCTCGGTCCTCTCGCAGCCGATCATTAACCAACCCCAGGCGGCGATCCTGACGATGGAAGCGATCGTCAAGCGCCCGGTCGTCATCGGCGACCCGCAGGGCGGCGACGATCTGATCGCGGTCCGCTCGCTGATGAACATGTGCCTCTCGTTCGACCACCGCATCCTCGATGGGCGCACCGCCGGGCAATTCCTCGCCGCGATCAAGACGCGCTTAGAAGGCTTCGACGCGACGGCGGGGTGATCCCCCGCCGTGGCAGCGGGGCAACCAACAGCTTCCGACATACCGGGTATCGATCGCGATCGGCACCCGCCACCACGCACCGAAGCGGCGCGGCGCGATACCGGCACGGGCAACCGCACCGAACGAGGGATCCGGGCGCATGCGGCGCTCGCGAGGACGATGGGGGCACGATGCTGAGCGATCGAACCTTGCGCTACGCCGAGGAGATCACCGCCACCCTCCTCGGTGTCGATGCCCTCTGCCGCGCCGAACTGCGCGCCGCCGACCTGAACGCCGTGGCGGCAGGACGCGCGATCGAGGCGGGGCGCGAGAGCCTCGTGGTGCTGAACATGGCGCGCAGCCAGCGGCCCGAGCCGTTCGGCTCCTACGCCGACGCGCGCCAACGTCTCGGCGAACTCGCGGCGGGGGCGGCGGAGTTGCCGGAGGCCGATCGCCGCCTCTACTACGCGCAACTCTGCCATGCCACGCGCGCCTTCACCCTCTGGCGCGAGGGGCGGCTCCCCTTCCGCGAGCAGATCGCCGACTTCCTCACCATCCCGCCGGAGCCGGTGCCGGTCGCGCAGCTCGACGCTCTCCGCGCCGACCTCCGACGCGAGTTGACCGATCTCGGTTATAGCGGCGATCTGACGGCGCAGTGCGCGGCCTGGGAGGAGCGCCACCGCGTCCCGCGCGAGGCGGTGATCCAGGCGCTGACCGAGTATCTCGACCGCGCCTGGGAGCGCACGGCGGCGGTCTTCGACCTCCCCGCCCCGCAGTCGGACGGGATGCGCCCGGTGCCGGAGAGCGGCGTCCCTTACAACGCGCGCTGCGATTATCTGCGGCGCGAGGTCCACCTCAACATCGACCCGATCCTGACCGGCGCGGCCCTCGAACACCTCGCCATCCACGAGTGCTACCCCGGCCATTGGACCCAATTCAAGCTACGCGAGATCTGGTACGACCGCGGAGAAGCCCCCGCCGATGGCCTCCTCTCGGTCGTCAACAGCGCCTCATCCTGCGTCTTCGAGGGGATCGCGGACTGCGGCTTCCGCTTCATCGACTGGCCCGACTCGCCGGATACGCGCATCGCCGCCACGCTGACGCGCCAGCGCGCGGCGATCGGGGCGGGCGCGGCGTGGCGACTCCATGCGCTCGGCTGGTCGGTCGAGCTGGTGCGCGACTGGCTGCGCGGTCAGGCGCTCGTCGGTGGGGAGGGCTGGATCGCGAATCGGATGGCCTTCATCGGTGCCCCGCAACGCGCCGCCCTGATCTGGTCCTACTGGTGGGGCGAGGCGGCGGTTGCCCCTGTCTGGGAGCGCGTCGCGCCAGCGGATCGCCCGGCCTTCCTCCACTTTATCTACGGTCGGATGCACTCCCCGGCCAGCATTGCCCTCTTTCCCTGAATCTGCGGGGCCGCATATCCGGGCGCGGGGCGGCTCTCGAAGGGGTGTAGGCCGCGTGCGTCTGGAGCCAGTGATCGGGTCACCAATGCTGACCGCGCACGATGAAGCATCCCCGCGCTATACGCTGGCGGGTGGGAAGATCGGGGTGCCGACGCGGGCGCTCTGGGCGCGCTCGGCGCTCGGCGGTGCGGCACTCTTCGGGGTGCCCCCCTATGTGTTGCGCGCGCTCGGGAGGGCCGGTCGGCGTGGTGCCCTGGCCGCGCTACAACGCCGCTGGGCCGCCACGGTCGTCCGCGCCCTCGATATCCGGCTCGACTATCGCGGGGCTGGAAGTGATCGACCCGCGCGAGTCCTACATCGTCACCCCACTCCACGAAGGTTTCGCCGACGCCCTCGCCCTCCTTCAATTACCGCTCGCGCTCCGCTTCGTGGCGCGCGACGAACTTTTCGGCTGGCCCCGCCTCGGCCCGATCCTGCGCGATACCGGTCAGATTATGATCTGGCCCGAGGATGGGCGGCGCAGCTACCGCGAACTCCTCCGCCGTGCGCCAGCACTCCTCATGGCGGGGGAGAGCGTCGTCATCTTCCCACAAGGGACGATCCTGGGGATCGAGATCGATTTCCTGGCCGGACCCTTCGGACTGGCCCGCGCGCTGGGTCGTCCGATCCTGCCGATCGTCGTCACCGGCGCGCACCGCATCTGGGAACATCCCTATACCCCGCGATTGCGCTACGGCGAACGGCTGAGCCTGCGTGTCCTCCCGCCGCTCACCGCCGCAGCATGCCGCGCCCACTCGACCGATCAGTTGCGTCAGGAGGTGCAACGCCGCCTGAAGAGCGTGGCATTAGGCGGCGATCTGGCACCGCCCCGCCGCTTCAGCCCCGCCCGTGATGGCTACTGGGATGGCTACGCCTATCGCATCGATCCATCCTTCCCCGCGCTGGCGGCGGATGTCGCGCGGCACCGCCAGCGGCGAACACATGATGGCCCGCGAGGTGCCGCGCCGCGTCTCATCGAAACGGCCCAACAGGGGTGTCAAAAAGCGATAGATCCGGTATGATTCCCTCGCCTCTCCGCCAGGAGGCTCTGGTTCGCCATAGCACACATCGTCAGGGCGATGACCGTCGCCACAACTGCATATCCTCGGAGTTCGGATGGAGCACACCGCCTCGGATCATCTACGCGAGCAATTGATCGCCTCCCGCGTCGTGGCGAATAAGCGCCTCGATCCCGCCCGGCAGCGGCTCTACGCCTATTCCGGCCTTGGTGCCGCCATCGCCCTCCTGGTCATCCTGATCGTCGTCGCCAATCAATACGTGGGGCGCTATGGAGGGCGGGTCTACAGCGGCGTCACGATCGCGGGCGTGGCGGTCGGCGGCCTGCATCGCGACGAGGCGATCGCGCGCCTCGATGCGGCGGTGGCGCAATGGTCCGCGACCGGCGGCACGGCCCGGACGAACGCTGGCGCGCACAGCTGGACCCTCGATCCCGCCGCGCTCGGCATCGGCGTCGATACCGCCGCCGCGACCGATGCGGCGTTCGGCTACGGGCGCGGCAATACTGCCCTTAGCAACTTCTTCGCCTGGTTCGGCGCGCTACTGCCCGGTGGGCACCGCCTGACCCTCCCCGCCACCCTCGATGACGCGCGTCTCGACGAGACGCTGCGCGCCTGGGCATCCGAGGCGACGTATACCCCGATGAACGCCGCGTTCAAGGTCGGCGCCGAGGGCAAGCCGACCGTGATCGCCGATGTGAACGGCCTCGGCTTCGATTTCGACGCCTCGCGTGCCGCCATCGTGGATCATGCCGCGCGGCTCTCGACAGAGCCGGTCACCCTCGCCCAGGTGCCGGTCCCCGCGCCGATCACCGCCGCGATGCTGCATAGCATGGAACCGCAGGCGAACGCGATGGTCAGCCAGCCCTTCGTCGCTCACTATCAGGGGAAGGACTGGACCATCGATCGGGCGACGCTGACGAACGCCATCGCGTATACCCTGCAAGATGGTCAGCTGGTCCTCGCGCTCGATGGGGCACGCTTGCAACCGTTCTTCGATCAGGTCGCCGCCGCGCTGACGCAGCCCGGTACGAGCGCCAAGTTGACGACCGATGCGAAGGGAATCTACACGATTATACCGGGCAAGCAGGGGGTCGGCGTCGATGAGGCGGCGACCCTGGCCGCGATCGACGCGACCCTGACCGGTGGCGGGCACGAACTGAACCTGGCGGTCAGCCCGCTCGATCCGCCGATCGTCGCGGCGGACCTGGAACCGGCGCGCGCGCGCCTCGAACGAATCCTCGGCAATCCGCTGATCGTCCGCTACGAAGAGTATCGTCGCAACTTCGTCCGCAGCGATCTCCTGCCGCTCATCACCATCGCCGAGCAGCCGCAGGGGCCGGAGAAGGTGGTCATCGGGATCGACCAGGCCGCTCTGCGCGCCCTGGTTCAGGTCATCGCGGGCGACCTGAACCAGCCGGTGCGGGACGCGCAGTTCCGCCTCGCGCAGGGGATGGTCTCGGACGTGGTGAAGAGCCAGGATGGCCGCGAGGTGCAGTTCGCCGCCACCGATGGGGCGCTCCAGGCGGCGCTCCTCGGCGCGACCGGCGGCGCAAGCCCGGTCGTCGCCGTGGTGAAGCCGACCACGCCCTCCTCGCTCAAGGCGACGATGCTGACGCCCGATGTGCTCGGGCGCGGGCGCACCGACTATAGCTCCTCGATCGCCAGCCGCAAGCACAATGTCGAACTCGCGGTCGAGCGCCTGAACGGCACCCTGATCGCACCGGGCGCGATGTTCTCCTTCAACGCGGCGGTCGGCGCGCAGACGGTCGAGAACGGCTATGAAGAGGCGTATGGCATCGCGCTCGTCCCCGGCGCGGGCGGCGGGCCGGGTCAGGTGAAGACGGTCAGCTCGATCGCGGGCGGTATCTGCCAGGTGTCCACCACCCTCTTCCACGGCGTCTTCCGCGCTGGGCTCCCGATCGAGCAGCGCAACTGGCACCTCTTCTGGGTCCAGTACGCCAACTCCTCCACCGGTGCCCAAGGGCTCGACGCCACGGTGGACGATCAGGCCAAGCTCGACTTCCAATGGTGGAATAACACCGGCGGCTGGATCGGCATCGGAGCCTACGCCGATGGAGCAACGGTCGGGGTGACCGTCTACGGCAAGGATCCGGGCTGGAACGTCCAGGTCGACGACCCGGTCATCGCGCATGTCGTCGAGCCGAGCCTGACCCCCGTATACGAGAAGACGCACGATCTGCCGGTCGGCTCGCAACTCCCGATCGAGCATGCGGTCGAGGGCTTCACCTCCTCGATCCGCCGGACGGTCACCGGCCCGGATGGCAAGGTGGTCACGTTCAACGGCACGCCGATGGATCGCGACTTCAAGAGCGACTATCTCCCCTCTAGCAACCGCATTCAGGTCGGCGTGCCGAAGAGCCAGCCGATAAACTAGAAACGTTAACGACGCATGTCCGTATGGTGCGAGCTTTGGAACGTGGGGGGCGGTGACGCCCCTCACGTCTGTCTTAGCCGCCGAAGGCGATGACGTACAGCGAGAGTGAGGAGACGATGGCCCGCAATAGCACCGGTTTGCCGAAGCGCGCCGAGATCCAACCGCAGCACACCTGGGACGCCGCGAGCATCTTCCCGACCACCGTTGACTGGGAGGCCGAACTGCGCGCCCTGACCGACGAACTGGAAGGACTCGCCCGCTTCCGGGGCCACCTGGGCGACGGCCCGGCGACCCTCGCGGAGTGGTTCGCCCTCTCGGAGGGGCTCGGGCTGCGAATCTACCGCGCCGAAATCTACGCCAGCCTCTTCAGCGAGGCCGACACCGGCGATCAGGCGGCGAAAGCGATGGCCGATCGCGCGCTCGGCTTCTTCGCGCGCGGGGCGGCGGCGATGGCCTTCGCCGAGCCCGAACTGCTCGCGCTCGGCTTCCCGACCCTCCGGCGCTGGATCGTGGAGGAGCCACGCCTCGCCATCTACGCCCACGCGCTCGATCGGTTGGAGGCGCGGCAGGCGCATGTCCGCTCCGCCGAGGTCGAGGAACTCCTCGGCATGGTCAGCGAGCCGTTCGGCAGCGCCACCGCCACCCACGGCATCCTCGCCGACGCCGACCTGACCTTCCGCCCCGCGATCGACGAAACCGGCCAGGGTCAGGCCATCGCGCAGGGGACGATCGACGCGCTCCTCGGCGAGCCCGACCGTATCCTGCGCCGCAATGCCTGGGAGAGTTATGCGGACGCCCACCTCGCCGTCAAAAACACGATGGCGAACGCGCTAGCGACTGGCGTGAAGCAGCACGTCTTCCTCGCGAATGCGCGCAACTACGACTCCGTGCTGGAGGCGTCGCTCGCCGCCAACTTCATCCCGACCGCCGTCTTCCACAACCTGATCGCCACCTTCAAGGAGCACCTGCCGATCTGGCATCGCTACTGGGCGGTGCGGCAGCGCGCGCTCGGGCAGTCCGAGATCGCGCCCTACGACATCTGGGCACCGCTGACGCCCGACCCGCCGCGCGTCCCCTTCGACCGGGCGGTCGAGATGATCGCCGCCGGACTTGCCCCGCTCGGCGAGGAATACGTGTCCCTGTTGCTGCGCGGTGTGAATGAGCAGCGCTGGGTCGATAAGTACCCGAGCGTCGGCAAGCGCGCCGGGGCCTTCTCCACCGGCGTCCAGGGGACGCACCCGTTCATCCTGATGAACGGCACCGACGACCTGGAGAGCATGAGCACCCTGGCACACGAGCTGGGGCACTCACTCCACTCCCTCTACACCTGGAATACCCAGCCACCGGTCTACGCCGATTACTCGATCTTCCTGGCCGAGGTTGCCTCGAACTGCAATCAGGCGCTGGTGCGCGCCCATCTCTTCGCGCAGGATCCCGACCGTGATTTCCAACTGGCCCTGATCAACGAGGCGATGTCGAACTTCCACCGCTACTTCTTCCTGATGCCGACCCTCGCGCGCTTCGAGTTGGAGTTGCACGAGCGGGTCGAGCGCGGCGAGGCGCTGCCCGCCGATACGATGAACGCGATCTTGACCGGCTTCTTCCGCGAGGCATACGGGCCGGGCGTCACGCTCGATGAGGCGCGGGTCGGCATCACCTGGGCGCAGTTCCCCACCCACCTGTACTCCAACTTCTACGTCTACCAGTACGCCACCGGCCTCGCCGGGGCGCACGCCCTGGCGGAGGGCGTGCTGGCGGGCGAGGCCGGGGCTGTCGGGCGCTATCTCGACTTCCTGCGCGCCGGGAACTCGGCCTACCCGCTCGATGTCCTCAAACAGGCCGGGGTCGATCTCACCGCCCCGAATCCGGTGCGCCAAACGTTCCGCGTCCTGGAGCGTCTGGTCGATCGGCTGGAAGCGTTGACCAACGCCTGATCCTGCGCCCCCGCGCGGCGAATAGTGCCGCGCGGGAGCCATGTCCCGAACACGAGGTGCCGATGTCCACGCCGAAACGACTGCTCGTCCCCCTCGATTACTCCACCATCAGCGAGACGAAGCTCCCGACCGTCGAAGAGTACGGTCGCGCGCTCGATGCCGAGATCATCCTGCTGCACGTCCTCGCCGTCACCGGGCGCGGCGAGGGTCATTTGCCGCGCCCGTTCGATACCCGAGCCGATACGAGCATCGTATCGCCGGAGGAAGCGCGCGCGCGCACCTTTCTGGAGATGGTCGCGAGTAGGCTCCACGCGGCGGGGATCGCCGCCCAGCCGATGATCATGCACGGACCGGTGGCGGAGACGATCGTGGAGACGGCGCGGCGCGAGGCGATCTCGCTGATCATCCTCGGGAGCGATGTCCGCAACGGCATCTCGCGCCTGTTCGTCGGCAGTGTGGCCGGGCGTGTGGTGCGCGATGCCCCCTGCCCGGTGCTGCTGATCCAGCCCGATCTCGCGGCCGCGACCGATAACCCGCCACTCCGGGTCTTCGAGGATGACGCGGCCCGCGCCGGACTGACCACACCGCGCATCCTCGGCAGCCGTACCGTCGACATGGCGCGCATCATCGGCAGCGTGGGGCGCTCGAAGGAAATGGGGGCCGATTTCCGCCCGACGCAGCGCGTCAAACCGGATGAGGAGCGCTATCAGCGTATCCTCAAACTGCTGGACGAGGGTGTGACGCCACTTCCGCCGATCGATCTCTACAAGCTCGGCTATGGCTACTATGTCCTCGATGGGCATCGGCGGGTGGCGGCGGCGAAGGAGTTGGGCCAGGACGAGATCGAGGCGAACGTCACCGAGTATCTCCCCGTGACCGACACCGACGCGCAACAACTCTTCACCGCGCGCCGCACCTTCGAGCGCGCCACCGGCCTCACCTCGGTCGGCGCGGCGCGCGCCCAGAGCTACCCGCAGCTCGATCGATCGATCGATGAGTTCCAACAAGGGCGCGGCCTCAGCGATCACCACGAAGCCGCCGAACGCTGGCGCGTCTCGGTCTACGGCGATCTGATCCGCCGTATCCGCGCGCTCCGCCTCAATCGCTTCTTCCCCGGCGAGCGCAGCGCGGATATCGTCGTTCGCGTCGCCCGGCACCGCGACGCAATGTGCGAACACGAGGGGCGCGACATCACCTGGGACGAGGCGCTCTACTCGTTCATCGCGGAGCTGGACGCAGCGCGACGCTGAACACTCAGACGCTCAGGCGACCGTACCGATCGAACGAGCGCGACGGCAGCGGTGCCTCCGTGTGCGTGGCATACGCGCGCAGCGCCCCGAACAGGATCACGATCGCGAGGCCGGTCCAGACGAGCGCCCAGACGATCGGCGGCAGATGCGTCAGCGCGGCCATGTTCGCCGCGTCGGTCTGCGGGCCGCGCGTCAGCGGCGCGGAGAAGGAGATCAGCGCCCGTAGATCGAAGAGCGCGCCGCTGACGCACTGCACCGCCAGGAAGGCGACCAGGAAATTGGCGATCCGCAGGGTGGCGTAGCGCGCCGCCACGAAGAGCAGGCCACCGAGGATCAGCCCGGCCACGATGGTGAACGGGTCGGAGAGCCCGAAGAAGATCGTCAGCGCAAGCACGTAGATCGCCGTGCCACCGAGGACGAGCCGTGCGGCGACCGCCCGCCGGATCATGATCAGCAGCGCCGCCCCATACGCCATCGCCCCGAGATACCCGGCGCTCGCCACGAACATTTGCGAGAACCAGCCGCCGCCCACCGTATAGACCAAACCACTGCCATTCGGCGCGACCTGCAAGCCGCGCACATGGCTCCCGGTCAGCACGGCGGCGACCGCGTGCCCGCCCTCGTGGATGAAGGTCACGAAGAGACGGAAGGGGTAGGTGACGATCCCGGTGAAGGGGAGGAAGCCGAGGATCAGGGTCACGACCAGCGCGATCAGGAGGATGCGTACCCGGGGCCGGACTTCGCGCGCGATCGAGTATGACATGGCACCCTTTCCACCGAGCATCGTCGCCGAATCGCCCCGCGCGATCCCGGCTGCTGCGCTATCTACGCGGCGACCAAGAGCGCGGTTACGGCCCCTGCGGCCAGTGTCGGCTGCCGGGTATACTGCCACGCAGCGGGCGATGCCGCCCGCGCACAGGAGAGGATGCGATGAGCGAATACGGCGACTTCATGGCGGCGGCGATCGCGGTGGCGCGCGAGGCCGGGACGATCTTGCGCGAGGCGCTCGGCGAGGAGCGCCAGATCGCGTTCAAGGGGCAGGTAGATCTCGTCACCGAGATGGACAAGCGCTCGGAAACACTGATCGTCGGACAGCTCACCGCGCGCTTCCCCGATCATCTCGTCACCGCCGAGGAGGGCTCGGGGCCACGCACGGGCGAGTCCCGCTACCGCTGGCTGATCGACCCGCTCGACGGCACGACGAACTACGCGCACGGGCACCCGAACTTCGCCGTCTCGATCGCGTTGCAAGAGGATGGTTGCACGATCGTCGGCGTCGTCTACGACCCGACGCGCGACGAGCTCTACCGCGCGGAGTTGGGCGGCGGGGCCTTCCGCAACGATCGCCCGATCCGCGTCTCGGCCACGGACGAGTTGATCCGCAGCCTGATCGCCACCGGCTTCCCCTACAACGCCGCCGTGCGCCACATCGCGCTCGCGCACTGGCACGCGCTCAGCTTCGCCGCGCAAGGCACCCGGCGCGACGGCTCGGCGGCGATCGATCTCTGCGCGGTCGCCTGCGGGCGCTACGACGGCTTCTACGAGGAATACCTCGGGCCGTGGGATTGCGGCGCGGGCGCGCTGATCGTCACCGAGTCGGGCGGCACCGTGACCAACTACGAGAACGGCCCGTTCGACCCGTTCAAGGGCGCGGTCGTCGCCACCAACGGCCTCCTCCACGAGGCGATCCTGGGTGTCCTGCGCGACTCGACCCCGGCGAACGAGAACGCGGCTGGCTCGTAGCAACGGCCTTTCCTGAACCTGCCCCACATTCACCGCGCGTCTCCCACTCGCGCGACGCGCCCGGCTCTCAACGAGAGTCGGGCGCCTCGCCTCGCCAGGGTGCCGCAGCGGTCGCACCACCCTGCTACACTACGGACGGGATGGGTGGGATACCGCCGAATGGCGGGAGGAAATACGGAGCGATGGCGACAGTGCAGGATACGACGCCGATCGAGGATTTCGTCGAGCGGGTCACCGCCAACGTCGAGACGGTGATCGTCGGCAAACGCCCGCAGATCGAATTCCTCCTCGTCGCGGTCCTCTGCGGCGGCCATGTCCTCCTGGAGGATGTCCCCGGCACCGGCAAGACGATGCTGGCGCGCGCGGTGGCGGCGAGCATGGGGTTCGCTTTCAAGCGCCTGCAATGCACCCCCGATCTCCTGCCGAACGACATCACCGGCGTCAGCATCTACAACCAGGGTGATGGCGGCTTCGAGTTCCAGCCCGGCCCGGTCTTCACCAACCTCCTCCTCGCCGACGAGATCAACCGCGCCACGCCGCGCGCGCAGTCGGCCCTACTGGAGGCGATGCAGGAGGGCCAGGTGACGATCGACGGCATCACACGCCCCCTGCCCAGCCCGTTTCTCGTTCTGGCGACGCAGAACCCGATCGAGTTCGAGGGCACCTTCCCTCTCCCCGAGGCCCAACTCGACCGTTTCTTCCTGCGCCTCCCGCTCGGCTACCCCTCCGAGGATGAAGAGTTGCTGGTGTTGCGGAACCTCCGCAAGACGCACCCGATCGATCGGATCGGGCGCGTGGTCGATGGTGCGATCATCGCGGGGCTGCGCGACCGCGTCACCGATATCCACCTCGATCCCTCGCTGGAACGCTATCTCCTGACGATCGTCCGCGCCACGCGCACCCATGCCGATCTCGCCGCCGGGGCCAGCCCGCGCGGCTCCCTTGCGCTCTACAAAGCGACCCAGGCGTTCGCCGCGCTGCGCGGACGCGATTATGTCACCCCGGACGATATCAAGACGCTCACCCCGCTCACCCTGGCCCACCGCCTGATCCTGCGCCCGGAGAGTCAGTTGCGCGGTCGCACCGCCACCAGCATCCTCGCCGAGATCCTCGACCGCACCCCCCTCGAACTCGATGCCACCACCCGCGCCACCTGACCTCAACTGCAAATTCGTCCCACCCTCACCAATCAGCTATCGTCCTGCAACACCACTCGGACTACTGACCACTGACCACTGACCACTGCCACCTGGATCACCATGCGCTACTTCGGCCAATTCCTCCTACTCTTACTGCTCGTCGCACTCTTCTTCCGCGTGGAGTTCTTCTTCACGATCCTCTACCTGCTCGCGGCGATCTACCTCCTCTCGCGCCTCTGGATGCGCGGCGCGGCGCGGCAGCTGCGTGGCGCGCGCGCGTTCGTGGATCGCGCCTTCACCGGCGACCGCGTGCCGGTCCGGCTGACGATCCACAACGACGGCCCGCTGCCGCTCCTCTGGCTGGAGGTGGACGAGTTGTTGCCGGTGGAAGTCCGCGCCGCCCTGTTCGAGCGCCGCGTCATCACCCTCGGTGGGCGCGCGCGCTGGCACGGCGATTACACGCTGATCTGTTACCGGCGCGGGCGGTACAACATCGGCCCGACGATCCTGCAAACCGGCGACCCGCTCGGGATCGCGCGCCAGAAGCTGCGCCTCGCGCCGCGCGACGATCTCCTCGTCTACCCGCGCGTGGTGCCGCTGCTCCGGCTCGGCCTGCCGACCCGCTCGCCGCTCGCCACCCTGCCCGCCACGGCACCCCTCTTCGAGGACAGCAGCCGGATCATCGGCACGCGCGAGTACCGGCGCGGCGATCCGTTGCGGCGCGTCCACTGGACCGCCACCGCGCGCACCGGGCAACTGGTCGTGAAGCAATACCAGTCCGCCATCGCGCGCGAGACGCAGATCTGCCTCGATCTGCGCGAGGATGGCTACGTCGCCCGCAACCGCTACGACGCGATCGAGCTGGCGATCGTCGTCGCGGCCTCGCTCGCCAATCACCTGATCGTTCACGATGGGCTGCCGACCGGGTTGACCACGCTCGTGCCCGAGCGCGCGGCGATCCTGCCGCCCCGCAAGGAACGTACACACCTGATCGGCATCCTCGAAACGCTGGCCGAGGTGCAGATGAGCGGCGGCGAAACCCCGCCGCTGACCACGCTGCTACGCCGCGAACAGCTGGGCCTCTCGTGGGGTGGCACGGTGGTCGTCATCACCGGACGGGGCGACGATGCCCTCACCGAGGCGCTGCTCGGGCTGCGGCGTGGCGGACTGGCCCTCGCGGTCATCCTCATCAGCACGCCACGCCACGGCAAAGATGGCGAATGGAACCCGCCACCGGGGGTGCTGCGCTACCACATCGATGCGCTGCCCGATCTGGAGGTGTTGGCATGAGCGAGCAACAAACCGGCAGCCCTGCGCGCACGCAGGTCGCCCCATCACCGGAATTCATCGCGCGCGCCCTGCTGCTCGCGGCGCTCGTCACGGCGCTCGGTTCGGCGCTCGCCAGCGTCGCACAATTGGTGATCGGTGGCGGTTGGGTCTTCCTCGTCGCCTACTGCGCGGTCGTGGCCCTCGCGGCGCAGTGGTCCACCTGGTTCCTCGCCGAACGCCTGCCGCAGAGCTTCGACCGCCACTGGTTCCGCGCGGGCGAACTCGGCCTGCTCGTCATCCTCGGTATCCTCGGCGATGCCCTGATCGGCGGGCGGGCGGGCGATCTCGGCTCGCCCCTCAGCCTCGGCATACGCCCTGTCCTCCTCGCCCTGTTGATCCTCGGCGCGTGGGCGGCGAGCACCGCCACGGCCAGGGATTTCGCGCGCCTCGGCGAACAGCCGGAACGCGATCCCCTCTACGTGCCACCCCTCGAAGCCCTCACGCGCCGCTTCTTCATCGGCGGGGCGCTCCTCGTCGCGACCGTCGGGATCACCACCGTCGGTCCGGGGCGACTCCTCGAAGCCGGACGCGCCGCGATCGGTGGCCCGATCCTCGCCGCGCTCGTCTACTTCCCGCTGGGGCTGGTCCTGCTCGCGCTGGCGCAGCACACCCTCCTCGGGCGGCGCTGGGACGCCGAAGGGACGGTCATCGCCGCCGGACTCGGCGGGCGCTGGGCGCGGATCAGCCTCCTCTTCATGGCCCTGACGATGGCTCTGGCGTTCATCCTCCCCACCGCCTACGGCATCGGGCTGCTCGATCTCCTGGCGCTCGTGCTGCGCGCCTTGATCTGGCTGCTCGCCCTCATCGGCATCGGCGCGACCGCCCCGCTCTTCCTGCTCCTCGCACGGCTCGGCGGCAGCGGCACCACCGACACAATCCCGCCCGCGCCAGCCGCGCCGCCACCGCCGCCACCGCCCGCCGAGAGCACCGGCTTCCCCCTGCTCGATCTCCTGCGCTGGACCCTCTTCGCGGTCCTCGCGGCGGCGCTCGTCTTCTGGCTCCTGCGCGGCTGGCTCGACAACCGCGCCCTGCTACGCGGCGGGCTCGGGCGCGGCGGGCCGCTCGCCTGGCTGCGCGGCTGGTTCGCGGCGCTCCTCGAGCGCCTGCGTGGCCTGGCGACCAGGATCGGCGAGCGCCTACCACGTCGAGCGAACGCGGCCACGCGCGCGAGTCGCGCGGGCGGCGCACGGCTCGGGCGCTTCCTCCCCGCGCGCGATCCGCGCACGCAAGTCGTCCGCTACTACCTCAGCCTCATCCGCCGGGCCGGGGCGCAGGGTTTCGGGCGCGGGATGGGCCAGACGCCGCAAGAGTATGCCGCCCGACTCGCCCCGCACGTTCCCGAGGCGCAAGGCGACCTCACCGCCCTGACGACGGACTTCATCGAGGCCCGGTATAGTCGCCACGACATCACGACGGAACAGAGCGGACGCGCGCGTGGGCGCTGGGAGCGCGTCCGCGATGCCCTCCGCCAGCGCCAGCGCGACGATGCGATAGAACCTGCCGCCACCATAGGGACACATCCACGTACCTGAGAGCCTCGCACTTCGACAAGAAACCCGGTACGCATCGCGCGGCGGGCGCAGAGACTCGTCGCTCTTGCATCTCCGGCAGGCTATAAAGCGTGGTTTCTCCTCGACTCACCCATCGGGTATCGCGGATCGTGTGCCGTATCTAGTAGGATACATCGCGGCAATTAGCGCATCACCATGATGTTGTGTTAGGCTGCGATAGTTAGTGGATCTGCGTCACAATAAGCGTTCGGAGGGCCGATTTAGTCCATCAGGAAAAGAGAAACAGTGGCAAATCGAGGTGATGCCGTTTTCTCCTTTCCCAATGCAAAATCTGGCTTATTGTGACGAAGGTCTAGTCACTAATTGCTGCAACAGGAGGTCGCCATGTCCACCGTTCAGAAGCGAAACACGTCTACCCATGCGCTCGTCTTAGGTGGCGGCGGAGTCACCGGAATTGCCTGGGAGATCGGTGTCCTGGTCGGCTTGCTCGAAGCCGGAGTGGCCCTCCGACAAGCGGACACGGTCATCGGAACATCGGCGGGATCCTTCGTCGGGGCAGCGTTTGCCAGCAGTTATGACATGAGCCAACTATTCGTCGCCCAGTCGGAACCAAGCGATACCGAGATTCCTGTCACGGCATCCGCAGAGACGACCGCAGCCTGGTACAAGGCATTCGTGACCGGAGGAAGCGACCGGCAGCGCGTCGGTGCGGCGTTCGGTGCCATCGCCAAAGCGGACCCAGAGCCGGTACCGACCGCGCAACGCCGATCGGCCATAGAGGCTCGACTCGTCACGACGTCATGGCCGATGACGTTGAAGGTGACCGCCATCGACGCTGACACCGGCCAACTTCATGTCTTCGATCAGACGTCAGGCGTGTCGCTCGTTGAGGCTGTCTCGGCGAGCGGAGCAGTTCCGGGCGTCTGGCCCCTCGTCTACATCGAAGGCAGACCGTGGATCGATGGCGGCATGGTGTCCACGACCAACGCGCGCCTGGCCGACGGGTACGAGCGGGTCGTCGTTCTGGCCCCGATGCCGACCGGGTACGGCGCAATCCCCAGAGCCGCAGAGGACGTCCGAGCGATGAGCGCCGCCGCAAATGTCTTCTTGATCGCACCGGATGAGCAGAGTATCGCGGCGATCGGCCCGAACCCCTATGACCCTGAACGCCGGAGCACAGTAGCCACTGCTGGCCGACGGCAAGGCACCGAGATGGCTGCCGACGTTCAAGCCATGTGGTAATGCCGTGCCAACACGGTGGCCGCGGCAAGAGCAACGGCCATCGCGATTGTTCCATTAGTCGCGCTCGGGCAGGATTGCGCCGCAAACGACCGGAAATAACACGATGGTGAATCAGGTCTACGCAGGCGTCAGAAGGTATTGTTAAGTTAAGGCGGGCTAGACAGGGTAACGGGAGAACGAAGGAGGGATGCCGTGGTACTGGTGCTCCAGCTACACGCTCGCAGCCTTATCACGGGTTATGAAACGACCTGCCGGAGCGGTAAGGAGCAGAAGTGCCAACACGCCACACCGGACGCGCGTTTCGCGGCCCCTTTCGTCAGGGGCTGCGCGCCTTCAGCGCCCTCCACATCGCGGCGTACCGCCTCAGTGGGGGCCGGATCGGCGGCTGGCTCACGCCGACCGCGCCGGTCCTGCTCCTGACCACGCGCGGACGCCGCAGCGGCCAGAACCGGATCACGCCGCTGATCTACCTTGTGGACGGTGCGGACGTGGTGGTCGTCGGCTCGCTCGGCGGTTCGGCCAACGCCCCGGCCTGGTGGCACAACCTGCAAGCGTACCCGGCGGCGCGCGCCCAGGTGGGCGGGCGGCGCTGGACGGTGCGCGCGACCGAGGCGACCGGCGCGGAGCGAGACCGCCTCTGGGAACGCCTCGTGGCGATCTTCCCGCGCTACGCCAGTTATGCGCGCGCCACCTCGCGCCCGATCCCGGTCGTCGTGCTCCATCCACAAGGAAAGTAGACGGCACGCATCCGGCCTCGCGCCGGTCGCACCACCGCGCACGATCTCCTGTGCAGCGGCGGTTCCCACCGCCTCAAGCGCGGGACAAGGTGTGGAGCGGCCCAATGCGGTGAGCCGGGCCGCTTCGTTCTCTACGCCGCACCACGCTCAGCTCTTGGTACAGTGCCGATCAACCGGCGACGATGGGCGAGTCGCTGAGAAGCGCTCACCCCCGGCGTCGCCCCTGCGCCATCGGGGTGTGCGCCCGTTGCGCGGCGGCTTCCGCGCGCTGGCGTGCGGCCTCCTCTTCGGCCAGGCGCGCGGCCTCTTTCCGGCGCTCCTTCTCCGCCAGATAGTCGCTGTAACCGCCGAAATACTCGGCCACCTCGCCATCGGCCAACTCCAGTATGCGGGTACAGGTGCGATCCAGGAAGTACCGATCGTGCGAGATCGTCAGCACCGTGCCGTCGAAATCGGCGAGCGCCCCTTCGAGCACCTCGGTCGCGGCGATGTCGAGGTGATTGGTCGGTTCATCGAGCAGCAGGCAGTTGAAGCCGCCGATCATCAGGCGCAGGAGTTGCAGGCGGCTCTTCTCGCCGCCGCTCAGTTTGGCGATCGGCTCGCGCATCTGGAGATACTGGAAGAGGAAGCGTCCCAGGATGGCGACCGCCGTCTCCTCGGTCATCGGGCGGAGATCGCGAACGAAGCCGACCGGCGTCTCCGTCGGGTCGAGCGACTCATGCCCCTGCGAATACGACCCGACGGTGATCGACGGCCCGACCCAGACCTGCCCCTCGGTCGGCACGGCCTGCCCGAGCAGCAGGCTGAACAGGACCGACTTGCCGACCCCGTTCCCGCCGACGATCCCGACCCGCTCGCCGCGCCAGAGGGTGAAATCGACATCGAGCAGGATCAGGTGCTCGTCGAACGCCCGCGCCAGGTGCCGCGCTTCCAGCACTTTCTGACCGCCGCGTTGCCCCGCCTGGAACGCGAGGCCGAGCTGCCGCCGCGAGAGGACCGGGCGCTCGACCTTGTCCATCTTGTCGATCTGCCGCTGTTTATTGCGGGCCTGCTTGATGTGCCGCTCGTTGACCACGATGCTCGCCCAGAGCTTGAAGCGCGCGACCGCCTCCTCCAGGCGGGCGATCTCCTTCTGCTGCGCGACGAACTGCTCCTGCTGGCGCAGCAACGCCAGTTCGCGCTGCGTCACGTAGCTCGAATAGTTCCCCTCGTAGAGGGTCAGCCGCCCGGCATCGAGTTCGGCGATCTGCGCGATCGTGTCATCGAGGAGATAGCGATCGTGCGAGATCAGGATCACCGCGCCCTTGAAATCGCGCAGGGTCGCCTCCAGCAGTTCCTTCCCCGCCAGATCGAGGTGATTATCCGGCTCATCGAGCAGGAGTAAGTCGGGGCGCGCGAGCAGGCAGCGCGCCAGCCCGACGAGCTTCCGCTGCCCGCCGCTGAGGGCCGCGAGCGGCCGCGCCTGGAGCGCGCCCGGCAGGCCGAGCCGATCGAGCAAGGTCCGCGCGTCGTCGCGAAAACGCTGCCCTTCCCCCTTCTCGTACGCTTCGAGCGCCGCCGCCTGCCGCTCCACCGCATGACCAAGCGCGTCGAAGTCGTCCGCCAGAGCGGGGTCGGCCAGCGCCGCCTCGCTCGCCGTCACCTCCGCTTCCAGCGCCAGCAGATCGGGGCGACCGAGCAGCACCTCGGCGAGCGCGCTCGCCGCCCCCTCCCCCGCATACTCCTGCGCCAGATAGGCGACCTTCACCCCACGCCGCAGCGTGCGCTCGCCGCCATCGGGGCGCTCGACCCCCGCCAGCAGCTTCAGCAGGCTCGATTTCCCCGCGCCGTTCGGCCCCACCAGCCCGATCTTCTCGCCATCATTCAAGCTGAGGCTCAGATCGGCGAAGATCCGCCGCGTGCCATAGCGCAGCCCCACCGCGTCCAGCCGTGCGATCAACATCGTGCTTCTCCCTCTCCGCGCGCCCGGTCGGTATGGGCGCGCTCAGTGTCGGGGCAGCCGTGGGGCGGGAATCCGGCGCGTTCGGCGGACAAACAAAAACGCCGGGAGCCCTTCCGACTGGCCCACGACGTTCAACGTCTTGCTGTCTGTCCGCTGTCTGCGCGCGATAGTTGCCCGGATCGTCAGCGCCCCAGCGCCCCGCCCCGCCCGCCATCGCCAGACCACGGCCCAGCTTTTTGGGCGCAGTACGGCAAGGTCGGACCCGCGATGAACGCGAGGAAGCTGATCCCATCGAGGTTGTAGCGCTTGTCGAGTGTCCCGCGCATGATCGCTCCGAGTACAACTACGGCGAAGGAGGCGTCGCAATGGCCTCCGTGGTTGCCATGATAGCGACTCCGCCGCGCGCCGACACTGATCGTTGGTACAGTGCAATGCGTGCCGGAGGAGGGAGCGGCGGACGCACCCTCGCGGATGCGCCCGCAGGCGCGCATCCCGCCGAAACCTTACGCCTCGGCCACGCAGCGATTCACCAATTCGCCGATCCCTTCGACCTTGCAGATCACCGTCTGTCCCGCCTTCAGCCACACCTGGGGGTTGCGGCCCGAGCCGACGCCGGAGGGGGTGCCGGTGGCGATGATGTCGCCCGGCTCCAGGGTGAAGATCTGGCTGATGTAGGCGATGATCTCCGCCGGCTTGAAGAGGAGATCGGAGGTGCGCGACGACTGCATGGTCTGCCCGTCGACCTCGGTGGTGAGGGCGAGATCGCTGGCGTCGAGCTCGTCCTTCGTCACCATCACCGGGCCGACCGGGGTGCTGCGCTCGAAAGTCTTGCCCTGCAACCATTGCTCGGTGCGGCGCTGGAAGTCGCGCGCCGACACGTCGTTGAGGACGGTCCAGCCGGCGACCACGTCCAGCGCGTTCTCGGTCGTCAGGTGGCGACCTTCCTTGCCGATCACGATCGCCAACTCGACTTCCCAATCCATCTTCTCGGATGCCTTGGGCAGCACCACCTCATCGCGCCCGCCGACGAGCGCGCGGGTGTACTTGGCGAAGAGGGTCGGATATTTCGGTGCCTGCGAGCCCATCTCGGCGATGTGCGCCATGTAGTTCTGCCCGACACAAATAATTTTCGGCGGGCGGGGGACCACCGGCGCGAGATCGACATCGGCGTAGGCGTGGCGCGCGCCATCGAGACTTGCCACGGCATCCAGACGCCCGCCGGCGAGGATCGCCCCCACATCGCTATCCGGCAACTCGATGACCGTGTCGCCCTCCAGGCGTCCGGCGCGCGTGCCGGATGCGGTGCGGAAAGTCAGCAACTTCATTCCCGGTTTCCTCCCTCTTCCCAGAACCTTCAACGGCGAGCGATCCCCTGATAGGATCGAGACGAATCGGCGGGCGCGGCGTGACGATGATCGCGGTCACGAGCCGGACTCACCCGGCGCATTGTGGCCCGCCACGGCGCGGGCGTCAAACGGCCTTGCGATAGCGACAACCCCACGGCAGCAGAAACAACCCTAGAGAGACAACCCTACCGCGTGACCTGGACGTTCCATGCGGCGGCGAACTCCTCGCCCGGTGCCAGCACGATCAGGCCATCGCCGGTGTTGAAGGCGTTGGCGGGGCAGGTCATCGGCTCGATGGCGAGGCCGCGCCGCCGCGTGGCCGGATCGGGCAGATTGTTGCCGGTATAGATCTGCACGAAGTCGAACGCCCCATCGAGCGTCAGCGTGAGTGCGGGGCCACCGCCCGGCCCGGCCAGCACGATCCGCGCGCGATCCTGTTCATCCCGCGCCAGCTCGGTGAAACAGGTATCGATGATCGTGTCGCCGATCGGGCGCGCGCTGCGAAAGTCGAGCGGACCACCGGCGACGGACTCACGGCCAGTCGGGATCATCCGCTCGTCCACGGGCAGGCTCGTCGCGGCGGGCAGGGTGAAGGTCGCGTCGTCTACCAGCGCCGTGCCGACCGTGAAGTACGGGTGGAAACCGAGCCCGAACGGCAGCGCGGACGTGCCGACGTTGCGCGCCGACGTGCTGACCGTCAGGCCATCGTCCGCGAGGCGGTAGGTCAGCGCCAGGGCCAGCGCGAAGGGGTAGCCCGACTGCGGGTGCAGCGTCAGCCCCAGCATCACGCTCGCCGCGTCCTGCGCCGCGAGCTGCCAGTTCGCCCAGCGCACCAGTCCGTGACTCGCATTGCCGGTCTTCGCCTCGCTGATCGCGAGTTGGTGGCGCGCGCCCGCGAAATCGTAGCTGCCACCGGCCAGCCGATTCGGCCAGGGTGCCAGCACCTGTCCGCGCCCGCCGGAACTCATCTCGCTCGACTCGAAGCCGTCCACGAACACCTGGCCGTCGACCTCGTAGCTCCGCAGCGTCGCGCCGACCTCCGTGATCACGGCCCGTTGTGCCCCATGCTCGATCGTATACTGCACCCCTGATGGTGCCACCGGACCACCGCTCACCGTCGCCTTCGCCGTCATCTCGCTCCCCTCCTGCACACCATCGGCGCACACCGCCGCTGCGGGTCACCCTCGTTACGGGCCGATAATAGTACCCGATCGGGCGGGGTGGGGCGAGAGAGCGGCAAGACGACGCAGGGGGCGCAGAGCGCGGGGCGTGGGGCGCGGGGTCACGAGGCTACCAGCCACGCCCGGAAGCTTTTCAGAGCAGCGCCGCGAGACGCGCGATGGCGGCCTCCCGATGCGCCTTCATCGTGGCCCGCGTCGCACCATCGGGCAGCCCCTCCTGATGGACGCTGAAGGTCGCGCCGGTTTTCGCCGGGAGCACGCGCACCTGGACGGTGGCCGGTCTGGCCCGGCCAGGCGCCTGCCAGGTGAGGCGCAGGTGCGAACCGGGCCGGAAAACGCGCAACTCGCCGGTAGTACCATCTGGCAAGGTATACGCCGCCCCCTGTTGCAGCGTGATCGGCTCACCAAGCCGGATCGTCAGCCCTGCCTCGCTCGTCAGGAGTTGCTAGAGGGCTCCGCCGGTGCCGTGAGGCACCCGCTAGCCGGGGGTTGAACCCCCCGGCGTGGGAGGCTACCGCCTGCACCCTCATCCCGACGCTCCGCGCCAACCCTCTCCCCATCCGAGGAGAGGGGACATCGCCACTACCACGCCTGGAGTACCCGGAAAAGTCAGGGGACAGCCCAGCCCGCGCGGGCGGGCTGCGCCGGGGCCGCCTATGGCTGCCCCCAGCCGGGGGCATTGTGCCCTTCATGGGTAGCGGCTGCCCTCCGGGGTGGTGGCTGCCCTCCGGGGCACTTCAACCTCGGCACCCCGCGCCATCGGGCCGACCGGGCCACGCCCAACGCGCGGTGCTCTACCATCAGCCTACCGGATGAAACGGACAGCATCAGTCCTGATTCGATTCGTTGTGGAGAACCAGATCGGATTCAGTCGCGCGTGTCGCCCCGGCGGGTGCGCTCGATCGCCTCCCAGGCGGCGCGCGCGGCGGCGGCATCCTCGGCGGTCGCGGGTGCCACATCGTAGCGCGCGCCATCGTAGCGCTCGGTCAGGGCGCGCACCGCCGCCAGGGGTGCGGTCGCGCCGACGACCGGCACGTACTCATCGGGCGTCTGATCGACAGCGCGCGGGTGTTCCGCGTCGGCACCGCGTTTAAGCAGGCGCGTATACGTCTCGCGGATCGCGACGGTATGTTGCCAGCGCGCATCGCCCCGTAACCCGGCCAGCGGATCGGGCGAGCGACGGAAGCGCGCGCCGAGGCCGTTGAGGAGATCGGCGGCCCCCGCCGCCAGCAGATCCCAGCTGAAAATCGACTCGCGCTCCTCACCCAACTCCACGGGGCGACGCGGGCGGCGACGCCACAGAAAGCGCGTCAGGACGAACAACAGGCCGATCAGGATCGCCGCCACCAGCACGTAACGCAGACCATCGGGAGCCTGTATCGGCTGCGTCCCGGCCAGCGGATCCGCCGCCGGGGTGGCGAGCGCGGCGCGGGGCGGCGGCGGGGCGTTATTGCCCCCGCCGAGATGCGCGATCAGGAATGAGAGGATCGTGAAGAGCACCCAGGCGAACCCGGTCGCGATATAGACCAGCACCAGCAGCAAGAAATCGATCACTTTGAAGACCGGCGTCAGGAGCCAGAGGAGCGTTTCGAGGAAGCGCCGCGTGAAAATCCCCGCCACCAGCGTGCCGACAAGCAGCAGCGCCGCGATCGGTGCGAGAAAGGTCAACAGCCAGCGCGGCGTCAGCGTCAGCGCACCGCGCGCCTGCTCGACCCGCAAGCGCCCCAGGGCGATCGCCGATAGCGTCAGACCCAGGAAGGCGATCGCCCCACCGTAGAGGCCGCGCCGCAAGACGTCATCATTGCCGCTCCCGGCCACCGTCATCGTCGCCAGGATCGCCACGATGGTGAACGGCGTGCCCGCGCGCAAGGTGCGGTAGGCGGCATCGACCGAGGGGTCATCGCGCGAGCGCCCACGCCACCAGGCGTAGCCGACCAGGACGATCGCGTACCAGGTCGGCAACGAGAGCGGGTCGGTCGGATGGGCGAGCGCCCGCCACGCCGCCTGTAACCATCCGAGGTCGGTCGGAGGGCGCTGACCGAAGACGATCACGCGGATCGTCGCCAACAGCAACGCCGCGAGGGCCACGATGGAGAGGATCTCGTACTGCGGACTGAAGAAGCGATAAGAGTCCATCGCCCGTTGCAGATTCGTGCCGAGCAGGAGGACCAGGAAAATCCAGCCCAACCAGAAACCGCCATCCGGCAAGGCGAGGCCGCTGAACACCGCGACCGTCAGCAAGGCGATGATCGCCGCTTCCGCCCCGACGAGCAAGACGACGAGCGTTTCCAGACTCCAATCGAGTCGCGCGCGTCGCGTCGCGATCGCGGCGGTCATCGTGCCACCTCCTGACGCGCTCCCGGCTCCGGTTGTACCCGAGCGGTGGGCAGGCCGGGAATCGCCCGGCCGCCATAGCGCGGCTCCTGCTCGCGGCGCGACTCCGCCTCGAACAGGGCGGCGGGCAGACGATGGACGACCAGGCCGCGCACGGGCGGGGCGATGGTCCCCTCGGGCATCACCAGGACGAGCCGCTGTCCGTTGCCGCGCAACGCTTCGAGGGTCGCGGCGAGCGCCGGGGGCATGGCGATGGTGATCAGCACGATCGTGGAGCCCCACGGGAACGCCAGCGTCTCCTGACGGAAGTGCCTGGCGAAATCGCTCGTGGTAAACGCAGAAAGCTTCGCCAGTCCCTCCAATGTCCGCGCCAATTGCGTCGGACCACTCCCCGGCGGGATCCGCAGGGTTCGGCTCGATCCGGCCAGCAGGCGATTCGAGTACACCCCGACCGCGTAGCGCTCGGCCAGCGCGCGCGCCGCCAGCGACGCCGCCACGCTGACGAGCGGCTCGAAATCGACCGAATCGAGCGCACGCCAGGGCTGTCGGGGCGTATCTACATTGAGGAAGATGCCGAGCTGCGTCACCGTGGTCGGCTCGAAGACGCGTACCTGGAGTCCCCCGGCGCGCGCGGTCGCCTTCCAGTGGATCGCTCGAAATGAATCGTCGGGGCGGTAGTCGCGCGTCCCGACCGTCCGTTGCGGATCGAGGATCAGCGCCCGTCGCGAGCGCGTGTCGCCGAACGCGCCGCGCGGCGGGATCGCCAGCTCATCCAGCGACACCACGCGCGGGTAGACGATGATCGACGCGAAGTCCTCGCTCCGCTCCTGACGCCGATGAAAGCCGAAGATGTCGCCCGAGCGCAGCGTCGTCGGCCCGAAACGGTAGACACCCCGGTGCGGGCAGCGGATCGTCGCCGTCCAGGCGACGCGCTCGTAGGGACGCAACGAGGTGAGGTAGGGCAAGAGGCGCAAGGCCGGATCGGTCGCGGGTGTGGCGCGGCGATCGACCGCGAGCAGCCGATCGGAGAACTGATCCTCGACCTCGATCCAGGCCAGCGGCAGCAGCTTCTTGTTCACCAGTTCCAGGCGCAGCGTCAACTCCTCGTCGCGGAAGACCCGTGTCACGTCGAGTTGCCGCCGATACGTCACCGCGCGCAGCGACCAGCGACTCCACAACCACGACACCCCCGCCGTCAGCAGCAGCAGGGTCGCGAGCAGCGTGAGAGAAGGCTGGCGCGTCGCCATCCCGAAGAAGAGGAGAATCGTCGCACCGTAGAACCAGATGGCATTGAAGAACATCGCTGTTATACCAAGCAATATGGGCCAATAGCCACGAACTATGGACGACTCGCTTGCGACAACCTGTGCGTGAGATGTGACTATACCACTCACCAGAGCCGGGTAAAAATCGCCGCACTATCACTCTCGCAACTCGGACGATCGGAAAAGCCAGGCAGTGAGCAGCGTAGCCACCGACTCGGGTTCCTGTTGACTCGTATCGATCACTTCGGCGATCTGTTGGCGCAAGGCGACCGCATCGGCGATCGCTTCATCGATCACCGCTGGTTGCCAATCGCGTGCCCGTAATCGCAGCCTGCGTGTCGCCTCATCGCAATCGAGCAGGCACCACCGCACGGACCCCTGCCAGGACGGCGGCAACTCGCGCGGTTCCAGCGGCATGAATAAGACCGGTAGGCGACCGTTATCGGCGATCAGCTGCAAGAACGTGAGCCAGATGATCCGATATGGCGGCCAGAGTTCGCTTTCGACAGCGACGCCACGACCGCACAGTTCCGAGGCTGCGTCGAGCAGGCGATCCGCATCGAAGACCAGAAAATCCGGTCGTTGCGCGAGAAGGGCGCGCACAACGGACGATTTGCCGGAAGCTGGCGCACCGGTCACGATCGCGAAGGGCACCGGCGGCGAGGGGGGCAGGATGGCGCGCATTTCGACTTCTTCCAAGACACACCGCTACCGTACGATCGTGATTGAAGCGGTGGAGGACATCGCTCGCTACTTTTCAAACAACGACCGACGACCACGACTGCCGACTCACCCCTCCACCGGCACCGCGATCCCCTCCGTGATCTCGCCGAGGAGATCGGAGACGGTGCGGCCGCGGAGGCGCGCTTCCGGGCTGAGGATGATGCGATGAGCCAGGGTCGCGGGGATCAGCGTCTTGATGTCGTCGGGGAGGACGTAGTCGCGCCCGCGTAGCGCCGCCAGCGCCTGCGCCGCGCGACCGAGCGCCAGGGTGCCGCGCGGGCTCGCGCCCAGGTCCACCGCGTCGCTCGTGCGCGTGGCGCGTACAATGGTCGTCAGGTAGCGGCGCAGATCGGCGCTGATCGTCACGGTCCGCACGGCGTTGCTCGCGGCGATCAGCTCAGCGGGCGTGGCGACCGCTTCCAGCGCGGCGAGCGGGTCGCCCGCCCCGAAGCGCGAGAGGAGTGCCTCCTCATCGACGGCGTCCGGGTAACCGATCGAGAGGCGGAGCAAGAAGCGATCGAGCTGCGCCTCCGGCAGCGGGAAGGTGCCCTCCAGTTCGATCGGATTCTCGGTGGCGAGGACGAGGAAGGGGCGCGGCAGGGGCATCGTCTCCCCCTCGATCGTCACCGTCCGCTCGGCCATCGCCTCCAGCAGCGCGCTCTGCGTGCGCGGCGTGGCGCGATTGACCTCATCGGCCAGGACGATGTTGGCGAAGATCGGGCCGGGCCGGAACTCGAACTCGCCGCGCCGCTGATTGTAGAAGGTGATGCCGCTGATGTCGGAGGGGAGCAGATCGGGGGTACACTGCACCCGCCGGAAATCGCCGCCGACCGAGCGGGCCAAGGCGCGCGCCAGTGTCGTCTTCCCGACGCCCGGCACATCTTCCAGCAGGATATGTCCCTCACAGAGCAGCGCCACCAGGCTCGACTCGATGGTCGCGCGCTTGCCGATCATCACGCGCTCGACGTTCGCCAGCAGTCGCTCGCCGAACGCGGCGACCGCCCCTACCCCGCTCTCGATCAACGGACCCTCCCGCCTGACGTACCCTTATGCGTTTACCGCCCTTACGAACACCACTATATCACGCATAAACATCACGGATAACCGGGGATGGCGGTCGGAGCGGGGTCAGCCCGCGAGCGAGGAGCCGCGCGTCGCCAGACGTGCCAGCACCGCCGCCTGATCCTCGAAGCACATCATCGCGATCGCGTCGCCGGGTCGTGCCCCGGTCAGCGCCGCCTCGACCGCCGCCAGCTCATCCGCGACGAGCGCATAGCTCCCCGTCGCGCCGTCACGCCCCGCGACGATCCCATCCACGAAGAGCCGATTCATCGCCTCGCCACTCCGCCCGCGCGGATACTGTTCGGTGCCGCGCACCCGGACGAACGCGGCCTCCGCGCCCGCCTGCCGCCCGATACCGCGCAGCACCGCGTCGGCGCGATCCCCGGCGGTGCCGATGATCGCCAGCAACCGCGCGCCCGGCGCGACGTAGCCGCGCCCGAACGCGAGGAGGTGCAGGGCGGCGCGGCGATCGAAGACGTTGAGGCGTCCGAAGTTCTGCTCCGGCGAGTTGCGGAAATCGCGCAGCTCCGCCGCGATCGTCGCCGGATCGAGCCCGAGACCGAGCGCCGCACCCGTCGCCGCCAGCGCGTTCTCGACCATGTGGGTCGCCCGCCCGCCGAAGGTGAACGGCACCTCGTCCAGCGGCACGAGCGGCAGGCGACGCGCCCCTTCGGCCAGCACGATCGCCCCATCCTCGGCGAGCAGCGCCCGCCCACCCGCCGCGAGGTGCGCCGCGATCGTCGGATTGGCCGACTGACAGCTGAAGAAGAGGACCGGCGCAGTGGTCGCCCGTGCCATCGCCGCGACGAGCGGATTGTCGGCGTTGAGGATGACCAGGTCGGATGGGCGGGTCAGGCGGACGACCAATTCCTTGACGCGCGCCAGCTCCTCGACCGTCGCGATCCCCTGCAAGTTGCGGCGCTCGTAGCGCTCGTCGTTGGCAAATCCTGCCATCGGTGGTGCCTCCCACAGGCCGCAAAGCGCGGCGCTCCATCATCATGCGGACGAAGAGGGACGAGGCACGCACACTCCCGCTGGTCGACATAGCATCCTCGCCTTTCAGTCATCATCATCCGCCAGGCGACAGCGTCGCCCGTTTCTCGACAGCAAATAGTCTTCGGGAAAGCCTATGGTCCGGGCGCAGCGCACAGGGGTACGCGCACGCATCCCACGCGGGGATAGGCGCGTCGTGGTCGCCGGGTTGTACGGGGGGGGGGCAGGGGTGCGTTAGCACAACACGCACGAGGGCTGGGTGATCGCCCAACGAGGCGACACGCCTGTCAGCACGAACCGCCTCATCCACCCCTGGTCGGCCCCTGGTCGGCGGCGGATACTCGTGGCTCGCGGTGAGCTATTCGAGCGGTAAACAGCGCCGGCGCGTGGCGATCCCGACACGTACAACCAGGGACCGGCGCGGTACAGCGATCGTTTTCGACACAAAAACCTCATCTCTACTATGGCAAACGGCAGCACGCACAGCAGGCTGCAACAGTACTGTAGAGAAAACGTTCCGCTGTCACACCGCCCTTGAGACGGGGCCATAACCTGTCCTTTCGGACAATTCCACATGACAGAGCACGACCTGGCGCGCGTCGGGCACGCGCGGCCAGAATCCGCGCACGGCCCGGCGGCAACGAGTACCGCCGCTGCCACCGCGCAACCAGACCCACTCGCGCCCTTGCGGCGCGCGCGAAGACCTCGATCTCGGCGCGGGGCGGCGCTGTAGCGGCTCGCGATCCTATCGGCACCGTTCTTGCACCGCTGGCATGAAGCACCACCGATCGCGTGCGGGTGAGCGCAAGAATGGAGACGAAACGATGTCGAGTGAGCAAACACGTTCCACGGTCGCGACGTATGGTCGCGCCTTCGCCCTCGGTGTGGCGACCGGGCTGCGCTCGGCGACCGCGCTCGCCGTGATGACCCTCGCCGCGCAACCGGAACGCCCGCGCCCCTTGCTGCGCGGTATCGAGCAACCGTGGAGTCGCCTCGCCACGCGCCCCGCCCTCTACCTTACCGGGCTCTTCGCCCTCGGCGAGGATGTCGCCGACAAGCTCCCGGCCACCCCTTCCCGCACCGCTCCAGCACCGCTCAGCGGGCGCATCGCCTTCGGCTCGCTCGTCGGGTCGGCGGTATCGCGCGCGGAGGGACAGTCGCCCGCGATCGGCGCGGCGCTCGGCGCGCTCGGGGCGCTCGGCGGCTCGTTCGCCGGCTACGCCTATCGGCACGCGATCGCCACGCGGACGAAGCTGCCAGATCTGCCCTTCGCCCTCCTCGAAGACGCCGCCGCGATCGGCATCTCCTATCTCGCACTGCAAGAGGCATTCACGGGCGAGCCTGAAGCAGCACCACACGCCCCCGACGAACTCGACCCCGAGAAAATTCAACGGTAAAGGTCGAACGCACAATCCGACTACATAATCCGGTTAAATGAGGAGGGGCGAGGCAATGACGCCCCGCCCCTCCTGTCCGTTCGGCCGTGCCGCCAGGCTACTCGCCCCGCTCTTCTTGCTGCCGCATCGGCATGCTGTCGATCAACTCGAAGAGGCGCGCGGTGCTCACCGGCTCAGCGGCGGCAAGCTTCACGCCGCCATCCTTGCCGATCAGGATCAGCGCGAAGTCCCCTCCCGCCACATCGTAGCGCTCGCGCAACGCCGCCCCGCCCGCCCGCGCCACCGGCTGCCCGGCGAACGAACCCTGCTCGTCGGCGGGGAATTGCCCGATCAGCAGATCGCGCTCGGCCAGCTCCGCCTCGCGCGTGGCGAAGATCGCCAGTTGCTGGGCGTACATCGTGTCGCCCGCCGCCGGGGCAAAGATCAGGATGATCCGATTCTGCCACCGATAGGCATCGAGATCGAGCGTCTCCACCGTCGCCTCGCTCGTCACCGGGATACCCTCCTGTGTGGGCGGCGTGCCCGCGCCGCCACCAAACACCGAACCCGCCGCCAGCCAGATAGCCAACGCACCCGCCGCCAGGCCACTCCCACGCAGGACCATCGCCACCGTCCCTGGTGTCGCCACGCCCTATGGCGTGCCATGACCCGCCCACATCAGCACCGCCGAGATCACGCGGTCAGCGCGTTTTTCGCATGGTCCACGCCATCACTCGCAGCGGAGCATACCCCTGCCGACGCAAGGACAGACACAGGGCCGACACAGCCCATAACACCGTGCCGACCCCACATCTTTTCTGCGCTTACCGCCGTCAGCCGAGCGGCACCGCGCGCCCCCGCCCGCCCGCGAACGCGGTGACCTCGCGGTACCCGCACTCCCGCGCCAGCGCCACCGCCTGCGCGAAATCGAGCCCCACATCCTCCGGCTGGTGTGCGTCGGACGCGAGGCTAAGCGGCACGCCACGCCGCTGACAGGCACGGAGAAAGGCCGGATCGGGATAGAGCTCCCCGACCGGCTTCCGCAACCCCGCCGTGGATACTTCCACCGCCACGCCGCCCGCCACGAACGCCGCGGCGGCGGCGGCGTAGAGCGCCTCCAGATCGAGCGCGGCGGAGGGCCGGTGCCCCAGCACCTTGATCAGGTCGGGATGGGCCATGATGTTGAAGAGACCGCTGCGCGCCGCCTGCCCGAGGAGCGCGAAATACTCGCGGTACATCCGATCGACATCCCGCCCGTCCCACAGCCCCTCGACCCCGAGCAAATCGAAGCCCCAGGTGCCGATCCAGTGGACCGACCCGATGACGTAATCGAACGGTGCCCGGTCCACGATCGCGCGGATCGCCCCCTCCGCGCCGGGAAAGTAGTCGGCCTCGATGCCGAGCCGTACCGGCAGGCCGCGCTCCCCGGCCTCGCGCACCAACGTCGTGTACTCCGCCAGCGATTGCGTACCCCGCTCGGTCCACCAGCGCGCGGCGAAGGCGGGGGTGCCGGGCTGCGGCTGCGCGTCCGGCCCGATACGCGCGCTCGCGCCGACATCGCCCCACCACGCGCCATAGGCTTGCTGCGACTCGCGGAAGCGATAGATGTGCTCGCTGATGCCGATCTCCGCCAGTCCGCGCGCGTGTGCGGTCGCCAGGAAGCGATCGAGCCACACGGGCGTGAATGGTCCACGCTCCAGATGCATGTGATAATCGAGCAGCATCTCCCCTCCTCCAGCGCGGGTCGCCACGTCTCAGGGATGAAGTGTAGGGCGCGCGCAGCACCTTGCGCCAGAACAGGTCGCCGCGACAGGTCGCACAAACGACCCTTGCGCCATTTATACGGCTTTTGCTATACTGACGCCTGCAAGCGAGGGCGCGTAGCTCAGTTGGTTAGAGCGCACGGTTCACATCCGTGAGGTCACTGGTTCGAGCCCAGTCGTGCCCACCCCCGATTTCCCCAGTCGTAGCAACGAATCGCGCAACCCTCGGGCCACCGGCGCGATTTCCGGTGGCCCGAGGGTTGCAATCTTCAATGCGATTCGCAAGAACGCTTCCTGACCCGATCGTACACCCCCCTGACCGTGCCGGAGATCCGCCGCCTGCTCGCGCGCCTCTGGGTCACCGCCCCGCCGGACGACACGGCGGTCTGGCGCTGGTCGCGCTGGCGACGCTGGCACCAGGCACCCGCCCGCTTCTACCACTACCACCGCCACAACGCCAACTGACTACAACTGTAGTAGTAAAGGCGGTGTGGCACGACGCAGGGCGCGCATTGCAGCACGCGCACCGCCGACAAAGAAACACTCCCCCATATACCCGATAGCTTGGCGGCACCTTCGGCGGTACGATAGGGCGGTACCGTGCCGCGCGTCTTCGTCGCCGTGAGGGACCACCATGTTTCGCGGTAGCGACCGAGAGGAATCGAACTGTCTCCACGCTCGGATAGCGCAATTGGCGCCGCCCCCGCGCCCCAGCATCGCGTCTCCGCCCGATGCCGAGGCTCACGCGCTCCAATCGCCTACGGGATCACCGCGTCCCGCGATTGTACGCGGGTCATTCATGAATCATGCGTCCGAATTCCCCGAGTTGTACCAGGACGTCGCGTCAACCCACTAAAAATCTTCGTCGGGCACAACCGCTGCGAGGTGGGCGAGTACGAGCCTGCCCCTCGTCCATTGCTGCCTGCGTGATCGACCGGAGGGGTGCTATCGAGACAACGGAGGCAACGCTGGCCGCCTTGCGGCGTGCCTTACGCCAGGCCATCGCGAGCCGCGATGCCGCCAACCGGTGGGGGCTGACCGAGCTCGGTCGCCTGGAAACGCGGCAGATCGCCAGGATCGAGGCGCAGATCGCGCAACTGGAAGCCCCGGACCCGACGCCCGACGCCCCGTAGGACGATCCCGAGTCGGCGAATGCGTCCCGGTCTGCCGGCTTCAGCCCGACCGCGTAGCGCCGCGTCACCGCTGCCTCGCTCGTCCCTGCGGGACCGCCCGCGCGACCCGCTCCCGCAGGTCCAGGCGTGTATGCTCGCATCACCCGAGCATGCCACCGGGCCAGACTGTTTGCTCGGTGCTCGAGGCCGTGGCTCCCTCGGGACGGACACACCGCCACGCTGTTGCGGGACCTGCCCCTCGCCACCTGGGGCAGGTCCGCGATCGCGCGGCGCGGGCCGTATTCCCATCATGCGAGTAGACGGCCAGGTGGCACAGCAGGAGGTTGGCGGCGTCGCTGTAGCGCTCACGTTGTGGCGACGAAGCCGTGCGGGTCGGTTCCGAGCCGCACCGAATTGCCGCTCCGGCGGTGCGCGATTAGTCCGCCGCGTCGCTGCTCATGCGCTGCCGTGCGGGGCCTGGCTCGCCCCCGCCTACCACGAGCGACGGCCCGTCGAGGGGCAGCCAGAAGGTGATCGTCGTCCCGCAGCCCTCGCCCGCACTCTCCGCCGCGATCCACCCGCCGTGGCGCTCGACGATGCTGCGGCAGATGTAGAGGCCGAGGCCCATCCCGGGCAGGCTGCTCGCCGCCGCGTTCTCCGCCCGCCCGAACGGCGCGAAGATGGCGTCCGCCGCGCCAGCGGGCAGGCCGATCCCCTGGTCGCGCACCGCGATCAGCCCCCCGGCCCCTTCCGCCCGTAACGTCACCGTGACCGTGCCGCCGGCGGGGGAATACTTGATGGCGTTGTCCAGCAGATTGATGAGCACCTGCTCGATCCGCCCGGCATCGGCGACGACCGGCGGCAGCCCGCCGGGCGCGTCCAGCGACAGGCGATGCTCGTCGCCGCCACGGTCGCGCGCCTGCGCCACCGACTCCGCGGCCAGGGCGGCGAGATCGGTCGGGCGAGGGGCGAGCGGGAGTTGCCCGGTGCGGATGCGCGCCACATCGAAGAGATCGTCGGTCAGCGCCACCAGGCGGTCGGCCGACTGATCGAGCGTCGCCAGCGTCATCGCGAGCTGGTCGGCGTCGAGCTGGCCGCGCGCCCGCCGCCGCAGGAGCAGTTGCGTCGTCCCTTTGAGCGTGGTGAGCGGCGTCCGCAGCTCGTGGGCGGCGACCGAGAGGAACGTGTCCCGCGCGCGCACCGCCGCCTCCGCCGCCAGCCGCGCCCGCACCTGCCCGGTGACCTCGTGGGCGTGGACGAAGATCCCCTCGGTCGCGCCGTCGGTCGCGCGGAACGGGGCGTAGACGAAGGTGAAGTACACCTCCTCCGGCTCGCCGTCCGCGTCGCGGTCCAGCCGCATCAGCACCTCGTCCCCCACGAACGGCGTGCCGGTCTGGTAGACCCCGTCGAGCAGTTCGATGATCCCCTGCCCCGCGAGCTCGGGCAAGACGTCGCGCACCCGTCGCCCGAGGATGTCGTCCCGTCCGATCAGCGCCAGATAGGGCGGGTTAGCGAGGGTGTAGACGTGGTCCGGCCCGCTGAGCAGGCAGATCGCGGACGGCGCCTGCGCGAACAGCTCGTGCAACCGCGCCCGCTCCGCCTCGGTCGCGGCGTGGGCCGCGCGCAGCGCCGCAGCGGCCGCATGCTCGGCGGTGACGTCGCGACAGACGACCAGGACGCCGCCGATCCCGTGCTCCGCCGCCTCGTCGTCGATCGGGCTGTAGCCGTAGGTCCACCAGACATCCTGGCGGCCGCCGTGCCGCGTGACCGGCACGAGCTGGTCCTCGTGCCAGGTCGCGCCCCGCCCGGCCATGACGTCGGCGATCTGCGGGCCGATCGTGTCCCAGATCTCGGCCCAGGTCTCGCGCCCGCCCCCGCCCAGGGCCGACGGGTGCCGTTCTGGCCCCATCGTCTCACTATAGGCGTCGTTGTAGAGCTGGATCAGCTCCGGCCCCCACCAGATGAACATGGGGTGCCGCGTGGTGAGGAGCAGCCGCACCGCGACCCGCAGGCTCTGCGGCCAGGCCGCGATCGGCCCGAGCGGTGTGGCCGCCCAGTCGTGCGCGCGGATCAGCGCCCCCAACTCCCCGCCGCCGACCGGCCACGCGCGGGCCTCGCGCTGCTGCGCCATCGTCCCGCTCCCTTCTCGCCGCGAAAGCCCGCCGCCCACGGGTGCCACCGGGCACGCGGGCGGCGGGATCTGAACCGCCTGGCTGGCAGCCATGATAGGTGATCGCCATCCCCGGCACAATGCGGGGGATGGTCAGGTCACACAGGTACGCCTTCAGTTCGCGCGCCGCGTCCAGCGCGCGCCGAAAGACGACCCAGACGTCCGGGCCGGGCAGGCCGTCGCGCTCGCCGGGTCCGCGCCGGAGCGGGTGACGACCGACGGCCAGACGGCCTACCCGCGGGCGATCCGCGAGACACTTGGCCCTGGCACCACCCACCGCTGTGGCCGTTATAAGAACAAGTCGTCGAGCGCGCTCGGCCACTTCTCGACCAGGCCGTAGTCGCCGGCCCAGTCGCCGTGCTCCGAGCAGACGAAGACGGCGGTGTTGTCGGCCAGCCCCGTCTCGTCTAGCGCGTCGAGCGGCTGTCCCAGCAGGGTATCGATGACGCCGATCATCCCCGGGTAGACCGCGTTGATTTTGCGGAAGGTTCCCTCGTCCAGGCGATCCAGGCGGCGCGTCTCGCGGACCAGGCGGTGGAAGTCGGGCTTGCCGGGGAGATCCGCCGGGCGTAGCGGCGGCAGCGTCGCGGGGTCGAGCAGATCGTGCCAGGGGGGCGGCGCGAAGTAGGGGCAGTGCGGGAAGGTGAGCGGCAGGTAGAGGGCGAACGGCTCGCGCGGGCGCGAGCGCAGCAGCTCGCTCACGCCATCGACGTTGCGGAAATCGCCGAGCTGTTCGAGGCGCTCGACCGGCGGCGGATCGTAACCGGCGGCGGATCGTAGAGGAAGCTGTAATAGCGCGGGTCATCTCGGGGGTAGGGCGGCGTGGGGAGCGGGCCGACGCCCGGCAGCGCCCGACGCGCGCGATCGCCCAGCCGGTAGTCGGTGACGCTGGCGGCGAAGCTCGCCGGTGCCAGCAGGTCGTTCTTGCCGCCCCAGTAGACGTCGTACCCCGCCTCCTTGAGGTACTTCAGCAGATTCGGCTCGTCGGGGCGCAGCAGGTGCCAGAGGGTGCGGTGGCCGCGCACATGGGGATACCAACCGGTCATGAAGCTGCACCGCGAGGGGCTGCATACGGGGTGCTGGGCGTGGCACTGGTCGAACCGCGTCCCCTCGGCGGCCAGCCGGTCGAGGCGCGGCGTCGGCGCATTGGGGTGGCCGTAGCAGCCGACACTCTCGGCGCGCAACTCGTCAGGGTTGAAGAAGATGATGTTCATCCGATGTATCCCTTCGCGGCCGGACCGGGCGCGACATCCCTATCCCGCGACATCGGCGGCGAGGCGGAAGCCGGTGTTGCCGGTGGCGCTGTCGGGGGTATTGGCACTGCGGGCGGCGACGCGGTAGCGGTTGCAGTACGAGGCGTGGCAGAGGTAGGAGCCGCCGCGCGTCACTCGCGCCTGTCCGTCCGGCGGGCCGACCGGATCCTCGCGCGGCCCGTCGCGGTGCCAGTCGGGGCTGAACCAGTCGGCGCACCACTCCCAGACGTTGCCGCACATGTTGTAGAGGCCGTGGCCGTTGGGCCGGTAGGCGTCGACCGGCGCGGTGCCGGCGTGGCCGTCGGCGGCGGTGTCGCGGTCGGGGAAGCTGCCCTGCCAGATGTTCATGCGGTGCTTCCCGCCAGGCGTCAGGTCGTTGCCCCAGGGGTAGCGCCGCCCCACCAGCCCGCCGCGCGCGGCGTACTCCCACTCCGCCTCGGTCGGCAGCCGCCCGCCCGCCCAGGCACAATACGCGGCGGCATCATTCCAGGAGACGTGGACCACCGGGTGGTCGCGACGCCCCGTGGTGGTCGATCCCGGCCCGGCGGGGGCGGACCAGCAGGCACCGTCGACCGCCAGCCACCAGGGGGCCGGGCCGGCGTTCCCCCGCACCGCCCCCCGTTTCGCGCGTGGTAAGAAACGGTGAAAGACGAAGGACCAGCCGAAGCGCTCGGCCTCGGTGACGTAGCCGGTGGCCGCGACGAAGGCGGCGAACTGGGCGACAGTGACGGCGTGGCGAGCCAGCGCGAAGGGGCGCAGGGTGACGACGCGCACCGGCCCCTCGCCGTCGCCGGGGAAGCCCTCCGGATCATCCGTCCCCATCAGGAACTCGCCACCGGGGAGCGCGGCCAGCCCATGCTGAGGGGCGAGGTCGCGCCCCGGTGCGCTCGACAGTGCCGCGCTATCCGGCACCCTCGTCGCGCCCGTTGCTGCGGCGGACGTTGGCCGACTCGCGGCGCAGCAGGCCGCGACGGCTTGCGTACACTGGTCGCCCTTGCGGCTCGATTCCATCGATCGGTTCATGTGACACCTTACTCATCATTGATACCTGATGCGCGCCCGGTCACGCCTCGGTGGGATGGCGCGCGGCCAGGCGTTCGGCGTGCGCGGCACGACCGGTCGCGCGCAGGCGCTCCAGGTAGGCCGGGAGCCTGCCGCGACAGTGGAACGGCCCCCCCTCCAGCAGCACCGTCCGCAGCGGATCGACCGCGACCGCACTGGTCGCGGCCATCGCGTCCAGCCACTCGGCCAGCAGCGCCAGCGCGTCGTCGACGATCGCCCGATCGCCCGCGCTCAGCGGGGGCCGCGCCCCGCGCTCGCTGCCGCGATCGTAGCCGAGCGTGGCGAGCGGCGTCCCGAAGTGGGTCTTGCCGAAATAGGCGGTCGTGTAGCCAGCCTCGCGGAAGACGTGCCCGACGGTCAGGTGATCGCCCGTCAGGCGCGCGGTGTGGCCGTGGAAGCCGTAGATGATCATCACGCCCGCCTCGTGCGGGTAGAGGCCGGTCTGGAGCGAGGCGCGCGACGGCACGCACTGCGCGTTCGCGCAGTACTGGTGCGTGAAGAACACCCCCTCGGCGGCGAGGCGAGCGAGGTGCGGCGTGCAGGCCAGCGGATCGACCATCCCCTGGCGCTGGTACTGCATCTGGTCGCAGAGGAAGAGCAGGACGTGTGGCTGTGGCATCGGGTGTCTCCTCGCCATGTGGGGCAGCAGGCGTCGGAAGGCGCGGAACGTGTCTTCGCTGTCCGCGCGTATCCGCCGCCTCCTGCCGACCGTCGGCTCGTCAGTGCGGCAGCGCGGCGTAGTCGGCTTGGGTGTAGTCCTTGGTGGGGTCCCAGTTGGCGAACTTCCAGTCGTCGCGCGAGACCGTGGCCCCCTTCGCCCGCGCCGCCGTGATCGCCCGCTCCAGTTCCTTGTCGGAGCGATCCTGGAGATCCTGCAGCGCCGCCTTCGGGTCTTTCAGTTGGCCCGCGAAGAGGCCCTGGATCGTCTGCCCGAAGTCGGGCGTGACGTTCTTCAACTCCAGCAGCACCTGGGCCACGTCCGGGTTGCGCACCACCGGGAGCGGGCCGGTGCGGATCTGCTGCTCATACAACTCCAGCGCCTTGCTGGCGTGCGGGTCAAGTTGTCTCGACTGCTGCGCCCGCTCGTTCGCCTGCGGCAGGAGTGCCCGCAGGTTGCCCTCGGTGGCGACGACGATCGCGGTCTGGCCATCCTCGCTGCCGGTGTAGGCGAACATGTCGCCCGCGATCGCCTTATTCGGGCTCTTCGCGTAGACCCACATCTGGTTCGCCCCCGTCTCCTCGAAGGTGAGCGGGATGGGGCTGCCATTATTCGGCAAGGGCGTGCTGGCGACCCCGAATGTGAAGTCGGGGTTCTCCCGGGGCCATTGTGGGATGTTCCACGGCCCCTCGATGATGAACCCTGCGACCCCCTGCGGCATCCGCGCGCGCGCCGCCGTCTCATCCAGCCCGAGCGAGCCGGGGAAGATGCTGCCGTCGGCGTTGAGCGCCAGCAGCAGATCGATCGCGGCGAGGTACTGGTCGCTGGTGAAGACGTATTGCCCGGTCTTCCAGTCGATACTCTCGTTGCCAGAGCTGTCGCCCGCCGCGGGCGCGCCCGCCATGCGCCCTAAATTACGGACGAACTCCGCGAGGCGCTGGGTCGACTTGGCCCCGAAGATCGTGCCGTAATACTGTCCCTTGCCCTGCTGCGTGATCTTCTTCGCCGCCGCGCGCATGTCGTCCCAGGTGAAGGGCGTGGTCGCCGGGTCGTAGCCGGCCCGCTGCATGATCGCGGTGTTGTAGAGCGTCAGGGTGCCGTAGCGCTTATTCGAGGTGACCGGGAAGGTGTAGGTCTTGCCGTTGAAGACGTGGACGCCGTCCAGGAACGAGCCGAACGGGAAGGTGTCCTTCCACCGCTGGAAGTTGGGCACGACCTCATCCAGGGGGGCCACCCAGCCCTCGCGCACCGCCTGCGCGCCCGGTACGTTGAGCGGCACCGCGAAGACGTCGTGCGCATTGCCGTTCTGGACGCCGAGCGGGACGATCTTCTCGATCTCCGTCCAGGGGAGCGCGTCGTACTGGATCGCGATGTTCGGGTGCGCCTGCTGGTAGGCCGCGAAATATTGCTTGTAGAAGAGCGCCTTCAGATCGCCGCTGTCGATCCACCGGAAATTCACCTTATCGGTGGGCAGCGTCACGCCGCTGTTCGGTATCGTGATCGCGCCCGACCCCGTGGCGGCGGCGGCTGAAGCGGTGGACCTGGCTGCAGTTGCCGCGCCTTTAGTGGCGACAGCCGTGGGCGTATCTGCGGCACGACCGCCCTGTACTGCTGCGGCCGTGCCTGTGCCGCTGCCCGGTACTATTGTAGGAACGGCTGCACTGTCATTCCCACCGCAGGCGGCGAGCAGCACGGCGGTACCCGCCCCTCCCAACAGGCCCAGGAGCTGACGGCGGGATAGACGCGCTGGCTGCTTGTCACAAGAGTCTACTGACGTCATCGGCCTCCTCCTTCTAGGTCGGGTTCCGGTTGCTAGGTCGGGTTCTGGTTGGCGAACGTCCAATCGTCGCGGGATAGCTTCGTCCGCGCCACCATGATCGCGCGGTTCGGGCCTTGTTCCAGCGGCCTTGCAGATCCTGCATCTCCTGCTCGCGCCCAGCGACGGTAATGGGGTACTTCTTTTACTGCTTGCATCAATTGACCGTGATCGTAGGCTGCGGTCACGGGATTGTCAAGAATAGCGGTGCTACCTTCCTCATCCTCTTGGCCCCCGATCCCTCAGGCCGTATCCTTGCTTCGGTCGGTATCGACGAGATACCCGATGGCGATGCTGGCGATGCCACCGCGAGACGGCTTCCAGTGATCGCAGCGCCCATCGCTACCGACAGAATCGCAGCCTTCGAGTGCTCCACCCGGTACCTACTTCTTGAGGGCGGCGTAGTCGGCATCGGTGTAATTTTTCATCGGATCCCAATTTGGGAAGATGAGATCATCGCGCGAGACCTTGGCCCCCTTCGCCTGTGCCGCCTTGATCGCCCGGTCCAACTCTTTATCTGAGCGATCCTGGAGCTCCTGCATCGCCCCCTTCGGGTCCTTGAGTTGCCCCGTGAAGACTCCTTGCATGACCGAGCCGAAGTCGGGCGTGAGGGGCCTGATCTCCAACTCCACCTTCGCCCAGTCCTGGTTGCGGACGTTCGGGCTCGGGGCAAGGACCTGGATCCGGTCCAGCGTCTCGAAGATTGCGCGCGAGCGAGGGTCGATATCGGCCTGCTCATTAATCTCCGGATAGATCGAGCGTTGACCGCCCCCCGAGAGGGTTGTGAAGAGCAGGTTCCCCTCCTTGGTGCCGATGTAATGGAGCATATCGCCGGCGATCGCGGGATACTTGGTATTCGCGTTGACGTTGAGGATGTTCTCACCCGTCGCCCCGGGGAATTCCGCGAGGGGGTAAACCGCGCCGCTATTCGGCACGGGTTGCCCGACGATGTCGAACGGGAGGGTCGGGCTATCCTGCTTCCACTGCGGGATATTGTACGTCCCCGAGATGATCATGCCCGCCGCCCCTTGCGCGAACTGTGCACGCGCCTGCGCGGCATTCAGCGCAATCGATCCGGGGAAGATGCTGCCATCGGATTTGAGGCCGAGTAGGAGATCGGTGGCCGCGAGGTACTGGTCGGTCGTGTAGTTGAACGTGCCCGTTTTCCAATTGATATCGGCGAGCATGCCGCCCCCGCCGCCGCCGAGCGGCGCGGCGCGGCGTGCGAAGCCGTTGACGATCGAGGCGTAGCGTCCGCCTTGCCCTTCGATCATCAGACCGAAATACTTGCCGCCCCCCTGCTCGGTCATCTTCTTCGCCGCCGCACGGAACGTGTCCCAGGTGACAGGGTGTGCCTGCGGGTCGAAACCCGCTTTCGCGGCGTATGCGGTGTTGTAACACAGCGACGTGTTGCCGCCGGGGTTGGTGAGCGGTGGACCATACGTTTTCCCTTCGAAGACGTTCAAGCCGGTCAGGAAGGAGCCGGCGGGGAAAGCGGCTTTCCAGTTGGCGAAGTCGGGGATGATGTCGTCGATCGGGCGGATCCAGCCGCTCGTGATCGCCTGACCGAGGCTGATCGCCCCAGGGAGTTGGAAAACGTCGGGGGCGTTGTTGTTCTGGAAAGCAAGGGGGAGCGTCTCTTGGATTTTCGCGAAGGGGAGCGGATCGTAGGTGATGGTGATGTTCGGGTGTGCCCGTTGATAGGCGGCGAAGTACGCCTTGAAGAAGGGTACTTTCGCGTCGCCGCTATCGACCCAATGGAAGGGGGCATTGTCGGTCGGCAGCTTCGCACCGCTGTCACGGATCACCAGCGTTGCGGCGCTCGTGGCCGTGCGGGTTGCGATTGCCGATGGCGAACCTCCGCCCGAGGGCGGGCGGACGGGTGTCGCGGCACCGGTAGTCGCGCCGAATGCGGGAACGGATACCGATGTGCTGCGCGACGGTGCCGTAGTCGGTGCTCCCGCGGCGACTGTCGCTCCCGCAGTCGCGGTTGGCGCGCCGGAAGAGGTCGTAGCAGGCTCCCCGCCGCCGCAGGCCGCGAGCACCGCCGCACCGCCTGCGGCGCTGAGGATCTGGAGCACTTTGCGGCGTGAGAGCAGTCGGCTACCAATGGGATACACAGTCATGATTGACTCCTCTGGGTATGTAGGCCGCATCCGCCGTCGGGGAGGGGGTGAACGGGATCCGGGGCGTTATCACGACCCGGGGTTGCGCAGTCTTTCTTCACGAAACCTTGCGCCGGTGTTCACCGTGCTCCCCCCTGGCGTGATCCGCAACCGGGGTACGGCCACAGGGCGCTGTTCCTCGCCGCTACTGTTACCTGTAGTCGGCCTGGGTGTAGTCCTTGGTGGGATCCCAGTTGGCGAACTTCCAGTCGTCGCGCGAGACCTTGGCCCCCTTCGCCTGCGCCGCCGTGATCGCCCGCTGCAATTCCGCCTCCGAGCGGTCCTGCAAGTCCTTCATCGCCGCCTTGGCATCCTTGAGTTGGCCGGTGTACAGGCCCTGGATGACTTGCCCGAAGTCGGGCTGGAGGGTCTTGAGCTCCAACGATACTTTGGATACGTCGGGATTGCGTACCTCGGGCGCAGGACCGAGTCGCAACTGCTGATCGAAGAGGCTCTGCGCCGTACGCGCCTGTGGGTCGAGATGTGCCTCCTTGCTGGCCTCGGGGAAGATTGGCGCATCGGCACCGTCGCTGACCGTGCCCCAGGCGATCTGCCCCGCCAGCGAGCCCAGGTAGTGGAAAATATCGCCCGCGACTGCCTTGTTCGGGCTCTTGGTATAAATCCAGAGCTGATTGGCACCGCCCGGCGCATAGGAAAGCGGCACGGGGGTCCCGGTATTGGGGACCGGCTGGCTACCGACGCCGAACTTGAAATCGGGGCTGTCGGCGAGCCACTGTGGCACATTCCACGGTCCCTGGAGGATCATCCCGGCGACACCGTTCGGGAACTGCGCGCGCGCCTGGGGCGCGTTGAGCGAGAGGGAACCGGGGAAGATGCTGCCATCCGCCTTGATCGCCAGGAGCAGATCGAGCGCAGCGAGATACTGGTCGCTGGTGTAGTTGAATGCGCCGGTCTTCCAGTTGAGGTTGCTGTTGGCGGCCGTCCCGCTGTTCCCGGGTGCGCCCGCCATGCGACCCAGATTGCCGACGAATGCGCCGAAACGGTTGGTCTGATTACCCTCGAAGATCAGGCCGTAATACTGGCCCTTCCCCTGCTCGGTGACCTTCTTCGCTGCGGCGCGAAACTCGTCCCACGTCAGCGGCTTTGCCCCCGGATCATAGCCGACACGCTGCAATAGGTCGATGTTATAGAGCGTCAGCGTATCGTACCGCTGGTTCGAGGTCAGCGGGATCGTGTAGGTCTTGCCGTTGAAGTCGGTGATCCCGTTGACGAACGCACCGGGCGGAAAGGCGGACTTCCACTCCGCGAAGTTGGGGATTACATCGTCTAGCGGTGCTACCCATCCTTCCTGCACTGCCTGTGGCGCGGGGACGTTGAGGGGCACCTGGAAGACATCGGGGGCATTGCCATTTTGCACGCCGAGTGGTACGACCTTGCCGATCTCGTTCCAGGGGAGGGGATCGTACTGCACGGCGATGTTCGGATAGGCCCGCTGGTACAGATCGAAATACTGCTTGAAAAAGACCGCCTTCTGGTCGCCACTATCGACCCAGTGGAACGTGACCTTGTCGGCAGGGAGTTTGACCCCACTTTTAACGATCTGTATCTCCGTCGAGACCGCGCTCGGGGAAGCGCCGGTCGCTGGCGAACCGGTCGGCGTACCGGCCGCAGCCGGGGCGGTTGTCGCCGTTGTGCCGGTCGGCGCGACCGCCGCAGTCGGGGACGCGGTGTCTCCGCACGCGGCCAGCAAGGCGGCGGCACCCGCGCCACCCATGAGGCACAGCATCGTACGGCGCGACAATCGGTGGGCCGTTTCCTGTATCGCCGGTCGAACGTTGTGTCGTCCCATCCTGTCACCACTCCTTCCTCAATCGCCATCGAGTTTTTTGATTGCTTCGATTAAGTGCGGCCATCGTAAATTGCGCGGGTGCTATTGTCAATGGCTTGGTACAACCGCTGGTAAGGTGGCCCGACCGTGCAACGCATCAGCAATCGCGATGGCCAGGGTCACAGCCCGGACAAGCGCGACAGATACTCGACGCCGAAAACGCCGGGTAGGTTCCGGTTTCGCCCGATTTTAGCGGCCCGCAATAACGAGGGCGGTGCTGTGGGACAGGGGGGCGGCGAAGAACCCCTGGAGCGCCAGCGTCGCCGCCCCGACCGTCGGCGCGCCAGAGAGGGCAGTCGTCTCGATCCGCACGGTGTCGCGCAGCGCGGGGAAAACCCGGCGGCGCACCTCCGCGCGCACCGGCTCGAGGAGGATATCCCCGGCACTGGCGAGTTCGCGACCCAGCAGGACCAGGCGGGGATCGAAACTGTTGATGATCGTGACCAGCCCGGCGGCTAGGGCGCGCGTAGCGTCCGCGAGGATGCGGACGGCGAGCGGGTCGCCGCCGCACGCGGCGGCGACGAGCGCGTCGAGCGTCGGCTCCTCACCCGGTCGCACCCGCGCGCGGATCGCGGACGGCTCGCCGGTGGCGAGCGCCGCCCGCGTCGCCGCGAGGACGCGCGGGACCGACGCGTACATCTCCAGACAGCCGTAGTTGCCGCAGGCACAGCGTGGGCCGTTGGCGTCGATGCTGAGGTGACCGAGTTCACCGGCAACGTCGTGCTCGCCACGGTAGAGTTCGCCATCGAGGACCAGGCCACCGCCGATCCCGGTGCCGAGCGAGAGGAAGACGAAGTTATCGATCCCCTGACCGGCACCGAACCATAACTCGGCGAGGGCGCTGGTATTGCCGTTGTTGTCCACGAACGTCGGGAGTCCGAAGCGGGCCTGTACGTGGGACACGAGGGCAAGATCCTGCCAGGAACCGAACGAGGGCGGCGCGAGGAAGCGCCCCGAGCGCAAGCTGAGCGGCCCGACGGCACCGATGCCGATGCCGACGAGCGTCGCTCGCCGCGTCTCCGGGAAGCCGACGAGGAGGCGCTCGATCATGGCGCAGGTGGCGGCCAGGACCGTCTCCCCGGTGAGCCAGGGCCCCGCCGCCTCGTGCAGGTGCTGGTGCTGGTGGCCGGCGAGGTCCACGATAGCACCGGAGATCGCGTCGCGGGCGATGTCGATGCCGATGGCGTAGCGGGCGGTGGGGTTGACCTTCAGGAGAACCGGTCGCCGCCCCACGCGCGAGACGCCCTGCCCGATCTCGCTGACCAACCCGGCGTCGAGCAACTCGTCGACGATGTTGGTGACGGTGCCGGCGTTCAGCAGTGTTTGGCGTGCCAGGGTGATCCGCGCGATCGGGCCTAGTGCGCGGATCGCGCGGAAGATGGTGGCCCGATTGCTCCGCTTGACGCTCCTATGATTCGCCCCCGCATAGGCATTCGGCGAAGCCATCGTACCCAACTCCTCCGCTATCGTGCAGCGATCACGGAATTATCCCTCAACGTGTAAGGGCAGGGTACCGCGAAGCGGCCCGACGCGGCAAGAAGCCACATCGCTTCCCAAGCAACGAGGCATCGGTAGGCCCGAGCGGCATGCCGCCGCCATGCCGCCGCGCGTTGGTCACGGTCTGGTCCCTTCTCAGCGGCGCGGGCATTCGTCGGGTGTTGGCCGTGACCATCGCACCGGGCGCGGCGCGATACCGATACGCCCTGCTGCCGTCGGTTCACTCGCGCCAGCCGCAGGGCGAACACGGACGCCCGGCGTCGGGCAGTGCGGACCGCGACGACGATGTCACGAGCAGCGCCGGTCGCGCAACGTCGGCCGTGATGGGCTGGAAGCGCGGGCACCAGCGCGCCGGTGATCAGCATCTCCTGCGGCCAGCATTAACCGGTGCAGGGTGTGCTGGTGCGGGCGAGGCGGGCGTGACGGCAGACACAGCAGCGGAACCTGGCGGCAGGTGCCTCGTCCCAGGCACCGGGTACCGAACGATGGGAACGTAGCACCTCTTAACTCCAACAAGCACCTCGTCCAACGCTCGACCGCCGGTCTCCCGGCCCCTGCGCGCCGACGTTTAGCGGGATACCGGCGGCCACTCGCCGTGCGCCGCGAGCAGGCCGGCGACCAGGGAGACGATCCGGGCGGTGTCGAGCCGGGCGGCGGTGTGCGCGTCGAGCAGCGCCGCGCGGTGGAGGTGCTCGCGCTTGCCACCGAGGATGGTGCTGACGTCGGCGCGCTGCGGGTAGCGCCCGGTCAGCAGCGCGGCCCGCGAGGGCGAGCAGACCGGTGAGTTGGCATACCAGTTGGTGAAGCGCACGCCGCGCCCCTGCCGCTGCTCGACCGCCGCGAGGCGCGGACCGGCGAGTCCGGCCACGGGTGCCGCGACGATACCCGCGTCCTGATCCCCGACAGCTTTAGCCGCAGCAAAAAACATGGCCCCGGCATAATGCCGGAGCCGTTTCCTTGCCCCATCTTTTCGGGCCAATTCGGGGCCAATTCAGCCAAGCCGGGACATCCGGCCTGTCCGCCACCGCCTGTCCTAGCCCGGCAGACCGATATCCCCTTCCCCGACACAACACGACGAGCAGCAACGAAATACGGTAGGGACGCGCCTGAAATACCGTACTCTTACTATTGGTCAGATCGACCGCTGCCCCTATGATGGGTACGATAACCGGCACGGTGACAACGACCAACCCCCACTACCGCGCCGGTCATGCGGGTCAGCGCTAGCAAAGCGCGACGGGGGCAGCGATACATACATCCGCACGAAAGGAGGAGCGCACGGCGACAACAGAGACGAAGTGGGACCTGGCAGCGCCGTAGTCGATCAGCAGAGGAGAACAACGATGAGCGCACCGACGCAACTGCCCGACCTCCGGGCGATCAAAGGGCGACAGCAGCAAACCTGGTCAGCCGGGGACTACGCCCGGATCGGCAACACCGTCCTGATCACCGCCGAGATATTGTGCGAAACGGTGGACGTGCATAGCGGACAACGGGTGCTGGATGTGGCCTCCGGCACCGGCAATGCCGCCCTGGCCGCCGCCCGGCGCTTCTGCGACGTGACCGCCACCGACTACGTCCCGGCACTCCTGGATGATGGGCGCACGCGGGCTGTGGCCGAAGGGCTACCCATCACCTTTCAGGAGGCCGACGCCGAGCATTTACCCTTCCCCGACGCCTCGTTCGACGTGGTACTCTCGACGTTCGGGGCGATGTTCGCGCCCGATCACGAGCAGGTCGCGCGTGAATTGCTGCGGGTCTGCCGCCCCGGCGGGAAGATCGGCATGACCAATTGGACCCCGGAGGGTTATCTCGGGGATTTCTTCCGCACGATGGGCCAGCACGTTCCGCCGCCCGCCGGGGTTCGCTCGCCGATGCTATGGGGCACCGAAGCGCACCTACGCGGTCTCTTCGGTGCCGACAGCGGCGAACTGCGGCTCACGCGACGGATGTTCGTCTTCCGCCAGCGCTCGCCGCGCGCCTGGATCGACTACTTCCGCGCGTACTATGGTCCGACGCTCAAGGCATTCGAATCCCTCGATGGCGCGGGGCAAGATCGGCTGATCGCAGACCTGGAAGCGCTCATCGAGCGCCACAACGTGTCGGGTGACGCCACGATGATCGTCCCCGCCGAGTATCTGGAAGTTGTGGTGGCGCGCCGTTAGGCCAGTTACGCCGTAAACCTCGCTTGAATGTCCGGTTCGTCGGAGCGGCACACCAGCCGATGGTGACGAGGCGGTGGAATGTATTGCGTTTGATGTGCCTCAGATGTACGCTACGATCCGATCTGCATCGAGACGCGGAGACGTCGTTCTCGGTGCGAGACAGGGTGTCCCACGGCCACTTCGCGCGGCGATCCATCGTGGAGGCGTACCTGCCGGGTCAGCACGAACAAGCGGCCCGGCAGGTACGGCCAGTGGTCTGATCTGCGGACACGAACCGGCCCGCGCTCACAGTCGCGCGGCGGTGGCCTGAAAAAGCCGGGGACGGCGCACCATGATGACGAGCGCTCCGCTGGATAGCCTGATCGGTCGGGAGCACGAGTGTGCCGCCCTCGCCGGTCGCGCCGCCACCGCCGGCGAGGGGCACGGCGCGCTGGTGCTGCTCACCGGAGAGGCCGGGGTCGGCAAGACCACCCTGGCCCGGCACGCGCTGGCGATGAGCGGCCTCACCGTACTCGAACGGCGGGCGTATCAGGGGATCACGCTGCCGTACGGGCCGCTTGTCGCGGCGCTCCGTTCGTACCACTCGCGCGAGGCCGCTGCTCGTGGCGTGGGCGGCGCGCTGGCACGCGCCCTCACCCTGACAATCCCCGACCCTGCCGCGCCCGCCGAAGGCGATCGCGCCGCCCTTTTCGAGGCGTTGCGCGCCGCCTTCGCCGCATTGGCCGAGCGCGCGCCATGCGCGGTCCTCCTCGACGACCTCCACTGGTCCGACAGCGCGACCTTGGAACTGTTGCCCGCCCTCAGCAGTGCGCTGGATCAGGTGCCGTTGCTCATCATCGCCAGCTACCGCAGCGACGAGATCCCGCGCGGCCACCCGGTGCGGCGGCTACGGAGCGATCTCCGCCGCATGGGCCGCTTCGAGGAACTTGTTGTCGAGCCGCTCGATCGCGAGCAGACGACGCGCCTTGTCGCGCGCACGCTCGGTGCATCGCCGGGCATCGCGCTCGCAGCGGCGATCTACGACCGCACCGAAGGCGTCCCGTTTTTTGTGGAGGAACTTGTCGCGGGACTGGCGACCAGCAAGCGCCTGCATCAGGGTTTGGCAGGACTCGAACTCGACAGCGGCGCGGCGCTACCGTTGCCGGAGAGCGTGCGCGACGCTGTCCTGCTGCGGCTGAACGGCCTCTCCCCGCAGGCGCGTCGGGCGCTAGATGTGGCCGCAGTGCTCGGTCAGGAGTTCGACATCGATCGCGTCGCCGCACTGGTGAATGATGAGCACTGGGCGACCGAGCCGACCGAACGCAACCTGATCGGGGAGCTAGCGCCCGGGCGAGCCGCCTTCCGCCATGCGCTGACGCGCGAAGCCTGCTACCTGGACGTGGCCTGGTCGCGCCGCCGCGCGTTGCATCGCCAGGTCGCCGCCCGCCTGGAAACGGACGGTGCGCCGCCGGCGATCATCGCCGAGCATTGGCTAGCAGGGCGGGATACCGAACGCGCGCGCGCGGCACTGCAAGCCGCCGCCGAGGCGTCCTGCCGCGTCCATGCCTACCGCGATGCGGCGACAGCGGTGCGCCGGGCGCTGGAACTGTGGCCGGAGGGCATCGAAGAATCGGAGCGCCTCGCCGCGCTCGAACAACTCGGGCGCTGTGCGGAACTCTCCGGCGAGTTAGGCGAGGCGACCCGAATTTGGCGTGAAATCGCCGCCGAGCACCAGCAACGCGGCGATCTGCACCGCCTGGCAATGGCCGCCCGACAGTTAGCGGGCGTCCTCGAATTGCAGGGAGACTGGGAACGGGCGCTGAGCGCGCGCCATCAGGCGGCGAAGGCCTACGCCGCGAGTAACCTCCCCGCCGAGGCGGCGATGGAGCGCCTGCTCGCGGCGGCGCACCTGCGGTCCGCCGCGAGCTATCTATCCCGCGCTGGCCCTCCTCGTAACAGCACGGACGGAGGCAGCCAGCGCGGGGAGCTGGGCGCTCCAGGCCCGTATCCTCGGGTTGGAAGGAAACGTCCGTGCCCGACTCGGCCAGAGCGTGGAAGGGGTTGCGCTCGTGCGTGCCGGACTCGCCCTCGCCCTGGAGCACCACCTGGCCGGACCGGCGGCGGAAGTCTATCAACGACTCGCCGATTCGCTGGAGCACGCCGGTGATTACGACGGCGCGCAAGCGGCCTACCAGGCGGCGTTCACCTTCTGCCGCGCGCACGATGCCGCAGCGGTAGGGCAGTTATGTCTCGCCTGCCTCACGATCGTCCTACGCCAGACGGGAGATTGGGAGCAAGCGGCGTCCCTCTGCCGCGAAGTGCTCGCGTCGGACAATGTCCCGCCATACGCGCGCGCCGTCGCCGCCGGCTCGCTCGGTACACTCTATGCCTTGTGCGGCAAGGCGCGGCAGGCCAGGCCACTCCTGCTCGAAGCCAGCGCGCTGGCGCGGCAGATCGAGTTGGCGGCGCTCGAACTCGTCGTCTTGTGGGGACTGGCCCTTGCCGAGGAGCAAGGGGGATCTGGCGAGGCCGTCGTCGGGCGCTGTCGCACCCTACTCGCGCGGTGGGCCGCGACCGAGGAGCGCCATTACATCGTTAGGACTTACGCAGTTGAGCACGAATAAGGTGCGATTTAGGCGTGAATCCACGTTCAACTGCGTAAGTCCTAATCGTATCGATGCTCCATTGGGCGGTCACCTGCTACGCTGAGCATGGTGCCGACAGCGAAGCACGTTCCTGTGCTGCCGCCCTGGCGCAAATCGCGGTCGCCACAGGCCAGGCCGAAACCCTCGCCGCATTGGCCCACGCCCTCGGCGAGACGGCCCTCCTCGATGGCGACGCCGTCCGCGCTGCGGCACATTTCAACCATGCAGCAACACTGCTGCGCGACCGCGATGCGCCATTCGAGCGCGCGCAGACCCTGCGCCGTGCGGGCATAGCACTCGTGCAGGCTGGCGAGCGTGAGGCGGCAATCGCCCGACTCGCCGACGCCTACCGCGCCGCCCGTCAACTCGGGGCGCGACCGCTCGCCATACGCATAGCCGGGGAATTGGCCGCGCTCGGCGAGCGGGTCGAGCGTCACCTCGGTCGGCGTGCTGCCGCTGAAATCGCATCCGGCGGGCTCTCACGGCGCGAGCGCGATGTGCTGACGCAGATCGCAGTCGGACGGACGAGCCCGGAAATCGGCATACTGTTCCACCTCAGCCCGCGCACCGTGGAGATGCACGTCGGACGCATCCTCGACAAACTCGACTGTGGTAATCGCACCGAGGCGGTCCACAAAGCCACCGCCCTCGGCCTGCTCTCGTGACGCGACAACCCATGATTTGCTGACAGCCAGGTTGCAGCGACCGACGCCAGGAGCTGATACACGTTAGGACTTGCGCAGTTGAACGTAGATTCACGCCCAAATCGCACCTTATTCGTGCTCAACTGCGTAAGTCCTAACACGTTTCACACCGCGTCGTCGGTACACGCTGTATGCAGCCAATTCGATCGGTGTGTTACCCCAAGCCCGCCCTCGCCGCCTGCACGGATCAGCACATGGTCGTAACGATCACGATACCCGGTACGCTTGTAACGCTCCTGGGCATACGCTGTAGGTGGGGGGATCGAACCACCTGGCACGGCCCCGCGCACCACCGATCCAACAATATCCCCTGTTGGCGGGTTGTGCTCGCCCCCGTGCAGCGCGGCTACCGACACACCTAATCGAGCAGTTCCGTACGCCAGTTCAATTCCTGGATACGCGCATCGAGCGCACGATGGTCCCGCGCCAACTCGTCCGCGCGCCGCTGTATCTGCGGCACGTTCACCGTGCTCCGGGAGATCACCTCCGCGCGGGAGACGCGCCCCTTCGATACCGATGCCGCTTCCGCCAGCGCGGCGTACGCTTTCTGCCTCGCGCTCAACACATCACGCAGCGCGAGCGCATCGGCCAGCGACGCGCCGTCATCCAGGCGTGTCGCGGCGTTCGTCCGATTGATCCGTTGCATCAGATCGAGCAGCGTGTCGGCGAGCCGTTCCAACTCCGCCAACAACGCCTGTGGATCCTCGGCGGGTGTCTCGCCCTCCTGCACCAGCGCGTTCCGCACCAAGCGCTGGCGTACCTGCTCCAATCGTCGCTGGCTGTCGGCCCGCAGGCTCAGCCCCTCGGCAAGTTTCATCGGACAACTCCGTCAACACCACCGTATCACCCGGACACCGTACCATATCGCCGGGGCACCGTCACACACGCACGGACGCCACCCGATACAATGGCACCCGCTGCTCGCATGACGACGCGCGATGGCGTGTGGCAGCAAGTGTGACGATTGTGGGCAGGAGACGGGAGGGCGACGATGCGCTTGGGGCTCGACAGTTATAGCCTGCGCTGGCAGGGCTGGGATGCGTACCAATTCCTCGATTACGCCGCGCAACTCGGCCTCGACAACGTGCAGTTCTCCGAGCGCGGGAACCTCGCCTCGCACGACGCCGACTACTTGCGCGAACTCAAGGCGTATGCGGACGGCCTGGGGCTGACCATCGAGGTCGGCATGGGCAGCTTCGACCGCTACGCCGCGTCATTCCGCCCGGAGTACGGGAGCGGCGCGGACCAGCTCACCACGATGCTCCACGTCGCGGCGGCGGTCGGCTCGCCGGTCGTCCGCTGCTTCCTCGGCGCGCAGGACGAGCGCCTGGGCGCGGTGCCGCTGCGCGAGCACATCGCGGAGTGCGTGCGAACGCTACGAGCGGTCGCGCCGCTGGTACGGGAACTCGGCATCACGATCGCGGTCGAGAATCACGGCGGCGTCGATCTCCTCGCGCGCGAGTTGCGCGAATTGATCGAGACGGTCGGCCCCGAGACGGTCGGCGTCTGCCTCGATACCGGCAATCCGCCCTACGCCGCCGAAGACCCGCTCCTGAGTACGGAGATCCTCGCACCCTACGCCAGCACCACCCATCTGCGCGACACCAAGGTCTGGGCGACCGAGGATGGTGCCGCCGCCCAATGGGTGCCGTTGGGTGCCGGGAGCGCGGAGCTCCCCGCCATCCTGGCACTCCTCGCCGGGCATGCGCCGGATATCGCGATCAATCTGGAGGTGATCACCGGCACGCCCCCCGCGAGCCTCCCCTACTACACACCGGGCGCATCCTTCTGGGAACGCTACCCCGACATGCCCGCCCGCGATTTCGCGCGTTATGTCGCGCTGGCGAGGCAGGGTACACCGGGGCCATTCGAGCAGCGCCTCTTGCCACCGGGGCTATGGCTGCCGCCGGAGGACCAGCTCGCAAGCTATCGCGAGCAACAGCGCCAGCACTTCGAGCAGAGCGTGCGCCATGCGCGCGAAGTGCTCGGTCTCGGCGAGCGCGGCAAGGCGGCCAGCGCGTAAGCGCGCCGGGACAACCGCCCCGCCATGACGCGGGCATATGGCGAGACCGGCGGGGAATACCCGCCGGTCTCGCCACGCCCGCGAATAGCGCGATACGCCGCATCACGCCGCGCTCAACCCACTTCGCCCACTCGCCCACTCGCCTCAGTGAAAGACCCGCCCGGCATCGACCACGAGCGTCTGCCCGGTGGTGCTATCGGTGCTGCAGAACGCGACGACTTGCGCGGCCACGTCGTCCCGGCTCGTCGCCCGCTTCAGCGCCGCCCCGGCCACCGAGCGCGCCACGTAGGCCGGATCGAGCGCCTCGGTCATCCGCGTCCCCTCCATCAGCCCCGGCGCGACGGCGTTGACGAGGACATCTGGGGCCAGCGCGACCGCCAGGCAGCGCGTCAGGTGGTTGAGGCCCGCCTTCGAGACCGCGTAGGCGATGCTCGATCCGGTCGGCGCGAGCCCCGCAACCGAGGAGATGTTGACGATCCGCCCGCCACCGTCCCGGCGCAACACGGGCGCGGCGGCGCGCGCGAGGAGGAACGGCCCGGTGAGATTGCGCCCCAGCAACTCCTCCCACAACTCCGGCGTCAGCGCGTCGAGATCGGGATATGGCACCCACCGATTCGCGGCGGCATTGTTCACCAGGATGTCCAACCGCCCGAACTCGCGCGCGATCGCCGCCAGCAAGGCCGGGATCGCCTCGGCATCGGCCAGATCGGCGGCGTAGGGATACGCCCGCCGCCCGTGATACCCCCCGAGGTCGTCGGCCAGCGCGCGCGCCGCCTCGTGCCCCTGGTGGTAGCCGACAACGACATGGCAACCCGCCGCCGCCAGCGCGTGGCAAATGCGCCCGCCCAGCCCGCCCGTACCCCCGGTGACGAGCGCCACCGTTCCAGCGAGATCCATCGCCCGTACCCTCCCCCTCATCCGACACGTCGGTGACGCAATAGCCGTCGCCGATTGATGCGGTCGCGTAACACTCCGGTCGCTTGTAGCGGCCAGGATAGCAGCCTTCGCGTGCCAACGACGTGTCCACGAGCGCCCGATGATTTTCTTAGGGGTTACGCAGTTGAATGTGGATTCGAGCCGAAGTCATGCCTGCTTCGTGCTCAACTGCATAACCCCTAATCGTCAAGAATAGAGCGAGAACGTGACACACCATATATGGCATTGGCTATGAGGGCGTACCACCATCTCTAGTTTTCGCTAACTGTGGGCAGTGAGTGCGGGAAAGGCGTCGGGCGCGACGCTCTGGTAGAGTCCGGGTGTTGAGACCGTGACTCGTCGGAGGTGCGCCCGATGCCGGAAGCAGTGTATCG